>Ga0326727_10011248_pt1 | contig 20941 bp, 20 predicted proteins | sample MB2enrmetagenome_FD_207643 | JGI IMG/M metagenome (GOLD analysis project Ga0326727, IMG submission 207643) | Lab enriched peat soil microbial communities from McLean, Ithaca, NY, United States - MB29MY | ecosystem: Environmental > Terrestrial > Soil > Wetlands > Peat | place: USA: New York...
CGCCATCAGCTTTCGCACCAGCGCGGCCTGCTCGCGATGCTCTTCAACGGCTACGGCGGGCATTAGCCGGCTGATCGAGTCCATCACCTCGATGGGCGGATACCAACCCTCCGCCGCCAGCGCGCGCGACAGCACCACGTGACCGTCGAGCAGCGCTCGCACCGCGTCCACCAGCGGATCCTGCTGGTCGTCGCCCTCCATCAGCACGGTATAAAACGCGGTGATCGAGCCCGTGCGAAAGCGTCCGGCACGCTCCACCAAGCGCGCCAGCCGCGCAAAGACCGACGGCGTGTATCCCTTCGCCGTGGGCGGCTCGCCCGCCGCCAAACCGATCTCGCGCGCCGCCATGGCAAAGCGGGTCAGCGAGTCGAGTACCAGCAGCACGTGCCTGCCTTGCGCGGCAAAGAACTCGGCCACGGTGGTCGCCGCCAGCGCCGCCCGCATGCGCTTGAGGGGCGATTCGTCCGACGTGGACACTACAACCACCGCGCGCGCCAGACCCTCGGCGCCTAAAGAATCGCGCAGGAACTCGACCACCTCGCGGCCGCGCTCCCCCACCAGGCCCACCACGGTCACTTCGGCCTCGGTGTTGCGCGTCATCATGCCGATCAGCGTGCTTTTTCCTACCCCCGATCCGCCGAAGATGCCCACCCGCTGCCCCCGTCCCACCGTCAACAATCCGTCGATGGCACGAATGCCCGTGCCCAGGGCTTCGCGAATGGGCACACGGTCGAGCGGCGAGCGCACCGCTCGGTCCAGCGCAAGCGTTTTTGAAACCGCAGGGGAACGGCCGCCATCGATCGGCGTCCCCTGCGCGCTCAGCACTCTGCCCAGCAGCGCCGCTCCCACTTCGATCTCCGGCATCTTCCCCAGCGACCACACCGGATCGCCATAGCGAATGCCCTCCGCCGCCTCCACAGGCATGGACAGGACATTCGTTCCGCGAAAACCGATCACCTCGGCCGCATGCGCCCGGCCGGCTTGGTCTTGCATCTCGCAACACTCGCCCACCGAGGCCGGCGGACCCGCCGACTCGATCGTCTGCCCCACCGATTCGAGAACCCGGCCGCGCCAGCGCCAGGGCTGACCGCGCTCCAGGCGCACGAAGTAACGCTCGAGCAGCGGCGTCATCGCTCCGCCTCGCCCGCTTCGCCGTCCTGCGCGCCGCAAGCGCCCTCCGGACTTGCGCTGGCCTTCGCTGCTGGCGAAGGCTTAGCGCGATCGAAGAAGCCGCGCTCAATCTCTCCCAGTTGCGATCGCACGCCCAGGTCGACTGTTCCCACCTTGCTCTCGATCGCGCAATCGCCCAGGCGCATCTGCTCGCCCGCCTCCACCGCCGGCTTTCCGTGGAGATGAGGCAAGAGCGCGATGGCTTCGGTCCACAACTCCAGCTCCGCCGCGGGAACGCGCACCCGCACCTCGGACGATGCCGCCAACTGTCCCAGCGCCACCCGCACCGCCCCGGTCAGCAGCAGCGGATCCATCTGCGCCTCGCGGCGCAGGATGCGCGCGGCCACGGCCAGCGCCAGCTTCACCACCTCCTGCTCGACCGCGTGCAGATAGCGGTCGCGCTCTTCGAGGAACTTGCCCGCCAGTGCGGCAAGCTGCCGCTTGTAGCCATCTCGGTCCGCGACCAGCGCCGCCGCTTGCGCCTCGCGCTCGGCCTGCCGGCCCTCCTGCTGCCCGCGCTCGCGTCCGGCCTCGAACGACTGGCGCGTTTCTTCGGCCGCCTGTTCATCCATGACGGCGCCGCCTGTGCTCCCTCGCGCGCCCCTCGCTCTACCGTGCGCCAGCTCTACCGCGGCTGCTTCTTCCGCTTTTACCCAGCCGTCCCACGCCGGCAAAGGCGGCGCACCGGGACACGCAGGATACTCCAGGACCTCGATCTCGCCGCCTGCCTCTCTGCTCGCTCCCGCCATCCCTGCCCCGATCCTGATTGCTTTCTATTCCCTACTCCCTATTCCCTGCTCCCTGTCTTTTTCACGCCAGCATCTCGTCGCCGGTCTCCAATTTGAGGATGACCTTGCCCTCGGCCTCCAGCCGCCGCGCCAGGTTCAGAATCTCCTGCTGCGCCTGCGCCACCTCGCGCGAGCGAACCGGGCCCAGCACCTCCATGTCCTCCTTGAGCATCTCCACGGCGCGCGAGCTCATGGCCTTGAAGATTTGCGCGCGCAGTTCGTCGTTGGCGCCGCGCAGAGCGAGCGCCAGTTGCCGTTTGTCCACGCCGGAGACAATCTCGCGAATCGTGGCTGGCGGCACCGTGATCAGATCCTCGAAGGTGAACATCAGATTGCGAATGCTCAGCGCCAGCTCCGGCTGATTCTCCTCAATGGCCTCCAGAATCTTCTTTGACTCTTCAGCATTCAGCCGGTTTAGGAGATCGGCGACGGCCTTGAAGCCGGAGTAGCTGCGCCGCGCCGTGTCGCCCACCGTCTCCAGCCGGCGGTGCAGAGTCAGCGCCACCTTTTGCGCCATCTCCGGCGAGAATTGCCGCATCTCCGCCAAGCGCTGGATCGCCACCACCTTGTGCTCTTCGTTCAGGTTGTCCAGCACCATCGAGGCGCGGCGCGGATCGAGGTGCGCCAGCACCAAAGCGATGGTTTGCGGATGCTCGGAGTCGAGCAGCTTACCCAGTTGCTGCGGATCGGTGCGCTGCAGTTTGGCCAGGTTCCCCTGCGCCGCCTCCTGTGAGCGCCGCATCAGCATCATCAGGTCTTCGGCGCGCTGTTTGCCGAAGGCTTCCACCAGCACCCGATTGGCATAGTCCAGGCCCCCGTGCACCATGAAGTTCTGCGTGTCGAGAAGCTGCCAGAACTCTTCCAGCACATCGGCCGAGAGCTCGGGATTGACGCCGCGCAGATCGGACAACTCTTCGGTGAGCTGCTGGACATCGGCCTCCGGCAATGCGCGCAGAATCTCCTTGGCCAACTGCTCGCCCACGGCGACGAGCAGGATCGCCGCCTTGCGCACGCCGGAAATGTTCGCCGACAGGCGGCGCCGCGTCGTTCCGCTCTCGATTCCCTGCTCCGCCAAGCGAAGTTCCTTTCCTGCTCGGGGTCTGTCCCAGACCCTAGTCCGAGTGAATCCAGCTCTGCAGCAACCGCGAGCTCTGCGTCGGCTCGCGCTTCAGATGCGTGGTCACCTGCTCGAAGATTTCCTGGTTTCGCTGCCGTTCCGGATCCAACTGGGCCGGATCGGGAGGGTTCAGCGGCCCAGCCGATGTTGCCGCGGTTCCCGCGGTCAGTTCCCTGGCTGCCGGCCTGATGGGCCCGCGCGCCGCCAGCGCGGCTCCGGCGTGGCGAATGGCGGGCCTTACGGCGAAGGCCACCACCACCAGCAGGCCCACGAGCAGCGCCAGGTACTTCACCAGCTCCGGTGAGCTCTGGGCGGCATGTAACACTTCATCGGGGACGGCGACGGGGGGTTGAGGGCGATTGTCGTCAAAGGCCAGATCCTGGACCGTCACCAGATCGCCGCGCGTTTGGTCGAATCCCACTGCCGCCTGGGCCAGCGCGGTCAGGTTGCGCAACTCGTCGGCCGAGCGCGGCTGCCAGACGGCCGCATGGTTCTTCGTCTCCGGCTGGGTCTGGCGATCGTTGACCACAATGGCCGCGGTCAGCCGCCGCACCCGCCCCGGATTTTCCACCGTGTGCCGCACCGTCTTCGACACACCGTAGGTGCTGGACTCGCTCTCGGCGCTCTCGGGCTGCGTCGTTTGCTTGGGATACACCGGCAGTCCTCCTGAGGCAGACGTGTTGGGCGCATTCGACGCCGTGCCGGGAACTCCCGCAGCCACCGGCTGCGGCCCAGTCGACTGCTGGGTGCGCTGCATTTGCAGCGTGACCGTCTTCGCCGGGTCGTAGCTTTCCTCGGTTTCGTCTGTGGCCGTCCCCTCGTAGTCCAGCGTCACCGAGGCGCGCACGTTGCCCACGCCGGTTACCGGCTCCAGCGTGGCCACCAGCTTGTCCTCGAGCGCCTGCTCGGCGCCGAGCCGCATCGCGTCGGCGGTCTTCGGACCCAGCGGCAGATTGCCGGCGGCGTCCACCAGCACCACGCGGTCCGGAGTCAGGCCGTCGACGGCCGAGGCCACGAGATTGCGAATCGCCTCCGGCTCCCCCTCGGCCAGCGAGCGGTGGCGCAGCCGGAGCACCACCGAGGCTTTGGCCGGCCGCTCCTCGTCGCGAAAGAGCGAGTCGTGGGGCAGCACCAGATGCACGCGCGCCGATGCGATGTCGGAGAGCGTGCCCACGGTGTGTTCGAGCTCGCCCTCCAGGGCGCGCTGATAGTTCACCTGCTCGTCGAACTCCGATCCCACCCAGTTCGGTTTGTCAAAGATCTCAAAACCCAGCCGTCCGCTCTTCACGCCGCCCTTGGCCGCGGTCGCGAGGCGCGCTTTGTCCAGTTGTGCGGCGGGAACCAGAATCCCCGCGCCATCGGCGGAGGGCTCAAACGGAATCTGCGCCTGGGCCAGAGTCTGGCTGATCTGGCGCGCGTCATCGGGGTCGAGGTTGGTGTAGAGCGTGCGCCAGTCGGGCGAGAGAGCGTACCACGCGAGCCCGCCGGCAAGCGCCACCAGCAGCAGCGCGGCAATCACCACCCAGCCCCGCTGGGCGGCGGCCATCTGCGCCCAGCGCACCCGGACCATCCCCCACAATCCGGCCCACCGGCCGCCCATCTGCACCCTTCCGGGCGTTGCCGGCGGGCTCTTTTCCAACTGTGTTCCGGTCGCCATGGTTCTCGTGTCTCGTTCTAGCTTTTAGCCTCTATCTGCTCGCGACTCGCTTTTGCCTGCGACCTGTATGCCGACCCTCGGAATTGACTCACTCGCTCACCATCGCGTTCTCTTCCCTTTTGCTCCACTGCGAAGGTCCGTCGCACAAACGAGCTGGAGGCTAGAGGCTGGAAGCTGGTAGCTGCCTCTAGAACTGCATCCCCATCACACTCTGGTAGGCCTGCACCGCCTTGTTGCGCACGGCGAGCGCCAGCTCGAAGGCCATGCTCGCCTTCTCGGTGGCGATCACCGCCTGGTGCACGTCCACGCCGGAGCCGGTCATCAGGCCGCTCACCGCTGCATTGGCCTGCGCCTCAAGCTGGTTTACCTCGCCCACCGCGCCGGTAATCAGGTCGGCGAACGGCGCCGCCGAGCCGTCCTGTTTCCCGTCCGCCGGCGACAGTCCCATTGCGCCGGCGCCGAAGTTTCCCACGCCCGGCGCAGCGGTTACTGCATTGATCGCGGTCAACATCGAGTCGCGCCTCCTTTGCCCGCTTCCTATTCCCGGCTCCCTGGTCCCTACGTTCCCGATCCCTGCGTCCCTATCCCCTAGCTCTTCGCGATCTCCAGCGCCGACGTGATCATGCCCTTCTCTGCTTGCACCGCCGAGCCGTTGAGTCCATATGCACGCGTCGCCCCCATCAGGTCCACCATCTCTGTGAGGGGATTAATGTCGGGATAGGAAACGTACCCGTCCGGCCCCGCGTCGGGATGCCCGGGATCATAGCGCTTGAGCGGCGGCGAAGGATCCTCGACGACCTGCGCGATGTGCACGCCCGGCGCCACATTTGGCGCTCCGGGCAGGGCCAGCAGCGGAGGCAGAGCCGGCTCGCCTGCATTTCCCGCGCCAGAGTTCGCGCTCGCCGCGGCCATCGATTCGGTCATGGAATCGAGAAAGCCCTCATCGCCTCCATTGGCGGCAAAGACCACCTCCTGGCGGCGATAGGGTCCCCCTTGCGCCGTGCGCGTGGTCTCCGCATTGGCCATGTTCGCCGCCACCACCTCGGCGCGCATGCGTTCGGCCTCCATGGCCTCGCCTGAAGCTTCCATCATTCCGAAGAGATTCATGCATCAACCTCCGTGTCTGGCTCCCTGTCTTGCCCCGGTCTTGCCATTGCTGTTGCTCTTGCTTCAACCTTTGCTTCCGTTGTTGCTTTTGTTTTTGCCTTTCCTATTCCCTGTTCCCTACTCCCTGTTCCCTGCCTTTTCACTTGTCGGCATGGATAGCGTCCATCACGCGTTGATACTCCTGGTGCAACAGGGCTATGCCGGTCTTGAACTTCAGTTGCGCCTCGGCCAGGTCGAGGCTTTCGCGGTCGATGGAGACGTTGTTCCCATCGGGCCGCGCAATCAGTCCGTCCACATCGGTGACGCGCACCTTGTGCGGCCCGCGTCCCCGGTCCAAATCGTCCATGGCCTCCCGCATCTCGGCCTCGAAGTCCATGCCCACGGTGCGGTAGCCGGGCGTGTCCACGTTGGCCATATTGGCCGCGGTCAGTTTGGCCTCCGCGACGGCCAGATCCAAATAGCGGGCGATCTGCTCACTCAACCGCGTTTCGATCTCCATGCTCATCGTGTCCCTCCCGCACCGCGATGGTTCCTCCTTCCGCTGCGCTGTGTACCTCTTCGTCGCCGCTGCTCGGCTCCTGCCGCGCCTCCACGCCAACCCTCAATTCACCGAGAGCCCGAAGTCGATCTCCCGTGAGGTCAGCACCGGGTTTTCTCCGGCAAGGATCACGCCACGTTCCAGCACGTGCTCCAGTTCGCGGACGTTGCCCGGCCAGTCGTGTGCGGCCAGTTTGGCCAGAGCCCCCGAGTCCACCCGCTTGACCGGCGCGTCCCTTCCCATCTTCCACAAAAAATGTTCCACCAGCAGCGGCAGATCCTGCTCATGCTCGGCCAGCGCGGGTGTGCGGATAAGGAAGACCGCCAGCCGGTAGTACAGATCGGAACGGAAGCCGCCGGTTTGCGCATGCGCGGCCAGCGGCCTATGCGTGGCGGCAAGGATGCGCACATCCACCTTGACCGTCTCGTTATCGCCCACCCGCTGCAGCTCCCCGCACTCCACAAAACGCAACAACTTCGACTGCAGGCTGAGCGGCATCTCGCCGATCTCGTCCAGAAACAGCGTTCCTCCGTCGGCGGCTTCGATGCGCCCGGTGCGGCCCTGCACGGCGCCGGTGAATGCGCCGCGCGTGTGCCCGAATAGCTCGGCTTCAAGCAGCGCCTCGGGGATGGCTGCGCAATTGATCGCCACCCATGGCTTGCGGCCGCGCGCAGAGAGCCGGTGCAGCGCCTCCGCAACCAGTTCCTTGCCCGAACCCGTCGGACCTTCAATGAGAACGGGCGTCATCCGCGGAGCCACCAGACGCACGCGGCGGCTGATCTCCAGCATGCAGCGGGCGTTGCCCACCAGTTCCGGCAGCCGCTCACCGGCCTCCGGTTCGGTTCCGGTCACACACAGGCCAGCCCGAACGACGGGGGCCTTTTGCTCGTCCGCAGGAGTCTCTGGGACAACCGGCATCGCCCCGCTCACCCGAACAGGAAGTTCAGCAACGGCAGAATCCGGCTGCGGAGCAGGCTGGGGACGCTCCGGCACGGCGACAGCCGCGCCCACTGCCGGAGCTGAGTTCCACACCGCCGTATCCGTTTCCTGGCTGCACCGCAGCGCATAGAGCAGTTCCTGGCGGTAGGGCCCGCGCGGACCTTCGCCTTCGGCCGATCCTGCCGCAGTCACCAGATCGACTTCGGGAAAGGATCCTCTGAAGTCGCTCAGGAACTCGCTCAAATCGAGATCCGGGAGCCAGGAGTCGACGATCGCCGCCGCGAAAGGCTTGGCTTCGGCCTCAGCCCAAGCCTGCGCTCCGCCCTCGGCCTCGCGAACCTGCCAGCGCAGACCGGCGAGCACGTGTGTGAGCCGTTGGCGGAAGCTGCGATCGGCGCTGGCGACCAGCGCAGTGCGCGGCCGGATGCGCGGATGAGTCGTGGGAACAACGGGAACCGGAAAGGGCTGCATCGAACGTCTCCTTATCGTCGTCGAGATGGAAAACTGCCTGAGCCGGCCGCCAAACTTCAGTGCGCGGCGTCCATGAGAGGAGCAGACGGAACCACGGTCGGCGGTTTCTCGCACGGCGGCGACGGAGCCGGCAGTGCGGCCTCCGAGGGCACCATGTAGCCCCGTCCTCGCACCGTCGTGATCAGGTGCCCCGGCGGCGGATCCTCGAGCTTGCGGCGAAGATAGTTGACATACACATCGACGATGTTGGTGGTCTGCGCCGGCTCCAGATTCCACACCGAATCCAGCAACTCCACCCGCGAGACGCACGCGCCGCGGTTGAGCAGGAGGTGCTCCAGCAAGGAGAATTCCTTGTTGGTCAGCTCAATTTGCCGCCCGGCGCGCTGCGCGCTGTGATTCAGCCGGTCCAGTTCCAGATCGCCCGCGCGCAGTTGCAGTCGCGTCTCCCGCTTGCGCCGCAGCAGCGCCCGGCAGCGCGCGCGCAGCTCGTGCAGGCTGAAGGGTTTGGTCATCAGGTCGTCGGCGCCCCGGTCCAGGCAGCGTACCCGCGTGTCTACCTCCTGCCGCCCGGTGAGTACCAGCACCGGCAGGTCGGCATCGAGCGAGCGAACCTCTTCGAGCACCTGTTCGCCATCCTTCACCGGCATGTTCAGATCGAGAATCGTCAGATCCGGCATTTCCTGTCGAAATGCCTCCACTGCCGCGCCCCCGTCGTAGGCCAGGCGAACGCGATGTCCATCGGCCTCCAGCCCGCGGCTCAAAAACTGTCCCAGCGCTTTGTCGTCTTCGGCAATGAGCAATCTCATGAGAGCCTTTCCATTACCTCGCGCCATCGATCCCTGCGCCCATCCTTTCGGGCCGCCCGGAAGAGATCGAGCGGGCGCGGCTTTTCTCCACCTTCCCGCGAGGGGATGAGGAACTCAAGGCCGAAGTGAGAAAAGTGGGTGAGACGATTCCAGAATCGGGTCCAGACAGAGGGGGCGCACTTCTAAGGGCGAGCGAACGATGATCTGTGACGGGAGACACAGAAATGCAAGCAGAGCGCCATTTCCGCAGCCAACCCCGCTTCCACTTACTATTGTCTATTCCCTATTTCTTGTCTTTCGACTCCCTGCCGGGGTCCCCAGCGACGGGTTCTCGTCGCTGGGGTGGCTATTGGCTACTCCCTACTCTCTGTCTTCCCGCCTTTTCCTCGTACATCGCGGCATCGGCCCGCGCCAGCAACTCCTTCATCTCCTCGCCTGCCACGTGCTCGGCCAAGCCGATTGACGCTGCCACGCTCAGCTTGATCGTGCCCGGCTTGCCCTCGACGGTGTAGCTCCCGCAAATCCATTTGCGCAGCCGCTGCGTCTGCGCCTCCGCTTCCGTCAATCCGCAGTCGTAGAGCAGGATGAACTCGTCGCCGCCCCAACGCCCGATCACGTCGCTCGCACGGCACGCAGACCTCAGCTCGGTGCCGAATTGCTTCAACAATTCGTCTCCGGTCAGGTGCCCGTGTTCGTCGTTCACTTTCTTAAAGCCGTCGATATCGATGACCGCCACGCACAAAGGCGTTCCGGCTGCGATCTTTTTCTCAATCTGGCCCTCCACATACAAACGGCTGCTCAACCCGGTCAGCCCATCGCGTGAGGCAAGCTTCTCCGCCTTTTCCAGCTTGGCCTGGTAATTCGTCACCTGCTCTCTGAGTTGATCCAGAACCGCCTTGCCTTCTGCCGTCATCCGGTCGATTGACGTTTTCAACTCCGTTGCGCTCTTCTCGATCGAAGTGCGAATCTCGGTCAGGTCGTCCAGACTGGCGATCGCTTTCAGCCGCTCCGTCACCTCGCTCATTTGGCCGGCGCAGCGCTGATCGCGGGCGCCCACTGATTCGGCGGTCCGTGCCATCAGCAGCAGCATCTCCTTCACTTCGCAGGCCTTCTCCTGATAGTGCCGTGCCGTTCCCCGGCCCCATGCACGCAACTGCTCCCGCACGCCCGCGTCGGTTTCCGCAAGCGCGCCGCATCTCATTCCCGTGGAAAGCCCCGCCTTCAGCTCTCCCAGATTCCGCTTCAGCTCGTTTCCCATTCCCGGGCAGGCGTCCAGGCTGCAATTCCCCATCTCCATGAGTGCCGATCCATACGCGTCGATGGCCGCCGGAAGCAGATCGCCCTCTTCTGGCTCAGCGATGGCCGCCGGATCTGCCTGGGTCGAATCGAGATATTTCTTCAACGAAATCATCGGTCCCCCGAAGGCGGCCATTCGCGGCGCGCCCCGCATAGACCTTGCGCTCCCGTTTATCGGCAGGATCCGCGGTGTCCTTTAGGGGGCACGGCTCGCGCTGTCGAGCAGGCCCGTCCGTCGGGATGCGCTTCGGCCATCTGCCAAGGTCTCGTGAATCGGGACGAAGAATCTGTGGATAACTGCGGCCAAATTCGCCCCTCGCGGCCGGCTCAGGCGCCGATTTCAAACTGACCGCGTTCCCTCGCCATTGGTGCGCCGCGAACCTTCCTGTTTTCAGTCGGTTTGGTGGTCAAGTTACTAAAGTGCACGCTGACGTCCACCATATCCAACAAAAGCGCTATCGTAGTTTCTTAGAAAATAACCGATTCTGTGCATATTGATGGGTTGCTGCGGCATGTTTGCGCATGATTGGAGTGCCTTGGTGGACTGGAGCAAACTTCCGGATTTAGGTGCTGTCGCACTATTAACTATTGCGTTTGCATCGGTTGCACGTCATGGGCGGACATCGGTCTCGGGTGTCTGGCTTGTCGGTTGGCTCATGATCGCGCTCCATTTCGCGGCTTCTGCGTTCGTTCCCGCTCCCGGAATCTGGGGCGATCTGGCCTTCTTCATCGGCATTGCCTCCCTCGCGGCCGCCGGCGTCCTCTTCATGTGGGCGTCTGTTCCCTACCGCGCGCAGATTTCCAGCCAGTGGATGCTTTCCGCACTCTTGGGAACCTATACGCTTTATCTTGGCCTTCTTGTCATCAATCCGGTTGCATCCTGGGCGTTGACTCCGGCAGCAGTGCTGATCGGGACGCTGCCAATCGCCGTCGCGCTCTCGTCCTTGTTCCGGTTCAAGCATCCGCTGCGCTGGGCGATCGTAATCCTCAACACATGCCTTTCGGTTTTTCTGGTCATGTTCCAGCACCGGCCCGCCAACGGCACAGACCTCGCTTTGAATGCCGTATTTTTTACCATCTATCTCGGCTGCGGCATCCACTTTTGGTACGCTTACCGGCGCGCCACTGCGGGAGCCCTCATCACCATCGCCGGCTTTTTTGCCTGGGCGGCTGTCTTCGCCGTTGGGCCAATCATTTTTGCCTTTTTCCCCGATATCCATCTCGAAAACGAAGTCTGGAATCTGCCCAAATACATCGTTGCCGTAGGCATGATCCTGCTGCTTCTTGAGGACCAGCTCGAACACAGTAAATATCAGGCGCTGCATGACGACTTGACCGGCCTGCCCAACCGCCGCCTCTTTCAGGACCGACTGGCGAGCGCCATCGAGCGCGCCCGGCGCACCGGAGCGCAAGCCGCGCTCCTCCTCGTCGATCTGGACCACTTCAAGCAAGTCAACGATACTGTAGGCCATCATGCCGGCGACGAACTGCTGCGCCACGTGGGCAACCTCTTCACCGGCCGGGTGCGCCGCTCCGACACCGTGGCGCGAACCGGCGGCGATGAGTTCTCCCTGATTCTGGAAGAGCCCATGAGCCGCGCTGATGCCGTCCGTGTGGGCCAAACCCTGATGCAGCTCCTCGATGTACCCTTCGAGTTCGAGGGGCATTCTGTGCGCGTAGGAGCCAGCGTGGGCATCGCGGTCTTCCCCGACGACGCATCGGATGCGGAATCCCTTTGCATTGCAGCCGATCTCCGCATGTATGCGGGCAAAAATGCGGCCATGAACGCCGCCGAGAACCAACCCAGGAAGATCGTCGCTTCTGAACCAAGTCCCTTTGGCCAGCAGCAGGGCGTTCGGAAAGTGCAGCCGGGATTACAAACTGCCGAATAAGAAAAACCCGGCAGCTTGTCTGTTTATAGTTACACCCTCATAGATTACAGATCGTAGACACGAAGACCCGGACGTTTCGTCCGGGTCTTCGTCGTTCAGACGCAAACTCCCATCATCCCTGTCCGCCGCCAGGCCCGCGTCCTCCGCTGCGGCGGCGCCGCCGACGCCGGTTGATGGGGGCGCCGGGTCGCCCTCCGCCGCCATGCTGCTGGCCGGCATGGACTGGCGCACCATCCACCCGATTGAAGTTCGGCTCGTTTTCCTCGGTCAGTTCCCCGCCGGGCTCGTCATCGAAATCCTCTCCACCCTCAATCAGAATGGTGCTCTGGTTCGAGCTCGGCTGGCGCTCGTCAAATTCATGGCGCGGCGGAGCGCTCCTTGGGCTCGGGGCCGGGGGCGCTTCCGAACGGTGAACTTCCACTTCTTCGCCTTCTGCCTGGGCCGGCTGCGCCAGCTTCGCCTTTTGCTCCTTGATGAGCGCCTTGCGGCTCAGCTTGATGCGATTGCCTTCGATGGCTAATACCTTCACCATCACCTGATCGCCCTCGCGCAGCTCGTCTTTCACTTCCTTCACGCGATGCTCCGCGATCTCCGAGATGTGCAGCAATCCGTCCGTTCCGGGGAAAAGCTCAACGAACGCGCCGAACTCCGCAATGCGCACCACTTTGCCCAGATACGTCTTGCCCACCTCGGGAACCGCCGTGAGGTCGCTGATCATGGCCAGGGCCTTCTTCAGCCCTTCGGCGTCGCTCGATGCCACGCTCACCTTGCCCGTATCGTCCACGTCGATCTTCGCGCCTGTCTGCTCCACGATGCCGCGGATCGTCGCGCCGCCCTTGCCGATCAAGTCGCGAATCTTGTCCGTGGGAATCTGCACCGTCTCAATGCGCGGCGCGTACTTCGAGCGCTCCAGCCGCGGCCCGTTCAGCACCGCGTCCATCTTGTCCAACAGGAACATCCGTCCCCGCCTCGCCTGCTCCATCGCCTGCTCAAGAATCTCGCGGGTCAGACCCCCGATCTTGATGTCCATCTGCAGCGCCGTAATTCCTTTGCGCGTGCCCGCCACCTTGAAGTCCATGTCGCCGTAGTGGTCTTCCGCGCCCGCAATGTCGGTCAGGATGGCATAATCGTCGCCCTCCTTCACCAGGCCCATCGCCACTCCGGCCACCGCTCCCTTCAGGGGAATGCCCGCGTCGAATAGCGCCAAACTTGCTCCGCATACCGAAGCCATCGACGACGAGCCGTTGGACTCCAGAATGTCGCTGACAATCCGAATCGAATACGGCGATTCGTCGGGGCCGGGCAACACCGCCCTGATCGCGCGTTCGGCCAAAGCTCCGTGGCCCACTTCGCGCCGGCCCACGCCGGTCATGCGCCCCGTCTCGCCCACGCTGAAGGGCGGAAAGTTGTAGTGGAGCATGAAGCTCTTCCGCTGCTCGCCTTCGTAGCTCTCCAGCCGCTGGCTGTCGTCCATCGTGCCCAGCGTCGCCGTCACCAGCGCCTGCGTCTCGCCGCGTGTAAACAGCGCCGATCCGTGCGTGCGCGGCAGCACTCCGGTCTCGATGCTGATGGGACGTATCTCGTCAAACGCCCGCCGGTCGGGCCGGATGCGTTCCTTGGTCACCTGCTCGCGGAACAGCGTCTCGCGCAGGTGCTCGTAATAATGCGCCACCTTCTTCTTCGCCGGTGCATCCTCGGCAGGAATCTCCGCGGCCAGCTCGTCGCTCAACTGCTTGATCAGCGCATAGCTCTCCGTCTTGCCGTGCGTCTTCGTGTCCAGCGCATCTTTCAGCCGGTCGCCGATCTTCGCCTTCAGCTCAGCGTAATAGGCCTCATCGAACTCCGGCGGCGTAAATGCCCGCTTGGGCTTGCCCGCCTTGGCAACCAATTCGTCGATCGCCGCCACAATCCTTTTGATCTCCTCGTGGGCAAACTCGATCGCCGCGAGAATCACCTCTTCGGTCTCCTCTTTGGCTCCTGACTCGATCATCACGATGCCGTCCTTGTGGCCCACCACCATGATGTTCACCGTCGTTGCTGCGCGCTCCGTGTACGTGGGATTCACCACAAACTCGCCGTTCACGCGGCCTACGCGCACCGCGCCCACCGTCGCGCCGAACGGAATGTCCGACAGCGCCACCGCCGCCGCCGCTGCGTTGATCCCAATCACGTCAGGATCGTTCTCCTTATCCGCGGAGAGGACCAGTGCGATCAGCTGCGTTTCATTACGGAATCCATCGGGGAAGAGCGGCCGCAGGGGCCGATCGATCTGACGGCAGGTCAGAATCTCTTTCTCGCTGGGCCGGCCTTCGCGCTTGATAAATCCTCCGGGAATTCGTCCGCCGGCGTAGGTGTACTCGCGGTAATCCACGGTCAGCGGGAAGAAATCAATTCCTTCCCTGGGATCGGGGGAAGCCACGGCGGTTGCCAGTACCACGGTTTCGCCCGTGGTCACTAGCGCGGCGCCAGAGGCCTGCTTGGCCATGCGCCCGGTCTCAAATACCAGACGCTTGCCGCCGGCAAGCTCGACGGCTACTTCATGCTTGGTTGACATATGGTCCTCGTTTCATTGTTTTCGCTTGGGAAACTTGTGTGGGGAATGTGCCGTGCGCGCCCAGGAAACACCTCTGCGCTCGCCGCGGCATCCATTGCAGGCCGCCAGGCGCGCCTTGGTCCGGTATTCCATGTCGTATGGGGACCGTGACCAGTACCCGGTCTGGGTGCTTCCGGTTCAACGTCGGCTTTCTGATTATTTGCGGATCCCGAGTTTGCCGATCACGTCGCGGTAGCGATCCGTATCGTGCGTCTTCAGGTAATCCAGCAGCCGGCGGCGCTTGCTGACCAGCATCAACAACCCACGCCGGGACGCATGATCCTTCTTGTGGGTCTTGAAATGCTCGGTCAGGTCGCTGATCCGCTCGCTCAGAATCGCGATCTGGACTTCCGGTGATCCCGTGTCCGTCTCGTGGGTGCGAAAGCGCTTGATCAGGTCCGTCTTCTTTTGAGTCGCCAGCACGGCGTCAATAACTCCTCATTTTCTCTCAGGTCCACTTCTCAGTGTCTATTGTGAGATTACCACGGACGCACCCTGTGAGGAAACTCGCGCGTCGCAATGAGCCATGAGATAAAACCTCGGCTGCGTCCACCCGCCGAGGTTACTGCGGCTGCGCCTGCGCCCAGTAATTCGCCCGCGCCACGATCCGCGCCCCAAAGTCCTCGTTCGTCCGCACGCGAATCGTGTGCAATCCCGGCGTTGGATCGGACGGACTGAAGGTAATCAAATAGCGGTTGCGCGCATCCCGCGCCGCCGTCATCACCCGCGCCTCGAATCGTTTGTCGCCAACAAAAGTCGTGTACTCGCCTCCGCTCATCGTCGCCACTTCCTTCGCGACGTTCTTCTTGAACGCCTTCACCGCCATCACCAGCGCCGAAACCATGTTCAAAGTTCGGTCGTCCACCTCGGAGTCCATCGCGTCATGGCCTAACTCCGCCAGCGCCGGCGAGAAACTCACGCTCAACACCAGCACATCCGACTCACCGATCTTGCGGATCAGTTCGACCGGCTTGGTGTGCTTGCTGCCGTGGTCGCGCTCCTCGCTGATCAGCAGCAGCACGCGCCGATACTCCTTGGGCTGTGTCTCCTCAAGCGTCACGGCGTAATTTACGGTGTCCAGAATCGCCGCCCCGCCGTCGCCTGGCTGCAGGTGCTGGAGCTCCGCGTTCACTTGGTCGCCCGCGTGCGTGAAGTCCCGAATCAGATGCGGCACCGAATCGAATCCCACCAGCGCCACCTGGCTGCGCGGGTCCGTCAAAAACACATCCAGCAGCGGCCCCATCTTCGCCAGCTTGTCAAACTCCAGCACGCTCACGCCGCCCAGCTCCACCGCTACCACGAGCGCCACCGGCGCCGAGTCCATCTCCGGCTGGACTCTGATCTTCTGCGGCACGCCATTGTCTTCCAGCACAAACTCGTCCGGCTTTAGGCCGTAGAGAATGCCTCCGCCGCGCTTCTCCACCAGCGTCGGCACCAGAACCTCTGTGGTCGTCACTCTTAGGTTCGGCGCTTCGCCTTGCGCGCCGGGCATCGGCTTAGGCGGCTCAACCGGTGGCAACTGCTGTGCCCAGCCAACGGCAGCCAGGAGGAAAATCGAGTTGACAACACAAAAAGCAGAAAGACGGATGCTCATGCGCTCTTAGACTTGATCCTAAGTGATGCGGCCCTGCGCTGTGGCTCTCTATTCTTTTCCGGCCACTCTTCATTTACTGCTCTTTTCGTTCTTTGTTATTCTCGCTTTCGGAGACTCCCATGCCGGCACAACGTCACAATCCCAAGGTCGACGCCTACATCAAAAAGTCGCGGCCCTTTGCCCAGCCCATCCTCGTGCATCTGCGCAAGCTCATCCACGCAGGATGTCCCCAGGTTGAAGAAACCATGAAGTGGAGCCGCCCCTTCTTCGAGCACCGCGACGTCATTCTCTGCAACATGTCGGCCTTCAAGGAGCACTGCAGCCTGGGCTTCTGGGGGCTCGAAATCGGAGCCATCCTGCGCCAGGCCGGCGTCGTACGCGATGGAGCGATGGGCTCGCTTGGCCGCATCACCGGCATCGCCTCACTCCCGCCCGAAAAGAAGATTATCGATTGGGTTGCTCAGGCTGCGGCCCTCATAGAGAGTGGTCAGGAAAGGAGCCCGATCGCGGCCCGCCCTCGCGTCGTCAAGCCGGCCCGCGCAGCCCTTAAAACCCCAGCCGACTTCAATCGCGCTCTCGGCAAAAACAAAAAAGCCACTGTCGCCTTTGCCGCCTTCAGTCCCAGTTGCCGCCGCGAGTATATTGAGTGGATCGTCGATGCCAAGCGGCCCGAAACACGCGAGCAACGCATCACGACGGCCGTCGGCTGGATCGCCGAAGGCAAACCGCGCCACTGGAAATATCAAAAGTAGTTGCCCTGCCTCATCGACGACTTTCAACTTCCCTGTTGGCTGCCGGCTAGTCCCTTTTGTCTAATTTCCGATCTCTAGTCTCCACTCCCTGATCCCTGTTTCGTTCGCGCCTCGCGCTCCAGCTCTCCTGTCCACATGAGAAAACGCAGCAACTCCCCGCGCGTGGCCCACATGAAACCCAGCACGCTCTTCGCCGTCAGCGTCTCGGCCCGCTTGCCGGAGTAGGTTTCCACGCGCCAGCGCAGAAATTCGCTCCGCCACGGAGCCAGCCTGTGGCCCCGGGTCGCATTCCACAGAAAACGGAGCGCGGCAATCAAAGAAAATCCTCCCGCATTGAGTATAGAGAACGCGCCGCCGATCGCCCGCGGGAACAGCAGGATTTACGGCTGCAGCTTGTTGAACAGGTTGTTCGACGTCGATTCAAGTTGCGCAATCACATCCTCGAGCGCTGTCTGCTGCGTCTCCGCCAAAGAAAGCTGCGTGGAGATGGTGGGAAGATCAGCCTGCATCAAGTCGGTTTGCGCCGTCGTCAACTGCGTTTGCTCGTTGGTCACTGCGCTTGACGCCGCGGTAAGCTGCGTCATCGAGTTGTCGATGGTCACGCGTTGTTGCGAGACGTAGTTCAGTGCCGTCGACAGCGCTGCCGTGTCGCTGGCCGCCTGCTGCGTATTCACGGTGCCGCTCGAGTAGTCGGCTACCAGCGCATTCAGCGCGCCAAACACGCTGTTCGCGCCGCCACCCAGAAAAATCTGGCCGCCCGGAACGTTGAGCTGAATTTTCTGCCCGTTCGGCAGCTCGAGTTGGTTTACGTTCTCGTCGCCGTTGTAGCTCGTCACCGCCGGCGAGGTTGCCGTGGACGTTGAAAACGGCGCCGCGCCGGTTTTTCCACCCGCAAAAATGTACTGGCCCTGATAGCTGGTATTGGCCAGCGACTGCACCTCGTCGAGAATTCCCGAGATCTGGTTCCCGATCGATTGCACGTCGCTCGCGTTCAGGGTTCCGTTGTTGGCGCTCGCCTGCGTCAGCTCGCTTACCACGCTGCCCAGCGCCGAATCCGCCACCTGCAACTGCCCCGTCACCAGGTTCGAGCTCTGGGTGAACGAATCGTCCTGCTGAATTTGGTTGAGCAGCAGCACATTCTCTCCCGAGCCTACCGGATTCTGGCTCAGCGACGTGATGCTTACGCCGCTCGAGAGCTCCGCGCTCAACTGTTGCTCGCTGGCCTGCGTCCCATCCAGCGAGCCCACCAGATTCGTAATGTAAGACGGATCCACTCGCATTGCCTTGCTCCGCGTCGCGCCCTGCTCCCTTGCTTCCTGCTTCTACGTCACCGCCGTCTCCTCGCCCAGGTTCAGCGCCGAAGCCATGATCGAGTTCAGCAACGTGAAAACCTGCGAGGCCGCCTGGTAACTGTTCTCGAGCGTCGACATCGCCGCCGCTTCATCGTTCAGGTTCACGCTGGAGAGCGCATTGTTCTGCGTCTGCAGTTGCGTCACCGAGGCAGTCTGCGCGGTGTTTTCTGTCTGTACCTCGGTAAACGTCGCGCCCAGCGTAGACACAAAATTCGAATAGGAATTGATGGGCGTCTGTCCGTTCACGATCAGCCTGCTGGCAAGGTTCGCCATGGTCACGGCATTGGAGTTGTCTCCGGTCCCGTTCCCCGCGCTTGCCGCCGCAATCTGATTGGGATTGGTCATCACCACGCTCATCGCCGCCGCACTTCCCGCCGCCTGCGCCGGCTCGTTGAAGATGTCGAGCGGATTGGCCGGGGTTCCCGTCACGCCATCCAAGTCCGTGCCCGCATTGTTTTGCGCGTTGACGGAGGTCGAGATGCCGTATGCCAGTTGATCGAGCGAGCTGAGCGCGCCGGGAATGTCCACGTCCCGCGCCGTCAAATACCCGCCCAATTGTCCGCCGCCTGACGCCAAGTCCGCCGTAATATCGGTTCCGCCCAGGAAAAAGTCCATGACCCCGTTCACCGCTCCCGTGGTGAGTTGCGTGCTCTGCCCCTCGGAGACCAGCAACTGGCCTGAAGTGGTCGTGATGGAAAGGCCATTGTTCTCCGTGGTCACCTGGTTGATCCCAATCAGTTGTGAAAGCTGGCTCAGGTCCTGCTGCCGCTGATCCTCCAGCGTTCCCGCATCCCCATCCGGCGACGTGGATTGAATCTCCAGATTCAGTTGCGCGATTGCGCTGGTCAGCGAGTTCACCTGGCCCACTACGCCCGACGCTTCCTGGTCCAAAGCTGCGCTTTGCGAGTTCAGGCTGCTCGCCGCGCCCGAAATATCTCCGGCCAGCGTCGATGCCGACGAGAGCACTTGCTCCCGCAGTGCGTTGTTGGTCGGATCGCTCTCCAGCGATGAAAACGAGTCGAAGAAACTGGTGATGTCGCTGCCAATGTCCCCGGCCGTTGCGCCGGACGACCCCGAATCCGGTGTGAACAGCGCCTGCATGTTGTTCAACGCCGTCAGCCGTGTGCTCGATGCCGAAGCCAGTTGCTGCTGCTGATCCAACCGCTCTTCCAGCACGCGGTCCCGCTGCGACGTCGTACCCGTCTCCGTTACGCCATCGCCAATGGAGATTCCCCCAACCTCGATGGGCGCATTCTCCTGCCAATCGGGCGTCTCTTCCGTGTACCCGGTCGTATTCGCGTTGGCTACGTTGTTTGCCACCACGTTCAACGCTTCCTGATCAGCGTCCAGCGCCCCGGTCGTCACGCTCAACGCGGAGTTAATCGTTCCCATGCCCGTCTCCGCATCCTCACCCTATCGACCCCGGCTCTCCGAGCCACCCGTCGATGGGGACTTCGCACCCGTTCCGTCTAAGGTCTACCGCTCGCTGTACTCGAGGCGCACCGCTCGCAACTCTCGCAGCCGGTTCATTACGTTGCGATTGGCTCGCGTCGCGTCCAGCACTCGCGCAAATACCGCCATATCCGCCGCAGCTTCCTCTGCCTGCCGCGCCAGTTCCGCTCGTCCCTCCGCGTTCAACGTCCCCAAGCCCCGGTTCAGCGCCTGGCAACTGAGCACCAGTTCCTCCAGCCGGCCTGCGTCCAGCCGCGCCAGCGCCCGCGATGCCTCCACCACCAGCTCCTTGAGCTCCGGATTCGCCCGGCGCGCCTCAAGCTCCTGCATCCTGCGATCCCTTCTTCGCCTGTCCGCCTGTCTCGCCCGCCTGTCTCGACTGCCCGGCCTGCCCGGCCTGCCCAGGTTACTGCGCGGCGCTTAGCATGGCGTCGACAACCTTCGAGGCCACCGCCGCAGCCGGCACATTGTATGTGCCCGCAACTAACGCCGCCTGCACAGCTGCGACTTTCTCCGTGCGCACGCCTTCCCCTGACGCTGCCTGCGACACTTCGTTTGCCGCATCGCTCAGCGTCGCACGGTCCGTGTCGAACGTGCTCCCATTCGTGGCCGGGTTGCTTCTGCTTTGGGGCGCGGAGGGAACCGCCGGATTCACTCCCAGGAGTGACCTCAATCCGTCCAGGCTATTGCGAATATCCATATGCGTGGCTCCTTGTTGGGCCTATCGGCTTCTTTGCTAATCACTGTAGTCATTCAGGAGTTCTCAGAACAGTATTCCCGTGCAGATTTCCAGTTACCGTCCCGCTTCTGTGCCGGTTACCGGAATGGGAGAGTTCTCTCACAATCCGGTCGGCAATCCCGAATCCGCCTCGCTCGCTCAACCCCTGTCCAAGCGCCTCCGACGCGAACTCCCCCAGCGCTCCGCCCGAGCCCGCGCCCGAGTCTGAATCATCGTCCTCCGCGCCTGTCAGGGCGTCTCCGCCGGTCATCGGCTTCAGTAACTCCTTCATCATTTGCCCCTCAAACTCGTGCGCTGCCCGCACCAGTCGCGGCTGAGGCCCGCTTTGCGCCTGCTCCGCTGCCGCCGTCCTGGCCATCAACCCAACGTTCACGTTCCGGCTCACCTTTCTTCTCGTTCCCTTCTTCCCTTGTTCCCTGCTCTTACAACACCTCCAGATCCGCCTCCAGCGCGCCAGCCTCCTTCATCGCCTGAAGAATCGAGATCACGTCGCGCGCTCCCGCACCGGTACGCTGCAATTCCTGTACCAAATCCTCCACCGTTGCCCCCTCCTTCAGGTCGATTCGATTCACCGGCTTGTCCTGGGCCTGAACTGTGGTCTGATCCACCACCTGCGTTGTACCAGACGAGAATGCGTTCGGCTGCGAGACCTCCACCTGCGAGATCACGTTCACGCTC
>Ga0326727_10011249_pt1 | contig 20940 bp, 17 predicted proteins | sample MB2enrmetagenome_FD_207643 | JGI IMG/M metagenome (GOLD analysis project Ga0326727, IMG submission 207643) | Lab enriched peat soil microbial communities from McLean, Ithaca, NY, United States - MB29MY | ecosystem: Environmental > Terrestrial > Soil > Wetlands > Peat | place: USA: New York...
CGTTCTGATGCACCGAAAGTGCATCCGAGTCGAGATTTTCCCGGCTTCGACGTCTATAACCGCTTCCCACACTCTCCCTTTCCTGGTCTCAAAAACATCGTCCAAAACCGACTGTGCCTCGTTGGCCGCTGAGGGACTCGGGAATAGCGCGGAAAAGGGATTCCCCAGAATCTCTTTGCGAGCTGTACCAATTTTCCCGAAGGATCGGTTCGTAAATGCCACGCAACCCGATCTGTCTATCAATAGTACAGGAATAGGTAAGGCTTCCAGCAGCTTTCCGAGTGAGGTGGAGGAAAAGGTCCTTAGATCGAAACTTCCCGATGAGGTCACGTCCTTCGTGAACAGACCGGTGAAATCAATGGCTTCAAGGAAGAAGTCCCCACCGGTTCCATGTTTGGAGGCACCGGCATTCTGACGGAACCGATCAATACTCGGACGGTCTTTTTCGGCCATGATATGGGCGCTTGCACATCTCTAGGTGTCTTTCGAAATAGAACATCCTTTCTAGGATATCACATTTCTGCATCGGATGTGGATAATTTCATTCAAAGAATTGGCAACAATATGGCGGCGGGATAGACTTATTCTAAAGTGGCGGGCTTGAAGCCTGGGTCTTTGTTGTGGCCAACCCCTCACAATGGTTCTATAAAAAACGCTCAAGGATTTGACAAAACCGGTCAATTTCCTCCTCAGAATTGTAATAGTGGACTGAGGCTCGTATCACACCATCTGCAAGTCCCCTTGCGGTCATGTCCAGAAGCGTGTACTGTGCCGGCGAAACCGACACGTTTATACGCTCCTTGCCAAGCGCCAACCGTATCTCTTCAGGCTTCTTTTCTTCCACGGTAAAAGTGACGATACCGCACTTTTCCCGCCCGAGGTCTCGAATGGTGACGCTTCGCAGCTCCCCCAGACGCTGTCGCAGTTTTTCCGCGAGTTGGCAGACCCTGGGCCAGGTCGATTCGATACGCCATTGAAGCGCGTAATCTATGGCAGTCCCAAGACCGATCTTGCCCGCGCAGTTAGTTTCCCAGTTCTCGAAGCGACGGGCGTCTTCTCTCATTTCGTAGCTGTCTTTTTCCACCCAGCGTGCCGCGTGCAGGTCCAGCAGCGGCGGCTCAAGCGTTTCCAGGATTTCCCGCCTGACGAACAGGAAGCCGGTTCCACGCGGCCCGCGCAGAAATTTTCTACCCGTGGCAGAGAGCATATCGCAACCGATGCGCTGAACATCAATTGGCATCTGCCCGACTGATTGGCATGCGTCAAGCAGGTACAACACACCGGCCTCTCTTGCGATTTCTCCCACTTTCTCTGCAGGGTTGACCAGGCCGCCGTTCGTGGGAACATGCGTCAAGGCAACAAGTTTCACTCGATCGTCCATGCAATTCTTCAGGGCATCCAGCGAAATTGCCCCATACTCATCGCTGGGGATTACTTTGACCACGGCGCCGGTTCTGCGGGCGGTTTGGAGGAAGGCTATGAAGTTGCTCGCATATTCGGCCACAGCAGTCAGAATAATGTCCCCCGGCCTGAAACGTACAGCATAAAAGGCCATGTCCCAGGCGCGGGTCGCATTTTCGACGACAGCTATTTCATCAGGGTTGCAAGAGACGAGGCGTGCAGCAGAGCTGTAAACTTGCTCCAGCTTGTCCCGGGCTATTTCAGCCGCTTCATATCCACCGATCCTCGCTTCCAAATGCAGGTGCTCGATCACTGCATTGAGAACCGGTTCAGGCATCAAAGACGCGCCCGCATTATTGAAATGCAGGACATTCGAGCAGCCCGGCGTATCCGCCCTGGCTTGTGTAATATCAAAAGGCATGCTCTTCGCTCCATGAGAGACTGCAACTGAAATGGTCAAGCGCCGGTAACGCCACACGGGGGGCACCCACAAAAATCAGAAATCGGCGTCTTTTCCCAAGCCAATCCTTCAATAAGTTGTGAAACTACCCTTGTTCCCATTTTTTGTCCATCAATCGGCTCCGGGCGGCCCAGGAAGTGGGCATCGGACGGATGCCCCGTTTTCTATTCGAACCCGCTCGAGTCAGAGTCAATTGCTAAATACTCGTCTACCGAATTCGAATGGTTGAAAGCCGGACACGAAGGGGGTTGAAAGCGATTGCTGCAGGATAGGGCCGATATTGAGAAAATTTCCTGTTCATCCGTCGCCAATGGGTCTATGTTCTTTAACCGGCAAGCGGTGAGCACGGGGTTATGGGACCTGGATTCCGTTTCCGGCTGACCGGACGAAGGCATGATGTGCTTGACCGCGGCGAGAACCGAGAGCGATCAAGGGATTCCCGGCGAGCAAGAGGCCGAGGCTCTACCCAAGGCAGCGAATCGATCGATATGAAAGACCAAGAAGAGAATCTTTCAAACATCGCTAAGTGGCGCGATTACAAATCACTCTAGACAGCCGAATCGGCGGGCCTGGAACAGAAACGGAGAGACCGGCTGACCTCGCGAGGTGACTGGTTTTGCCCCGGGATTGAGGTTCGAGTCATGACTGGAGATCTCGTCGATATAGTCACCCATTTGGGCGTTGCGGCAATCGCAGGCGGCTTGATCGGATTGGAACGCAGCTATCACGGACATCCTGCCGGTTTCCGCACTCATACCCTTGTTTGCATGGCTTCGAGCATTCTCATGCTGGTAACGATTTATCAAAAACAATGGTTTTCCGGAGCCGATATAGAAACCGTACGCATTGATCCAACACGGATGGCTCAAGGTGTAATGACAGGGATAGGTTTTCTCGGCGCAGGCGTCATCTTCAAAGAAGGCCTATCGGTGCGGGGACTAACAACCGCTGCATCAATATGGATCACGGCAGCTATTGGTGTTTTGGCAGGCGTGGGTTTCTATAGCGTTGTAATAATTGGGACGACTCTCGCGTTGGCAGTTGTATCGGTCTTTCGCTGGATTGAGACCAGGATGCCGACACAGGTCTATGCCCATCTATCACTGCGGTTTCACATAGACAGGACGATGCCACAGGAAGAACTATACAAACTTCTGGGAAGCCAGGGCTTCACTTTTACTAATATGAGCTATTCCGCAGAAAGGGAACATGACTTTTTCGAATATTCCATGCTGATACGTACGCTTCACAAGGATAATATGTGTCGTCTTTCGCGAGCTCTTTCAAACCTTGAGTCACTAATAGAATTTCACGTATATCCGACAGGGGATTAATGCTTTTCATGCGGGCTCGGGTAGGGTGGAGCTCCTGCGATCCGCAAACAAGGTGCAGAGAATGCATGTCCCTGAGTAACCGCATCTCGTCAAAGGGACTGGTTTCCCGTACTTGCGGGAATCAGGCTGATACACAAACGGAAACTAGAGCAATTCTCAAAAGTTTTGTCGTAATGCACAACGTGTGTCGGAGCCAGACTAGAGTTGTGGAAGAGGCTTCCAGCCTGTTTATTAGGAATGACGGGCAGCCCCGCGTTCCGCGCGGGCCGTCGCCACCAAATTATTTTCTTTTTTCGCCATTACTTTTCAGAATATGTATATGTGGAGACTCACTCCAGGAGCTTCAAAGTCAGATTGGAAATCAGAGCTACGTCAACGTCCGCACTTTCCGTGCTACAATCCAGAAGATGGCCGCCGGCCTTCTTGTCGGCCGTTAAAAAGTGGAAATGATATCCCGCAACGTTGACCCCATCCATGTACGTAGGAAAACGAAAGCCCAACACTGTCCCTCGAACATTCTTCAACTCAAACTCGGTTTGCTGCTTGAGAGCGTCTTCCAGTCCCGGATATGGCTTTTCCTGGCGAGGCACGCTTCTGACTTTGCTATACGCGAAAGTTGCATCAATTCTTATCGCAAGCGGACGATCTCCGGCGGGCAGCATGCGGTCAAGAGTTTCTTGAAGTTCCTTCATGTCGCTGACACGAGACAGGGACAGCTTCATGTCAGGCTGGAAGAAAGTCACCACCGCAAATGGCGTCCTATCCGAATCGGGAATGAGGTGAACCTTCCCATCAGCCTTGATCTGAAAGAATTCCCCATTTAAAGCCAACATTTCTCCATCCAGGCCGTTTAGGGTCCCCAGCCCGAAATCCCCGTGTTTCCTGAGTTCCCCGAAGGTTGTTTCCCCGTCGTACACCCCTTGCTTCAAAGCGTTCAATGTAGATAGCTGGAAAATCGAATGGTCCGATGACTGCGCGTAGAGCAGGCCGGATGAGGCAATCCCTACAATCAATACCAATAAAGTCGCAAGTAATCGTTTCATTCGATCTCCATACTTTCGCCGAAGTTACAGGGCGGGGAAAGGACCTCGACCTCAATCCGGCCCCATCAATGCACATCTTTGAACTTTCGTCCGCTGAAAACAGTTTTGTGGATGAGTGCGGCTCTCCGTATGAGCCGTCGCCCCTGTCACGTTTCAGCCTAGAACTTCACCTTGATTTGCGGCGGATACTTCTTCAGTACCTCTTGGTAACGCTTCTCCTCAACCCCCAGAGGCATCATCATAGGAATGTGACGAATGCCTATGCTAACGTCTTCTTTAGGATTAGTGTACAGGTTGACAGCTACAGCGCCTCCGGTTCTCGTGAATATTCCGCCACTAAACCCTCCGATATCGCCCTTCTTCATAATGGCATCTTCCACATGTACAACCTGGTGGCCTTTGAACTCGTCAATACGTATGGCAGCAAGTGCTGGACCCAGCCAGTACAGAACACTTTTCCGGTTCGACTGACCATTGTCCGCAATGAGGAATGAAGCCTGGTCGACGCCGTCAACGTAACGATCCTTGGGGAGCATTTTCGCCAATTCCGGCCCGGGTGTACCAGCGAGTGACATCGCCGTACCCAGGATATCGGCCAGGTCGAACAGACCATCGGACTTTCTCGGCTGGATCACACCTTTCCAGTACACAAAGGTAGGAACGCGGACACCCCCTTCCCATGTGGTGCCCTTTGCTCCCCGGAACGGGGTCCTGCCGCACGGCGGCACTTCCTCCTCCGGTCCGTTGTCCGATGTCAGCAAAATCAACGTGTTTTCCAGCTGACCGGTCTCTTCGAGCGCCTTGACCAAACGTCCGAGGATGTCATCCATCTCGACCATGCAATCACTGTAAGTCGTTCTCGCAGGAGACCTCCCCTTGTAGTAGTCATTGGGGTAGTTGTCGAAGTGGCAGCCACGGGTACAATAGTACAAGAAAAAGGGGCTGTTGCTTTTGGCCATTTTCCGGATGAACTGTTCACCGTATGCTGCCCAACCTTGATCCAAATCTTTGATGGATTCCAGATCGATCACTCGGAGATTTTGACATTCCTTTTGGCCTTTTGCACACTGGACCTCGTTGTGGTTGAACGGCACCTCCTCCATGAACTTGGTCCGATCAGGGCTCAGCGCAATCTCAGGATTGACGTTTGCGTCCCGCCATTCCGTGTACATATCGGAAACACCCAAGAAGCCCCGAAAGTCATCGAAACCGACGTTTTGCGGCAGGGACCCCTCGTTCTCGCCCATGTGCCACTTGCCGATGGCCTGAGTAACGTACCCGCGGTCCTTCAACAACTTGGCTACGGTGATTGCCCCGTCCAATCCGCCTTGCTCACCATACATGGGAGGGCGCATGATCCCGTGATGTATAGGCCACTGCCCCGTCATTATAGTTGCTCTCGTCGGGGAGCAGCTCGGCTGTGAGTACGCGGACGTCAAAATGAGGCCGGAGGTGGCTAGCCTGTCCATGTTGGGTGTGGGATTACCCACTGCGTCGCCGCCGCCGTTGAAGCCCGGATCCATCCAGCCCACGTCATCGAGTAAGAAAATTAAGATGTTAGGTTTTTTCCCGAATTTCTTCTCCAGCGCTGACAGCTTCTCCCGTGCCTGCTTATCCTGCTCTGAATGGGAGATGACGGGTTCCATGTTGTCGGCCACCTTGGTTGCCTGGATTACAGCATACTGGTTCGGGTGAATGTAGCCTTTTTTGCCTTCGATTTTCAGCGGTTCGGCCCAGGCCTGGATTCCTTGCAGTATAACCAACAGGATGAAGCCAGCAAAACCTAACACTACGTATAAGATGCGTCTCTTCATTAGAAGCCATCCTCCGGATAAAATTAGAGATTGCATTATGCGCCTGTCTTGTCGCTTCGGGAGTCTCGGTGACGAACGGAGAGATTACTCGTCCAGTGTGTCGATGGGCTCGCAGTGAGGTCGAATGAGACCGAACCGTTGCGCCATTGTCCGCCCCGTAAGGAGACGATTACGAGGCGGACCCGGCCTTTTTAGTCGATTTGTTCTACCAGATAGTTTTGAGTTCCCATCTGCTTGATCTGATCCAGTTGTGCTTCGAGCCAATCTACGTGATCTTCCTCATCTTTAAGGATGTGTTCGAGCAACTCCCTGGTGCCGGCATCCGAAACTTCGGTCGCTATATGAATTCCATCATTGTAAGATTTCACCGCGCCATATTCGGACTCCAAATCGTTCTTATGCTGAGCTTCGACATCCGGACCGATATGTATGTCCTTTAGCTTACTCACAATAGGCGTACCTTCGAGAAAAAGGATACGTGCAATAAGCTTCTCAGCGTGTTTCATTTCATCTATGGCTCGCTTTTCATCAGCTTTGTGCAATCGTTCGTATTGCCAGTTGTCACACATTTCGGCATGCACCATATACTGGTTGATTGCCGTCAATTCATCTGCGAGAAGATCATTTAGTTTTTCAATCATTTTTTCGTTCCCTTTCATATCATCCTCCTTTTGTTTAATTGGGTCGGGCTCGAAATAGGCGTTCCCTTATTTTCAGGCTACTCTACCCTTGTTCTCCCGGTCAAGCGGAAAAGTGAGTCTGATCTATCCCTCAATCTCTATCGTAGCTTTGTTCGGCTGAATCTTACCATTGTGTAAATCGGTACCCACAGAAACCGTGAAATGGGATCACGGAAGTTCGACAACGCCCGCTTTTAAGAGAGCCAGAGCATCAGCGTACATGCCTCTCTTTAGAGTTCCATAGGTGTGTCGGTTCTTCGCAGCCAGGGGAGCAACTCGGCCGATAGCCTGTGCCAGCACCTCATCCGCGGGGACCGCTTCATCGACAATGCCCAGTTCTTTTGCCTCCATTCCCCCTATTCTAGCCCCGGTGAGAATGGAGGAACGAAATACATTGGGGGTCAATCGGCTCTTGATCAGAGCAGTCATGCCGGGAGCGAATGGTATGTTGATATCCACCTCAGGCAAGCAAAAGAATCCCCGGTCGAACCGCATGACCCGGAAATCATGCGCCAGGGCCAGCAGAGCACCCGCGGCAAAGGCATGGCCGTTGATCGCTGCTGCGGTCGGCATGGGAAATTCCAGAATTCGTCCAAGGAGCCTCAGAACATCCTTGATGAATTCCGGGGTCTCTCCCTGACCATCGCTGCTGAGCCAGGCCAAATCCAACCCATTCGAGTAGAACTTCGGGTCACCGCCTATAGTTACGAGTGCGGCCGGGCCGCCGGACTTTTCAACTGTGTCCAGAGCCTCATTCAGGGCGTTAATAAAGGTGCGGTTAAACCGATTCTCCCCACTTTTCATGCTGAGAATGAAAACCTCCCCCTCCTTGTTCAAGTCAACGATTTTCATCAATGGCAGCTCCTCTTATGCTTTAGTGCGGGAATTCGCGTTTGAGGCAGTTCTATAATAAGGCTCATCTCGATGAAACTTCTATGGACATTCGCTCGGTTGAATGAATGCCCTAATCGAATCTTCTGTCCAGCGATCTATATTGGATGGCCTCTGCAACGTGCGGGGGTTGAATGTCCGTTGCTCCTGCGAGATCTGCGATGGTTCTGGCTATCTTCAGGATTCGGTGATACGCCCTCGCGGACAAGCCGAGCTTTTCCACCGCCTTTTCTAGGAATTTCATGGAATTGCTGTCCAAGCGGCAATGCTTCTTGAGAATACCGGAGCGCATTTGAGCGTTGGAAAATAGACCTGCGCTCCCGAGGCGCTCCAATTGCACCTTGCGGGCCGTGTTCACGCGTTGCCGGATGGTTTCAGAAGACTCTCCGTCAGCTACCGCTGTTAGATCACGCCATTCGATAGAAGGGACCTCGATGTGGATATCGATCCTGTCGAGAAGCGGCCCGGAAATTTTGCTCCAATAGCGTTGGATGGCCTGCCTGGAGCACGTACACTGGTGCTTTGGATCTCCGCGGTATCCGCAAGGGCACGGGTTCATGGCAGCCACGAGCATGAACCGAGCCGGAAACGTAACCGCGAGTTGTGCCCTTGATATGGTCACTTCGCCATCCTCGAGCGGCTGGCGCAACACTTCCAGGACGTTTTTGCGGAACTCCGGGAGCTCGTCCAGAAACAGGACACCGTTATGAGCCAGCGACACCTCTCCCGGCCGTGGGATCATCCCTCCGCCTATGAGCCCGGCATCGGAGACCGTGTGATGAGGCGAACGGAACGGCCGTACAGCCATAACCGAACCTCGCCGTCCCAGCAGGCCCACCGCGGAGTATATCCTCGTGGTCTGTAGCGCTTCTTCGAACACCGGTTCGGGCAATATGGTCGGGAGACGCTGGGAAAGCATTGTCTTGCCCGACCCGGGAGGACCGATCATCAAGACGTTGTGCCCGCCGGCAGCTGCTACTTCCACGGCTCTTTTTGCGTATTCCTGTCCTCGCACTTCCTTGAAATCGACGTGGTAGGCTCCGTAACGACTAGGACGTGTATCAATGGCAGGTTTTGCGGGTTCGAGAGCCATACGGTCCATCAAGAATCCCGTGACCGTAAGCAGGCTCGGCACGCCGAGCACTTCAACGCCTTCCACTACAGCGGCCTCGGACGCATTGACCGCCGGCAGAATAAGGCCCTTGAATCCCAGGTCTCTTGCGGCAAGCCCCAGAGATAAAGCACCCCGGACCGGCTTGATACGGCCGTCAAGTGCCAGTTCACCGACCACTATGTAGTCTTTGAGCTTGTCAGACGGGAGCAGGTTCAATGCGGCCAGTATTCCCAGGGCTATGGGGAGGTCGAAGCCCGAACCTTCTTTTCTAAGGTCCGCAGGTGCCAGATTGACCGTTATCCGACGGGCAGGGAAGGGGTACCCGCTGTTGACAATGGCGGACTTTACACGTGCGGCGCTTTCCTTGATGGCACTGTCGGGCAAACCCACTACGGCAATCGAGGGGAGCCCCTGGTAAACGTCTACCTCCACCTCGACCGGGTAGGCGTCAATGCCTATCAAAGATCCTGAATGAACGCGCGCGAGCAAGTTGAGCCCCTGAGATTACATGTCCATGATCTTGCATGAGGACCGAATCCCTCAACAGATAGATCATCATAGCACAGAGGAGGAAGCATGATTAAGAGTAATTCGCGTTAAGGAGAAGCATTAAGCTTGCGGAAGCGGGGACCTTACTCCATGTACGGATTGCAACTCCCAATTAGGTATGGCTTCCCGGATTTCGTCCCCAAAATGAGGGCATGGGAAGGATCGAAATGAACCCTTTCTCTCTCAAAATCTGTCCAACCGGACCTGAAACATTATACATGGAAACACTGCCCAGAATCGATCTGGTTAAGCCTGAGAGAAATTCTCGGAAATGTATTATGCTCGGGGGTGGCAAGTCCATGTGGCTTCAGCCTTCCCCTTGGCTGGATACTACCGCGCCCTGTTTGGCTGACGAGCGTGGTGGAGAAAACGGTTGACGGAGTGACGGACGGTGAGGTACGCTCAAAGACAGGCCGGAATGGGCTTTTCATCAACAAGACGACGGTCTTACCTGTTTCAGGTCGCGTGGGACGCTCCTTGCACACCTTTTCAGGGTCGGAGGAGCAATCCCGCCCACCCCTCGCGGGTGTAAAAACGGGTAGAATGGCAAGACCGCCGCATAATTCCGGATTGAGAATGTCTTATGCTTTACCGGGAACATCGACCAGCACCTTGTTTAAAACCTTACATTAGGTGTTATTGGACCATAGAAACGAAGACACCGCCGGTCACGAATTCCGGCCAGCGGCTGCTGGCCGAGGGTCTTGAATTCACTTTCAATCTTGCGGCGCCCATTGAATTCGTGAATGGCGACGGCTTCGTTAGAACTATGTTAGAGGCAGGTATTACCGGCCCGATGACCCGGCCCATGAGGCTGAGGTCAACTGCACCAATGAATCTATTTGGTATTTGTTTTCGACCTGGAGGCGGTCATCCCTTTTTTAAAACTCCGGCTAATGAGCTGGTTGATCAGTGTCCCGATGTCGGCGATCTCTGGGGGGCCGAAGGACGCAGGTTCGTTGAACGTATCCAGAATGACTGTCGCACGACCAAATCCCGGATCGAGACCATTAATATATATCTTTCGAACCTACTGGAAAAAAACTCCCGAGATGACACCGCTATCAGCCGGGCCATTGAGGCCATCGAACATGCTAAAGGCCGAATTACCATCGACCAACTGGCTCGTTGCCTCGGTATAAGCTACCGCCATCTGGAGCGCAAATTCAAGGAACGCGTAGGCATAACCCCAAAACAACTCTGTCGGAATATGCGCTTTAAGCATGTCTATAAAAATATTGAAACTTTACTCCATATCAACTGGGCGGACGTGGCTCTGTCCAGTGGATACTACGATCAGGCCCATCTGATAAATGAGTTCAAGTATTTCACGGGGACCAGCCCGGCCGAGTATTTTGAAACCTCGTCCTATGATCCGGACTTTTTCACCGCTAATTTCTAAATTCATCAAACCTATTTTTTTGAATCTTGTCGGATTTTTCCAATACACGCCCTCGGATCCCGTCTATCCTGGTATTGTGGATGGTTCAACCTGAACATCCACAAGTAATTTCATAAACGGCCTGAAAGCGACCTCTGCGCTAGGATTTGCGTCATATCTGGGCGGTCATAAATCCAGATGGGAGCCTCTTTATCAACTGGGCCACATGCCCCATTACCAAAAGTGAAGATGCTATGGAACAAGCAAGTATTAAGGAAACAATTTTTTTGCGATTTCGCCAGCCCGGGCGTGTCGGCCGCTCGTCTCATTCGGTAATAACGAGAGCGATGTGACGATGCGCATGTCGCCCGCTAGAGAAGGTACATGGAAAAGAAAGACGAAAACAACAGGTACATGTGGGTGGTTTTTTCCCTAACAATGCTGGGGTGGCTGTTCAACGGGCTAGACCAGATGATCTTCGCCATGGTGGCGCCGTGGATCATGCAGGACTGGAAACTCACCACAGTGGAGTTGGGTTTAATCGGCAGTTTGTTTCTCGTAGGCCATGCCTCAGGGAGCATTGTAGCTTCGGTGCTTGCCGACTATTTTGGCCGAAAACCCATTTTGTGGATCACCACTCTCATTGACGCAGTCTTCACAAGTCTTGCGGGTTTTGCCAAAGGGCTGTTGTCGCTCGGTCTGCTGCGGATGCTGGCCGGCTTGGGTACGGGAGGGCAATGGCCTGTCGGCCTGTCCATATTGTCTGAGAACGTGCCAACCGAACGGAGAGGAAGACTGATTGGATTAATGAACAGCGGATATCCCTTGGGGTTTCTGCTGTCTATTGCTGTCACGGGAACCATAGGACTTTACTATCGAAACGATCTCGGAGAGTGGGCCTGGAAAATATGCTTCTTTGTGGGCGCAGTTCCTGGTCTCATTACAGTCCTGTTTATGGTGAAGTACCTCCGAGAATCAGAACTGTGGCTAAGAAGTCGAGCCTCAAGAAAAGAGAATGAGAACAAATCGTTCACACTTGTTGAACTCTTCACACCCAAGCTCATCGGGAATACAATTACGGCACTCGTGATCCAGATTGCAGCTCTGATGTGCTACTGGGGGGTGGCCATCTGGTCCCCCACATATCTGGCTACCGAACGGGGCCTCACAGTAGCGAAAATGACCAGTTTCATGGCGCTGTGGGTCTTCGGGGCCTGGGTGGGCCAGGTTGCAGGGGGATTCTTGAATGACAGATTCGGCAGAAAGCCCGTCCTCAGCTTCTACTTTCTTGGGATTGCGCTGTTCAGCCTGCTGTACGGATACATAACCTCCCCCACAATACTCTTTTGGGTGAGCCCGATTACCGGCTTCTTCGTTCTCGGCATTTTCGGCCCCGCTATGGCCTACACGACGGAACTTTTCCCGACCTCTGCCAGGGCTTCAGGAGTCGGTCTTGCTACGGGGTTGGGAAGAACAGGGGCAATCCTCGCTCCCACTCTGGTCGGTGTCATAGCCACAAGGCTCGGCATCGGCGCCGGGTTCTATGCCTTTAGTGCGATAGCGATTTTTGCTTTCGTGATCCTGCTGGCTGTAGGGCCGGAGACGAAGGCAATTGAATTCAAATAATTTCCACTAATTGCCTGGAGGCAAAGGGTGTGATCCGAAAAGACGGCGAGCCGAGCCGAGAAGGTACACTGTACCGAATAATGATACCGGAGGAAATTGAAGCATGCCGAGTTTTGATGCAAGAACATCAAGAATCTGGGCTACTGCCTGTCGTTTCTGAAAAAGAAGTCGATTACTACAACGTTCGTGAAAATCGACTCCAAATCTATGAACGGGATGAATACAAGTGTAAATACTGCGGGAAGCAACTGACAAGGTTTACAGCCACGCTAGACCACGTTATCCCAGTGACTGAGGCAGGGACAAACTCCTATGACAACTTGGTTACCGCGTGTTTGTCCTGCAATTCGGAAAAAACCGAAAGCCCGTAGGAGACTTTATGGCTGATACGAACCCATTAAGGACTTAAAGCCTCACTCGTAGTGTAGCATCAATTAAGGACATAACGCCAGGACGTTGTGCCCGCCGGCCGCTGCAACTTCCACGGCTCTTTTTGCGTATTCCTGTCCTCGTGTTTTTCTGAAATCGGCCTGGTACTCTTTCCTTTACTGGACTGTCCGGTAAACCCACTACGGCAATCGAGGGGAGCCCTGATAAACGTCGACTTCCACTTCCGCCGGGTAAGCGTCGATCCCTATAAGAGATGCGGAATGGACCCGCGCAAGCACAGCCAGGCCTCCTCGTTGTGATTCGTGTTCGGATCGTACCAGAATTGCAGGGGAAAGTCTTCCAGTATGTTGAAAATAGCTCCTGGGGAGGGTAATAGTTGTCGGCTGCGATCAGCAGGGAAACGCGGGCTTCTTGTACGATTAGCTCTTAAACAGTGAGATTCGGTTGGTAACACAATCGACACTGATCTGGTGCCCAAGCACGCGTAGTGCCGTAGGATGTGGTGAACCCCGCATCCGCGGGGGAACCGCATCATTCGTGATGACAAGGCTTGAGAGGAAAGATGCTCGATGACTGAATACCGTCGCGCCTGGCAGACCGGCGGCACATGGTTTTTCACGGTTAATCTTGCCCAGCGGCAAGGGAACAGGCTGTTGGTCGACCGTATCGATTTGTTACGAGAAGCCTTTCGATACATTGGTCATAGGCACCCCTTTCACATGGATGCGGTAGTTATTTTGCCTGAGCATCTGCATTGCATCTGGACCCTGCCGCTCGGCGACACAGATTTTTCGACCCGATGGAGCTTGATCAAGGCGCGGTTCTCTCGCGGAATCGATGTGGGCGAACAGACTTCTCAGAGTCGATCCAAAAGGGGAGAACGGGGAATTTGGCAGCGCAGATATTGGGAGCACCTGATCCGGGGTGATGAAGATTTCAACCGGCATGTGGATTATATCCATTGGACTCCGGTAAAGCACGGATGGGTCCAGCGAGTGGTCGATTGGCCACATTCCAGTTTTCATGATTATGTGTGGCGTGGTTTCTACCTGGAGGACTGGGGTGGCGGCAATGTAGATCGGGACATGGAAGCTGGAGAATGATGCGAACGATGCGGTTCACTTCGTTCACCACATCCTACGCTGGCTGAGGGTAATAATTCCCGGCTGCGATCAGAAGCGAACCACTTCGCTGGCGGGAAAAGAGCAGGAGAACGCGAACCATGCGATTCCCATTGGTCATCGCATCCTACGCGCTAGTGGTTGGTTGCGATCAGAAGCGAAATTCCTTTTTGGTGGTAATCATTCACTCACGGGCGGTAATTGTTGGTTATTTGTCATTGCAAGGAGTGAAATCCCGCGTTCCGCGGGAAAGCAATCCAAACGGTTAAAGGCAATGACAGTTTTTCCTCCCGCGTAAGTGAATGATTACTTTTGGTGCATCGAGGCAGCACACGTGGATATAAATCCGCGCCAAAAGCACCGTATCCGCTCCCCCCAAAATATCCATTTATCAACAGGTGTTTATAACTGATCCGGCTACAGGAACAATTTTGTTCCAAACTCAAAGGAATTGGGAACTTCGCTGCTTGTCTTTGAAATAATGAACTATTTTTCAGTGTCCCGACTTAACGCACTTTGCTTCCAAGGTAATATTTACCGAGTCATAGGTGAGTTATCCACCGAGTTACTCGCAAGTTATCCACAGGATCTGTGAAAAGTCGAGTTGAGGCATTCAGACGGCTGTTCAAGCCATTTTATGGCCAAGCGGCAGCAGTTGGCCGGGCGGCATGTCACTGGGTTTCGGACGTCGAGGTGTTGCTCACTACTGAACGAATATCGTTGAGGATTTTGGCCCTGTACCTGGAAATGGAAGCTTCGTTGGACATGACCATATCTAACTGGCGGGTATGAATGATGAGGTAGCCGAGTATGCGGAGTCTTCCTTTCATAGTTTCTTCATTTTCTCCTTCAAGCCGCGCGAAAAGGCTGTCTTGCTTAACTTCGACTCTAAAACCGAATTCCTCCACAATACGTCCAATAAAAACGGCTCGTCTCACTCTGCGTGCATAATCCGCTGCACCCCCTTTAAAACTGAAACTGACGTAATTCTCGAGGGGTCTGTCACTTACGAGAGCTTCTACAGTGGAAAAATGAAAGCCAAACCTGGAGGTGAGACTGCAAAAATTCTTGGAAATCATGAAATAGTTCCGAGCGGCGTAAGGGGATCTCATCGCCGGGTCGAGCGCCGGGTTAGCGGTTGCCTGGAGCAGGACCGACATGAAGCCTTTGGTATCTACAGGCGGCGGACCCTCCCACGGAACCGAGATCACACCTTCCCAAAGAGCCAACATGGGAATGGAGACTATGTTGTCCAGATTGACAAATTTCCCTTCCAAGTCTTCTTTGAAGCCGTCATCCAAATTGATGATCCACCACTGCATAGGCACATGGCAGACAAGCTGCTTGCTTGACCGCTCCGAAAAATGGTGTTCTTTGCCGAAATTAAACATCTCGTGAACGGATTTTTCATGACAAAAGCGGGTAATATCGTGGAGCGTATTACATTTTTTCGGGTGAAACTCCGCTGAATCCGGATCCAGAAGGTATAGCGGAATGATATATGAGCTCACGCGCTCAAGAATCTGGTATACAGGGCTGCCTTCCATCAGGTTCTTTTTCTTGTGCTGTTTTTCCAACAAGGATTCCACGCGGCCCTCGTAAATTGTTAGCCCATCCGCGTCCACTGTCACCATGTCACCATTCTTCAGCGTCTGCGTGGCCGCGGGAACTCCAAAGAGCGCCGGCACCCCGAATTCTCTGGCCACGTTGGCCAGATGCCCGGCAACTCCCCCGAGTTCCGTAATCACAGCCGCAGCCTGGCTCAGGAGAGGAGCCCATCGCGGTAGCGATTGTGAAGTTACCAGAACCGCCCCATCAGGGAATCTCAGCTTGTCGACGGCATTTTTAACGATGAAGACCTGCCCCGAAGCTATGCCCGGCGACGCGGTTACGCCCCCACGCGCTATCACAGGCCCGGCTTCTTTCCCTTCATCATAAGCGGAGCTCACGCGCCCTGTTGTAAGGGTCTGTTGGAGAGGCCGACACTGAAGAATGTTGATTGCGCCCTCGGGAGTTACAGCCCATTCAATATCTTGAGGCGAACCGTAGTATTCGTCCAGACGGACGGCCATCGAAGCCAGCGCAAGGATCTGCTCGTCACTTATGGACTGAGATGCGCTCTTTTCTCCGGTCAGCTCCATTCGGCACAACCCTTCGTCAGGATCACAGACAAATTTGCGTTCCTTGATGCTGACTTGTTTTTGCATAATTGTGGCTGAGCCGTTCATAGATACAACAAAGACGTCCGGCGCCACACTTCCGTCCACAACAGCCTTGGGTAGCCCCCATACTGAGTTGATAGTGACTGATCTGTCTCTGATGTTCAGAGGATTCCGGGAGTACATGACGCCTCCGGCCGTAGCGTTCACCATCGCCATGCAGCCCACACACATGGCCACATACTCGTCAGGGATTCCCCTGCTTAACCGATACGTTATGGCCGATAACCCATACTTGCTAGCGATGATCTCCTTGTAGGCATCGACAAGGTTTTCAGGGCTGATGTTTAATTCAGTCCGGAACTGTCCGGCGAAGGATGTCCCCGCAGCATCTTCCCCGAGTGCACTGCTCCTCAAAGACACCTTCACTTTTTCACCACACTCATGCTCCAGTTCCCGATAGGCCGTTTTGATGGCCTGCTCCACATCATCGGGGACCGACGATCGAATGATGAGCTGCTGAATGTCCGCGCTCAGGTTGTACAGGTCATCCATCTTGTCAGCGTTGGACGCTTGAATGCGGCGATCTATTTCAGCTTGCAGGTCGTTGTGCTCGATGAATCTCTGAAAGGCAAGAGCTGAAATGACAAACCCGTTCGGGACCGGCAGGTGTATTTGGTTCCGTATTTCAGCCACATTGGCCATCTTATTCCCAACCTGATCAGCCATGTTTCTGTTGATGGACCGAAGGGAAAATACCAACTGATCGCCCTTGGGGAATCTTTTTTGCACCAGGGTCTTGTTAATGAGGTCTTGTATGATACTGAAGCGCTCTTGCAGATCTGCGTATTTGCCGGGGGCAAGAGCGTCCAGGTGCTTAATGATTCGGAAAACGGTGACTGAAACAGCAGTACAGGCGGACCTTACGAAAGACATTCCGAAGGGCTGGTTGCCTTCCAACGCCTTTTCAAGATCACTCATTATTTCAAGTGCTTTGTTATTAGCGGTGAGCAAAAGCTTGAAGTTATGATAACGGCTCGCGAAGGCCGCACGCAACTCCTGAACATTCGCATACGAATCTTGCCCTTCGCGTCTTCCGCAAAAAATTGTCCTCAAGAATTGAGTGAGCTTCTTCATGACAACCCGATGAACTGAAGCATCCTGTCATTCAGAGCCGTACGCCAGCCTATTTGTTTCCCGGTGATACCGACGAAATCTGTACCGAAACAAGCTATTTTCAAAAGTGATTGCCGAAGAGAAAATGATTTGGAGGCGACGCCCGGCACGGAACGCGGAATTGCCCTCATTTCGATGGGACAGGCTGGAGCCTGTCCCATCATTAAATCCCTACCACTTTGTCCGGTGGGAACCCAATTAAAAGGCTTTCTGCCTGTCAGGCTTGCACCCGCGGCAATATCCGCGTTATCCGGTCCAAGACCGGCATTAATCACAGCCATTGTTGTCCGAGCCCTAGAGTTCTTTCTTGGCACCTGCTTTCATCTCGAGGCCTAGACCTTCAAATATGAACAGCACTGCGATTCCCCACCACAGAGTGTATATGACATAAAAGACCAGCGAAAACGTCAATATGCCGCCCTTGGACCGCGCACTCTGAGGAGAGATTTGGAAGAAGTTGTAACCTACTTCCAGAGCTTTTTTCACAACTTCATTGAGAAATGTGGCTTGCTTGAAGTTTTCAGACTTTCCTAACTTTTTCAACTCCAGATCCATCGCCTTGAAACAGACCCACCAGGCATAGAGCACTTCTTTCCCATCCAAGCCGTATCTTCCCTTCACTTCCGCATCTCGGTTGTAAAACATGTCATCGGAATCCCTGAGAGCCGCACCCATGACCTTTCCCAGATCGCCCTTGATCTTGAGTTTTGCGGGATCTCCGGTCACTTCGCAACCCGCGGTTGTGAATACCTTCCTTGCCTTATCAGCCGTTTCCTCATCCTTGAGTTTAACCGTGACATCGAAAGACTGGCCTGTGAAAGCCGCGTTCTTCTTGATCAGATCACCGATGTAGTACGTTGAATCTTTGGCGATGGAATTGAACAATTTGTCTGCCGCCACGAAGGTATTATGTCCCTCGAAAAGGGGGAGGAACATAATGACGAGGACTACCAGAAAACTGACAGCCAGGAGGGCTCCCTTTACGAATTCCTTTTTGTTTCGAATAATCATTTTGTTAGACCTCCCCTCTCAGTTGTCGCATATTGCCCAGGAATTTCAATATTACCCACAAGGCGAATATCCCGATGACAACAAAGAAAACTACCAGGCCCACAAAGTTCAAGGTCTTAGCCACAGAATCGGAGATATGGATCACTTCCATCTGGTTCAGCTTTTCCGGCAGAGCAAAGAACCTGTTCACAAAACCAGCGAGTATCGAAAGCGCATAAAACCCTCGGATATATATCCCCTTGACCACTTTAGTGGTCAGCGCCCCAACCTGGATACCTACCAGTGAACCAAGGAGCATACCCATTGCCAGGGTGTAGAAGATGAAGCCGTATATCGCGTACTGAGCGATAGAGGCAAGACCCGCGGTAAAGATTATCTGAAGGATATCCGTGCCTACAGTGGTAAAGGACGAAACCCCCAGAATGTACACGAATATCGGGAAGGTAAGAAAGCCTCCGCCAACCCCCATAATCGCAGCAGCGAACCCCACAACCGCACCACAAAGGGCCACGAACAGAGCAGGAATTTTCTTTCCGCCGGGGACGAGATCTTCATCGAACGTGATAGTGGGAGGGATCTTGGCAGCTTGAAGTCTTGCCGGAAGCCCTATTTTTCCCGAAGTCATTTCCGTTCCGTGAGCGCTTTCCCCCGCGTGCGCTCCCACGTCACCTGGGGCTCTTCTCAGCCTCAAGAAGTCAATAAGCGAGTAAAACCCCAAAAACCCGAGCAATATCACGTAAACCACGCTGATAAACAAATCGCTCAAGACGGGATTGTGTTCGTAGAGTGCCCTGTTTATAACCCCGCCACCGGTTACTCCCAAACCCGATCCCACAAGGAAGGCTATGGCAAGTCCTACGGACACGTTCCCCAACTTTTTGTGAACAGCAGTTCCCATGATGGCTTTGGCGAAGATGTGAAAAAGATCTGTGCCGACAGCCAGTATGCCTTTTACGCCTGCGCTCATAAGTGCGGGGGTAATGATGAACCCGCCCCCTGCGCCGATGCAGCCCGTGATGAGGCCGGCGCACAAACCGACGGCAATGGAAACCACGAAGATAAAGTTGGAATAGAAAGCCGGGGTGTAAGCTTTTTCGCCACCCAACTGGGCCGGGAGATCAGCCGCGAAGGCAAGCGAGGTCAACACACACGGCAGCAACATGAGACCCAGTTTCCAGAGCTTCTTTTTGTCTCTCAAAATGTTCATGGACGTCTCGTAGTCCCATCTCGCGTGGGCCAGCGAGGCAGCCACAAACATACGGTATAAATTTTTGCCCCATTTCATTTCGATGATCCTCCACGTGTATTAAAAAATATGGAATACCCCCAGTGGTCAAAATGGCCCAGCGCTCGATCTTCCGGTGAAAATAGTGACGGTTAGTGAACTCTCTCCGGGAACCGGAGGGACAACGACCCTGGATGCCGCATGTACGAAAGCGCAAAACAGGCGATTGACGCGTTCCCCTCCTTCAATCGCTCGCCCCGCGCTATCCCCTTCAAAACCAATCCATCAGACGCATCCTCAAGATCTGTCCGGTAACACCTCCAAAGAACCTGGTATTTGGCACTCTTCGTCTTCTTTGGAGCACCACTTCTTCTTATAAGCATCCTGAAGTTTGTACAGCAATTCATCAATGTCCATTGGTTTCATCAGATAGTCAAAAGCCCCGAGCTCCATTCCCTGGATAGCTACCTCCACATTGGCGTGGCCCGTCAACATAATTACCTCCACGGATGGCCGGAGCTTCTTGATCTGCCTCAGAGTTTCTATGCCGTCCATGTCCGGCATTTTGACGTCCAGCACAATCACATCGACGTCTGTTTCATTCAGTATGCGGAGGGCTTCCCTGCCGCCCGTGGCACCAATTACATCCAACTTTCTTTTTGTCAGCCGTTTGACTAGAGTTTCGAGGAATTCCGTCTCGTCGTCAACCAGCAGGACCTTGAATCCAGTCACTCTTTCACCTCCTCCAGCAGGTTTCTCCATTCTTAGAGACCGAGAAATTCAAGGGCGTGCTAAACCGAGACCGATGTTTCTGTCACTTTGTTGCGGTCTTATCGAGGTCATCGCGGTATCTGCGAATGCGTAGAAGCCCACTCCTATTCGGTTGTGAGGCGCGTATTTACCGATTATTGGCCTGAATTACGGAATAATAACCGATTTTATGCCCTAGGATCTGTAAAAAGTCAACCACAGATTGTACAGCGTCGAGATTGCATTCCCCGGTAGAAATTAATCTCACTGCTTCTTATGCATTCAATTCCCATTTTCCCTCTGACGTACCGCTGATGCCTCTTACGAAGAGGGCAAAGTCGTCGGGGTTAGTGGCTGCCCCCAGGGCGGTTTCGTAAGTCACCAATTTGCTCTTGTACAACTGCATGAGCGATTGGTCAAAAGTCTGCATGCCATAGCTGATGTGGCCTTCGGCTATAGCGTCCCTGATTTCACGGGCTCTGCGCTCGTCGGAAATGCACTCCCTCATCCGGGATGTGGAAATCAGCACCTCCACGGCAGGGACTCTCCCTTTTCCGTCCGCTCTGGGAAGAAGTCTTTGGGATATGATCCCTTTGATTATCCCGGAAAGTTGCAATCTCACCGAGTTTTGGTGCTGGATCGGAAATGCCGAAATGATGCGGTTAATAGTTTCAGTAGCGTCCAGCGTGTGCAGCGTGCTGAATACGAGGTGGCCGGTCTCGGCGGCTAACATGGCGATTTCGATTGTTTCAAGGTCACGCATTTCTCCCACCAGAATCACGTCCGGATCTTCGCGGAGCGCCGCTCTCAACGCA
>Ga0326727_10011250_pt1 | contig 20936 bp, 24 predicted proteins | sample MB2enrmetagenome_FD_207643 | JGI IMG/M metagenome (GOLD analysis project Ga0326727, IMG submission 207643) | Lab enriched peat soil microbial communities from McLean, Ithaca, NY, United States - MB29MY | ecosystem: Environmental > Terrestrial > Soil > Wetlands > Peat | place: USA: New York...
CCCTGGTAGTAGACGTCCTTGCCCTGGTTGTGATCGGGGAAGAGAGCTTGCAGGATGCTCTTGGCAGTGAAGCTTTGGTTCGCTACTCCTTTGAGCACATAATCATCGGGTAGTTCAAATCCCGGCGGACTTGACATGTTCGCCATTTAGGAGTAACACTCATATGAGTATGTTGTTTGCGCCTCTTCCGTCCACCACCGAGAACCGGTACTTCCAGGGTGTCTGGAGCCGCATGTTCGGGACTTTCATGGCGAGCGGCCGTGAAAAGGCAGAGCTTTCAGTCGAGCAGGCGGCCGTCCTGACCGGCATGGGGTCTGAACAGTGGTCGGCGATGGAAGCCGGCGCCTGGCTGCCGGAGACCCGGCAGCAGTTTCGCTCGATAGCTGCGGCTCTCAATATCGACTGGACGACGATGGTCTCGATCGTCATGATGTGCCGTGGGGCGTGGGGGCTAAGCTAGCGGCCGATACTTAAACCCGTATAAACTCACCCTCGAGAGAAAGGAGGTGAGGAATACGGCCAAACCAGAAGACAAAGGAACAAAACGCATGAACCTAAACGTTCCCGTCGAACTCCACAACAGCTTCAAGTCGGTCACCGCCGCCCAGGGGCAGAACATGACCGACGTGTTGCTGGAGTTCATCCAGAACTACGTTACGAAGCACTCACCCAAACCGAAGGGACGGCGCGGATGAAGCGCGCCTCCTTATATATGAGGGTCTCCAGCCTGGATCAGCACCCGGAGACCCAGCTTCTCGACCTGCGGCAGATGGCCGCCCAGCGCGGCTATGAAGTCGTCCAGGAATATACCGACCGGATCTCCGGCGCCAAGGCGCGCCGGCCCGGGCTGGACGAGCTGATGCGCGATGCACGCCGCGGAAAGTTCGATGTGGTCCTGGTATGGGCTTCGGATCGGATCGCCCGGTCAGTCAAACACTTTTTAGAAGTCTTGGACGAGCTGAACCGGCTCAACATCGAGTACGCCTCGTTCCGGGAGAACATCGACACTGCTGGCCCGCTGGGCCGCGCCATCGTGATCATCATCGGCGCGATCGCGGAACTCGAACGCAACCTGATCATCGAACGGGTCCGGGCCGGCATGCGCCGGGCCAAGCTCGAAGGCCGCCAGATCGGTCGCCGTCCACTCGACCTCGACAGGGAAGCCATCCTCCGCGACCGTCGGCTCGGCCAGAGCCTGGGCCAGATCGCCAGAGAACATGGCATCTCCCGGGCCACCGTCCACCGCGTCGTCCACGAAGCCCAACCAGCCCCTCAAAAGCAGGTCGCATAAGGACTGCAACCGCTGTTTCACAAGGGTTCAGAAAACCCGCCCCGTAAACCCAACCAAATCAACGGCCGGATCTACCCGATCCGGCCGTTCCAAAACCTTTACCTTTAAATACACCTTCGACCGTCACAGCGCCTACGTTTACCAGAAACATCGCTCGGTGACGCTTCTCTAAACACTCGCCGGCGGAATGTCACGCAGGTTTGTTGACCAATGGATATACGTTAACACCTAAATCAGTATGAGTACTGATCACATTCTCGCTCACCCAGGAAAAGGTCCGCATCCGACGGACCCTGGATTCGACCTCAGAGTGAGTCCTCGTGGCACCGGGCGGTTACGGGTCCAACCGGTTCGCGAGGCCGCGCCGAATTCAATTCTCTATTGCCTGAGCGATTCTGCACAGCACTACGAGGACAAGCCAGTCAATCTATAGGCTGGCGCCACGGGGCAGGAATTGCTCATTCTACCGGATTCCTGCGTGGTGCCGGTCAGAGGACAAATATGAAAACGACAAAATTGCTTCCTGCCATCTTGACGCTTTTGGCAATGGGAACGATGGTGGGCTGCTGGGGGGTGTCTGCGAAGTCGGCGGATGTTTCGGACAGCATCAGCAAGGCGCTCGATCAGGCAGGTCTCAAGCAAGTCACCGTCAGTGAGGATCGTGACAAGGGCATCGTGACTCTCGGCGGACAAGTTGCCACTGACGCTGACAAGTCGCAAGCTGATTCCCTGGCTAAGTCCTTAGCGGGCGGACAGGTGGTTGCGGACCAGATTGCCGTGCTTCCGGTTGGGACGGCAAAAGAGGCAAAGGCCGTCGATTCCGATTTGGATGAGGGTATTGAAAGGAATCTTGACGCTGCGCTCATCCAGAACAAGTTGCACGATAAGGTGAGCTACAACGTGAAGAACGGAGTAGTTACACTGACCGGAAAAGTGGACTCGACTGACGTTCGCACGGCCGCAGAGAAGCTGGCGACGGCGGTTCCCAACGTATTGCAAGTGGTGAACGATCTACAGGTCAGGAATCAAAAAGCCACTTCATCGCAATAGAAATGCAAAGTCGATCGATACTTGTGTGACCGCGTCGATCCGCGCACAGTGTGGGTTAACCTTCGCACAATCTTAGCAGGGAGAGATTTATGTTCGACGTTCGTTTCCGCGATATCCTGCTCCCGGCGTTGGCGCTGGCCTGCTTGATTCCGACGCCTTTCTCGACTGGACAAACTGCGCAGGGGCATGAAGCCGCTACCTCTGCGGCTCCGGGTACTCTGGTGCGCTGGGCGGCGCCCGGAGCGAAGCGATGCAGCATGAGAACGCGTTCATGGGCTGCGCTGAACGGAACCTGCTACTATCCGGTCGACCTGCTGCAGAGCCTTGGGCCTATCACGATCGCGCTGGCGGGTTCAGGTCCAAAAGAGTTTGCGCGCATCTCTGTGGAATCCAACGATTACGGGACCGAGGAGATCACGCTTCCCGACATTCCGCAAGCCCACCCCTCGGGGGAGGACCTGAGGCGCGATGCGGTCGACCAGCGTCTGCTGAGCAGGATCTGGCTACGCAAAGAGGGGCCGGCGCAGTTTACGCTGCCCCTTGGTGAGCCGGTCAGGCCAATCTCCGTGGGCAAGTCCTTCGGCGTGAAACGGGTCTATAACGGCAAGATTGCCGAGCAGGCTCACATGGGGGCCGACTACGATTCGCCGGTGGGCTCGCCGATCCTGGCAGTTGCCGACGGGACGGTTGTGCTTGCGAAGGAGATGTTCTTCGAGGGCAATTCCGTGTTTATCGATCACGGCGACGGTCTCATCAGCATGTATTTCCATCTCTCCGAACTCAAGGTCGAGGCCGGGCAAGAGGTCAAGAGGGGGCAGACGCTGGGCCGGGAAGGATCGACGGGCCGCGCCACAGGACCGCACCTTTGGTTCGGCGTCCGTTGGCATGATGCCCGCATCAACCCCAAGTTTCTACTCGAGGAGCCGAGCAGAATTCCGATAGTGAATCGTGCGGCACGATAAATATCGAGTGTGTTTTTTCACCGGCCACCTGAACCGGAGAATTGCCGAGAAGGTTTCAGCAGGACCAAAGGATCGAATCCACTGGACCTCACGCCAGATCCTTCGGTGTTCCAGCCACAGCCTTGTCGTCCCCGGGCACGGTTCAATGCCGCCTGACCTCCCGTTCTACCCATTCTTTTACCATCGTGAAGCAGAAACTCGAATGACCGACACGAAAGTAGTTCACGCAGTTCTCACTCCCATGCTGATGGTCATCGTGATGATCACTGGCGACTTCCTCGCCATATCGCTGGCGACGGACAGAGTGCGGCCGTCGCCGATACGGAACTCATGGCAGATCGGAAAAACCACAAGTGCGGGCGTCATTTGGGAGCTTGTTTCCTGGCATTCTCCACGGCCATCCTGGTGGTCGGCAGATTCCAATTGCATCTCGGCATCTCGGCATTCCAAATCCTCTCTTTGGTCGGCATCATGTTTGGCAGCCAGGCCACAACGTACGTTATTCGCGGTCGTCAACACTTGTGAGGTTTGCGCCCCAGTATTTGGCTCGTGCTCTCTTCGGTCGCCGACGTACTGATCATCTCAACGCTTGCGGTCCTTGGAATCGCCGAGGCCCCGTTGCTGTTGCCGTAATCGCCTGTGACTTTGCCGCTGCGATCGCCTTCGGTGTGATTCTCGACGTGGCGAAGATTCCCGTCTTTGTCCGTCTTGGCATTGACCTAATGGGATGTGGATTCGCATTCATCTGATATCCCCGCCGGTTTCACCGATCCACGGAGTATGAGAATCTGCCGGGTTGTTTTAGATAATTGTGAGCAATATTGCACAGTTGAGAAGATCACAATTCTGCTATAAGGTTCCAGTCGTGTTGCCGAACAGGGAGAAGTTCATGATAACAGCGACGGGTTTTGCAATGAGCAATTCTGACTCCGACCCTAAGGGATTTCTTGGTATTTGTGGCAGTGGCGGAAAAGTAACGATCTTCCATTAAGAGCAAAGGATCTTTGCGCAGGGAAATGCTGCTCACGCGGTCTTCTACATATTGGCAGGAAGAGTCACCCAAAGCATCTGAAACTCAGGAGCGCTGCTATGCCCCGTACCAAGGCGGAAGTTGTTCGCACATCACTTGCCAAAGCCCCGACAGGAATCCAGGGACTGGATGAAGTCACAGGCGGAGGCTTGCCAAAAGGCCGCGTCACGCTGGTCTGTGGCAAAGCGGGATGCGGCAAGAGCTTACTCGCAATGGAATTCCTGGTGCATGGCGCGGTTCAATACGGCGAGCCTGGTGTGTGCATAGACTTCGAAGAAACCGAGGAGAAACTGACGGCCAATGTCGCCTCGCTTGGTTTTAATCTGCCTGACCTTGCCAAAAAGAAAAAGCTGCTTGTGGATTACGTTTCCATTGAACGAAACCAGATTGCCGAGACTGGAGAATATAACCTCGATGGCCTATTCATCCGTCTGGCCCACGCTGTCAAAACAATCGACGCAAAGCGCGTCGTCCTGGACAGCGTCGAAGCACTTTTTTCCGGAATAGCTGACACAACGATACTTCGATCTGAACTCCGCCGGCTGTTCCGTTGGCTGGAAGACCAAAAGCTTACAGCAGTCGTTACCGGAGAAGCTGGAGCCAATACGCTAACCCGTCACGGGCTTGAGGAATACATCGCTGATTGCGTGATCTCCCTAGACCATCGGGTAACGGAACAGATTTCTACACGGCGATTGCGAGTCGTCAAGTACCGAGGCACCGCTCACGGGACCGACGAGTACCCGTTCCTGATTGATGAAGACGGCATATCCGTGGTGCCCATCACCTCACTCGTACTTAGTCACAAAGCTCTCACCGGCCGCATTTCTACGGGAATGCTCGCTATGGACGAGATGATGGAAGGCAAAGGGTTTTTCCGTGGGAGCAGTGTGCTGGTGACCGGCACCGCGGGAACAGGGAAATCCAGCCTGGCGGCAAACTTTACCAGCGCGGCCTGCGCCCGTGGCGAAGTTTGCCTTTATTTCACTTTTGAGGAGTCTCCCAGCCAGATCCTCCGCAACATGCACTCGGTCGGCCTTAACCTGGGGCCGTGGGTGAAGAACGGCTTGTTGCACTTCAACGCGATGCGGCCAACCAGCACTGGGCTTGAAGGACACCTGGCCGTTATTCACAGACTCATAGCGAAGCTTCGGCCACAAGTAGTGGTCATCGACCCGATCACGAATCTGGTTGCAGAATCGGGGACATATGATGTCAAATCGATGCTCGTGCGCCTCGTTGATTTTCTAAAGGTGGGACAGATTACATCGATGTTCACGAATCTGACCTTCGCGGGAGATCCCCAGGAAAGAACTGCCGCGGCTGTCTCCTCTCTCATGGACACCTGGATTGTGTTGCGAGACAGCAAGCCCAACGGAAGACCGAGGCGCGAGCTTTATGTTCTGAAATCTCGCGGCATGGCACATTCGCGCGAAGTTCGGGAGTTGATCGTAAGTAAGAAAGGCCTGGAATTGGGTATGGTCTTGAAGGATCATACGGTATCCACGAACGTCGCGGGTCATTGAGCAGCCGCGGCAGCAGAGAAGTAAGTTTGGCCCGTTTGGACCAGAAATCGAGCACTGACAGATGAAGAGTACCGCCAAGAAGCGCCCGGCCAAGACCATCAAGAGTGACTTTTACAGGTTGCGTCTTTACATCGCGGGCCAAACCCCCAATTCGATTACCGCGATCGCCAACCTCAAGAAGATTTGTGAGGAACAGTTAAAGGGCAAGTATCGCATCGAAGTCGTCGACTTGCTTGAGAAGCCGCAACTGGCCAAGGGCGATCAGATCATCGCGATTCCAACCCTGGTGAGAAGGCTGCCGCCGCCGGTCAAAAAGATCATTGGGAACCTATCAAAGACCGAGAGTGTCATTGTGGGGCTGGATCTTCAGCCGGCACGCTGAAGCAAGAGCGCAAATAGCAAATGGTCAATCAGCGAGCGAAATCCGATTGCCAAGTCCTCCCCGGACAAACGCCGGGCAAAGTCGGCACCCAGCGAGGATCTCGGAGAGGGTCTGGACCTTCTCCAGCTAACCTTCCGTCATCCACAGCTTCAAGACAGCACACCAAGCTTCGCGCCCAGCTGAAAAGTGCGGAAGACACTCTTCGCGCCATCCGTTCCGGAGAAGTGGATGCATTGATGATTTCCGGTCCTGGCGGAGAGCAGGTGGTCTCTCTGAAGGGCGGCGAACCGAATTATCGCTTGTTGGTAGAGGCCATGAGCGAGGGCGCAGCGACTCTCTCCCGAAAGGGTGTCGTGCTCTACTGCAATCGCGGATTTGCAAAACTAATAAGCAGGCCATCAGGGAAGGTTGTTGGACTTGGTTTTCAGTCGCTGGTTGCGGAAAGGGAGCGGGGCAGATTCGAGGCACTGCTTTCCAACGCCTGGAAGTCAGTTGCGAAGGGTGAATTCTGTCTGCGTGGCACGGATGGAAATCTGCTTCCGGTGCATTTATCTCTAAACCGGCTTCGCGGATTCAAGGGCCAGGTCCTGAGCATGGTGATAACCGATCTGAGAGAGCAAAAGAGCAAGCAGGCCGCGGAAATCAAGCAGGCCGAAGCCATGCGCCGGCTCATTCTGGAGCGCACGCTTTCAGCGCAAGAGGAGGAACGACGCGGGATTGCGCGCGAATTGCATGACGAAGCCGGGCAATTGTTGACCGCTTTGTTGGTCGGCCTGCGTACTTTGGAACACGCCCGGAAACTGGCCGATGTTAAGGAACAGGGACGTCGGCTTCGGGAAATCGCTGCCAAGGCCATCGACGAGGTCGGCCGACTGGCACGAGGACTTCACCCAACGGTGCTGGAGGACCATGGCCTGGGTGTTGCACTTAGCCGATACACTACCGAGTACGCAACAAATCACAACATAGCTGTGGATCTCACAATGGGTGACCTTGAATTCAGCGACCTGTCGTCAACCGCTCAAATCACGTTGTATCGAATTATTCAAGAAGCTCTGACCAATGTGGCCAGGCATTCGGGAGCCAAGACCGTCAAAATTCGATTCAGGAGTTCGGCCAAGGCGGTTGAGGTGGAAGTTGTCGATGACGGATGTGGCTTTGATGCTGAGGCCGTGGCTGTCTCGTCGCACCGCCTGGGAATTCAGAGTATGCGAGAGAGAGCGGCAATGATAGGCGGAACAGTTAGTTTCATTTCTCAGGGCAAGGGAACCACGATTCTGGTGCAAGTTCCACTTGCCAACCGGACTTCCAGTCCTTTGTAGGGCCGAGGAGCACTTAATATGCGCGCAGGCGCACAAAAGATCAAAGTTATGATTGCGGACGATCACGCAATTCTCCGCGCAGGGCTCAGAATGCTGGTGGATGCCCAGGCCGATATGGAAGTTGTCTCGGAAGCTTCCGATGGACAGAAGGCGGTCGAATCGGCGCGGGAAACCAGACCGGACGTAGCCTTGCTGGACCTGACCATGCCTGGGGTTGGGGGTATGAAGGCGCTCCAGGAGATGGCGCGAGACTGCCGCAAGACCCGGGTACTGGTTCTCACCATGCACGATGACCCTGCGTATTTAAGATCGGCCCTTGCTGCTGGGGCGGCCGGCTACCTGCTGAAGAGGGCGATAGATGCGGAGCTGATTGCCGCCATACGAGCGGTGCATCGCGGAGGGATCTTCGTGGATCCGCGTTTGGCCAAGATTCTCGTCAAGGACGTGCAGGCGAAGAGTAGTGCAAAAGCTGATTCCACACGACCGGTAAACATACTCAGCCGACGCGAGTGGCAAGTGCTCGGACTCGTGGCGCGGGGATATACCAGCGCACAAATAGCCAAACAGATTCTTGTGGGTGTGAAAACTATCGAGACGTATCGCTCACGTTTTGCTGAAAAGCTGGGGCTGCGGTCGCGCAGCGATGTGGTTCGTTTTGCCGTGCAGATGGGGCTATTGACTCCAGAAACTTTGGAGAGGGAGCCAGGCGGCCCAACCCGGTAGTCTTTTTGTCCCACGCTGCCTTTCTGCCCGATATATCGCATAGATACGCCCCTTGTCCGGGATTATCCTGACAAAACCTCTCATTATTAGCAATACTCCCGATACCCAATCTCCTCCATGTGAACGAAACTACGCATACAGCCTGCAGAAGTGTATCTTCAGCGTGTGCTGCCGGCGCCAGTTGCGAAGGATGCTCTTCTCTTGCTTTGTGAAGCGCCCGCTCCGTGGTTTTTGATCGACCAGCCCCAGTCCACCTTACACACCTGAAGCGCTTCGAAGGAGTTTCTATGTTAATGACCAATTTAAGTAACTCGACGTTCGACACGAACGCTTTTCTCGTGCACGCCGGTCTTGGTAGAAGAATCGTCGAATTGAAGGGGAGGGAGAATTTCTTCGTCCAGGGAGATCCGGCGGACTCAGTCTTTTATCTTCGGCGCGGCCGGGCAAAGCTCACCGTCGTTTCGCAGAGCGGCAAAGAGGCCACGATCGGTTTCCTCTCCGTTGGCGAATTCGTTGGAGAGGAGTCCCTCGCGGTAGTGCCAGGGCTGCGTTTGTCCACGGCCACCGCCATCCTCAACTGCACAGCGCTCAGGATCACGAGGGAGGAGATGGTCCGCGTCATGCATCAGGAGCATGAGTTCTCCGATCTGTTCCTGAAGTTCCTGCTGGAACGCTCCATGCGCACGCAGGCCGATCTTGTCGACCTGTTATTCAACTCCAGCGAAAAGCGCCTGGCGCGGATTCTCCTGTTGATGGCGGAATTCGGCAAACCCGGTGAACCGGAAACCTTTATTCCTCCCATTACGCAGGAAACACTCGCGGATATGATTGGCACTACCCGCTCCCGCGTCAGCTTCTTTATGAATCGCTTTCGCAGGCTCGGTTTTGTCAGCTACAACGGCCGCATCCAGGTGCATAAGTCGCTTCTGAATGTGGTCCTGCTCGATCAATTGCCTGACCAGAACACGCTGAAACCGTCCGTCGTTCTCACCCGACAGAATATTCCCGACGAACCAATTGCGAGGCTTCAAGTGTGAACGCCATTGAACGGCCGACAGATCGGCGTTACCCGAGCCAACCGGGCTCGCGAGGCTTGTTGACGCTGCGATCATCGATTCAGAGACGTCTACAGGCCGTCTGGCGCTTGACTGGAGTCGATGTGGGGCATCTAAATCCAGTGCCGCCTCCGCCGTGAGATCAACCAGAACACTACGAGGGCCAGCGACTCCCCAATCAGCAACCAGGCTAAGTCACGGCCGCTGAAATTCTGCAAAAACCGAAAATCGTGCCAACGCATCAGAGCCAGCGCATTGCGATACACATCTCTTCCCTCCGTACAGTCGCTTCATTGCCCCGCTCACGCACCAGAACACTGATTTCCGTCCCATCGCCGATCTTCCAACGGCGAGCCGACCTTGCAGCAGATCGTTCTACCGGAATAGGCCCAGCAGGTAGCATACGAGCAAGATCAAAAGCACTGTGCCAAGCCCTATGCCAGCGCCTCCGCCTGTGCCCCACCTGTTGTAGCCGTAGTATCCTCCTCCTCCGCCGAAGACCAGCAGCAGAACAAAAATGAGAATGATCAGCATCTCGTCTCTCCCTTCACCCCGGGCATCCCGGGTTGTGACTCTCGTTCGATCGCGCCGTGCGTCTTTTGCTCGACGATTCACCAATGAGCGTGTGGACTAAACCTGCATGGTTTGCGGCGCGCTCTGCGCAATCTCTTCCGTGTGCTTTAAGGCCTCCACGGAGTATTCCAAAGCCTTCCTGGCCAACTTCTGGGCGGATGCGTGTTCTCCGGTGCTATGCCCATGGGCTGCAGCTTCATGTGCGTAGGCCGCCTTGGTGTGGAGTTCCGCTAGATGCGAATCGTTGCTCCCTGTCATTGTCTTCTCCTGATTTCGCGGGATTCCGTGACTCTTACATACGAAGTTTTCTACACTGCGCCAGAAAAGGCTGCGCAATTTAATACACACCCAACGGCGGCGACTGTGCTGCCAGGAGCGCGGCGCAACGACCTTCTGACCCACCATGCTCCTTATGCCGTGTGCTGCTTTAGCCGGGTGATTTGTGCGCGTGCACTACAAATCGTTTCGGAGCTGCGCCGATAAAGTGGAATGGATAGCAGGTTACGAGCGTGATGGCAGATCCTGCCGAAGGAGCTAGAACCCCGGTGTCGCCAGGATCGACAATCTGCACTGAGTCGACCTCGAAGCGTGAAAGACCAGTTGCAGTCTGAATCTGAATTTCGTCATTGGTGCGAATATCCTTCAACGCGCGGAAGTACGTATCGCGATGCCCGGCGATTCCGATGTTGCCGGTCTCTCCTGGAAGAGCCGTACTTTCGATATGTCCAACACCAAGTCGCAGGGTCTGCGATGTGGTTCCTTCAAGAATTGCAACGTTCACTCCCAGCCTCGGAATTTCAATACGGCCCAGAACATCGCCCTCTTTGGCCACGGTCCGTGACGGGCTCACTTTATGTTGTTCTTGCGCAGATATCTGCTGGTCAAGAGCTTCGCCTGCGGCATCCTGGTAGAGCTTTGCGTGGACCAGAGTTAGCGCAACATAGCTAATTGCAAGGGTCCCTGCGATGAAGAGGAACCTTTGCATCCAGCGAAGAAACAAACGACCTCGCATTGTGAATTCCTGTTGTTCGGTCGCGGGCTTCATGGTCGATCGCCATTGCTGCCGCTTTCGGGAGTCTTTACGGGCGGAGAGTACCCGGTTCGGGTACGGACCGACAAGCGTCCACGGCCGGGCGCGCTTGCCCTCACCTCGATGGCTCGATATCTCCCATCCTGCGAGGTCTTCACAGGAACATAAGTCAGAGTGTACTGACTCCGAATATCGCGAGCGATTTCCTCACAGATTGACTGGGTATCTTTCGACGACTCTGGAAAGAAGGCCTCCCCGCCCGTCTCCTTCGCAAGCCGCCTGAGCACAGCGGGGTTTTTATCGTCGTCCTGTTCATCGAAGATGCCGATCGCGTAGATGATTGCCGTTGACTGCCTGGCCATGCTGAGCACTTGCGCCAAAGTGTGCTTGCTGGCGTCGTCGCCGCCGTCGCTGATCAGGATCAGCACTTTCTTGTCGCGGCTGCCCTGCTTGAGATGATCGAGGCCGGCGGCAATTCCATCGTACAGCGATGTTTGCCCGATCGCCATTATTCCGTAGAGGGCTTTTTGCAATTGATCCGGCCTACCCGTGAACGGCATATCCGCGGGAAGGCCAAAAGCTACATGGTCGTTGAATTTGACCACAAACATCTGGTCCTGCGGATTGCTGGCGCGAGCGAACGCCATCGCGGCGGCGATCACATCGCCGCGTCTCGGCCCCATACTTCCGCTGTTATCGACGAGAATGCCGGCTGTAACCGGGATATCGTCGTGGCTGAAGTCCTTGATCTGTTGGGGTACACGGTCCTCATAAACTTGGAAATCGCCTTTACTGAGCCCTGAGACGAGTGCATTGTGGCGATCCAGGACGGTCGCGCTCAGAATGACCAGGTTGACGTTCACATTGACGGTGTACGCATCGTCAGATCCAGCCTGGGAGGGCTGGGATCCCTGTGCTCCCGAAACAAATGGCGCAACGATCAGGCCAACGAAAGCAATCATGCGCCGGTACGCGGCAGTGTGGTTCCATGAGATGCACATGCGTGAGTTGGAACGCTCGGAGGCTTGCCTGTCCGCCTCACTCTGCATCTCTCTCGCACATGTGGTCATCTCAGTCACACATTCAGTCTTGCGACGCAATCGGGAGCGATAAACGCTGAAGCCCGCAAATGAAGCCGGCAGAACAACGGAGGCGACACTCGCGTACCGCCTCCTTCGACCGATCGTTTCCGCTCGATGTAAGGGGGCGCCGATCCGCCCCCCGCATTGATTCATGCCTTCTGCTTCGAAGCGCCAAAGAGGGCGAAGCCGCCGCCCAGCATAAGCAGCCCGGCCAATCCAATCAAGGGAAGGTCACTGGCTGTTTTCGGCAGAGACGCGGGTTCCGGCGCCGGAGTTGAGGCCTGGGCGACTGCAACCGTCTCGGCAGGCGGAGCTTGAACAACCACGGCTGTATCTACCGTTTCTCCGCTTGGGGCAACCGCCTCAACCGGCGCGGTTTTCAAAACGTCGACTGATGCGGCATCCAACGCGACGGGGGTCGATAACACATCCTCATTGGTTTCTTTGGCCAATTCGATGGCTCTCGGCTTTTCATAGACAAATTCCTGTCCCCATTCCATGCCCGGATAGAACCACGCCTTCAGAGCCTCAGGCTCTCCGGCCGGCCGTTCGCGAAAAGTCATAACCGTCTTGTCGGTCGCCTTCAGCCGATAATTCGGGATGGCAAGAATGGTGGTGTACACGTGGTCTCCGCGCACGTTGAAGATCTGGACGATGTTTCGATCCGACATCGAGTTCAGGAGTTTGAAAACATAGGTGCCCGCCGGCAGGATATGTTGGCCAACACCCGGAACTTCCACGGGCCCGCTGAATGTGATGGTTGTTTTCTGGTCCCACTCGTCCGCCTTTGCTTTCGGCGCGACGGCGACACAGAGCACTGTAAGGCACAGCCCGGTTCCTAATCCTGTGAGCAGTTTCATTTATCTCCGCACTCCACTCCGACTCACTTCCACGGCGGTTATGATGCAACCTCAATATGTTGTCGGGATCATTAGAGATCGCACGCCGGGGGATCCGGCAGCCATTGTCCGTGGCGTGTCCTTCAGGAGTTAGTCTCTCGCGTGCGGACTGCGATTGCTGACCAATATTGAACACAGCTTTTCAAAGCTCTCACTTTATTCGTGGCTGGCTATGACCGACTCGGTCTTGTTGACAACGTCGGAGCGGCAGCACTTGAACTTCGTTGGGTGCGAGGATGATTCTGTGCATGAAATGCCACGTGCGGCGCTTCAGCAGATAGAAGCGACCACAGCACCAAGAGCCACTGCAAATTATCGGAGCGAATGCTGAGGAGGTGCATCAGTTCCATCGGGAGTCTGGCGCTCGGCTAACTCCGGCGTCGAATTCGAATCGAAAACGTTGACCAGCGGCCAGGGATTGCCGGCCAGGTCATAGTGAAACTTTCCTTGCTCATCGATCGCGAGCGTGCTTGCCGGATATCCTTGAAGTGGTGAGGCATTATGTTCTCCTAGGTGGGATTTCCGCGATGGTAAATAGTTAAAGGGGGAGGCTTCCCCGGCAGAGAAGGATCCTGCCACAATCCATCATGGGCGGCCAGGTGTATGAATTCGGGATGGAATTGCACGCTGCGTGGAATTGATGTGGCCGCAAGAAAAGTCAGGGGGAATCGCCTTCCGCCGTTGCGGCGTGTATAACTTCCGGATTAATTCCGCAGAGTGGTTTCGGGGTCTTTCAAATACCTTTCAGTGACGCCCAGATAGCGAAGGTTGAAGGCGTCAAAGGGGAATTGACGATCATTAGGGTTCTCGTCGTCGCACCAGGCGCTTTGTCGGAGGAGGTCGCGGTCGTACTCGGGTCCGAAATAATGGCGGAAAGGCGCCGCTTCTTCCCTTCTCTTCTCACGGTATGCTCTGGCAACCGTGGCCACGCCAAAAATGAGTGCGAAAGCGCCAATGGTCGATAGGATATTTGTAAGGTTGAACAAAGCCTTCTCCTTTGCATTGAATGAACGCGACAACGGGAGGCGTGTGGCAGGGAAGCCGAAGCTTGCGTGAAGTATGAAGCAGGCTGGACCGGAATACTGTTCAAAATTACTCAATCTGGAGTCATCACGGTGCCTGCCTGGGACTATCTGCACAAGGGCGATTGGCATTTACCAACTTCGCATTCAAATGGCTGCTCGATATTGCTCAAAAGCCAAAAGTGTTGTCGCTAAAGTTTGTGGAGCGTTGAGCAATTCTGTACAGATCCGCCAACTTGCTGTTGTTAGTTTGTGACTTGGTCACGCAGTGTCGGCTTTCAGCGTCTGGCCGACTGAGTGATGAGCGTTGGATACCGTGCAGCATAAATGAATGAGGGGGTAAAAATGCGCAACTACAAGTCTGGTATTACGTGTTTACTGGCGGCTCTATTGGTCTTCTTCATCGCTGGTTGCGGTCAGGAGACAGTAACCCTCCCAGGCGTGGTGTCAGTAACCCCCACTCAGGGTGCTACCGGTGTCGTCATTAATACGACCATCACCGCGACCTTCAGCATGGCGATGAACTCAGCCTCGATTACCACCTCGACCTTCACGGTGGTGGGGCCGGGCGGGACTGCCGTCGCTGGAGCCGTCACGTACAGCGGCTCGACGGCTACATTCACGCCGTCTGCCGTTCTCGCATACGGAACCACCTATACGGCTACGATCACCACCGGGGCCTCGAGCCCGGGCGGCGCTGAACTGATCGGCCCCTACGTGTGGAGCTTTACGACGATCACCCCACCACCTACGGTCCTGTCGACGATCCCTGCGAATGGAGCCGCGAATGTACCCATCGGGCAGGTGTTGAGCGCGACCTTCAGCGAGCCGATGGCCTCCGGCACATTCAGCGCGACAACTTTCACGCTGTCAGTGACGGACGGTGCCGCCGTGGCTGGAACCGTGACGTATGTGGGTGGAGTAGCGACGTTTACGCCAACGGCCGCTCTTGCCAACAGCACCAGTTACACGGCCACCATCACAACTGGGGTTACTTCCCTGTCGGGCACGCCGCTGGCCGCCAACTACGTGTGGACCTTTACGACGATTACCCCGCCTCCTCTGGTGGTTTCGACGATCCCTGTGAATACGGCCACCGGTGTGCCGTTGAGCCAGGTGCTCAGCGCTACCTTCAATGAGGCGATGAACTGTCCGGCGTTTCCCGCCACTGCGTTCACAGTCGTTGCAGCCCCCGGCGCGACTCCCGTACCCGGAACGATCGATTGCTCGGGCGCGGTCGCGACGTTCACGCCGGCGTCTGACCTCGCATACAACACCGTCTATACTGCTACGATCACCACCGGGGCAACGAGCTTGGCAGGCACGCCGCTGGCTGGCAACTACGTTTGGACCTTCAGAACACTTCCGGCTCCCACGCCGCCAACGGTCATCTCCACCGTGCCGGTCAATGGGGCCACGGCCGTGCCCATCAACCAGGCCCTCAGTGCGACCTTCAGTGTGGCGATGATCCCGGCCACGATCGACACAACAACCTTTACGCTGAAGGCGACAACGAGCGGGACTGCTGTAACTGGAACTGTCACCTATGTCGCAGCCGGCTCGGTAGCCACGTTCACTCCAAACGCCGACCTGGCGCCCACCACCGAATACACGGCCACAATCACCACCGGGGCTGAGGATCTGGCAGGCACCGCGCTGGCCCAGAACTACGTCTGGACCTTCACCACCGCTGCCCTCCCAATTGCCGCACCGCCGACGGTGACCTCGACCATCCCTCTCGACTTAGCCACGGACGTGTCTCTCAATCAGGTAGTCAGCGCCACGTTCAGCACCGCGATGAATCCCGCCACCATCAATTCGACGACCTTTACTCTGACCGGGCCAGGCGTCACTCCCGTGTCCGGTCTGGTCGCTTACGCATCCGTTGGGAATACGCTGACGTTCACACCAACATCGAATCTTGCGGCCAGCACAATGTTTACAGCCACGATCACCACCGGAGCTCAGGACCTAGCGGGCGTCGGACTGGCGACCTACTATGTCTGGACCTTTACCACCGGCACAGCTGTAGTCGTAGTTTCGCCGGAGATTGTTTCGACGGTCCCGGCCAACGCGGCAACAAATGTGTTTCTCAATCAGGCCGTCAGCGCTACCTTCACCGAAGCGATGAATCCACTCACAATCACCACTGGGACCTTCCAGCTAACGGGTCCGGGCGCAACTGCGGTCGCGGGAACTGTCTCTTACGATGCGATCAACTTCATTGCCACTTTCACGCCCACGGCCCCGCTGACTGCCGACACCACCTATACCGCGACGGTGACCAATGGAGCGACGGACCTGGCCGGCAATCCGCTGGGGAACACCGGGGCGCCGAATCCATGGACCTTCACGACCGGTACGGCGGGGGCTTCTCTGCCAATTGTTCTTGGGCCGACCATATCGCTGTTTGGCGGCTTTGGCGGCGGCGCAGGGATGACCAACCAGGGAATTCACACGGTCGTCAATGGCGACATCGGGACTACGGGCGCCTCTACCACGATGACCGGATTCTACGATGAGAGCGTTGCGGCTGTTGCCGGCGTATATCCATGCTCGTATACGGTAACGCCAGCCAATTTGGGGCTGGTGAATGGGACCATCGACACCGCTCCGCCGCCGCCCAGCGGCGCGTGCCCCAATGAAGGAACCGCAGCCACATTCGCCATTGCAACCGAAGCCGCGCTGGAAGCTCGAACCGCTTACACCACGCTTCAAGGCCTCGCCTCAACCGGCGGTCTTGCAGCGGAGTTGGGCAATACAACCATTTACCCTGGGGTCTACACAAACGCAAGCTCGGTTGGCATAACGACTGGGCCCCTGACTCTCGACGCCAAGGGCGATCCCAATGCGTACTGGGTGTTCCAGATCGGATCCTCTCTCACCGTGGGCACGCCGACATCATCTGAAAGCGTGGTTCTGATCAACGGCGCCCAGGCCGGCAACGTCTACTGGGCAGTTGGGGGCCTTCCCGGCGCGGTCATCAATTACGGGGGAGGCGGGACGATGGTGGGAACCATCATCTCCCAACCGGGAATCACGGTTTCAAGTCCCGGAGTTGCCGCGGTAACGACGATCAACGGCAGAGTGCTGGCATTGACTGCATCGACGACGATCGTGAACACCGTCATCAATGTGCCGTGATGCGATGCTGAGACCGCCCGCCGGGGCGGTCTCAGCCGGGTTCTGGCAATGTGGTGTTTTGCATGTTCTATTCGCGTCGAGTTAACCCGGCGCTCAGATATTTGATGATCGCGACGCGCAGTTCGGGAGGCGACAATGAGATCGATTACAGGAATGATTGCGGCAGCGGCATTTGCCGTTTTCTTAATGTCTGCGTTCAGCCTCCGCGCGGAGGGGCCGGCAGGGCCGGCAACCGGTGTTACGGGCGATCCGGCAGCCGCTACCAGCTCCGTCTCCGTTGCCGAACTGCCGGATTGGATGCCGTCTGCTCCCATGCCGATGGCCTCGATGGCGGCAGCCTCGCCGTATTCGGCAGGCCCCAACCTCGGCGTTCCCAGAGTTGAGCTGTTCGCTGGCTACTCCTATCTGCGCGCCGTGCCAACGCAGACAGACAACCGGCTGATGTGGATGAATGGCGGCAGCGCGTCTATTGCTTTCAATATGAATCGATACCTAGGACTGGTCGCCGACTTTGGCGCCTACACCAACTCGAAGATGCGATTCACGGGCGCATATACGTCCACCGTCGATGTGGACAATTCAAACGTGGCTGCCCTCTCGTATCTCTTCGGTCCGCGCCTTTCGCTCCGGAAGTACGACAGGATCACTCCCTTTGCTCAGGTCCTGTTCGGCGGCGTGCATGCGAACAAGGTGACACTCAAGAGTTGTACATTCAGTTGCACGCTTCTCCCCGATCAGGACACGTTTGCCATGACCGCCGGAGGCGGCCTGGACCTCAGGGTCCGCCGTCATCTCGCCATCCGCATCATTCAAGCCGAATACCTGATGACCAGGTTCTCGAGTTACACGACCGGAAGCGCCGGGACACAGAATGACATACGTCTTTCCGCCGGAGTCGTCTTCCGCTTCGGCGGAAATCCTCATATGGCCCCGCTGCCGCCCGTAACTTATTCCTGTTTCGTGAACCCGGCGAGCGTATACCCCGGAACCACGATTGCCGTCTCGGGCACAGCCATCAATCTGGACCCGGCAAAGACGGCCGTCTACACATGGTCTGTGGATGGCGGAACGGTGTCTGGAACCTCAAGCACGGCGAGCATCGACACCAGCGCCGCGGCTCCCGGCACGTACACACTGAAAGGCCACATCTCAGAAGGCGACAAGGCGGGCGAGAGTGCGGATTGTTCCGCGCCGTATGCGGTCAAGGCGTTTGAACCACCGACTGTCAGCTGCACAGCCAATCCTTCCGTTGTGATCTCCGGCGGCGCTTCCACGATCACGTCCGTCGGCGTCAGCCCGCAGAATCGGCCTTTGACTTACAGCTTTAACTCCAATGTGGGCTCTGTGAGCGGGACAGATTCGACTGCCTCACTGACAACCACAGGCGCGCCGACGGGAGTCATCACCGTGACCTGCAATGTGGTCGATGACAAGGCGCAGACCGCTTCGAGCACAACTTCAGTCACGGTTGAGGCTCCGGTGGTTGCGCCCAAGCCAACCACCAGCGAACTGTGCCCGGCCCGATTCGATAGGGACCCTCGGCGTCCGGCACGCGTTGACAACGAAGCGAAGGCTTGCCTGGATGAGGTAACAATGACCCTACTGCGCAGCTCCGGCGCGAATCTGGCCATTGTTGGGAACGCGGACAGTAATGAAAAGGACAGCCAAAAACTTGCTGCCCAGCGCGCGGTGAACACAAAGGCCTATTTGGTCGGCGAGAAGGGAATCGATTCATCCCGAATCAGGGTGTACACCGGCTCTCAAAACGGAAAGATCGTCTCCATCACCCTGATTCCGGCAGATGCGACGTTCGAGGCCACGGGCGATACCCCCGTGGAGTAACGCGCAGTTGGCGGATAGGGGATGTATTAACACCGGCCGCAAAGGGCGCAGGAGGGTTACATGTCACAAACTGTAGCGGAAATAACTGCTGAAAGCATCGCCGAATCAGCTCGCCAGGCTTCTTGCGCAACAGGCGCGGTTGCCGATGCGATAGAGGATGGCGTAGGAGTCATGAGGCGTGTCGCGAAACAAGGTTGCGATGCTGCCGAAGAATTCCTGAATGAGACAACTCATCGCATGCAGCGACACCTTGCGCTCACTGTTGCGACGACATTTGCGGCAGGCGCCACGGCGGGAGTGCTCATCGGATTGTTGATGAAACGAAGATAGATCGTAATCCGCGTCGGCAACCCTGATCTGAGCGTTCGCAGCGGCCATATTCCGCTCCGCGCCAGCGATGTTCGGCCGTGGTTCGAGCAGTCGGGAGGGTAAGCCGACAAGTATTGGTGGAGGCGCGGTGGTTCTAGGGACAACCTGAACGCAAATCGTTGAAGCCGGCTTGCCAACGAGCATGACCATTGCATGCTCATACCGGGCCCTCGCAATTCTGTTATTGATTGCTCCCGATTCTGAGGTTGGCAGTGACTTCCAGATTGGCTGTATTTAAAGGTATAGGTTTTGGAACGGCCGGATCTCATCAATCCGACCGTTTGTTTTGTGTGGTTTGTGGAGGGGGTTGGAAGAAGCCTTGTGAAACAGCGCGTGCAGGCCTTATGCGACCTGCTTTTGAGGGGCTGGTTGGGCTTCGTGGACGACGCGGTGGACGGTGGCCCGGGAGATGCCATGTTCTCTGGCGATCTGGCCCAGGCTCTGGCCGAGCCGGCGATCGCGGAGGATGGCTTCACGGTCGAGGTCGAGCGGCTGCCGGCCGATGTGACGGCATTCAAGCTTGGCCCGGCGCATGCCGGCCCGGACCCGTTCGATGATCAGGTTGCGTTCGAGTTCCGCGATCGCGCCGATGATGACCACGATGGCGCGGCCCAGCGGGCCAGCAGTGTCGATGTTCTCCCGGAACGAGGCGTACTCGATGTTGAGCCGGTTCAGCTCGTCCAAGACTTCTAAAAAGTGTTTGACTGACCGGGCGATCCGATCCGAAGCCCATACCAGGACCACATCGAACTTTCCGCGGCGTGCATCGCGCATCAGCTCGTCCAGCCCGGGCCGGCGCGCCTTGGCGCCGGAGATCCGGTCGGTATATTCCTGGACGACCTCATAGCCGCGCTGGGCGGCCATCTGCCGCAGGTCGAGCAACTGCGTATCGAGGTTCTGATCGACAGTGCTAACTCGCAGGTAAAGGACGGCCTTCTTCACTTGCTCCGTCCTTTCGGCTTGGGTGAGTGCTTCGTAACGTAAGTCTGGATGAACTCCAGCAGCACGTCGGTCATGTTCTCCCCCTGGGCGGCGGTGACCGACTTGAAGCTGTTGTGGAGTTCGACGGGAACGTTTAGGTTCATGCGTTTTGTCCCTTTGTCTTCTGGTTTGGCCGTATTTCTCACCCCCTTTCTCTCGAGGGTGAGTCTATACGGCTATAAGTATCGGCCGCTAGCTTAATCCCCACGCCCCGCGGCACATCATGACGATCCCGACCATCGTGTCCCACTCGATATCGAGAGCTGCAGCTACCAAATGAAACTGCTGCCGGGTCTCCGGAAGCCAGTCGCCGGTCTCCATCGCCGACCACCTCCGAGCCCCTATACAGGTCATCCTGGCCGCCTGTTCGACTGAGAGGCCCGCCTTCTCACGGGCGCTCGCCATAAAGGACCCGAACATTCGGCTCCAGACACCCTGGAAGTACTCGTTCTCGACTGTGGACGGGAGAGGCGTAAACATCGTACCCATATACTCATTACTCCTAAACGGCGAACCTTGTCAAGTTCGCCGGGATTTGAACTACCCGATGATTATGTGCTCAAAGGAGTAGCGAACCAAAGCTTCACTGCCAAGAGCATCCTGCAAGCTCTCTTCCCCGATCACAACCAGGGCAAGGACGTCTACTACCAGGG
>Ga0326727_10011251_pt1 | contig 20936 bp, 16 predicted proteins | sample MB2enrmetagenome_FD_207643 | JGI IMG/M metagenome (GOLD analysis project Ga0326727, IMG submission 207643) | Lab enriched peat soil microbial communities from McLean, Ithaca, NY, United States - MB29MY | ecosystem: Environmental > Terrestrial > Soil > Wetlands > Peat | place: USA: New York...
CTTGGATTTATCAACAATCGCAAGCTGGTGTTCCCTTATCTCACATTTTAGTGAGATTAAAAGTTGTATAGGTGATCTATGGCTAACTACTGTATAAATTTGTTAGCAAATATGATCATTTATAGTTATAATAATGAATGTTGCCAAAGATTAGTTTGCCTATAAGGATTTGAAACTGATAAAATGTTGTGAATTTTAGCTTGCCTATAAGGATTTAAAGTGTTTCATCAAATTTATTGCGACCTTGAACAAAGTCAAAAATACCTTACAAAAGTATGTAAGGGTGTTTTTGACTTTGTTGTCTTATATTCACTATGCCTATTATTATGATATTAATGTCGCTCAAGCTTATCTGTCTCTCTAGTAAGTCGTCTTAAAATCCACTCCAAAATTCTTCTGACTTTGATCAAACAAAAATCCCCCTCATTCGGACAGTTAAATACATTCTGTCGAAGTGATAGGGGATGAAGATATTGTTCAAATTTATTAAGGAGTTGCTTACAAATGTCCAATCGATCTAATTTAATTCAATTGTTTTGAAACGAGGACGGAGGCCTTGGTGTGCGGTCTTGAGCATCTATAATTCGAATGACGAGAAGGGAACCACGATTATCTCTAAAAGTTAAAAGCTGAACTTAACTCAATTATAAGATCAGGAAAAATTGACACTTCAACATTATCAGCCTCCGTATACAACTCAGGTCTTCCATATCTATTGTCATCCTGTAAAATGAATACACTTACAATCTTTGTGTCTGGTGCTACTATCCAATATTCTTTAACGCCAGCTTTTTCATAGGCCCAAAACTTTGTGAGTCTATCGATTCTTTCTGTTGTAGGCGACAGTATTTCAATTACAACTTCAGGAGTACCACAATACCCAGTTCCTTTAAGTTTTGATTTATCGCAGATTACTAATATATCAGGCTGAACTACCATAGTAGCGTGTTCATCATCTTCGTCAATTTTAGGTAATCTTAGGTCAAATGGAGATATAAAGGCTCTACATTCTTTGTCTGAAAGATAATTTCTAAACTGAGCTGCTAATTCCAAAAGTATGTTTTGGTGCTGCCAAGTTGGCGCTGATTGCATGTAAGGTACTCCGTCAATAATTTCCCATCTTTCATCGCCTTGAAATTCCAGATAATCAGCATAAGTATATTTCCTTGCCTCTATCGACAAAGGCATATGACTCCCCCCTTGCTTTAATGCTATTCTATACCTAACCCCCATGCCCCTGTGCGGGGCACAAACCATCATGAAAATCGCTATTTACATGCCAAATATTTATAGTAAAGGCATCCCGTTTTAGCCCTTGGCCTCCATTATATCTATTTCCTATAAATACCATACCACAAGTAACGCAAACGAACAATAGGGTACGTGTGGCTTGTACATGAGATGGCGTCAATATTAGAGTTATTTCGAAATAAGTGAATCACACGCCACCTAAGAGGTGGGTGCTTCCTGCTCAACCTAGCTAATGCTAGGGGTATCAACAGGCTAACCCCGTAATCCCTACGGTTCTTTAGGATGACAACTTATGCTATCAAGGCAAGTAGTCTCAACCCTTCGTCTCTGATATTTTTGGAAGCATTGTAGTCTCGATTAATGGTGCATCCAGAGAATTGACAAGTCCATTCTCTGTCTGATAGTTCCAATCCCTTGTTAATTTCACCACAGTAATGACAAGTCTTTGAGGATGGAAACCATTTCTCTACTTTGACTAATAATTTTCCTTCATTCTCTAGCTTGTATTTCAGGAATGTCGTGAACATTCCCCAAGCATTGTCACCGACTGATTTACCAAAGTTTAGACATTGGCTCATTGCTTTCATGTTCAAGTCTTCGATCACTATTGCATCATAGCTATCAACCAATTCTCTCGATCTTTGATGGAGGAAATCTTTCCTGCAATTAGCAACTTTCTCATGTGCCTTGGCAACTTTGATCTTTTGCTTATGCCTGTTGTTGCTTCCCTTGGTACACTTGGCTAACTTACGTTGCTCTTTTGCAAGTTTTTCTAATGCTTTACGGTAGAATCTTGGATACTCTGCCCTCACACATTGGCTATCTGTATAGAGGTTTTTCATATCAAAGTCTAACCCTAAAACATTTTCCCTCATCGGTGAAATTGGTTGTACATTCTGAAAGTATTCAACCAAGATGCTCACAAAATATTTACCAGCAGGTGATTTAGATATGGTACAAGACTTGATAACTTGATTGCTTGGTATTTCCCTATGTTGCTTCATTTTGATAAAACCTAACTTTGGGGGTTTGATTTGCGTATCTTCGATCCTTATATTGTTGTTGACGTTGTTAGTCGTATAGGAATCCTTATCCCTGTGTTTAGCTTTGAACTTTTCTTTAATAGTACGATAAGCATGGACTGACATTGACTTGGTTCCGCCTGTATAGTTCAAGTGAACTTTGCAAAAATTCTCCAATTCCTTATCAAGGTTAATCCTTCATCAGTTTCAATTCCTTATAGGCAGGCTACAGGCCCATTTTAAGCCCAAAAATAAAGGGTTTCCCAGAATTCTCAAGTTTAAGTTTAACAACCCCAAAACTGCGCAACCGCATAAATAGCACTTCTCGTTGTCGTCGATCTCCAAGGGTTTTTACGTTGTTATACATCGACGACAACAGCAAAGGAAGCGATTCACTTCCCCTTCCTTTAAATAATAAGTTCTTCTCCTCCTTTACGCAAGCCTATAAATTTCCGATCAGTATCCCTTAGCAGTACGAGATTGTATTTCGCAGATTGTATAAGTCCGCAACAGCTTCCGAGTGTAAATCACTATCATTGCCTTAATCTTGTATTATTACCCACTCCTACCCCAAACAACAAAGAGCCCTTACGTCGTCGTGCACCAGTCAGGGCTCCTAAAAAAACACTATTCAATATCGGGATTATCCGCACAAACTCTTTTCCACTTCCTGCATCAATACATCCGTTGGGAAATATCGTCCCGGGCATTCCGTTGCGCCCCTGGGTGCGTCCCGGTGAAGTTCCACATCCTCAACCCCCAGCTTATAAGCTGTCAAAAGCTGAACTACTTTATTGACCAAGCCGCTGAGTTGAGCATCAGGTACCTCAGTCTTACTGAAATTCCCCACCAGACAGACTCCGATCCCAATAGAATTGCGGTGACCTAAGTTACAATGTGCTCCCGGTCGGTTTAAAGGTCGTCCGTCTTCACAACTGCCATCTGGCATGATTACGAAATGATAGCCTATATCACTCCAGCCTTCGGTTTTATGCCACTCACGAATTATGGCCGCGTCGACCGGAACAATTTTTCCTGAGCGACGCACTTCCGTCGGACTTGCCGAATGATGAATTACGATCTTTTGCCAATCCATCACCATTTTCTTCTTACGCTTTAAGATAGCAACCGCCTTGGCAAGTTCCGAGATGCTTGAAGAAAGTTTATTTAACTTTTCTTCGATTCTCACCAGCAGAAATGCAGTGACTGCGATCGGAAAACCGAAATTGCCCACGAGCTTCAACAACTCTTCCATGCAATCTCCTCCCCTTTGGGGTTATCCTCTAGTAATGATCAGGTGATTAGGTGATTAATGCAAGTTACTTGACCAGGGGGAGAAGGGGCTCTGACGATCCTCCTTCCCCCATTATTATTCCGTTGGCCTATTTCTCGAAATTTAAAGCTCGAAATTCTAACCTCTGACCTCGTGCCTTATCATACCTCATGCTCGTGCCTCCATACCTCAGCCTCATGCCTCGCCATGCTACTGCGGATCATATAGGTCATCCGTTGTTGTATCGACGATTTTTACATCCCGTTTGGATACAAGGGCACCACCGGACGTTAGGAAAATGTCTTTGGCGATGATTTGATCCATGACGGCTTCGATTTGAGCTGCCGTTAAATCCGCTTTAGGCTCCGGCAAGCTGATACTTACCGCACTGCCTGAGGCACTGTTGAAGGTCATGCGCAATACTTTCTTGCTGACACTGGCCATTCTTTTCCCCCCCTTCTTTTAGCTGAATTACCGCTCCAAGATTATTACCTTATTACTACTCCGCTAAATCAACACGATTGTCTCTCCGCACGCTGATTAAAGGGTAGCTCTGAAGTCCATATAGTGCCTTAGTTACATCGTAGACATCCTGATCGGCAGCATTGGATCTTACATTTTGAAGGCTGCGCTGACGAAGTATGGGTGAACCGGCCGGAGTTAAACCTGTCTGAATACTCACAACCAGCACGGTGTCTTTAGCACTGGCAATAACCGCCATCTTATTCACCTCCTTTCATCATCAAACAAACGTCCTCGAAACCAAAAGCAGCCGGCTCCTGCCAACTGCTTTTGAGGGAAAAGGTATGCACAATCTCTAGGGCAGGTAAAGATCGTGCGAACCGCTCCCTGCCCGAGAACGTTTGTTCTTATTTGAGTATACTTGAAGGGGAATATTCTTGTCAATAAGTTGCCTGATGATTGGTTATGATATCCCACTGGCACCTTTATCCATGAAAAGTTACTCTATCAAATCACCCCAGTTACCCCCGACGATCTCAGCAATCCGTCTGGCCCAAGTTGGACTCATCAGACGCTTGCCACGTTCCAGATCACTGATGATATTTGCTGAGATGCCCGTCTTCTCTGCCAGTTCCTTTTGAGTTCCAATGCCAGCCTTAAGTCGTGCGTTTCGTATTTTTTGACCCCTATAAATCACTTGACTTCTTCTACTCAAGCCCTCATCTCCTCAAAAATCTCAACTCCAAAACCATTTGATGATTTACTTGCCGCACACTTGGGAACATATATTCTCAAATTCAATTAAACTTCAACTAAACGTTCTTTATGCACAGCAGAGAATTGTGGGAGATATTAATGATAATGAGCGTCACACCAAAGCTGACGCTCACCACTCCTCATAATTGTTACCTAATCAGTATAATATTAAGTGAATGATTTAAAGTTAATCACTTTTCAATTTTTCTACTACAGAATATGTAAATGGTGGACAAAGTGTTACCTAAAACAAAGGACCGATTCCTTTGTTTCCCTACCGAAACAAGAAACCGGTCCCCTTTGTTTGCCTTTAGGATGCTCTGGTTTAGGCTCTCTATAGTTTGAACATTGTTACACTGCCTTGAAAATCCGTTGCCATTTGAGCCAGAGAGATTGCCGCCTTGCGGATTTCTTCCATAGAAGCACTCTGTTCCTCTGCCCCTGCCGCTACACTTTCCAGGCTGCCGGCAATTTCTTTAGGAATGTTAGCGACCTCCATGATTGAGGAAACGATTGTATCCGTGCTTACTCCAACCTTCTCAACTACGTCGGCGACGGCCTGAGCCTGTCTTGAAAAGTCATTAACTCCCTGCAAGATATCTTGGAACGCTCCGCCGGCCGAGTTGACCATGGTAATCCCATCCTGGACCGCAGCAGTTCCATCGTTCATCGTCTTAACTGCCTTCGTAGTTTCCTTTTGAATCTCGCCAACCAACTCGCTGATTTTTCCGGCTGCTTCACTCGACTGTTCGGCAAGTTTTCGAACTTCGTCTGCAACAACGGCAAACCCTCTTCCCTGTTCCCCTGCCCGCGCTGCTTCAATCGCTGCATTTAAAGCAAGGAGATTTGTTTGCGCAGCAATGTTGGTTATTAGGGCTACTATTTCACCGATTTCTCCGGATTTTACCCCCAGGCTATTCACAACATCTGCCGCCTCTGCCACCTTGCTACTAATCGCTTGCATCTCGTCAACGGCTTTTTTTACAACATTGTTCCCAGTTGCAGCCTTTTCGGCTGTGGTGACGGAGCCTGCCGTAACCATATGGATATCTTGAGTGATTGAATGCATATGTTCAGAAACTATTTGAGCAGATCTTGCCGTATCATCGACACTGGTGAGTTTTTGTCTAACCCCGTTGGATACTTCCTGAATGGAATAAACAATCTGTTCTGTGGTCCTGCTGCCCTCGTCGGCACTGGCTGTCAACTCTTCCGCCGAGGAGGCTAAGTGCTGTGAACTATAGGCAATCCCCTCAATAATTCCCTTGAAATTTTTGATCATTGTGTTAAGGTTCTCGGTCATCTGTCCAAACTCATCTTTGGATCGAACCACAATACTTTTGCTGAGATCACCTTGCACAATAGCTGTCGCGAACTGATTGACCAGGGTTATATTGGTTACAATATAGCGACTGTACAGAAGCAGTACCGTTCCTACGATAGCAATTGCCACGATAAAGAAGACCATAATCATTCGGTACAATAAAGCATTTAAGGGAGCAAACAGATCGGTTTCCGATACGTCAATCGCCAGCGTCCAGCCGAATCCCGGCACCGGTGCATAATAAACCCTTCTTAACCCGCTTCGGGAGTAGGTAAACATTCCTTCTTGGCCATTAAACATAATTTTAGCTGCTTCACTCAAGCTCTTGTTTGGATCATCAGTAATTTTGCCTTTCATTATTTTGTCTCGATCTGGATTAGCCAGATACTGCCCATCTTTACTCAAAAGGTAGATATCCGCCTTAAAGTTTAAATGAATATCACTAATCAGCTTTTGCAGTGTGACAAAATCGAGATCCCCTGTAACGACACCCTCGAACTTCCCTTGCTCATCATAAAATGGGGCAGTGTTTGTCAGCATCGTAACCTTCGTTGTGTCATCGTAATAGGGATCTGTCCAAACATTTTTTTCTTTTGTATTTTTGCCGATTTTATACCAGTCCTGGTTGGGATAGTCATATTTTTCGTTAGCATATTCCTCTGTAAAAACTACCTTATCTTTATCCTTGTAGGCATAGGGTCCAAAGTATTTTAAGTCATTCTTATAGATATACGGTTCATACCACACTCCGGCTCCGAAGGTTACATTACTTGCTGTTATCGTTTTCTCAAGTAAATTTGTATACTGTGCGGTGTCTAAACTTGTGCCTGAGGCTTCAACGATACTGACTAAGCCTTGTACTAAAGTGCTATGTTCTGACAGTTGTTTTTCTATGTCATTGATTGTTCCGCCTAACTTAGCGCTCATCTTATTTTGGATTTCATTGTTGAGCAGTGCTTCTGAATACTTGTAGCTAATTGCTGTCATAACCACTAGAGTCAGGACTATTAAGGGTAAAATAGTGACTAATGTTTTGCCGCGAACACTAGAAATACTGAGTAATCTTTTAAACACAACATCAACTCCTCTAGTAAAACTTTGAAAATTACAATACTCTTTTACCCTTTACCAGATCATTATCAATCTTTTCATTTAAAACTTCTCATATTTCGATTTCCAAGCCAATGAAACAGCAACAGTGTTATGATATTCATTAGAATACCATAACACTGTTAGGCCACTGCTAAGGAATTGTAAGGTCTTCGTTAAAATTTTGCAAAATACAGCAAAATATTCCCCATGATTATTACTATTTCTCAAATTATAAAATTCTACCTCCTGAATTTTGAACATTTGGAAATTAGAGCGTTGGGATACCTACCACGCTGCCAATATCGTCTAAGATATTTATACACGGTTGGAACAGATATCATATATTTTTCCGTAGCTTCAATAATTATGGGGCCACGTTTTTTCCGCAGAAATATATCCGGCTCACTAATTCTCGACAAGACAAACTGCACAACGCCCCATCTTTGATTACGGATTATTATTTCTTTTTCACTTAATTCGCCATCTTGAACGATTTTACCAAAAGGGTCATCCTGCTGGATTTCAAGTTCGCCACGCTTAAGATTGTCTTTGATGTCTGAAATCTTAAACTTGCGCGGGAAACCTTTATCCAGCCCTATATCTATACAGAAAGCAATAAGATTACCTTCGTCGATCCAGAGAATCCTTTCAATCCGACTATTATCACCCTTCCATTTCAGAAGTTTGTTAACTAACGGCTCTTCTTGCATACCGTTTTCCTCGCTTCCAAGTTCAAATTAATTCGATCGGGAAGGAAATTTGCTTCATAACACTCAAAATCACATTTTGACAAATAAAAAAACCGCCTTTATTGCTTTTACTATATCAATAATTGACGGCTCATATTATAGGACTTTATTCCCGTTTTTATAACTTTAATGCCTATTCTTAGTAGCTCCTAATATTCGCAGCACTTCTTCCTTCACAGCCACCTCACTACAAACGATAAATTGATCACTCGCCTACCGGGGCATGTAAAGGATGGGGTGATCTATCATACCAAAGTTTCACTCCCGTTGACGTCACTGCTTTCATCAGCATTCACAGGAAGTGTGACGATAAATGAGGTTCCTATTCCTTCCTCTGAATTGACCTCAATCGAGCCATGGTGCTTATTAACAATAATATCATGGGCTATAGCCAGACCTTGTCCTGTACCTTTACCCACTTCTTTAGTGGTAAAGAAATGATCAAAGATCCTGGGGATGATCGAACGGGAAATCCCTTTCCCGGTATCACTAAAGGTTATATAAATATTAGGCTCTTTGTACTCTGTCTGAATTTTGATCATTCCTCGAGAAGTCGTCCCGTTGTCCACCAATTCCTTAATCGCATGGGAAGAATTAATGATCATATTAAGCACGACCTGGTTAATTTGATCTATTACACAATAAACGAGTGGCAAGTTCGGATCAAATTGAGTCTCCAGATCAGCGACATATTTCCATTCATTTTTGGATATGATGGCAGTTCCTTCAATAGCTTTGTTGATATTAGCAAATGATTTACTTTGTTTTCCGGGATGCGAAAATTCCTTCATCGCTGAGATCAATATTCTCACTCGGTTGATGCCCTCCAAGGATTGCTCAATAGCTTTGGGAATCTCAGCTTCCAAATAATCCAAGTCAATTTCTTTAGCCATATCTTTCAGTTCGTTGAGCCTGAGCAGAAATTCATTGCTTTGCTCATCTTGTGTAATGGTTTCAAAGCGCTTCAGAATTTCAAGGATATTTTTAAAAGCATCATTTAAAAATATTGTATTATCACCGATATACTGCATGGGGGTATTAATTTCATGGGCTATTCCGGCGGCTAACTGTCCAATCGATTCCATTTTTTGCGATAACATTAACTGAGCGTCAAATTTTTTCTGTTCGGTAATATCAAGGCCCAGGAAAACATGACCCCAGTACTTTCCGCTGGTATCCTTGATCGGGTTGATATGCAGGCTGAGCAAACCGTCACTTCCATCGGTTCTCGTATAATGCAAATTTTCCAATTGAACTGCCTTTTGACTTTCTTGGCAAATGGTTAGCTGATTTAGGACCTCTTCCCATTCCCATTTGATTCCACATTCAGCAAGATCTTTGCCCAAGACTTCTGCTGAATTTATGCCAAATGTTTTTTCAGCCGCGAGGTTCCATTGGTTGATTCGATCATTTGGAGCCACTCCGATTAAAATCGATGAAATTGAACCCAACAAATGATTAATCTGGGCATGAGCCTCCCGCAGAGCTTCCTCAGCCAATTTACTCTCCGTGATATCCCTGATGATTCCCTGAAAGGTAATCTCTCCACTTTCGTTGATTCTCAGATTTGAAGTCATTAAGGTGTAGAGAAACGTGCCGTCTTTTTTCTTAAAAGTGATAGCATAATCTTGGACAAAACCCTTTTTCTCCAATTCATAGATTAGTCCTAACCGATCCGGAGGGTTCGAGTAAAGGTCCCTGGCGTTCATGGTGATTAATTCATTCCAGGAATAGCCGAACAAGTCCAGACCCGCCCGATTTATGTTAAGAAAGGCACCCTCTTTGGAAGTAATAAAAATCGCGTCCTGAGACGCTTCAAAAATTGAACGGTATTTTTCCTCCGCTTGTTTATGTTTGGAGATGTCACGAATGACGCTCAAGAGAATGTATTCATCACCGACCAAGGCACCCTGAGAATTGACTTCCGCCGGAAAGGAGCTGCCGTCTTTTCGATAGTGGATGGTCTCAAATAATATGCCTTTGTTGCTGGCAAGATCAAGTTGTTGGGCAATTTGAGTATCCCTATATTGCTGGCGGATCACCCGAATGTTCATGGAGATCAGTTCATCATAGCTGTAGCCGTAAGCTGCAACTGCTGACTGATTTGCTTCGAATATTTGACCATCCGAACGCATGAATACGATAATATCACGCGCATAGTCGGAAAGAATTTGATATTTCTTGAGTGTTTCTGCCGAGCGTTTAATGGTTTCTTCCATGCGATTAGAATAGATCACATTTTTAATACTTTGCCCCAGACGTACCGGAGATAGGGTCGATTTAGCAATATAATCCGAAGCACCGGCCTTCATCATATCAACGGCGATTTGCTCATCCCCTTGACCGGTAAGTACCACGACAGGGGCTGTTATGTGTAACTTCTTTTTTTCCTGAAGTACTACGAACCCATTGCCATCCGGGAGTAGGTAATCCAAGACAATACAATCAAAAGAGCGTTTGCTTAGTTGCTCGATGCCCGAAGCAAGATCATAGCTTTCCGTGATTTCCGCTTGTATACCGGCCACTTCAAGCGCCTTGCGAAGATACATCCCATACAGCTTACTATCGTCGATTATTAAAATCTGCATATTAGATTTCATAGGAAAAATACCTCCCCTCCATTTAGAATTTTCTCCATTGTTCAGGGTTACGATGTCGCCGCGCTTCCGCTGGGTTCAGATGGGTTTTAAAACCCGGATCGGTTCAGCAACCCGGCCTAAGCGTGAGAAGACAAGCAAGCGTAATTTTAAGATTTCAGTAATTTCCTGACCTTTAGTTATCAATATTGTGCCGCAATTATCTTTGATATCGTCTGCTAAAAGCATACCATTGAGCAGATCAGCAATCTTAACCGCATTGACAACAAAGCCGGTGGCTACACTAAGTGCTTCCGCATCTAAAGCTGCAAAGATATCCTGATCATAGAAATCCGGATTCTTAAGCATTTCCTCAACAGCCTTTGCTGGTGGTATACCTTTAGCCGTTAGGGTATCAAAATCTAAAACGATCTTCAAGATCCGTCCGATTAGGGGAATATCTTTGCCTTTTTTATTATTGAAAGGAAATCCTTGTCCATTGTACTGCTTAAATTGATAAAGAACCCCTTCTGAGATACCTTCTAAGCGAGGGATATTGCTTAACAAGTTCCTTCCGGTCTGAGCATGGGTAAGAAATATTTGGGTTTCTTCATCCGTCAGCAGTTTATCCTCATGCTTTTTCTTTAAAATTTCAAGCGGAATCGTTGTACAGCCAATCTGAGAAAGCATAGCCGCCAGCTCAACTTCCCAGGAATTTTCAATTTTCAACCGGGCTGCAATAGCATTAGCCATGGTCCTTAATCTTGAAGCCTGACTAAAAATGCGGGGGTTGAGAGCATTACTAATATCGAGCAGTAACTTTACGCTTCCTTTTAATGTTTTCTCGAGCAATTCTCGTTCTGACATGACTAAGCGATACTGTTCCATAGCCGTATTCAATACCTTGATCAATTGGTCCGTCGGACAAGGTTTGTTCAAAAAACGGAAAATATTTCCTTCATTGATTGCCTGAATGGATACCTCCAGATCTGCTTGCCCTGACAACATGATACGGATTGTATCGGGTGTCAATTCTTTAGCGTGAGCAAGAAATTGAATACCGTCCATTTTGGGCATGCGATAGTCTGTAACAATGACAGCAAAAGGGCCTTCCTCTTTTAAAATCTGTAAGCCATCTGCCCCGTTATCCGAGGTTGAAACCTTGAAATTGCTCCTCAACGTCCTAGTATAGGCTTGGAGAATATTTAAATCATCATCGACCAATAGTATTTTATTGTTCATTGTTGACCTCCATTTTGCAGGTTTCCAAACAAAGTCTTGACCATTCCGGTAATTTTGCCTGGAGAGCGGTCGCCGCAAGGTAATCATTATCCAGTCGTTCAGTCCCTTCCGGACCATCACACTCGGACCCGATTAGGCTCTCAGCCACATGTAAAGCCGTCAGTGCCATATTTGGGCCGCTTTCTAACTGGGAAGGATGATGATGAAAGGCTACCGTTTCCACAAAATGGTCAGGTAAACCCCAAATACCCAGGAGGTAGGCTCCAACCTCTGCATGAGATGTCCCAAGCAGCTCGTATTCCTGAGTTATTTGTTCTTTACTCTCAAACCCTTTTTTAGAGGATAAGACAATACTGTGGTATTGAGGAACCTGAGCCAAAATTAGCAGGCCTAAGTCGTGCAATAGACCGATAAAGAAGGCGTCACCGGCCTGTTCCGCGGTATGCGGCTCCAGGCTCAAAATCTTACGAGCTAGGTTGGCTACCTTTAAGCTGTGATTCCAAATTTCTTTCAAGGAAAAACCATTGATTCCTTTAATATCTTCATCTCCGGAAAACAAGTTCACGTAAAGAACTAAAGCCTGAATATTATTAAGACCCAAAAGGCTCACAGCCTGACGAGGATTTTTGATATGATTAGGCAGATTAAAAAAAGCTGAATTTACAAGCTGTAATATTCTGGCAGACATGGTCAGATCCCGGGCAATTATTTCACTGATGGTTTCCATGGAAGGATTTTCGGATTGAATTTCCTGCAATAAACGTGTATAGAGCGTCGGCACGCTCGGCAATTTCACGATCCCGTTAACGATCTTGGCAATCTCATCGTTTTTCAAAAGCTTCTGAAGCTGGTACGCTCGGTCAACCGTATGTTTCAAAGTCTCAGCATCACAGGGTTTCAACAAAAACTGATGCGTTGGAACCACTGAACGCAGGATTCTCTTCTGATCGGAATCCCCGGAGAGCATAATTCGAATGACATGGGGGAAACGTTTCCAGACTTGGATCATAAGTTCCGCACCATCCATCCCCGGCATAAGCATATCTGATATGATCACTTCTATGGGATACTGTTCAAGGATTTTAAGAGCACTTTGACCATCTTCGACGAAGAACATCTCCCATTCGTCGCGTAATGACCACAACATTCTCTTTAAGCCTTGCAACAATAAAGGTTCATCATCTACAAAAAGAACCTGTTTTTTCACCGGTCACCCCTCATTCCTGACTACAACCCTGTTCTGAATGTTTTTTGCCATTTCTAGCCCTTTGTAAAAGATAGTATTCTAGGTACATCGGCAACTTCCTGCAGAATTAATCCAATTTCGATGAATTACTCAAACTTATTAAAAAGGTGGCGGAATTTATGCTTTGTGAGCTTCTGATCAAGAACGGTTTGATTATCGACGGTTCAGGGAATCCCGGATTTTATGGCAATCTGGCTGTAAAGGGAGGGAAGATTATCGCGGTTGGCAAAATTGAATGCGAAGCAGAAAGAATTATCGATGCTTCAGGATTAATGGTCAGTCCGGGTTTTATCGATCCCCATGTCCATGCCGAGCTTACAGTTTTAGGGGGTTATCGGTTCGAAGAATTTTTGCGCCAAGGAGTTACGACTACGATTAATGGGAACTGCGGACATTCCATAACCCCCTATTCGTCAGATAATATTTACGAGTATATGTCTAAAAAAGGGCTTATTTCGGTTAGAGCAAAAGAACATTATCGACGGGTTATACCTGCCTGGAATGATTTCTCCAGCTATATTGAGGTTATCAAAAACAAAGGGACTAACCTCAATATGGGATTTCTATTAGGGCATGGCACTTTAAGGTGGAGCGTTATGGGAGACTCCAAGCAGCAAAATCCGACGGTTGAACAGGAAAGGGAAATGAGCCGGCTGCTTGAAAAGGGCCTGGAACAGGGGGCCTTAGGAATCTCCACCGGCTTAGCCTATGCTCCCAGCAGATATGCCGCTGCAGATGAACTAATCCAATTAACTAAAATAGTTAAAAAATATGACGGCATCTATACCTCTCATATCCGCTACCAGATTGGTATCCTGGAAGCCGTTAGGGAAGCCATAAGCATCGGTGAAACCGTCGGTCTAAGAGTTCAAGTGTCCCATCTGACCCCAACCGTTCCTGAGGCATTTGCTGAAATCCTGGCGGCCAGAAAAAGAGGCGTGGAAATCGCAGTCGATACGATCCCTAAGACCAGCGGTCACTTCAAAAGAAGGGACCGATTTCTTCAATTTATAGATTCAGCATCCTTTAAACCCTTGGCGGCAGTCCTAAAGGGCGCACCGGAAGCCTTCCCAACTCCTGAAGCCAGACGGAAACTATTAAAAAAAATTCGCTTTCAAGAGAGACTTATGGTCTTTAATACGGATAATCCGCAAATGGACAATCGCACCTTGAAGGAAATTGCTGCCGAGCAAAAAATAGAAGTTGCGGAACTGCTCCTCCAGCTTTTAGAAAATCAGAACGATAAACTGACCTTCTGTCAGGGGGGACTTAACCGCTGGGATTTTCCGGGCTTGCCCTATGGAGAGAGTGTTACCGACAATCCCCTCGTCATGGTCGGGTCCGATAAGGTATTCGGGGAAATCGATGATCCATCTGACTGGTATGAATTATTCAGAAACGGAGCCTTTCCAATATTTTTTGGCTTGTGCAGACAAAAGGGCGTAAAATTAGAAGAGGTTATCCGAAGGATAACCTCTCTACCGGCACAACAATTCAGATTAACGGACCGTGGCCTGCTCGCTAAGGGGAAAGCAGCCGATATCGCTATCATTGATATCGACAATTATGCCTATCCCTCAAATTCAGAGATTGATTACAAGAACCCCTTAACTATGGCCAAAGGTGTCAAGTACACCATTGTTAATGGCCAAGCAGTCTTAGATGATGGCAAGCTGCGCGAAGTTAAGGCAGGTCAATTATTATCGAAATACGGCCAACGATTATAACTGACTCTACCTATTATCTTCCTACTCTATTTTAGCATCGTCTTCCACGGTAATAATTGAGGTTAACTCCTTTAGTTGCAACTGCTGAACATCTGTCAGATCATAATTTTTGTTCCCAACAACGATAGAAGCCTCGTCGGCTAAAAAGAGGACTGTTCTCCGAACTACCGATTCCATAAACTTTTCGGCAGCTAACTTGGATTGCAAGATATTCCCCGTGCCGTTTTTATCGCTCATACGCACCAATCCTTTCTCCAAAGGAAAATAGAGATCCCTCGCTTATTTTCCCGCAAGTAGTAAAAGGTTATCTCAAGTTTACCAGTTGTTACTTTCGATTAATAAGTATAATTTTCCTGCTATCGTATGCAGATTATAGGTGAAAAACATCGTTCCCTTGTTTCAGTCAACAATTTCGCGTATATAAAGGGAATTTTCTTTGCTTAGGTCAAAGGTATCGCCATTAGAAAAACCAATTATTGGTCTTGTTAAATTACTATTGTCAATAACATAACCAATTCGACTATCCGATACCATAACCTTGCATCCCACGGGGTAGGGTGCAATTCTATTGGAAAATGCTTTATAGATTTCAGGATCGATAAAATTACCGGCTATTTGTTGGAGAAAATCCAGACTTTCTTTGATTGGCCAGCGTTTACGATAGGGTCTCTCACTGGTTATGGCATCATAAATATCCGCAATTGCGACAATTTTAGCAAATTGATGAATAGTATCCGACGTTCTGCCACCCGGGTAGCCGGTGCCATCTAATTTTTCATGATGTTGCAGAATAATGGCTCTGGCTGTAGGTTCGATGTCCAACTCCATTTTTGATTTCCTATATCCAATTTCAGGGTGTTTTTTAACTAACTCGAATTCCTCGGCAGTCAGTTTGCTTGCTTTATTTAAAATCTCTACCGGAATTGAGGCCTTCCCTATATCGTGAAGCATTGCACCTATACCGATATTTTTAAGTTTTATATAATCACAGCCGATTGCCATACCGGTAACGATCGAAAGAATTGCTACATTAACAGAATGAGCATAAGTGAAATCATCATGAGTTTTCAGGTCAATTAGACCTATGAAGTTTTTGCTGTTTTTAGCCAGATCATCAATCATAGCTTTTACTATATTGTCCAGAATAAGCACAAACTTTTCTTTCGACTGGATTTGGTCTTTCAATGATGTATAAATATGTTCCAAGGACTGAATCGCTTCTGCCCGTAGATGCGGATCAATAATATCATTACAAACGACGTCATAATTGTCTTCAATAAATACCATAGTTATATTGTGTAATTTCATTCTATTTATCAAATCATCCGTTAGTCTTGTACCTTGTTTAATCATCAGTCTTCCATTTTCGCCAAAGAATGTCTTCGCGATTACTTCTCCGGGCTTTAACTGATCGACATTTACACTGTGCAAGGATATCACTCTCCTTTTTTACATAAGGAAGACACTCATCATCCGGTATCGTTAGACATACAAATTATCTCCCGCAGATTTCTTCTGTGCCCTTCTATCATAGCTGCCAATTCAGACAAAGCCCCCTTGCGCTTCTATCCCTCAATCAACCTCGCCAAATATTCTGAGTAGTGGCTTAAACGTTCTTTCGGCCGCAGCTGAATTAGACTAACATTCGTATCCTCAATATCCTCTACCTCCGGTCCATGACTCGGGTGAAGGGCAAGAACTCTGATGGTCTTGGACATCCCGACTGAATCATCGACAAACTTCAGGGAATTAGAATAGTTTTGCAAAGTATTCATATTTTTGGGGCGGTTCTCATCCTCCACCCTATCATTGTTCCAGATGTTTAAGCGTTTACGGTATTTGGCATCGACAATGATTGATCCGGAATAAACCTCTTCATTGAAAACATCGATCCTGATATCCGGTTTATAATTCGTTCCCTCCATATAGAGAATGCGCTTGCTCCGCAAAGCGCCGCGCCTGGCCCTGGCCATTTTTTCGTTGAACAGCACGGAAAGACGAATCGTCCCCTTCACCATTTCTACTAAGGTTTCGTCTTGAAGCACCGGAAAAACAAACTCCAGGCTGGCCCTAGGTGAATCATCATAGATCCAGCCGGAAATCGGGGTATACCCAGCCTGCTCCAAGGCTATGATTGTTTTAATGTAACACCAGTATTCATATAAGACATCGGTCCGCTTCCATTGCACCTTAAAATTATGATATGAGGGCATCTGAAACTCCTGGGCCCTAAGCTGCTTCCACCACGCGAAAACTTTTTTATAGCGCCAATCCCGTTGAATCTTAAGCGAAAAGTGATTAGAGGTACTTAACGGTTTGAGCCCTTTAAACACTGGATTCTCAATATATTTTCGGACATGAAAAATTCCTTTTTGCATTTCCCGCTCCATCGCTTCAAGACTTAAAATCTTGGTCTTCAAGGCCCGTACCTCGTGGCCTGTCGATTTTTGTAAGACTGCAAAAGGAGCTCTCATCTCAATCGCCCGATGTTCTTCGGTAATCGTACACCTGATTGCTCGCAATACGAACTCCAGTTGGGAAGAAACATAATGGAGGAAGCCTAGAACCATCCGATTTTCAAGGGTATCCGAAGTAAAATGATCAATAACCCCCAAGATAACTTCCGGCTGGGTCACACTTTTGGCAGCCACGTTGGCCCGTTGCCCTTGAACAGATAACAGCCAGTGGTAGGACTTGGCATCCTGCTTGCAGTTCACATTGCCTCTTACTTCTCGGTACTGACGCTCCAAAAACTGATCCGGGCGACGTGCCAAGTCCCCAATGGTTATCCCCAGCTCCTTAACCATGTGATTCAGAAGCACAAACTCCGCCAACACTTTGGGGGGGAGTACCCCCCTCTCCTCGTAAAGTTTAACTCCATGACTTGTCCGAGTTTGGTCGTAGGCGAGACCCTGAACTATTTCGTTAAGCTCGGTACGCATCACGTCAAGCTGATCTTCAGTAATATTATTCGGCCTGACTCGAAGAGTGGCCTCCAGCAGATTGGCCGCTTCCCCTTTACGTTTTACGAAGACCATATAATCCGCGGGAATCAGCGGATAATCTTCATTGACATCACTGTAAAGAGAAAAGCGTTGTGTTCCCGGCCTTAAACAGGGAATCCCCTCCTCATCAAGGTGAAGCTTTAAGGAATCATACCCGTCCAGGCCGTCAATATACAGGCAATCATCCTCTTGGGTCGAAGTGAATGATACATAGAGATTCTCTCGTTCAAAAACCTCAATAATACAGTCTTGGGTAACCGAACGTGAAATCTCTTGTCTGCCTATGAAAAAGATGATTGAAATCCCTAGCTTCTCAGGATGCATAGCCATGATCCAAAAGCTCCTTTGCCTTTTTATGGCAGATATCTCGCGAATAGCTGAACGTCGAAACTGCCTGATGCTTCTCGAACAACTGCAGGATATGACTGGTTGCCTGTTCGCGCTCCGCATACTTACCAAAGAGCTGTTCCAAATCACACTCCGGGCCTTTAAACTTGGTTAAGATCCGTTGCACCAATTGTAAATCAAACGCTTTACCCCGATCAAGGAGTCTTCGGCCATCGACATTACAAGGAATGTTCTTTAAATATGAACCGATTTGACGAATAATTCGATACCCCACAACCCTGTCTTTGTCAATTTTACGTAAGGCGGAGTTCAATTCATCCAAAAAATCAATTTCAACATCGGTCAACCCAATCTCGGTCGGTGAATTATTGCACCAGGAGGAGAAGACCTTACCAGGAACCGGTGAGAGCTGAGCGCGTTCTTCGGAAGGTTTTCCGGATGATTTTTCTTCAAACATCCCCTTCCAAGCGTGCAAGGACTCGTAAATTTTGAGCCTAATAACATTGGCACGGTCAAGAACCTTATCACTAAATTGGAACGAAGATTCATCGATGTTTACCGTTCCCACAAAAAACACATTGTTGCCGATCGGAAGTCGCGGCGAATACTCGTGTCGGTTGTACACCTCGGGGGCGAGTTTCTCACTGTATAAGGTTAAGTAACGATCCTCTGAAAGCTCCAAAATGCTCAGGAATTGACTAAAGTAATGTTCTACCCGAGCAAGGTTCATCTCATCAAAACAGATAAGATAGAGTTTGTCTTTATTATCTTCTTTGGACGCTTCGATGAGCAAATCGACAAGCCCTGTTTCCGACGGACGATAAACTTTATGGATCGCATCGTAAAAACCAATCAAGTCGGCATCGTCATTCCAGTGTGGGCGAACCGGAATGAACAGGAACTGTTTGCGTTCCTCACCCGCTTCATCCACTCCGGAGAGCCCTAAAGCACGGGCATAATTAATGACAAGCTGAGATTTTCCAACTCCTGACATCCCCGCCAGAACCACTAAGGCCCCGGTTTTAATGGCGATGTGAAAATTCACAAGGTCTTCCATATCATAGACAAGCTGATTCGATAAGGCCACCTGATTCAAATCGTAGATAAACGTTTGTTCTCCGCTATCCGCTGCCTCTTGCGCCTCAAAATCCGTTGCCTCATTTTTTTGTTCTTCAGAAGTTCGTGTCCTTTCATATGTCCTTTCATCCCCTGCCCCAGGAGCAACTACATCCAAGGTTACTTCAGATTCAAGGTTGGCTGTCGTGAGGTTGACCAGCGGCGAACGGTTTGCGGAGACCAGAGCTGGTGGAGAAGATACACCGAACCGCTTGATAAATTCGGTAGCCGGAAAAGGTTCACCAAATAACAAATGGTTGCTGATTTCATTTAAATCCTCATCAAGTAAAAACGCTAAGTTCCCACGTCTTAAGATTTTACTTTCAGGAATTTCCGCCGGAACACAGGTCACTTCTTCGCCTTCCGGACAATAAATGCGCCAATGTTGTCGAAGCTCCCCTAACCATCCGGACTTACAGCCAAAAAAATGATCCTGGAATCCGATGATTAACGGAGGATCTTCCGGATATTGATAAGATAGAAAATCTATCGAAGGAAGCTTCTCGTAAAGGATCCTTTGAACGCGCTCAGCCGGTACGTCTTTCGCAATAATAGGAATCGGTGTGAATTGCGAAGTGTAGGGATTAAAGGTAATCGGTGTATCGTGAAAGTAAACATTCTTACCGTTAAAATAGACTCTCTGAGTGTCTTTCTTAACTGCTTCCACAGTGAAAGAAAGGAGTTGGCTTTTGAAAAACTCCCTAGCCCGTGATTTTCGGCTCTCATTAATCTCGTACTGTCTAAAATGAGAAGTTGTTACCAGTTCATCCGGAAAGCCGGCCAACATTAAGTCTTTGCCCCAGATTGTAATCTGGCGTCTTCCATCTAAAGCCTTGTGCATGCTATCGGGCAAGATGGAGATCATATCCACCTGTAAACGCAAAGACTGCGAATTTATATCTACATCGATACTTTCAATGACTGGTTTTCCTATAATAACCGAATTCCAAATCCTGCTGTCTCTAATCATAACTACACTCCCACTATCCACTATATATTCAAGAGTTCATTGCACGGGATATTCCAATACTTTGCTATATCTCGAATTTCATCAAGTTTTTTAATCTTCTTGTCATTCATTTTATAGAGCACTATTTCACAGGTAGACATTCTTCGCCGCGGACGATTCCAATCAATTTCCATAGCCCAAATTGGAATGATGCCCAAAGCGTTGAGCCTATTATCTACCTCGTTATCCCGTTCCGCAAATATCAAGGCTTTCCGCCCCTGATATGAAGCAAGATCAATTTCACCGTTTGATTCGCCTTTAACTTTCTGAAGTTCTCTACGTTGTGGTTGTTCCTTTGGTTTTTGGGGAATCAAGATCTTTTTCTGCTCTAGTTTCTGTTTCAGACCCTCTAGCTCTTTTTCTTTTTCTTCCCGTTCTCCTTCAAGTTCTCTTACTCTATTACGATATTTTCCAGTTTCTTCTTTTTCTCTGACCCATTGAGATTTTAACGCTGCCATATCAATTTTAAGTTTTTCTAATTGTCCCTTTGTTCTTAGCCCATCCGCAATGGCCTTCCGCAACTTATTTTCCAAGGTTCTTATCCTCTTCTGGAGTTCTCTGGGGTCCTCTGTTATCTGTTCTTCTAAAGGCGTCTTAAATCCATAAGTAGCCTCTATCGTCTCTGCTGCCTCTTTTGCCTCCACAGTCTCTGCTGCCTCTTTTGCTTCCACAGTCTCTGCTGCCTCTTTTGCTTCCACAGTCTCTGCTGCCTCTTTTGCTTCCACAGTCTCTGCTGCC
>Ga0326727_10011252_pt1 | contig 20934 bp, 21 predicted proteins | sample MB2enrmetagenome_FD_207643 | JGI IMG/M metagenome (GOLD analysis project Ga0326727, IMG submission 207643) | Lab enriched peat soil microbial communities from McLean, Ithaca, NY, United States - MB29MY | ecosystem: Environmental > Terrestrial > Soil > Wetlands > Peat | place: USA: New York...
GGACTCCCCATTAAATATAATTATTTTGAATACCTTGTGATGGGTTACTTTCAGCAGGCCATAAAAATGTTTGGAAAGAAATCCTTAGCCAAAAGAATCAGGAGTCTTGCTGCGGGCGACAAAGATATTTATTTCCAGTATACATTAATGGATTCTTAACCTATTTTGTGCTTCCGGATTCTATCCTGTGCCTCCGGATCTCTGGGGCGGGAAGTCTTTCTTCCGGATTTTCTCCCATTTTTCACCCACCGGGCAAACACGCATGCACTCGATGCAATTGTCGACATCGGTTATATAAGTCTGTCCGGCCTCAATTAGCATATCACGCCGCCTTGCATGCCTGAGAATCATCCGGAGAAACCCTGGCCACTCCCGGAGCCTGACCGGCGGCAAACTTTTAAAACCGTATGACCAATATACAAAACACGGATCCACGTCGTACCGGTCTTTTTTCAGAGCGCCGGACGGACAGGCGCTGACACACCGGCCGCAGTCGGTGCAGAGGCCTAATTCCCGTCTGGGATCGGCATCAAGCGGCGCCTCTGTTATAATGGCGCATAGCCTCTGATGAGGTCCGAACTCGGGAGTAAGCAGTAGGTTGTTCCTGCCGATCTCGCCCATGCCGCAACTCACCGCACAATGTTTATGAGACAGAAAACCCACTGTCCGGGTCTGTCGAAACCGTTTTTTGGTTTCGGGATTGATTTTTACAATCTCAACGGGCTTATCCGCGGAAACCGGCAGGGATAGAAAGCCTTCACGTTCAAGCATCCGGCCGATTTTTTCAGCAGTTTCATCCAGCAGCCGGGACGTCTGCATCTTGCTGCGTGTCCAGATCATGATGTCCGGCGAGTAAACAGCGCCTAAAGAATGCGCGACGGCCATGACGATCACGCTTCGCGCTGTCGGCATAAGAGCAGTAGCTGGCCTGGGCGGATAAGCCAAAATAAGATTTCGCGCGTCGGCTATTCCCACGAGGTCTATGCCTTCGGCACGTATCAGCTTTTTTATGGTAACAGCATCAAGCAGGTTATCCTTGCCATCTATCATTATGTCTCTACCTCGATATGTTTTTCTGTCGGCGCCATAAACATCAATAATTGTTGATTACAATGTAGCATAAAACGACAAAATGGAGAAACAAGACTTTCAGGGAAGAAACAAAAACCCGATTTCCAAATCGGACGAAGTGTTTGTTACACCGATTACTCCACGCTCTCATGGAATCATTAAAGGTGAAGATTAATGGTTGAAAGGTGCTATAGTGAAAATCAGCTGGAGCGTAGCCATCGGCTGTATTAACCTTGTGGTGTGTTTTTTAATTTAATTCCGCCAGTGCCGACTGCATCCATAAAAGGATAATTGCCTAATCCAGCGGAACAGTGTAGTTCTTTTATAATCAATTGAATATCTTTTTTTGCTTTCTTTGCATTTATTATAGTGCAATATTCTCGCCATTTGGCTTTAGGAATATAATCAAATGGATCAACTACTTTAGAAAATTCTTTTGTTATTTTTATTAAGTAAGACCGCCAATGAGCTAATTCATTTCTAAATTTAAAAAGGTCTTTTAATGTTTGATAAGGTCTTTTTGAATAATCTGGCGAGAGATTCATATGTTTACAGAACAATTTGTATTTATCCATTACCCGTATCGAATCAATTTCATCCCAAAATTTAAAAGTCTTTGTTCCTAAATGATTTAGATATGCCTCAAAAGTAAAAGCTCTAAGAAGTATACTGCTCATTATTGTGTAAGTACTGCCTTTCTTAAATTCCTCAGCAATCAAAATCAAGACGTCCGCGCCATGATTCAAATCATAATATGTACGGATTTCTTTCGAGCCCTCAAATTCAACCAGTGCATGTTTCATAAATTATTAATTATTAGCGGAAATAGGATGCCGTCCTCTATTTCTGTGCTTCTTTCCTCCGCTGTCATTGCGAATCCCATCGGGATGTGGCAATCTTTCTTTCACTTTTTACCAGCTTTCCCATAATAAGGTGCTGTTGTACACTATTTCCTTTTCCTTAGAATTAAAGAATCTAATTCATTAAGTATTACTTGTGAACCAGTATAAAATCGTTTAATATCTGCAAAAGTAATTTCGCAACTATTTCCATGAGCAATTTGGTTTTTATTTACGCAAATGCTATTTATACAAGCCCAATCCTTTTCTTTAATTTTTTCTTTAAGTTCTATAGACCATTCTTCACTAAATTGATTTAGAAGTTTATTAATATTTTCTTGATTGGGATTTCTAAAAGTGATCCCTATTTGTTTGAATACAAAATTTTCTATTTCTGGAGAAATTGGTCCGTTATGAATGGATTCTTTTAGTATAGTTTCAATTGATTCCTCATATATTCCAGAAATAAGCACTGTGAGATATTTAGCGATGTGACTTTTTAATTCTTCATCTAGATTTAATTTATCAAAATAGCCAAAGAGGCTATCGATATGCCTTAATTTATCTTCAACATATTTACTATTCATCATTTTACAAGATATTGTTTCGTTAGTTTAATCCTTGACTCGATAGTATCTGGATCGGTAGTGCCCTCACTTACTGATTTAAGATAAGCTTCATTCTTGAATAGCTCCTGAATGTTTTGTTTTAAATTACTTTTCAAATTTGTTTTGTTCTTTGCTATGACATACATAATCGAATCAAACGCCGCACCATTAATATTCCCTTTAGGTCTAAAGGCTTCAGGTCCAACTTCTGTTTTTATAAAGCCAATCGTGTCAAGAAAATTTTTTTTCATTGGTTCTAATTCTGATTGTTGAGCATTTTGGTGTTTTCCGACGAACTTCGACATAAATTCATTCATTGGTTTACTGTAATTATCAATATCGTAATATAATGTGAAAAAACGTAATATCAGTTCTTCGTCTTTCATTCGCTTGTTTGGTTCTTTGCTATTATATAATTCTCTCCATATTTTATTCTTATTCAGAGAATGGAGCATCTCAATAAATGTTCCATGATAAACACAATTACGAATTTCTTGGTTTTGAAGAATCGTTCCACCCGTATTTAATCGTTGAAAAATATGATATACACTAGTATCATCTTTCTGCGGGCTTACTTGCTGAATAATTGTCGCTCGTAATACTGAGTCGTCAAATCTTTTTCTGTCCACAGATTCCAATTCGGTGTATGTTTTACCTTCCCATCTTGTAGTCACATTTTTTAATCTAAAAGGTTCGTCTACTAAAGGGAATTTTTCATCTTGAAATGCACGACAAGTAACTAATCTCTGTTGTCCATCGATCACAAGAAGATTGCCAGTAGGTTTTTCTTTAGCTAAAAATATTCCTGGGACAGGTAGCCCTAGCAGAAAGCTTTCTATAAACCTACTTGCTTGCTTAAGATTCCAAACATATTTTCGCTGGAAATTTGGCACTTGTATTTCTTTTTTCTTAATCTTTTCGTTTAAAACAGATATAGTATAATCTGCTCCATACGAAATAATTTCATAGGAAGAAGTGTCTGAGTTTTGATCTTCTTCTTCAGAAGCTATGATTTCTATTTCATCATTTTCGTTATTTAATTTTTCTTCCATAATTGCTCCTTAAGTTGCAAAATATATAACAATTAATATATAGACTTCAAATTGATTTCTTTTGACCTGTGGGTTCCTCGGGCAAAAGAAGAACTGCGTTACCTAGTAACTGCTCAGAAATAGGGGACAACAGCGCCCTATTTAATTAATGAGACCTCTTTTTTATTAAATCTTCTTATTCAATTTTTTTCTACTATACTATTGCACTTTGGACATCTTACAGGTCCCGTTGGAATTTTCTTTTCTTCGCTTTCCCCTGGCTCAAATATTAAAGCTTCAAATTTATTTCCGCATTTTCGACAAATAAATCTCACCTTTTTCATTATTACCTCCTATTTAAGCACATAGATAAATCTTCTCCATAAATGCTCAGCTGCTGCCTGAACACTCATAAGATTTTTCTCAGAATATTGCTGTGAATAAAGTAACATCAGAGCTTTAAAACCAAGATATTCTCCATTATCTTCGACAGATAATGAATCACTTAGCGAATTATCACTATCAACATCTCCAATCATTCTTCCTTCGTGATATTGAATTGCATTAGAACCATACATGCCTCCCAACCATATTTTGCATCGGTTTGATATTTCACCTTTTAAATAAATAGTGCATATAAATTTAAAATTGTGAATTTCAGAAAAATCTGTATCCAGATCTTTATAATTATTCTTGAGTTCTGAGAGTGCTACTATAAAATATTGTTTAATTTTATTGAAAGCATCTTTTAAAAACAAATCTTTGTCCTGTTGTGTATATTTCTTTTTTATTTTTGGCATTGGAATTTTAATTCCAATAGGTTGGATATTTTTACCGATTTTATCATGTAATGTTTTATTACCAAGTCTTAATAATAATGCATTGACTATATTGTTTATATTTCCATCCCACGGGAGATAACGTTTATCATTAATCAAAGGGTATCTTGAAATAATATCATCTTGTTCTTTTTTTGATCCTACTAGCAGAGGCAAAACTTTAACTTCACCTTTAGATACTTCGATATTTAAAACCGCATTCAGTTCCCTCTCCGGCCAATTTTTCCCAATAAAAGCTGGACTAAGTATTACAATTATATATTTAGAAATCATCAATCCTTCGTTTATTTTTCGAGTAATACTATCCCCCCATTTTATTTCAGCCTCATCAAACCAATATGTAATATCCGATTGTTTGAGTGCTTCAACTATTGGTCTAACAATTTCTGCTTTGTCTTCACTTGCATGGCAAATAAATATGTCTCGAATTTCGTTTCTCATATACTATATTTCCCTAATTAATTTATCCAAATAAGACTATAAATATTATCTAACTATTATTTGTCAATTATGTAATTAAATTGCCAACTAAATTACAATCTGATTTGATTTTCTTTTCTTCATCATTTCTTGCTTTTTTATGCCATATTTTTTGCATTCTTGATAAATTGTTTTAAATTTATCATAGTAATCTCCTTCTTTTTCATCAATTATTTCCGGTTTGTTGATATATGATAAATATTCTTGGAATATCTTACTTTCATATACTGTTTCAATATAATCATCAAATTCCTCATATATTAGATCGATGTCTAAAATTCCTCTTTCCCAGAACAAACCCGCATCCTCAAAATGACCTAAAACAAAATCGTCCATTTCATTTGTTGTATAGATTTTTTTCTTAGTAAGATATTCCTTAATTTCTTGAGGCAGTTTGGAATTTGTTATTTTATCTACATTGACTTTAAAATAACAAATTTCATCATCTGGGTCCGTATTATCCAATACAAAATTTATATAATCGGCATTAATTAGATGAATTAAAATTCGACTTTCTTCTCTAAAAAAATCACCCTTTAATTTATGTAGTAGGTCGGCGTTTGATGTAGCGTGAATCTTGTCTAGTTGCCACCATCCGACTAAGACAAGAATAAATGAAAAGAAAGCAGCAAATGATGCTGCAGCAAATCCAGATAAAAAACCATTGCTATTATTCAAACAATAGTAAACCCAAAGAGAAATAGCTGCAAAAACCAGTAAAGAAATACCACCACCACATAGAAAAACTCTTTTTTTCCACGACATAGTTGCATTCCTCTGTTATTTGGTTTTCATTTTGGAGATACATCATACATTATTAATAAATCAACATCAATCCCTTATAAAGCCGCAGTCTATATACATTAATAAATAGAAATAGAGGGCGAAATATGAATAGGGGACAGCTCCCCATTTCGTCAAAAGACATCTATTCTTTGTCCGCAAACTCACGGGCAATTTGAATAAACGTTTGTTCTTCTCCAATAAACGCATCCACGATATCCGGGTCGAAGTGTTTACCTCTTTCTGCCAATATGGCCTCGCGCGCGCTTTGATGTGAAAATGCCGGCTTGTAAACACGGCGGCTGATGAGAGCGTCATAAACATCGGCTACTGCCATAAGGCGGCCGGATAATGGGATGGCTTCCCCCCGGAGTCCATAGGGGTAGCCGCTGCCGTCCCATTTTTCATGATGGGAAATGGCCAGTTCATAAGCATATTTCAAATAGGGGAAATCCACTTTACTGCCAAGCATTTGGCCTGCTTGCGCAATGGTGTGAGCCCCGATTATGGTATGGTTTTTCATCTGCTCAAATTCGTCTTCGGTAAGCGTGCCCGGCTTTTGAAGAATTTGATCCGGAATGCCCACCTTGCCGATATCGTGCAGAGGGGCCGATTTATAAAGCAGCTCTATGATTTGATCGTTAAGTATCTTTTTATATTTGTCACGACGCCGCAGATTTCTTGCCAGCGCCCGCAAATATCGTTGAGTCCTGAGAATATGATGACCGGTTTCCTTATCCCGTGTTTCGGCAAGCGCGCTTAAGCTGAGGATGGCCACATCCTGTGATTGTATGAGTTCCCTGGTGCGCTGGCGGACCTTGATTTCCTCCAATCCGTATTTGACAGTGTTCAGGAACACAAAATTGACAAGCAATGCCGCAAGCGGCATGACCGGCGATAGAAAAATCCCATGCGTAAAAAAGAGCAGGTAAAATATGGCCCCTGTCGCCAACGCGGCAATCAGTGTAAACGACAGGCACCAAAGGGCGCCGCCTGCTGCCAGGGCCAGCGATGATAAAAGACCCGCGGCTAAAACAAAGACGAGTTCCGCTCCCGGGGCCCATGCGGGCCGTTTAATAAAATCCCCGGTCAGGATGCTGTTGACAATACTGGCATGAACTTCTGTGCCATGCACCATTGTATTTAGCGGAGAGAGGTGAGTGTCTGCCATGCCGGAGGCGTTGACGCCGACAAAAACAACCTTCCCCTTAAATGTTCCCGGTTTGGTCCGGCCGGATAAAACATCAGCCGCCGGTACATACTGGAAACTATTGTCCCTGAAGCGGTAAGTGATCATGAAAAAACCTCTGGAATCAAGCGGGATTCTTCTGTCGTTCCAATCGATCAAAAAACCATCTTCGGTTGTTTCAATCATCACCTGTTCATTGCCGTAGGCTTTGATCAGCGCCGCCATGGCTAAAGACGGATAAATAACGCCTTTATATTCCATAATCAGCGGGACCCGCCGGATAATGCCGTCACGGTCCGTCAATGAGTTGACAAATCCCGACGCGCCCGCCGCCCGCGTCAGCATCGGCAGGCTGTGAATCACGTCATCGGCGGATGTTATTCCGCGTGTATTGTGGCGGTTGTTTTCCTTGATGATGTATTTCAGGGGATGAATATCAGAACTTTTTGATGAAGATTTATTGCCGAATTGAAATTGATAAGCCAGCACGACAGGAGCATTACGAAGAGCTTCCGCCAGAATCTGATCATTTTCATCCTGCGGTCGTATCGGCAATTCCTTTTGAAATTTAACCCCTCTTTCTTTGCCCATGTCCTTTAAAACAACGGAAAGGGATGTTCGATCCTCTTCCGGAAGGATCATATCCATGCCGATGGCGGATGCGCCCCCAGAGGCTATTTTTTTCACCAGCCTCGCCAGAATATATCTTGGCCAGGGCCATTGCCCGTATTGAGTCAGGCTTGGATCGTCTATCCCGACAATGACCGGAACCGCACTGCCGGACGAAGGCGGAAGCGCGCGAATCATGAGATCATAGGACTTATTGTTGAGATATTGCACCAAAGAGGGAGGGGAAATGGCAAAACACGCCAGGGCAACAGTAATCAGACAACCGTATAGAAAAAGCTTAATATTGTCGGAACCGAATCGTGAGTTTGCGTTTAGTATACCCAAAGGTATTTACCCGTCATTTATCGCGGCCATCGCGGCTTTTCAGATTTTCTATCGGACAATAATTTCCACGCGCCTGTTACGCGGTTCGGCAACGCCTTTCTTTGTGGGAATCAGCGGATTGCCTTCTCCGTGAGACGTGGTGGAAATGTAGTTTTCATTAATACCGGCCTTGACCAGTATATCCCTCATGTGAAGGGCCCGTTTTAATGAAAGATCAAGATTATATTCAGCGGTTCCCGTGCTGTCGGTATGGCCGTTGACGCTGATATCAAATGAATTGCGCTGTTTAATGCTGTCAATCACCGCGGGAATAAGCGTTTGGGAGGCCGGGACAATTTCCGTGCTGTCGTTTTCAAAATATAGAATAAATTTTTCGGGCGCCGGCGGTTCGACGGCAAGGGCGCTCCCGAATGTAGAATTGATTTTTTGTTCATCAAAAGCAACTGCCGGCCGGGGGGATATTATTTCATTCCACACGACAACGGCCTTGCCGGATTCTGAAAGCAACTGCTCACCGCCCCGGTTCTGAATCGAGGCCTTGCCTACATGGCCGTCCCGGTCCGGAACCAGCACCACTGTTGTCTGGTGAATGCAGCCTGTAATCATAATAATAATGAAGAATACGATGGGTATATATTTTCGAATCATTTTCTTTATCCTCAGTTGTCGGATTATTTGACCTCGATAAGCAGCTTTGTCCCGCGCACGCCGATCATGCTGGTTGGCGTCTCAATATTAATGGAATTCGGGGAGAGCTTTCCGATGACGCCGGATACATACACGAAAGTCCCCTTGATAAATTTCATTAAAAAAGAAAACTGATTGTTTTTGGGTTCAAACACATATTGCTTGAGGTTCATGGTGCTCGCAGGCCCGATAGAAACAGTGGAATCGTCACGGAATATGATGCCCACCGAGCCGGATTTGGATGTTTGAATCACATCTCCCTGATATACCGGCATTCCAATTTTTACGGGGATTGTTGCGTTAACCCGTAAAATAGCCGCCTCGCCATTGAGTGTTTTTATGCTGCCCACGGGTTGTTCTGCCGCCAGAACTAATGTGGGAGAAAGGAAAATCAGAAGAAGAATGGATAGAAACGGTTTCATCTTAAAAGCCTCCTTTAGCGGATTGCCTGAAAAATTAAGATTTTCCCAATTCACGCAATCTATTAAGACTGCCTATCCCGCCTCGCGGTATTTTTCGTGTTGGTAAATTATAGGGATATTCAGTCAGGTTGTCAATTATTTTTAAAGTAATTAATTACCATGCAAAATGATGCATCAATGGACGAAAACAGGAAAATAACGATAATAGGCGTAATAGGCAACAGCGCCCTATTACCCGCTATTTCCCTTCATATCTTTACCCAAACATGGGTGATCTCGCCAAATACATATTTGCGATAATCGCTTGCTTCTTTGTAAGCTTCGTTTATATAGTCTTTAGCTTCTTGTGTACAAAAATCATTGGGATTGGCGGTAGTAAGCGCCGTTAATTTACATTCAATAATTAGTCTGGCTTCTTTGAAAGACATATCTCCGGAAGGAGTTTGAACACTTGTCAATTCAACTTCTTTCATTTTCTCACTATCTCTTCCTGATTCACTTCCCAAAAAGAGTATTTGTTCCTTATATTCATTCGGGAAGTAAGACAGCGTATATGTTTTCTCTTTTTGAATCATTTCAAGCGTATAACGGTCTGCTCGAAGAATACACCAGGTGGTGGGTTTTTTGAAAAGAAGCCCAAAACCACCCCCACTGCCTGTCATGGAATTATAATGATCTTCCTTGCCCGCGGTAATAACAAAATTTTTCCCTACCAATGTAAATATATTGTCGCCTATCTCCTCCGGAGAAATTTGTTTAAATAATTGATTAAAATTCATCTCTTGATTCTCCTTGCTATTGTCCGCGCCCGCAGGGTTAACCTAACGAAAAGCTGATTCGTCGGCGACTTGTCAGGTGGAACTTTCGCCCTCATAAATTCACAGATAGAGGGGGACGTTCTCCATCCCCCATTGATCGTTGTCTATTTATTATTCTTGTGAAGAGCCTTCCAACCCGGCGAATCTTCTATCGTCCATTTCAGGATGCGGGTATCGGCGTTTTTGCATGCTGCGCCGGATTGGTTGACGGGCTCTTCTATCCAAACTGCACTTTCAGATTTTCGGACAATGCTGATCGTATTCTTGTAGCAATTCATAGGTGTCACCAATTCGGTTGCGACAATCTCATGGGAATCCCACTTTGTTATCGGATAGGTTATCGGCTGGGCAAGCCGACTCACTTGATTCGGCCCAATTTGCGCAATTGAGTAAGTAACGCATTCCATTCGGTCCTTGTAGCATGAAACAGCTACTGTATTGTTTTTATAGGCGACCCCGTCGCCAGATAAAGTTCCCGAAATATAAACAAAGCCTTCCCCCGTGGTCTGTGCACTATCATAGAAAGACTTGGCGGCAAACATAATCTGTTGCTCGTTTGAGGCCTGGCGCGTGCAACTCAATGATAGAAGCACTATAGCGAGAAACAGAATCGGGATACGACTTGAATTGTGTGTTCTTTGTTCTTTCATGGCTTTGAATTATTTCTCCTTTTATAAGCGGTAAATATTCGTTGTCTTAATTATCTTTTTCTAAGCTGTGTCTGAAATAGGGTTCAGCGGGGCTGTTGAAAAACGCTCATCTGCTGTGTTGCGCTGCAAACCGCACCGCGGGGCGTTTATCTATATACGCCTCGCGCTTCGGTTTTTTGCGCGCCTTGCATCTGAACATATTGTAAAGCCTACGGCTTTTTCCGGCAGGGAAGGTGCTAATTTATAATTGCGCTCCCCTGCGGGATGCGCTTCCGGTGAGCAGCCCCCAAATATGGGGTATTTCAACAACCCCTCAGTGTCCTATATTTTAACAACATGTTAAAGCTTCTTCTCTTTGAGCCACGCGATTATGCGGTCGGCCACCTTCTTCCAGTCCTTCTCCACCATCATGTCATGGGCCATGCCGGGGAAGAACTCAGCCGTGCCGTTGTAGGCGCGCGCGGTACGCTCCTCATGCGCCCGCGGGAAAATGCAATCATGCTCGGCGCCCAGCACGAGGATTTGAGTGCCCTTCACGCGTTTGGGATTTGGCAGGTTCAGCAAGAGCATGTCCCAAAAAGCGAAGTAGGATTCATCCTGAATCCTTGCGAAATACTCCTGGAATTCCGCCTTCGGTATATCGGGCGAGAAGAAGAGCTCCCTGGATAGAGACGGCGTATTCACCACAGGGTAGAGGCTCATAGTCAGGTTGGCCTTGAGGAAAGCAAACGGATGGCGCGTAATCATGTGCAGCATGATCCGCCAAACACCCGCCGTGGGAACCGGAGCCAAAAGCACCGTGGCGGGAAGCTGATGCTCTTCGAGGTATTTTTGCGCGACGTGGCCTCCCATGGAATGGGCTACCAGGATAGGCTTTTCGGGCAGCGTGTCGATAACCTGTCCGAGATCGATTACGTAATCCCTGATGCGGTTGGTGCGCATGCCCGACTTCTGGCTGCCTGCGTGATCCCTGTAGCTTAAGGCATAGGTGTCAAAGCCCTGCCCTGCAAAGTACGGCATGAAGTATTTCTGATAACACCAGGCGCCGTGCCAGGCCCCATGAGCAAATAGAATGGGAACCTTGTGGGTTTTCTTCTTCGCTTTTTCGGAAATGACCTCAAGTTTCATTGGTGCCTCCCTTTGGATTTGCCGCGGGAATTCCCCCGGATTCTCCTTTCACTGCCGGAGGCAAACCAATCTTCGGACAGCATTACAAAAGTCAGTTTCGCCCCCTCTTTATGATGTTATTATATTCTTTTCCTCATTCATTTCCAAGTGCAATTGAATGAGAGGCGGCATCTATTTACGCATCATCTTAAACCGGCTTACAAAAAAATCATTGCAAAACTTATAATCAGGTTTATCGTTACGAATAAAGGAGCATAAATTTTCTCTAAAGTTTCCTTCTTCATTTTCCTGAGCAATTTTGGTCCCAAAAATGCGCCTGCGGCTCCGCCCCCGCCGAGAAGAATAATAAGGGTTAAATTGAATTGCCCCAGCAGGAAGTATCCTATTACACCTGTGATCGAGTTGAAGATAAGGACAAAAACCGATGTGCCGACAACCGCCGCCGCGGGAAGACCGAGAGAATACAAACCGGCAATAAGCGGGGGCGTTCCGCTTATTCCGAAAATGCCCGCCATTAAGCCGGATGCAATGCCGATAAATAATCCCATCACGCTCCGAAATCCTACAGGGGTTGAAGTCTTTTCTTTCCGGTATCGCTTCGACGCGTTGCGAACCATGGGAACCGTTAATATTAACAGAAAGACACCGAATAACTTTTTTAAAAGGAGTGAAGAAAGCATATTGGCAATGTATGCTCCTGCCGATACTCCCAATATTGCTCCGAATCCTAAAATCAGACCTGTGCGGACGTCAACGTTTCCCTGACGATGATGACTATATGCGCCCATAACGGTTACAGGCAGAATGGAGGCAAGCGAAGTGGCAACCGCAATCTGTGTCGATGTATGGAAAAGCAATGTTAAGACCGGAACAAAAAACACACCGCCGCCACCGCCTATCATTGTTACGAATAAGCCTATCAGGAATCCCAATGCAGGAAGAAGTATCAGATTGATTTCAGCCATATATGTCACACAGTTAAAGTAACTCTTTCTATTTATAAGATACATTAATAATTTGAAAGCCACAATGAAAATTCATTTTTCTTTATGGCTATCCCAATGGCTATCACATGTCCGGGCGGAATGCTGTTTAGGGTCGCAAAGGGCAGGTCTGCCGTTGACCTTTGTAACAGTTAAAGGCAGACCCTTGCGACTCTTTCAAAGATTGAGATCACAACTTTCCAAGGGCCCCAAAACCGATGATTAGTATGGTGTGCCAAGATTTCGTCACTCTACTTAGAAAATGAATCTATTCCTTTTTCTTTCCTGATATTTTATGTTAATAATGAAGTCGTATGAAAATCCCAAATAAAATATTAACCCGCAAGGATGAGATCACTTCGAGATTTTTGACGATTCTGGATGAGCATGTACAGGATATACTCGAAGGACGAATTGATCATATGTTCCGGATTAAAGACTTTGCATCGATTCTGTTTATCCATCCGACACATCTGAGCAATACTATAAAAATCACAACAGGCAAATCTCCCTGTGACTTTGTAGAAGAACGCATAGTCCTTGAGGCAAAGAAAATGCTGGGTGAAACCCCGCTGTCAGTATCTGAAATCTGCTATAAGTTAACGTTCAATGAGCCGACAAACTTCACCAAATTTTTCAAAGCCATGACTGGCGTCACGCCAACCCAATACAGAAAAGCGATTATCGATTCGGAAAATCTCACCTTTAAATAGGAAAGTCTCACCTTTTTTCAGGAAGATGTCACCTTGAATCATACCCGGGCATTTGCTATTTACCTTCAAAAAGAAAAACCAGGGAGGATTTTATGAAAAATGGTGCAAAGATTGCTTTGATTACCGGAGGAAGCCGCGGCTTAGGAAGAAATGCGGCACTGTCGCTATCAGGAAAAGGTATTAATACTGTCATAACCTATCTTAAAAATAAGGATGAAGCCGATGCTGTTGTTCGTGAAATCGGGAAAAACGGGTCTGAAGGGGCGGCTCTGCAACTGGATGTAAGCGATTCGTCTGCATTCGGGGTCTTTTCTCAAAGCTTGCATTCACTTTTGCAAGACAGGTGGGATAGGGATAAAATCGATTTTCTTATTAACAATGCCGGATTCGGCATGACCGCCCCCATAGCCGGCACAACGGAAGAGCAATTTGACAGTCTCTTTAACGTTCATTTCAAGGGTGTGTTTTTCCTAACCCAGACAATACTTCCCATGATTGCAGATCAGGGAGGGATTATCAATTTTTCGAGTGGCCTCACCCGGTTCTGTATTCCCGGCTACGGCGCTTATGCATCTATGAAAGGTGCTGTCGAGACCTTCACCAAATATCTGGCAAAAGAACTTGGCCAAAGGGGCATAAGAGCCAATGTCATCGCGCCTGGCGCGATAGATACTGATTTCAACAAAGCTGCTCTGGAAACACATCCGGAAATGAGAGGATTCATCGCATCCCAGACTGCGTTGGGCAGAATGGGGGAACCTGATGATATTGGCGGTGTCGTGGCAGCCTTATGCACTGATGAACTGGCATGGATTAACGCTCAGAGAATCGAGGCTTCAGGGGGGATGTTCTTGTAAGTTTTTTCTTTGAATCTTATTCAGGGTTAATTGCACTTAGTCTAGCGACGAAATGCCTTTTTCTTATAGAAGGCTTTTGATACCCCGGAGCAAGAGGTGCCTTTTATATGATTGTCAGGTCTGCCGTTGACCTTTGCAACAGTCAAAGGCAGACCAGACCCCCCTTCCCCATAATCAGCATTTTAGTTAGAAATTTTCTTGACAATATATTACGCATGTGTAATATATTGCTTCGCATGCGTAATAGATGGAGGTAAACCATGGCTGACCGAAGGCTATATTATAAATTGAATCAGTCGCAGCATCTTCTCTCCAAACGGGTGAATGCGGAATTGGCGGACACGCTGGGCATTAAGACCGCCCAGCTTGGCGCGGTTTTTTTCCTGATCGATCATGACGGCTGTATGCTGAAGGAACTCAGCGCCGGCTTGGGGTTGAATAATTCCGCTATTACAACGCTGGTTATCCGTATGGAAGAGGCCGGATTATTGACCCGTGAATCTTGTTCTGTCGATGGACGATCCTACCGTATATATTTGACGAAAAAAGCAAAATCCATAGGACAAAAGGCCATTCCCATGACCAAAGAACTTCATAAAAGGATGATCAATGGATTCACCGATAAGGAAATCGATACGGTGATCCGTTTTCTGGATTCAATCACATCAATTGCCAAAGGTGAATGGAAGATGGAATAGATTGTATAAAAGATACTCGGCTTTAACAGTATATAAATTAATAGGAGGACATGATGAGCATTGCATATGAGACATATAAATCTGTCGGGAATGAAGAATACGGCAAACTTGTTTGTGAACTTGCCCCATACTTTGGCACCATCGATCCGCAGTTTGTAAATATGAAACCGGGTTATGTAGAAGTTTGCATCAAGAATCGAGAGGAAATTCAAAATCATTTGGGATCAATCCATGCCGCCGCCATGTGCAATGTAGCAGAACTTGTTGGCGGCATGATGACCGAAATTTCTCTTCCCGAGGGAAAACGCTGGATTCCCAGTGGCATGAATGTCCAATATTTGGCTAAGGCGAAAACAGATTTAAAAGCCATTGCTGATGGATCAGGTATTGACTGGACAACTCCGGGCAGCCTTACAATTCCAGTAAACGTATTTGATACCGATGGCCATAAAGTTTTTACTGCACAGATTATGATGAATATCAAGGAATCAAAATAGAGGCAAGTGTGGCGCAGGACAATGCTTTTTGTTTTGCAGTATGAAAAACACATTCCTTAATGTATCACCAATATCATTTCTTTGAGTTGGTTTGAGGGGTCAGGCGGTCTGGTCAGGGATTACGCTTCCATTCTCCTGAAACGGCATAGCTGCTCTTCCAAAAGCTGTTAATCTTCCATTGGCCGGATGCTGTGATCGCGCCGTCAACGATGCGGCCAAGTAATTTCGCCTCCGCGGGACTGCCAGTCGGACTCCAGCCCGTCAGGTTCAACTGGACCGAGCCGTCGGTCGCGATGGTTCCAGTTGCCTTTGATGTCTTTTGCGAGGGGCTGATCCAGTTGCCTTCGGCTATTCCGTTTCGCACCACCAGCGCGACAGGCCAGCAGTAGGGTCCCCTCAAAAGCTGAGTGCAGAGCTGTCCGCTGTAGGAGCCGTCGTGCGGCGCAAGCTTCGGCTCTTCTTTCCTTTCGATGGACGCCGCATGCTGAGTCGCAAGCTCAACCCGCTTGCGCTCTTCCGGCGCGCGGCGTTGCGGTTCTTCCGCCGTCAGTTTTTGTGCCTGCAACTGCGCCTCGCGTTTGGCTTGCTCGGCGGCATGTTTCTCCGCCTCAAGCTGTTTTCGTTCCTGCTCCAGTTTATTGCGCTCTTCCTGCGCGCTGCGTCGCGTTTCCTCCGCCATCAGTTTTTGTGTCTGCAACTGCGCCTGCTCGGTGGATTGTTTCTGCGCCTCCAACTGGGCGGCCAATGTCGCGGTGTCCCGGAGTTGACTGGCGCGGTGTGAATCGTACTGCTGGTAGCCCCAGTATCCCGCGCCCGCGATCGCCAGCGCCGCCGCGATGATCGCTGCCGGCACCTGCCACCTCGTTTTGCGCACGGTTGTGGTTATGGCCGTGGCTTCATTGATGGTGTATGTGCGGACCGGTTTAGGGATGTTCTTGAATGTCTGGTTGCCCAGCAGCTTGAAATCGAGCGACAACTTGTTCTGAATCTGGTCGTACACGCTGCCCGATATGCAGATGCCGCCGGGTGCGGTTGCCGTTTGGATTCGCGCCGCAACGTTCACACCGTCGCCGAGTAAATCATCGCCCTGAATAATAACATCGCCCAGATTGATGCCCATGCGAAACTGCATCTTTTCTTCGGGTGCGAGATGTTCATTGCGCGTTTGCAGCGCGGCCTGGATTTCTGTCGCGCAGCGAACCGCCTCTACCGCGCTGTTGAACTCGGCAAGCAGCGCGTCGCCCGCTGTATTGAAGATCCGGCCCCTGTGCAGATTGACCAGCGATTCGAATATTTCCCGGTGGCCGCGAAACACGCGCACTGTACGCTCTTCGTTTTCGGCCACCATCTTGCTGTAGCCCGCGACATCAGCGCACAGGATTGTTGCGAGCCGTCGTTCCAGAGGCTGTGTGTTTTGTGTCGCGGATTCATCGGGCATAATATATTCTCGAATAATTGAAGTGATAAAAACATTCTTTGTGTGCAGTGAAGTATAAGAAACGCGGTCTTGTCTGTCAAGAAAATATTAGCCGCAAAATATGAGACGAAAAAAGTGTTTATTACGGTTTCACATTTAGCATGCCCGGCAAGGATAACGATTTGAAAAGTGCAATTACAAAACGGACCTGCCGCTGTGAAGCGCGGCCGTCAGATGTCTATTTGCTGCGGCATCAACTCCCTTTTTGCATAATCAGCATAGATTTTTTCTTTGATAAAAAAATCGAATAAATCTTTGTCAATATGCTTCTGTCTGACCATCAACTCCATTATTCTTAAAACCTCGGATAAAGTTTTACCTTTTCTATAGGGCCGGTCCTCAGCGGTAAGCGCTTCGAAAATATCGACTATGGCAATAATTCTCGATTGAAGGGGAATCTCATCTCCTTTCAGCCCGAAGGGATAACCGCTGCCGTCAATTTTTTCATGGTGAGCGGCGGCATAATCGGCAACATGACGCAGTTTTTTCGGGAACGAAAGTCCGGCAAGTATTTTGTGTGTGACAAGCGCATGATTGTTGATTAAATTTCGCTCCTCTTCGTTAAGAGTGCCGCGCCGCACACATAAATTATAAACTTCCTCTTCTGAAAGAAGCGGCCTTAGCTCTCCGTCCATATTCCATTTTCGCTTAGCAATATTTTTGATTCTGGCGATCTTTTCATCACTCAGAAATTCTTCACCTTTATTAACTTCCAGCAGAAATTGATCTTCCTCGTCTAATGCTTTGATTTCCGCGTCGGCGACTGGGGTGGTTTTATCAACACGCTGATCTTTATTTCCGGATTGATTCGCCGGCAGATAATCTTTTTTGATTAATTCCAGGCGTGTTTTAACTTCATGGATACGGTCGTGCACCGTTTGTAATTTTGTTTCCTTATCTATGACATATTCAGGAGTGGTAATTTTCCCCACATCATGGAGCCATGCGGCCATGCGCAATTCACGCAACTGATCTTCAGAAAATTTTACAGCGGCGAAACACCCCTGCTGTGTTTCATTGATCCTCTCGGCAATGGCCATTGTCAATTCAGTAACGCGGCGTATATGGCCGCCTGTATAGGGAGATTTTTCATCAATGGTTGCCGCGATTGTTTTAATAAACGATTCAAACAGATTTTCTAAATCATGAATTAAATGGCTGTTGGAAAGTGCAACCGCCGCCTGTGACGCTAAAGACAGAATAATTTCCTGCGATTGGGGTTGAAAATTTATGACTTCGCCGGTTGTCGCATCCATAGCGTTCAAAAGCTGTAAAACGCCGATAATGTCATTTTCGTGATTACGTAAAGGCGCGACAAGCATTGATTTCGAACGGTAACCGGTTTTTTTGTCGAACTTCTTTGTTCCTTCAAAGTTGAAACCCTGAACGTCGTAAACATCGGCAATATTTATTGTCTCGCCGGAAATAGCCGCGTAAGCGGAAACATTGGCTTCATTGGCGCTGCCGTCGGAATTTTTTAAATGAACAGCCGGCCATGTTATAACGCCACCGGTGCCGCCCATGCGAATATTCAATGAATTATTTTGTATAATCGCGAATTGAAGCTCCGTCTCGTCGTCCGACATGATATAAAGCGTGCCTGCATCGGCATTGGTCAATTTGCGCGCTTCATCCACAATATTTTCCAGAAGACGATTGATATTTTTTTCGCCGGAGAGCGCCACGCCGATTTGAATCAGACGTTGGATTTGATTATGATAGGCAAGGTAGCCGTTTTTATTTTTGATTTTCTGTCTCATCCTTACTTTCAGGCAATATTTCTTAGTTCAAGGTTATCTTCGTCAATCATTTTAAAAAATTGTTTGGCATGTAATACTTGTATCATATGTTAAGTTATTGTTCAGCTATTTTGTTTATTTCCGGTTGCAATGTTGTATGAATTGGAAATATCAGAAAAACAACGATTCAGGAAGACACAAATAAAAAAAATTATTGATTTTTTGAAAGTGACAAAACAACAGAATTGCAGGTTAGTCCTACAAGTCCTCAGTATTTGGCAGTCATCGGATATAAGGATTACTGGCTGAAATCTGCAATGATTAATTCACCGATTCTGAGAGAGTGCTTGTTTGAAGAGTCTTCTCCACTGTTTTTCTGTGTACAACCACTGTCCCAGCTATGAAATCGTGCAATGCGCGTCTCTTCCGATTCGTAAGCAAAACTATAAGCTCGCCCCAAACCCAAATTTCTTGCACAATATTAAGTGGCTTGCTCCAGAATGGAGCGAGCTCATTTATTCGCTTCGAACGATCAATGAACGAAAGCGCATAGTACTCTGCATCGCTCATGTGGAGCGTTGAGATAATGAATGATAGGATTATTAACAATCCAAAGATAAATTCAGGTAAATACCTTAGGAATGCTTCGCGATAACCGACAGGTTCGCCTCCTGATTTCCGAATGCTGATACCTACGATAAGCTTGCCAGGTGTACCGCTATAGCGCCGTACCAGATACACGCCATAGAACAACCCGAACAAAGTACTGGGAATAATATAGTACAGGTTGAACAAGCGATATTTCTCAATGCCCCAAAACGTAATTGCAATTAGCGGCAGTTGGATTAGGAAATCCAGTAATAGAGAACTCAAGCGCGGCCAAAAACCGGCATATCGTAACTCGTTAGTTACAAAATTTAATGTTCCTGACTGTTTATTCTTCCGTTTTTCAATTTTGTCCTTTAATTGATTAACACCCTCAAACAGGTATAGATCTTTAAAAAAGGCCTTATTATTAGATAATGCAGATCCCTGCTGGTATAAGCTTTCCAACTCTTCTATTGACTTTTTATCGAATTGATCTTCATGGGCAGCGCTTTTAATTAAATTTACAATTTCTTCGTCACTAGGCATGGAATCTCCATTATTTTAAGATTAATACAAAATGAAGCGTAATAATAAGAACGGAAATATATCAATTATTGGTTGTAAAATAGCATAAAATTACAGAAATAAAAATGAGAATTCAGGAAAAAAGAGTCCACCCTTGAAACTTCATTAAAAGTAGTATTGATATTACCAGTTAAACAATAGCCTTCAGCGCTTGGCTTAATGAGCAGGCTGTGGCGGCCGAACCGGCGCATCATCGGAGATCCTCATATCTGCGGACATCAGGACGGTGTTGTATGGATCCCATGTGGAAAGCAGATAGTTAATCCTGACAGTTCCATCCTTTGCCGGTGGTGCAATGACAGGCAGCAGATAAGGAGCATAAACACCGGCTTTACCGCAGTGAATCATATGCTTGCCTTCGCAGGGGCCTTCGCTGCAACAATAGCGTTCCCGAAAAGTTTCGTCCCGCATGGAATGCACCTCTATAGCCCCAGACCAGGGTCCGTCAGGACGGCGGGCGGCGCGAAGCACGACCTGGCCTTTGGCGGCGTACATGAGCAGCCATGTTCCGATGCGCTTGTAATGCCGTGCTGAGAGCTCTCCCACAGAATTTTCCTCAGCAATTGGGACGGCCATCCTGCTTTCCGGTGACCATTTGCCGGGACCGCTGAAATACTCAAAGCCTCCGGGCTGATCCAGGCCCTTTAAAGATTTTCTCGCCAGATAAACAGCGCTCCGCCGGTAAGTACCGCTGCCGAACATATAAAGATAACCATCGTCTTTATCGACAACCGGCGCTATGTTAATAAAGTGTCCGCCCATGCGACCGCTGTTGAGCTCATCGAGCATATAAAGAATCTGATAGTGCGGCTGCTTGTCCGGTGATGGAGATACCCATTTTGCAAGGTAGGAAATTGTCATTTTGATCGGCTTCACGCTGAAATCCGGCCCTCCGGTATAAAAGATATACATGTCGCCACCGTAAGCGAAGGCTCCGGAAGGAACCTCGAATGTACCTGGAACATCCGGAAATTTAGGGCCGGCAGGGTTGCGCACGTACATGGAGAGGGGCTGGTCGGCGGGCGGAATCATTTTGCCTGCGGCGAAATCATGTTGTGCGGGCGGTTTGGCGCGCAGGAAATTCAGGTGGCCGCACAAAAGCTCCGGGTTCGCGGCAAGCCGCTCGGCGGTGGCATCAACGTAACCGACCGAGTCGGGTCCCTGGCCTGGCTTCCATGAATCTTTGAACGCCATAGTGTCGCCGAAAAAAAACCAGACCTGTTCGCCGCTGGCCGCGGAAGTACCCAGATCGGTGCCTTTCAGATTGAAACGGTGCTGCAGGTCGTTGGCCGTCGGAT
>Ga0326727_10011253_pt1 | contig 20934 bp, 19 predicted proteins | sample MB2enrmetagenome_FD_207643 | JGI IMG/M metagenome (GOLD analysis project Ga0326727, IMG submission 207643) | Lab enriched peat soil microbial communities from McLean, Ithaca, NY, United States - MB29MY | ecosystem: Environmental > Terrestrial > Soil > Wetlands > Peat | place: USA: New York...
TGAAGGTTCCATCGGCGCGGTTGTTTCCGTAGGCCTTCATCTTGGAAACCGTCCCCACCGATGAGATATACGAGGTGCTCGACACCGGATGCGTGCCCAGCAGGTAGTTGGCCGCACGCAGCGTATACTCCGGCCCTACGATCCGCGGGAATGCTTTGTGAAGGAAGTACATCCGAGAGCCAAATGTGGCCACCTGGCTGGCTCCGCCCCAGGTGCCCAGGCTGGGCGGAACTCCAAAGGGCGTCCTGGCCATATCGGCATCCACCTCTGCCTTGTAGGATTTGACCGCCTCTTCCAACTGCTGCTTGAAATCGGCATCCATGTAGGGAAGAGCCAGAACGGCCATCCAACCGCCGAACTCGAAGTGCTCGCGTATGGTGGGGAAGAGCTCCCGAACCCGCGTTTTGTACGGCTCGCCGCCATCGGTGGCGATCAACAACTGTACAGCGGCCCTCCATTCGCCGATCGCCTCCATTCCCGGCGGTCCGTAGAAAGATCTTTGGCTGGGCGTCGGATGCGCGTGCTCCTCATCCCAAAGCTTGATTGCGGTCTCCAGGCACTCCTTGGCGAGCGGGTCGTCCCAGCCCTTCAACGCCGTGGATGCGGAGGCCAGCGCCGCTGCCGCGCCGTATTGAAGATAGGGCATCTTGGTCGTGAAGGCCCAACGGTCATCCGGCTTGCCGGAGTAATTGCCGTCGATCTCGTTGGGGCCGAGCTTGTCGGAGTAGATGCGCTCGTCGGTGATCGAGGCGGCATCGCCGAGGTGCGTATACTCGCGCAGAGTGGGCTCGATCATTCCCATGAACGGGTGGCCGACAGCCTTGTACTGCGCCAGCACCTGCAGCACGCCGTGCTTGACCTGCTCGACAGCGTCGGGGATGCCGTCCGGCCGGTGCATCTCCACCGTGCGGGCGCTCTCGTCCACCGTGAGTTCGTCCCACGTCAGCCCGAACTCTTTGTAGGCCAGGGACAGGTTCTCAATAACCGCGTATTGGCTGGGGGCAATGTTGTCGTAATCGCCCGCGTCAAACCAGCCGCCCACATTCAATCTCGGGATGTGTTCGCCCGGCTTGTAGGGCGAGTCCAGGTTCGCCCCCGTCCGGTAGCCGTCGAAGTGTTCCGTGTTGGGCGGCGCCTGGCGGGCATCGTCCATGTGCGAGACGCCATGCCATAGCCGGTAGCCTTCGCGCACCGAGACGTGGTCCATCTCCACGGCAAGAAATCCATCCAGGCTTGATTGCCAGCTCCGGCTGTACACATCCTTGTCGATGGGAAACAGATCGGTTCTCTGCCCCGCATACTCAATCGCATAGAGGCCGGGATCATTCACCGTGGAGAAATCGAAGTTCGCATAGCGGTAGCGCAGCCATGGCGTGGGCGCGGTGATCGGCCCCTCGAAGACCTTCTTATAAGTTCCGTCCGCCTCCAGGCGCAGCACCTTCGCCGTCTTCGGCGCATCGGTTTTCGGATCGAGCTCGATGACAGCGACCTTGGGGAAGTTGGGTGCGTATCCGGCCTGGCTGTGCGCAACCATGGGAGTCCGCGTCCAGTTAGGAATCATCACCGGGTGGATGTGCCAGACAATTGCTCCTTCAGTCTTGCCCGATGGAATCATGCTGCGCAGCACGAACCAGCCATTCTGCGCGCGGTTGCGTCCGTCGTAGAGCGAGACGGGCGCAGTCTCGGAGCTGACATTGACGCGGTAGAGCGGATCTTCCGCCGCCAGCGTAATGCTCGTTCCGGTCACCACCGGAAGCGGCTGCGTGTAGCCCTTCGCCCGGTCCCACTCATCCTGATAAGGCAGTTTTTTAGGATCGTCGGCAGGCGGCAGCACCTGCTTCATCGGGTCCTGGGGGCTGCGCGGGATCATGCCGAAGTTCTTGCCGTCCACCGCATAGCTTTTTCCCACATAAATGGACGGCAGGAACTCCAGATTGAAGCCCGCGCGGCCCGCCAGCTTCTCCGGCAGCGGCTTGTCCAGATTGACACTGACGCGCACCCCGCCCGGCTCCGCGCTCACCTCCAGCGTGTAGTCCATCTGGTAGGCGGGGAAGGAGAGCGTGGCCGTCAGCCGGTTGTGCTCCTTATCCGCCGCGCGGCCCTTGAGTTTGGCCACCAGATCCCACTGTTCGGGCGTGGGCATCAGGCGCACGTCGCCGTTGGTGGCGATGCGCTGGCCGTGCAGAATCATCTCCATCGCGGCATGTTTTTCATCCACAAAGACCGGGTGATAGGTGCTTTGATAAAGAATCACGCTGAAGCCCTGCGTGTCCAGGTAGCCGCTATCGTTCACCTTCATCTGTTGACCGGCCCCGTGCGCGGGAACGCAAATAAGCAAGCCAGCGAGCAGGATCGCGTGAGGTTGAGCCAACAAAGAACGAACGATTTTAGGAGTCATGAAAAGTTTCATTCTACCTTTCAGCATAGTGTTCCATAAGCTCTCAAGGCAAGAAGGCTGCCGTCACAGGGTTTCATTTTGGCCGGTCATCCCTTCGACTGTAACTTCCTGAGGACATGATCAAACAGGCTAGCAATACACGATCCACACACTGGTCGTGTTTTTCCACTAGAGAATATTCTGTCTGCCGTCGGGCAAAAGACCACGCCGGCGAACTGCTTTGTTCAAACTACGTTCTCCTCCGAAACAGGAATCCTATACCCTTCGCCTCGAATCAAAGGGGTGCCACTCATCTCTTCTTACGGAGTTCTCCTCATGACCCTCTCTGCTCTGGAAGTCAACCAGTTGAAGCAAGCTCCCGCGGTTGAGGGCGTGTTGCCCGTCGTGCTCGCTCGCTGGAGCCCACGCTCCTTTGCCGGCCGCGACGTTAGCCCCGCCGACCTCAAGAAAGTCTTTGCAGCCGCCCGCTGGGCCGCCTCGTCCAATAACGAGCAGCCTTGGCGCTTCCTCGTCGGCCTCCGCAACTCATCGACGCATCAAAAGATCTTCTCCTCCCTGGTCGGCTTCAACCAGAGCTGGGCGGGTGCGGCTCCAGTTCTGATTCTGGGCGTGGCGGGCAGCAAATTCAGCCATAACGGCTCTCCCAACGCCTACGCACTCTATGATTTGGGCGCAGCGTCCGCGATTCTCTGCCTGCAAGCCGCCTCGCTCGGCATCAAGACCCACTCCATGGCCGGCTTTGATCACGACGCCGCGCGCCAGGCCTTGGCAATCCCCGAGGATTACCTGCTCGGAGCCGTCATCGCCCTCGGATACCAGGGCGAACCCTCCGCCCTCAGCAATGAGAAACTGATTGCTCAGGAAACCTCGCCCCGCTCCCGCAAGCCGTTGAGCGAGTTTGTCTTATCGGCCTGGGGCGAGCCGGCAAATCTCGATTGATGCGTGCGCAGCCTCTGTCTTCATTGCCTTTCGCGCTACAGTAGAGGCAAAGAATCGTTCATGCCCAAACCGCGCCCAACCCGCAAGACGCCCGCCCGCCGGCTCAACCACCGGCGCACCCCCTCGCGGCGTCCATGGCTGGGCTGGCGAGAGCGGCTATTTCTGGCTGTTCTCGCGTTGATTCTTGGCCTGCTTTGCTGGGGAGCGGTCGCACGCCTCTTGGCGCCCGCCTCCAACACCTCGCTCACCCGCTTTGACGCCATCATCGTGCTGGGCACACCTGCCGACCACGACGGCAACCCCTCGCCGGAGATGCTGGCCCGCGTAACCGAGGGTGTCCACGAATATGAACGAGGCGTCGCTCCCCGGCTCATCCTCTCCGGAGCCGCCGCCCACAACCAGTTTGTGGAGGCGCGGGTGATGGCGGCCACCGCTCACGCGCAGGGGATTCCGGAGTCGGCCATCTTTATGGAGCCGCAAGCCATGAACACGATTCAGAACGCCTGTTACTCCGCGCGGATCATGAAGGCGCATGGATGGCGCTCGGCGGAGGTGGTCTCCAGCGCTTATCACCTGCCCCGCGCCGGCATGATCTTCAGCCAGCTGCCCCTGGAGTGGCGCACCCGCGCCGCGCCGCCGCTTGCCCCGGAGACCGCGGCTTACCCCTGGGCCGTGGCATCCGTCGAAACCATGAAGACCGTGCGTTACCTGGTCTGGACGCACTGGAGAGAGCGATGCGAACCGTAACGGGAAAATAGTCGCCCGGTTGGCGTTGTCCCTTGCCGGTATCGTCCTGTAAGCTGGAGTACGATGCATATTTCAGTAAGATTTCCCGCCGCTCTTGCCGCCGTAGCCTTTCTCGCATTGTCTTCCGGAACCTGCGCCCAGGCGCAAAGCACCGCCAAACCCACGACCGGCAACGGCACCTACATTGCCGGCGACCCGCTGGCGGGTGTGCGCTACAACAACCGCTACGATCTATCCCTGGGCATGGCCTACGACCATATGAAGGCCGGAGCCAATGTGCTGCAAGGAGCCAATCTGGGCGGACTGGATCTCTCCGGCTCCTTTTGGTTCAGCAAGCACTTTGCCTTGGAAGGCACGGGGCGCAGCTATCTGGGCAGCAGCGGCGCTGGCACTTCCGGCCCTAATGTTGTTCACGGGCCCTTCGTCAGCCAGTACGTGTTTACCGCCGGACCCGAATGGCTGGGACCGCATAACAAGCACGGCGCGCTGATTGCCCACGCCATGTTTGGCGGCGCTTACTTTGATGCGCATCTGGGCAACGTCTCGCCGCTGACGGAGAATTTCTATTCCAACCAGATTGCTCCGGCGGCCATCATCGGCGGCCACATGGACCTGAACCGCTCGGCGCACTGGGTCTTTCGCATCACGCCCGACGCGGTCATGACCCACTACGCCATGCCCTCCACTCCCGCGGTCTCCCAGTACGACGTCAATTTTGCCATCTCCGTGGGCATCGAGTACAAGTTCAATAAGAAGCGGTAGAAGACCGCCATACCCAATCTGCAATTTTTCCCCAGTGCCCCGGCGACAGGTCTTTGTCGCTGGGGTGAGATCCGGAGTCTCCACGATGTAGATGCGGCGGCAGCTCCGTTTTGTCTTTGGGGCAGCATCTTCGATACAGTGAGAGGTGCTGCTGGGTTCAGCTGGATGTGGACTTCCCCACTCCCAGGCAATGCCTATGGAAAAACTCTCCCCGGAGATTATCCTGTAGAGGATGGCTGCTTTCTCTCCCGGGCGAGTAATCCGCGGGCGAAAGCGGGGTTGATCAGCTATGAGAGACACACTTGGAGTCTTGCTTGCCGGCGGAGCGGGAGAACGGCTCTTTCCCCTCACGCGCGATCGCGCCAAACCGGCCGTGCCCTTTGGCGGGCACTACCGCATCATCGACATCACCCTCTCCAACTGCATCAACTCCGGCCTGCGCAGGGTCTTCATCCTCACGCAGTACAAGGCGCTCTCGCTGAACCGTCACATCCGCGAAGGCTGGACGGGCATTGTGGCCCAGGAACTGGGCGAATTCTTCGAGCTGCTGCCGCCCATGCAGCGTACCGGCGCCAATTGGTACATGGGCACCGCCGACGCGGTCTACCAGAATATTTATTCCATCGGCAGCGAGCAGCCCAGGTACATGATCATCCTCCAGGGCGACGCCATCTACAAGATGAACTACAGCCGGATGCTGGAGTATCACAAGGAGACCAAGGCCGAGGTTACGCTGGCCACGCTGCCCGTTCCGCCCGAAGATGTGGTGCGCTTCGGGGTGGTTGAAGTGGGCCAGACGGGCGAGGTGCTCGGCTTCCTGGAAAAGCCGGCCTCCACCAGCTTCCGCTCGCCATCCAATCCCAACGCCGTGGATGCCTCCATGGGCGTTTATATCTTCAACACCGATGTGCTGTTGAAGGCGCTGATCGCCGATGCCGAGGATCCCGACTCCAAGCACGACTTTGGCCACGACATCCTGCCCAAGATGCTGGGCAAGAAAAAGATGATGGCCTACAGCTTTGTGGACGAAAACAAGCAGCAGGCGCTCTACTGGCGCGACGTGGGCACGCTCGACTCCTATTACGACGCCAATATGGACCTGTGCGCGGTTTCGCCGGTCTTCAACCTCTACGACAAGAACTGGCCCATGCGCACCCGCATGCGCCAGTATCCGCCGGCCAAGTTCGTCTTTGCCGAGCCGGGCCGCTCGGGCATGGCGGTCGACTCGGTGATCACCGCCGGCGTCATCATCTCCGGCGCCACCGTCTCCAACTCCGTGGTCTCGCAGGATGTGCGCGTCAACTCCTACACCACTGTGGACGCCAGCATCATCTTCTCGCACGTGAACATCGGCCGCCACTGCCGCATTCGGAGAGCCATTATCGACCGCCATGTCCACATTCCCGAGGGCACGGTCATCGGCTACGACCCGGTGGAGGACAAGCGCCGCTACTTTGTCACCCCCTCCGGGTTGACCATCGTCACCCGCGACGCATCGCTCTTCGAGAACCCCGTCGATCCCGACTTCCAGCAGCGGTATTGATGAAGATGCCCGCCCTCACCCCAGAGATGAACTCCCTGCTCTCCCGCCTCCGCGAGTTGGCTGCAACCGCACCCTCTCTCAATGTTCTGGAGAAATCCATCGTCGAGGCCATCGCCAAAGAGCTCCCTCACTACAACTGGACCGGCTTTTATTGGCTTGACCCGGACGATGCGGAGACTCTGGTTCTGGGCGCTTTCAACGGCGAGCCAACCCCGCACGTGCGCATCCCCATCAGTGAAGGAATTTGCGGCGCAGCGGCAGCCTCCGGAGAGACGGTTGTGGTGGACGACGTGAACGCCGACCCGCGCTATCTCTCCTGCTCCATCCGCACAAAATCCGAGATCGTCGTTCCCATCCGCGCGCATGGAAAAGTCGTGGGCGAAATCGACATCGACAGCCACACTCCGGCCGCCTTCACCGAGGCCGACCGCGCGTTTCTCGAAGAAGCGGCTCGCATTGTCGGAGCATATATAGAAAAGCAATACATCACTTGCCGGTGTAATCCCTGAACAGCTCGGGAAACTGCTGCTTGAGCGCCTCGATCTTGGGCCGGTCGCAAACCTGGATGTATGGATTATCGGGGTTGTGCAGCGCGTAGTCCTGATGGTATTGCTCGGCGTCGTAAAAGCCCTTCAGCGGCACAACCTGGGTCACAATCGGCTTGCGGAAGACGTGGGCGGCATCCAACTGCGCAATGTAAGCAAGGCTGATCTTCTGCTGCTCTTCGCTTGTATAGAAGATGACGGAACGGTAGGATGAGCCTACGTCCGGCCCCTGCCGGTTGAGCTGGGTGGGATCGTGAGCGACGGAGAAAAAGACCCGTAGAAGTTGTCCGTAGGTGATCTTCGACGGATCGTAGACCACGCGCACCGACTCGGCGTGCCCGGTAGTCTCCGTGGTCACCTGAGCGTAGGTCGCGGTATCGGCGGAGCCGCCGGCATAACCGGCCGTGGTCTTCAGCACGCCTTTGACGCGCTCGAAGACCGATTGCGTGCCCCAAAAGCAGCCCCCGGCAAAGACCGCCGTCTGCTTGCCCGGTGTCTGCGCCAACGGGGCATCGTTATTGGCGGCAGGAATGGGGGGCTTTGCAGCCGCGCGGCATCCGGCGGAGAAGAGTGTGGCGAACAGCAGAGAAACAAAGGCGCTGCGCAGAGCGATTGTTCTGAACATGGGAGCCTCCTGGGCCGTTTCGCTTCCGTGCCGGCAGTTATGAGATGCATTCCAGAGGATAAGGTTACCGTCGAGACGCGCGATCCGGGCTTCAACGCACCGCGGCGCGCGGTGAGGATGGAAATGGGCCTCCCGGGAACTAACCCGGAAAATCTTTCGTACTAGCGCAGTATGCACTGCGTGGGTACATTAAGCTGGAGCGGGATGGTGCTGGCGTGGCCGTGGCGGCGCGACGCGGAAGCCCGGTTGCGGACCACCGGCAATGCCCGCCCGCGGCAGATTCCGGACGGTCAGGAGCCTGCGTCAGGATGTTTTCACGCGGGCCTTGCGGTCCACCCCGTGGAAGAAGACCTCTCCGTGAGGACTCCGGTTCACCACTCCACGGACCAAGGCCTGTCCGTGGGGACCCCGGTTCACCACCCCACGGACCAAGACCTGTCCGTGGGGACCCCGGCTCTTGCGCCAGCCGTTCGTCCGGCGCGCAGGGAGGCAGTTGCTCTGGAGATCGATTGGTCCCAAATCGTCCGCCGCTGCATAGGTGGCGATTCCAGCGCATGGGCTGAGCTGGTCCGCGCGCAGCACCGGCGTGTCTACGGGCTCTGCTACCGCTTTACCGGCAACCCCGCCGACGCCGAAGACCTGACCCAGGACGTTTTTCTGAAGATTTACACCAACCTGGCCAGTTTTGACCTGAATCGCGGTTCCCTGCACGTGTGGATCGCCACCATGACCCGCAACCTGCTGGTGGACAACTTCCGCCGCACCAAAAATCAGCGGGTAACTTCTTCATTAGATGACGGTTGGGAGTCGGCCGAGGAACTCAAGCCTATCGACCGGCTCACGGCCCGCGGCGTCTCGCCCCACGAATCGGCGGCCAGCAAGGAGCTGGCCAAGATGGTGCAGGAGGCTCTGGCGCGCGTCTCGATCGATCTGCGCGAGGCCGTGATCTTGAGAGATTTGCAGGATATGGACTACAAGGAGATCGCCTGCGTGCTGGGCATACCCGAAGGGACTGTAAAGTCCCGCATCAGCCGGGGCCGCGCGGAACTTGCGAGGCTGCTGGAACGTAATAGACGGGAGGTAATGTAAATGACTGAGCGCAATTTCAATCCGAATTCCCCAGCCTGCGGGCAGTGGGAGATGCTTTTGGCGGACGCGCTCGACGGGCTGCTCAAGCCCGAGGATGAGGCCCTTTTTAACGCCCACAGGGCCGTTTGCCCGGCCTGCTCCGCTCTCTATGAAGAGGCGCGCCGGGGCCGCGAATGGCTGGAGTTCCTCTCTCCCGAGCCGGAGGTTCCGGCCGGGCTGCTGGCCAGGATTCTGGAGAATACAGGTCCAGGCAAGACGGCAGGGTACAGGCTGGCGACCGCTAGCGGCAACGTAATCCCCATTCGTCCGGCCTCCATTCCGGCGTGGCAGCGTCCCGGCCTGGTGGCCCGTGTCCATCGCTTTGCCGAGCCTCGCCTGCTGATGACAGCGGCCATGGCCTTCTTTTCCATCGCCATGACGCTCAACATCACCGGCGTCCGGCTGAGCAGCCTGCGGCTCTCCGATCTGCGCCCCAGCACCATGCGTTCCTACATGGAACGGCAGTTGACCATGGCCTCAACCCCCATCATCCGCTTCTATGACAACTCGCGTTTGGCCTACGAGGTGCAGACGACCATACGGGCGCTGCGCCAGACCACCGGCGTAGGGGTGCAGGGTGAAGGCGAAGACAACCAGCAAAAGCTGCAGGAGCTGGTGCCCGGCGAATCTAAACAGGTCCCCGGCAGCGGGGTCCAGAGGGCCATCCCTCCGCAACTGCCTGACACTCTGGCTGCTGGCCCTGCTGTTCAACCAACCTTCAACAATGCTGCGTTTTTGGAAACTTCCCTGGCCTTTCAGCTCCGGCCCGCGCTCTCTGGCGGCTCCCGAGGAGAAATATGGGAAAGGAGCACACGATGGATTGCGTAAATCACAGTGGTATCAACGCAACTGCTTATTGCCAGAGCTGTGGCAAGGCGCTCTGCGCGGGTTGCGTGCGCTACGCGGCCGGAGGACAGCTTCTCTGCGAGCCCTGCTTAACGGCGTGGCAGAGTTATCAACAGCCCTTCGTTCCGCCTCCGCCCAGCGGGCCTAACCCTTCGTCGGCTGCGATGCTGGGGCTGATTCCCGGCGTAGGCGCCATGTACAACGGCCAGTTCGTCAAAGGCTTCGTCCATGTGGTCGTATTCGCCGTGCTGGTCTCGATTACAAGCGAATTCCATAGCCCGGTAGACACCTTTTTTGGCATCTTCGTCGCCGCCTGGATCTTCTACCAGTCCTTTGAGGCCTATTACACCGCCAAGGCGATCCGCGACGGCCAGCCGCCTCCTGATCCCTTCGGGCTGAACGAGGTGGGCAACTGGCTGAACCTGGGCACGCGGCCGCGGAATTCGGGTCAACCCGCCGCCGGGCAAGGAACGGCGGGCTATCAGCCGCCGCCTTATCAGGCCCCGCCTTCGCCGCCCGGCGTGGCCGATACTGCCGTGCCGCCGGCCACGCCCCAGTATTGGCGCCCTCTGTTCTGGCACCGCAATGAGCCGGTGGGCGCCATCGTCCTGATTGCCTTGGGCGTGTTGTTCCTGCTCGGGCAGTTGGATGTCTTCCGTGAGCGGTTCTTTGGGTTAACGTGGCCGCTGCTGCTGATTGCCTTGGGCGTCTGGCTGATCATTCGCCGTTTCGAAGATACAAAAGGAGGATCCAAATGAGCCATTACATCATGATTCGTCGCCTGCGCGGCCCCGCCATTCTGCTGCTCATCGGTGGCGTTGCACTGCTCGATCAGACGGGCGTCATTCACCACTTCTGGAGTTGGTTCTGGCCGCTGCTGCTGATTCTGCTGGGAGTGTTGATGCTGGCTGAGCGCGCGGCGCTGGCCGCCGAGGGCGGCTATCCTCTGTGGCCGTATCCGGGCCAGCCCTATCCAGGCCCCACCCCGCCACCTCCACCAGCCCCTGGCTCGGCCACCGTTTCCGCCAGCTCACAGGAGTTCGGTAAGAACTCCCAGGGAGGACAATCATGAGCACACCTCCGAATATGCCTCCAAACGCGCCGCCCCCGTTTCCGCCCTACGATCCCAAGACCCAGTGGCGGGTCTACCGTGAGCAGCAGAAGGCCGCATGGCGCGCGCAGCGCGATGCCTGGAAGGCCCAGCGCCACGCCATGAAGGCCGGCTACATGGGCGTATACGGCCCGCGCGTTCCCTCTGTTGTCGGACCCATCATCCTGATTGCCATCGGCGTAATTGCGCTGCTGATGCTCACCGGCCGCATCAATTCCATCGAGTTCTGGAGTTGGTATGGGCACTGGTGGCCGCTGCTGCTGATCGGCGCCGGCCTGGCCCTGCTGGGCGAGTGGGCGTTGGACCTCACACGCGAGACTCCGGTGCGCCGCGGCGGCAGCTTTGTGGGCATCCTCATCCTTCTGGCTTTGTTGGGCTTAGGCGCAGCCGGATGGCATCATGCGCAGCCCTGGTTGCATTGGAATAATGATGGCGACGACTTCTTTAACACCTTCGGTCTGCCGGAGCACGACACCGACCAGACCTTGCTGAGCCAGCAGATTCCCGCCAATGCCGCCATCCAGATCGAGAATCCGCGCGGCGACGTGAACATCACGGCGGGCGACGGCTCCGCCATCGAAGTGCAGGCGCACGAGGTGGCCTACGCCAGCTCCGATGCGGAAGCAAGGAAAGTCTTCGACGCCGTCGCGGCGCATCTGACCGCCAACGGCAGCGCCGTGCTGGTGCAGACGGAAAGCAACTCCAGCGGGCGCGTGAACCTGACCGTCACCGTGCCCAAGACCGCCAAGGTGACGGTAAACGCCAGCCGGGGCGATGTGTCCGCCTCCAGCCTCGGCGCCGGCGTCAGCGTTACCGCTCGTGGTGACGTGCAGCTCAACTCCATTACCGGACCGGTCGAGGCGCATTTTCCGCATGGCCATCACGACTTTTCCGCCCACGATATTCAGGGCGACGTCTCCCTCGACGGAGACTTGAGCAACATTACCTTGTCTGAGATCAAGGGCAAGGTCACGCAGAGCGGCGAAATCCTCCTCGGCGGCGCGCACATGGAAAGCATCCGCGGGCCGGTCCATATGCACACCTCGATGACCGACGTCGAACTGGCGGAGTTGCCCGGCGACCTGACCCTCGACTCGGATGACCTGCGCGTCAACCAGGCCAAAGGGCAGGTGCGCGTGGTGACCCACTCCAAGGACATCGATCTCAACCAGATCTACGGCGACATCTACGTGGAAACCCGCAACGGCCGCATCGCGGTTGAGCCGGCCGGCGCCTACGGATTGGAAGCCAGAAACAATCAGGGCGACGTCGAGGTGACGCTGCCGCCCAACGCCTCGGCCTCCGTGAACGCGCGCACCCACAACGGCGAGATCGTCTCCGATTATCCCCTCCCCGCGACCACCGGCGAGGACAAGCTGGCCACCTTCACCATCGGCTCCGGCGGTTCGAGAATTGTGCTGAGCGCCAGCAATGGCGACGTGCGCATCAAGAAAGGCCCTGGCTTCCTGTCCGCGCCCTCACCGGCCGCACCCAATCCGCCCAAGGGTCCCATGCTGAACGTTCCGCCTCACCACAGGGTTCCGGACATGACTACAACACCCCATCTGAAGGAGCCCAAGGTGCCGCCCGCGCCGCCCGTCAAGCAATAACGTCTCAACCTTCCAGAATGAGCAACTCAGGCGCAGGAGAATTCCTCTCCCGCGCCTGTTCTTTTTGCCTTCGGCGGAGATCGCGCCATTCAATTCTCACCACACAAACGGAATCAGCCGGAACCGTGTGCGCTGGCAATACTCCGTGTAGCCCGCCAATTGCTCGCGCAGCACCTTCTCCTCGTTGAGGATGCGGATGACGAGAGTGGGCGACAGCAGGGCAAAGGCTGGCCACGCTACCCACGAACCCAGCGCCAGCGGGGTGAAAATAAAGAGAACGGAGCTGGCCGCGTACATGGGATGGCGGACAAAGCGGTAGGGCCCGGTGGTGACGACCTTCTGCCCGGCATCAACCTGAATCGTGCGCCCGGCAAAGCGGTTGATTTTGATGACCCACGCCACGGATAGAATCCCCGCCAAAACCATGGCATCGGATACCACCGTGAGCCACAAGGGCACGCCGCCCAGCAGCGTCTTCGACCAGCCAAACCGATGGTCGAAGCCGGGGATCGCGAGGACTATGAGAAAGAGCGGCTTGACCCATCGCATCAGCAGTTTTTGTTCCCGGACCTGCTCTTTTTGCCGCAATCTGCGTTCCAGCAATTGCGGATCGACCCGGTAGAAGTAGCAGTAGCCGCTGAATGTGGGAACGACGAGGACAACCAGAAAGGCCCATGCCTGCCAAAAGCGCAGCGTTCCCGCCGGAATGAAGAGAATCCCGCCGTAGATGATCAGAATCAAGCAAAACCCCGTCAGCATCCTGAAAAGGAGGCTCCTCTTTGATCGGGTCAAGGTTGGATCAGACGAGACGGCGGTGTTCTCATTGTTTGTTGCGGCGTGCGGTTGCGGCTTCGGCATATTTCTCGTCGCCTTTCACGGTCAATTGAATCCCAAACAAGCATAATTCGGCTGCCGTACCCTTGTATCCAGCGGCGCCGGGTAGAACGGGTGCGGGAGACTTTCACTCCTTTTTCTATTCTGTTCTGAGCGCCTGCATGGGGTCCAGCCGCGAGGCGCGCCACGCCGGAACCATGCAGGCCGCGGCCGCTACCAGCAGCAGCGTCGCCGCAACCGTGGCAAAAACAGCGGGATCGAGCGGCTGCGTTCCATAGAGCATCGACCGTATGAGCCGCGCCGCTCCCACGCTGGCCACAAGCCCAATCCCCAGCCCAAACAGCGCCGGCCGCAGTCCATCCAGCAGCACCTTCCGCAGCACCTGCTCCCGCTGCGCACCCAGTGCAATACGAATCCCAATCTCGCTCGTCCGCTGGGCGACAATGTAGGAGAGCACGCCGAACAGCCCTACCGCCGCCAGCAGCAGCGACAACGCCGCAAACACTGCGAGCAGCGTGGCGTTGAAGCTCTGGTCCACAGTGGATTTGCCCAGCAATTGATCCATCGTCAGCACATCGGAGACGGGCAAATCGTGGTCCAGCTCCTGGACGATACGCTGCACCGGCAAAGCGAGTTGCTCTACGTTGCGGTTGGAGCGGATCACCAGAGTACCGGCGTTCTCTTTTCCCGCGTAAAGCGGATAGTACTGAATTGGTTTGGGGCCCTCCGCGAGGGAGTAGCGCGTGTCGCCCACGATGCCGACGATCTCGTAGTCCTTTTTTTCATTGTGCAGATGTTTTCCCAGCGGGTCTTCGTTGGGAAAGTACTGTTTGGCAAACGCAGCGTTGACGATTGCCTGATTGGCTTGGTCCAGCTTTCGGTTCGGGTCGAAAGTATGTCCTCGCAGGATAGGAATACCCTGGGCTGCGAAGTAACCCGGTTCAGCAAAGCGGTAGATTGCATATTGCGCCGTGCCCTGCGGCACGGGCGGATGCTCGACGACGCTGAAGTCTTCATCTTGCCAATAACCTTGCCCAGGAACCGCCTCCACAATGCCGGCCGCCTCCACTCCGGGCAGTGTGCGCACCCTTCCGAGCAGCGTCTCGAAGAAATTGACGGGAGCGGGTCCCGGCGTTTTGTAGCGGGCTCCCGGCAGCCCAAGCCGCATGGTGAGCACATTCTCCGTAATGCAACCCAGGTCGGATGAGCGCAATCCCTGGTAACTCTTGAGCATCAGTCCCGCGGTGATCAGCAGCACTACCGTCAAACCCACCTCCGCGACCAGCAGCGACCGGCGCAGTGCGGTGTGAGCGCGGCCTGTGCTCGAACCGCGCGCCGAGTCCTGCAACGAGAGAAGAAGTTGATTGCTTTTTGTACTCAGCGACGAGATGAGCCCGGCAAAGAGAGCGCACAGGACGATTAGCCCCAGAGTAAAGAGGGCCGCGACGCCATCGACATGAATGGCCTCCACGCGGCTCATATCCTTGCGCGTACTCACCAGCCACTGCACGGCCCCAAAGGCCAGTAGCAACCCGGCAAAGCCGCCCGCCGCCGAAAGCAGCAAGCTCTCCATCAGCCGCTCGCGCAGCAGGCGCAGCCGTCCGCCGCCGAGCGCGGTGCGAATAGCCAGTTCCTTGCGCCGCGCCGCCGAGCGCGCTACCAGCAAGTTGGCCACGTTGAGGCACGCAATCAGCAGAACACAGCACGTGGCCGCCAGCAGCACATAAAGCGGCTGCTTGATATCGCCCACCATGTCCTCCAGCAGCGGCTTAATGTTCGCGGCCTTACTGATGAAGGGGTTGTCGAGATGTTGATCGTGCAACCGGCGTGAAATCACCGACAGGTCGGCCACACCCTCTGCCGCCGTGATGCCCGGCTTCAAGCGTCCGATTACCTGAAATTGGTGGGCGGCTAGACTGTCCATCTGTTCGGCAGGTTTGTAGTGGTATACGGGCGTCCATAGTTGCGTCGAGGCATCGGGATAGGCAAAACCAGCGGGTAGAATGCCGATGACGGTGTACAACTGCCCATCCAGATGAATGGTTTGATTGAGGATGGCCGGGTTGCCGCCGAGGCGCCGCTTCCACAGCCCCCAACTCATCAGCACCGTTGCGTTTGCCGAATGCCGATCGTCGGTCTCGGTGAAGTTGCGCCCCAGTACGGGCTGCACACCGAGCGTGGGAAGCAGATTCCAGGTGCAAGCAACTCCATGTATTTTCTCCGGCAATTGTCCGCTGACCCCGGAGAGATTGAATTCCGCCCCGCCCAGAAGAGCGAGGTCCGAGAAACTGCGATTCTGCTTTCTCCACTCCGCAAAGACCCCGCCGGCGACTATGTTGAAGGGGAACTTGTCATCGGAACTGTATTCGTAGAGCCGTACCAATCTATCGGGATCTTGAAAGGGAAGCGGCTTGAGTAGCACGCTGCGCACCACCGTGAACAGCGTCACATTTGCCCCGATGCCCAGTGCCATCACCAGAATCGCAATCGCCGCAAACCCCGGCGTCCGCTTCAGCGTGCGCGCGCCGTAGCGCACATCGCGCAACAAGAGCTCCAGCCAGGTCCAACTCCAGGTGGCGCGCGCCTGATCGCGCAGCAAGGCGGGATTGCCGAAGCTGCGCAGCGCCGCGTAGCGCGCCTCTTCCGCGCTCATGCCGGCGGCAAGGTTTTCGGCTATCTGCCGTTCAAGATGGAACTGCAACTCATCGTCGAGGCGCGCTCCGGCCTGAACGCGTTGAAAGAGCATTTGAATCCGCATTCGCAACTGCGCAATCCAGCGCATCGCAACCTCCTTAAGCTTCCGTCACAATCAAATCGATCGCCGCCGATAACCGGTTCCAGTTTGTGGTCTCCTTCTCCAACTGGCTACGACCGGCAGTCGTGAGCGTGTAGAACTTGGCCTGACGGCCGGTCTCGCTCTCCGCCCATTTGGCCTTGACCCATCCCTGTTGCTCCAGCCGGTGCAATGCGGGATAAAGCGAGCCCTGCTGCACCTGCAGCACCTCGCCGGAAACTTGTTGAATGCGCTTGGCGATGGCCCAGCCGTGCATGGCTTCGAGCGAGAGGGTCTTCAGGATGAGCAAATCGAGCGTGCCTTGGACCAGATCGTTTGGTTTTCCCATACCTAGATTATCTACAACATCGATATGTAGATCGTCAAGGTATGCCGTAAATAATTTTATTTTTAAACCGCCACCCGCCGTACTCGCGCCCCGATGCGCGTGAAAACCTCCCAGGGAATTGTCCCCGTGGCCTCTGCGTGGTCAAATGCGGTGATGCTTTCGCTGCCCTGCTCGCCCAGGATCACTACCTCATCGCCCGGCTCGACTTCTGGAATTTCGGTCACGTCCACCACCGCCGAGTCCATGCTGACGTTGCCCACCAGCGGCGCGCGCTCCCCGTGAACCAGCAGGCTGAAGCGGTTGCCCAGCCGCCGGTCGAGGCCGTCTGCGTAGCCCGCCGCCACCAGCGCCAGCCGCATCGGTTCAGTGGCCACAAAGGTTCCGTTGTAGCCTACCACCGCCCCGGCGGAAACCGCGCGCACGCCCACTACGCGCGTCTTCCACGTGAGCACCGGCTGTAATCGCGCGCGCGCGGCAACCAGAGTCGCCGGCTCCGGAGACTCGGACGGCTCAAACTCCGGATCGAATCGCGGCGTCACGCCGTAGAGCGCGAGGCCGGGCCGCAGCATCGCCTTGATCCCGTAGCGGGCGGCGAGGGCGGCAATCCGCGCGGCCTCGCCAGCCACCAGCGTGGCGGAGCTGCCCGCATGCAGCCACTCCGGATCGAGCCCCGTGGCCTTGATTCTTCCCAAGGCCAACAAGTGGGTCATCACTCCCTCCAGCCGCAGCAGCGACCCCGAATGGAAGCGCGCCAGAAGCGGCACGAGCTCCTCCAGACTCACCCCCTGGCGGCTCATGCCCGTGTCGATCTCCAGGTGAATCGGTAACGATCCGGCCGGAACGCCCGCAGCGCTCGCCGCCGTTTCCAGCTCGTCCAACTGCCATGGCTGCCAGGCCACGGCGCTCAGCCGGTGTTTGACTACAGCCGCTCCTTGGCCGGGAAATGCGCCGCAGAGTATCAGCACTCCGGTTTCGGGGCACAACGCGCGCGCGGCCACTCCCTCCTCGACTGTGGCCACGCCCAGCCACCGGGCTCCGGCGCGCACCGCCGCTGGAGCGCACAGCTCCAGCGAATGCCCATAGGCGTCGGCCTTGACCACCGCCATCGGTTCCCCATGGGGCGCGGCCAAGCTCAACAAAAACCTGAAGTTGTCTTCAAGGGCGCGGGTGCTGATCTCCACCCGGCAGGGGCGTGTTGTCATCAGGCTGTCCAAGCCTCAGTGTAACAACTGATCGCTGACAACTGACAATTGTCTTCTTATTCCAGCAGTGCAAACGCCATCACCGTCTGTTCCTTCGACGGAATCTCGGTGAGCAGTTCCTCTTCAAGATCGTACGGGATGGTCATCTCGCAGGCCGCCACCTTCTCTTTGCCTGCGCCGGTAAAGCACAGTTCGCAGTGGCCAAGCTCCTCGCCGTCTCCCATGCGCACCGGCGGACCGAAGACTCTGCACGTCATGGGCCTCCAGGCGTACAGATCGCACTGGCCGGTATCCGGGTCCAGCACCGGGCAGGCCGCATCGTTGGCAAAATCCTCAAAGCGCTCTTCTTCTATCTTGGAATCGCCCAGCACGCCTGTCTCCAGGTCGCCGGGAAACTCCGCCCCATGCTCGTCAATCCACGCCCGCGCGCGCTTCTCCAGCCGTGCCGCCAGCGCCGGCTCGGTGGCCCGCAGCATGTCCATCCCGGCGCGAATTCGCAGCGTATCCAGTGGATTGAGAACGAAGGCTCCGTGGCAACACTGGCTGCAGCCCGGCTTGCAGACCAGCAACTTCCCCGCCCCTCGCGCCGCTTCAGCAAAGGAGGCGTCCATAATTTGCACCAGTAGGGAATCGCCCGTGGGCAAACGCATATCGTACAGAATAACCTATTTTTCCCTTGGAATGTAAGCATTACTATAGGTAAATGAAAGAGTTACTATTGATTCGGAGGGTTCCCCATGCCTGATTTCCCCAGCACCATCATCCCCGGCCATCGCTACCGCAACGCACCCGCAGCCATCGACTGGCTCTGCCGCGTCTTCGGCTTTGAACGTAAAGCCGTCTTTGAAGGCGAAAACGGCGCCATCCTTCACGCCGAACTGACCCTGGGCAACGGCATGATCATGCTCGGCTCGGGCAAAGACGACGAGTCTCGCCGCAACTTCAAGTCGCCCGATGAGCTGGGCGGCATCGAGACGCGCAGTCTCTATATCGTCGTTCCCGACGCCGATGCGGTCCATGCCCGCGCCGTAGCTTCCGGAGCCAACATCACCACCCCGCTCCACGACACCCCCTACGGCAGCCGCGACTTCACCGTGAAAGACCCCGAAGGCCACACCTGGAACGTGGGTACATACGACCCATGGAATCCGCCGAAACAGGGTTGAAGACCATGCGGCGCGTCCTTTTCTTACTTGCTTGTCTTGCCCTAGCTGCTCCCGCCGCGCAGAGCCAATCCGCCCTGCCGCGCCAGATCGCCCCCGGCGTCTGGTTTCTTCTCGGCGACGCGTCCTATGGTTACAGCAACACCGCCGTCATCGAGATGCAGGACTATCTCATCGTTGTCGATGCAAATTTTCCGGGGCGGGCACGGGAGTTGATCGCAGAAGTGAAGCAGCTCTCTCCCAAGCCCGTCCGCTACGTCTTCGATACGCATGCCCACGGAGATCATTCCTACGGCAACTCGCTTTGGACGGCGGCTGGCGCAACCACGCTAGCCTATTACAAAATTCTCGCTGAGATGGACCGCTACGAACCCGCGCGCTGGCAAACCGCCGAGGCAAAACGCACCGATGTTCGTGATCTGCACGAAGACAACGTTCAGCGCCCTCGGCAAACCTTCCGTAAGTCTCCATTTATCCTGAAAGACGCAACCCGTGAGGTTGACTTCCTCTACCTCGGCTGGGGACACACGCCCGCGGACGGCTACGTCTGGCTGCCCATGGAACGTGTCCTCTGCACCGGCGACGCCGCCGTCAACGGTCCTCGTAACAAGCTGTGGGATGCGAATCTGGCCAACTGGCCGCGCGTCCTGTCGAAGGCCATGCGCCTCCGCCCGCTTGCTGTTCTGCCCGGTCACGGCGACGCGGGCGGTATCGAGATTCTTGCTGGCCAGCGCCAGTTCCTGCTCGATTTATACAGCACCGTCGCGGCCCAGGCGCATGAAGGAAAAACACCCGCAGAGATGAAGATCCAGCTTCCCCCGCGCGACGCAAATTGGACGCCCAAAGATCTTTCCCAGGATGTCCAGATTACTTAATCGATCCTGAAAAAGTTATTTTCAGGCGTTTTGGAATTGTGTCGGGCGGGCTTGGGGGCCCTGTAGGGTGAGCAGGTCGTTCCATATGTTCATCGGCCCGAATAGAAAAATGCGCCAAAAAGCTCCCAGGAGCTTGTGGAAGTTCATCGCGGCGGCAGCCAGGATGGCGTTGATCGCATCGCCGGCAGTGCCCTTCAGCCGGTTGCGTTCCAACCGGTGTTCGCTCTTCAGATGTCCGATGCTTGGTTCGACCGCGGCACGGCGTTTCATCCATCGCCACAACGCGCGCGGAGTTCTGCCCCTTCGCCGCTTATCGACATGCACGGCGACCGCACCGTCATAGTCGTGGCCGCGATAGCCCATGTCTACATGCACTTCGCTGACCTTGTTACCAATCAAGTGATTAACTTGCTTCATCTGCTCGGCCAGCGTGTGGCCATCGTAGGGATTTCCAGTAAAACTCTTTGCGCCGACGAACCATCCGCCACGGCTGGTGACCGCCACGCTGACCTTGTTGCCGAATTCATACTGCTTGCCCGCCTTGCCCTTGGCGATGCACTGCACTTGCGGCTCATGCACACTGTAGATCTTGTTCTTGTCATGCTTCTGTTGCGCGTGGATGCGATGCGCAACCTCCAGTAACTTCGCTAGTCTTTCGGAGGGATCCTCAACCTGGCGCTCGATCTCACGAACGATGCGTCCCAACTGCGTTTTCAGCTTGCGCGTCGATCCGCGCGCCCGTTTCATCTGGCGGGCATGGGCGTAGCGGCTGGACTGTATCAGCAGGCGGCGGCCCACATGCTCGTAACTCTGCTTGATGGTTAGCCCCTCGGCGCGCGCCGCCTTCACCAGCCGTTCGCGCATGCGATGGTAGAGCCGCGCATCGGTGGGAAAACGAATAGCCTTGGTCTCCACCGTCGTGTCCACGTTGAGGCGCTTCAACTGGGCAGGGCAAATCACGCGCATCTCGATCCCTGCTTCTATCGTCGCGCGCAGCATCTGTTCGGCTCCGGCCTCACCCAGCCGCTTGCGCCAGCGCGTCATGCTGGAGGGATCAATCGGCATCTGATGCTGAAAGTGCGTCATGCCGCTGAAGTGCTGCCAGTAGGGATTCTCAACCCACACGGCGACCACGTCTTCATCGCTCAGGTCATGCCGATACTTCAGATAGTGCAGCGCCACCATCAAGCGCGTGGAGATGCCGGGCGCGCCCTGGGTAGGGTGATAGGTGCTGCCCAGCGTCCGCTCGAAGGACGACCAATCCATGCCATGACCGAGACGAACCAGAGGATGGCTCATGTCGATCAACTGCTCCAAATCAATCTGAAACAACTCTCGCTGTGGCTGCGTCGGCTCGCGCTTTGGTTGCATCATTTCCCCGGCTTTTAGGACATTTGCTGCGCCATCAGGGAAATTCTAGAACAGCCAACGCCGCATATCATCAGGTTTTATTAGGGTTTTGTCGGTTTTTCAGGATCGACTAA
>Ga0326727_10011255_pt1 | contig 20931 bp, 19 predicted proteins | sample MB2enrmetagenome_FD_207643 | JGI IMG/M metagenome (GOLD analysis project Ga0326727, IMG submission 207643) | Lab enriched peat soil microbial communities from McLean, Ithaca, NY, United States - MB29MY | ecosystem: Environmental > Terrestrial > Soil > Wetlands > Peat | place: USA: New York...
GTTTCAGTCGATTACTACGGCTCGCAAATGCCGCTCAACCAGATTGCAACCATTCACGCGCCGGAGCCGCAGATGATCACGGTGCAGCCATTCGATCCCTCGGCAATGCAGAGTATCGAGAAGGCCATCCGCGCCGCCGATCTCGGCCTGAATCCAATGAACGACGGCAAGGTGATCCGCGTCCCGGTTCCAGCATTGACCGAAGAGCGCCGCAAGGAGATGGTGAAGCATCTGCACCGGATCCTTGAAGAACATCGCACCGCAATCCGCAACGTGCGCCGCGACGGCAACGATGCCATCAAGAAAACGATGAAAGACAAGAAGATCACCGAAGACGACGAAAAGCGCGCCCTCGAAGAAATTCAAAAGCTAACCGACGACGAAATCAAAAAGATGGAAGAGATGAGCAAGGCGAAAGAAAAAGAAGTGCTGGAGTTCAAGTAACGGCGTTTTGCGGGCGTGAGCGAAGCGGGAGCCCGCAGCCGTTATCCTGAGCAGAGCGAAGGATCTCTTGCGCCGCTATCGCGCCTTTTGCGATGAGTGGGATTCCACAACCGACGGGTCGCCCAGCCTTTGATCTCGCCGAAATGACCAATATAAGTGGCTGCCCCGCCCTATCGCGAAGCGAAGGGCGGGGACTTTCATGCCCCGCCGAAAAACGAACAATTCCACGCTTCGATCATCACCGCGCGATAACACCGAACGCGCCTGCAACTGGTCTCCCAAATGGTTTGTGGAAGGGCACGGCTTCAGCCGTGCCGCTAGAAGCCAGCAACAATGAGGGCTTTAGCCCCTGAGGGCCAATGCTCTCTCCACTAAGACTATTGATGAGACCAGTTCTAGTCTTCATTCATGCCCTGGGGACTCAAACGCTATCGGCAGACGGGGAAGAGGGCGTAGCAGAGATCGAGTCGCATTGGACAGCAAGCAAGCGCGAGAAGCCGACAATCCATCCTACGGTTAGTCGTCGCGCCTGAACCCGCCCTTCGCCTCGCTACGGGCCACCCGCCCATCAACCGGAAGATGTGTCATCCTGAGCGGAGCGCTGTGAGCGAAGCGTAGCAGCGCGGAGTCGAAGGACCCCTACTCACCCGATGCTTCCGGTGCAGCATCAAGGCATTCTCCCGTTGCCCTGCGTGGTCACCGAGCCAGACTAGCGCGGGCCTAATAAATGGTTTGCGGAAGGGCACGGCTTCAGCCGTGCGCGATAACACGGAACGCGCCTGGAACTGGTCTCATAAATGGTTTGGGGAAGGGCACGGCTTCAGCCGTGCCGCGAGAAGCCAGCAACAATGAGGGCTTTAGCCCCTGAGGGCCAATGCTCTCTCCACTAAGACTATTGATGAGACCAGTCCTAGTCTCCATTCACGCCCTGGGGACTCAAAGGGTATCAGCAGACGGGGAAGAGGACGTGGCAGAGATCGAGTCGCATTGGACTGCAAGCGAGCGCAAGAAGTTGGCAATCCATCCTACGCTTCGTCGTCGCGCCTGAACCCGCCCGCGAGATCAAAACCTGGCCACCCGTCGCGTCTGGAGTAGGATGTTTCAGATAAAGCGAGGAGCAGATGAACCTTCTTGGCGTAGCTACAGTTGTCCTTTGGACCTCGTGTCTTTGCTTCGCACAATCAGCTCGCGATATCGCACAATCCGCATTCAAGTCTGTCGTCATCCTCGAGATGAACGACTCAAACGGTCAGCCTATTAGCCTAGGGAGCGGATTTTTTGTCGCAGACTCCGTTATCGCAACAAATGCTCATGTGATTGAAGGTGCCCATAGCGGGACGGCGAAGCTGGTTGGCGACACCCACAAGCTACAGATCGCAGGGACGGTTGGCATCAACTACCGCAATGATCTAGCCCTTCTCAAGGTGAGCGGCATCGCGCCATCTCTTCGACTTGGATCGGACGCCAATCCCGTTGTCGGCGACAAGGTATACGTTGTGGGAAACCCTTTGGGCCTTGAGGCAACTTTTTCTGAGGGGATTATCAGTGGCATAAGGTCCGTGGACACAGACTCGATTCTGCAAATGACCGCACCGATTTCTCCCGGAAGCAGTGGGGGGCCGGTCATGGACTCCACTGGCGCCGTAGTTGGCATTGCCGAGGCGACGTTTAGCGAGGGACAAAACCTCAACTTGGCGGTGCCTGTTTCCTACCTTTCCAAACTCTGGACCTCCGCATCCAAAAAGATCTCGGTTACCTCTTTAGGGCAATCGGGGCAAAGCAATCAACCTGAGAGGTCGATAGTTGATGGGTTAGCTACGCGCGTTGAATCCGGAGTTGTCATCAGTAATTTCAAGTTTGTAAATCCCGGTTACGTTTGGGGCGCGGGCTATGAATTTCGTTCGACCAACAAATTACCATTCACAATTTCAAACATCGAAGTGCGCATCATCTACTACGATGCCTCGAAGACAGTCATGGATTTCCAGGATGTCTTCTGCAATCAAAGCATCCCGCCCGGCCTAGCGAAGTCCATTACAGCAGGCCATTCGGAGGAAGGCGAGCGGGCTGTACACTACTACCTGACCCACGACAGGGACGGAAACGAGATACGCGCTGACGAACCACAAAACTCTCACCAGTGGGTTACGTCCGCAGGTGCGAGCCTTAGAATGGAGGCGATAGTTGAGTTGAGGGTAATCGGATTTAGTAGAGAACCTTGATCAGTGGCCCGAGAGTGGAGATTGTGGGTTCGCCACACACCCGCCGTGAAAAGCCGGGGTTTGGGGTTTTTTCATTTCACTCCTAAGTGGTGGTGCGCCTCGGCTTTGATCACTTGCAGTGCCCTGCTGGCGTCATCGTATGCTTTCTTAAACGTATCAGCCTCGCCATCGTTCGGACCGCTCAGTTTCTTCAGCAGATCCTCAACCGTGGCGACAGTCTTGTTTGACACGATGTACGCCCCACCCGAGGCAATCTCTTGCAAATTCCAGGTCAGTTCCTTCTCTCGGTCGGGTGCCTTTGGCGGAATGATTTCGCCGCTAGTGCGAAGTCTGACAAACTCGCTATGGCTGTCGAAAATGATCTCCGACAGTGCACGGATGATCGACTCGTAGGCCTCGCGGCGCGCCTGCCACCACTGCTCTTGCACGAAGCGACTGAAGGAGAACCGAGCCGTCAGATAGGTGCTCGCAAATGCGGCGACAGTACCCGCGATCAGCGGCGCGATGAGATATTGGAACCACTGCATAACTAGATCGCGCCAAGCGCTGCTTGTTGCCACGTGCTAGCTCTGATGTGCACCTGTTCCACTCGCTGCTCGCCAGCGTAAAAGTACACCAGCCTGTAATCGCCGGTCGGCGGCCACGGTCGCGGCCCCGGAAGCAGCGACGGCGAGACGCTGACGATCCTGCCTGTATCATCCACTCCGAGATCGACGCCAACCCAGTAATGTGCTTCGCCCTGGAGGGTTTCGGCCAGCAGACCTGACACTGAAATCGTCTTCATGAGCAGATCATGCCTGAACTGCTTCGACGAAAGCAAACGACGTCGGCTCAGCGACGGCCGGCCTGTCCTATCGCGAAGCGAAGGGCGGGGACTTTGACTTCCGATCCCCCACCACCACCTCCATCCCCCCATCCATGTTCCTTCCCAAAACGGGAAAAACCAGCAGCACCCCCCGAAAAACCCCTCTTGACACCCGACCCTGTCACTTTGAAGAAACCGCTCTCCGAACCCCACTGCTCCATTTTTCCCAAGTCGAATCTAACTCGCGACCTATCTATAGCTTGCCCAGACCATCCTCAAAACGCCCACTCCGCGCCCCAACCCTCCAATCCGCCAAAAAGCCAAAATCCTGCTCATCCCAAAAATATTTTTGTTGGTCTTATCGTACGTACAATAACGTCTGCATAAATCACCCAAGCTGGAGCCATCATCCCTCCCCACCTTTCGCGTTTTCTTCCCTCCTCAACCTCTTCCGGATGTGCACAACCTTCTGCACCTCAGCGACGACCGTCCCGGATTCATCCTTGATCTCAGCCAGGAATGTGCGGTCAAGTTTCTCTTCGCTCTGAAGCGCCGCGCGGATTTGGGCTATATCGTCATCGGTCAGCTGAAAGCTGACAGCCACGGTTCCTTTGCCGGGCTTGCGGAATCGGATGCTGGCCGATTTGTCCCAGACGATGTAGTCGCGTCCGAGGTTTTCGATCAGCATGAGCATATAGAAAGGATCGGCCATGGAGTAGAGCGAGCCGCCGTAGTGCGTGCCGACGTAGTTGGAATTCCAGAGGCGCAGTTTCATCTCGACATCAATTCGCTTCCAATCAGGATCGAGCCGCTTCACGCGGATTCCCGCGGCCAGGAACGGCGGCCAGAGGTTCATGAAGATCCGCATGTGACGGCGCAGAAATTTTTTCCATTTCCACATCGCGCTCCTCCCGTGACGATGCCGCCAGCCAGAGTATCAGGATGAACCGCGAGGGCAGAATAAACTTGCGCCGCGGGCAACGCGGCGGCGCTCGATTCCCGTCTGTGTTGAGGTGGAACCTTTTTGGGGCGTGACGCGCGCGGGAGAATCCTGCTCTCTCACCTTGGACGGTTTCCGCGCTCTACCGTATAATTACCGTTTTCCTAACACTCTTTTTTCGAGGTAGTTGCAATTCAACGGCATGATCAGGATATCCCTGTGCGAGCCCCGCACCTCGGCCGCGACACGGGCGGGGCGACGAGGGCTGGGCGTTTGATTTTCCGGCAAGGACGACGGCGCAATTGCTTCCTTCTTCATTTCCTATGCCTGGCCGTGTTTGTGCTGCTGGTGGCGCCGGCATTCGGGCAGGAAGATCTGATCGTCGGCATCCAGATTCATGGCAACCGCCGCATCCCCGCCGACACTGTCAAGGCGCGAATCTTCAGCAAGGTGGGAGATGTGTTTGACACCGCTGCGCTGGAACGAGACTTCAACGCGCTGTGGAACACGGGCTACTTCGAGGACATTCGATTTGAACGGGAACAAAGCGCCAAGGGCTGGATCCTTCATATATATGTGAAGGAACGTCCGACGATCCGCGAGATCAACTACACCGGCCTGAGCGCGGTTTCCACCAGCGACGTGCTTGATCGTTTCAAGGACCGCAAGGTCTCGCTGTCGGTGGAGAGCCAGTACGATCCAACGAAGATCAAGAAGGCGGAAGTCGTCATCAAGGATTTGCTCTCCGAGCACGGGCGGCAATTCGCCACCATCCGCACCGAGGTGCGTCCGATACCGCCGGCGGCGGTTGGAATCACATTCGTGATCAAGGAAGGGCCGAAGGTCAAGGTTGGCAGGATTCGCTTCCGCGGCAACAAACACATCGGCGATCGCGTGTTGCGCGCGTCCATGAAGAACCTGAAGCCGATCGGGATACCGCACTCGATCTTCCTGGAGAACATTTTCGCCAAGACCTACGACGCCACGAAACTGGATGAAGATACGGAACGGGTGCGCGCCGAGTACCAGAATCGCGGCTACTTCAAGGTGCTGGTCGAAGACCCTAAAACCGATATTCACGACACGGGCCATACCGGTCCACACGTTCCGCTGCTGCAGTCGGGGGCCGGAAAAGCGGTGGATATCACCATGCCGATCGAAGAGGGCGCGCGCTATCGTCTGGGCTCGATCACCTTCAAGAACAACAAAGCTATTACCAACACGGTGGCGTTGCGAAACCTGTTCCCCATCAAGGACGGCGACATCTTCAGCCGGGAAAAAGTGGCCAAAGGGCTGGAGAACATCCGCAAAGCTTACGGCGAAGCCGGGTATATCAACTTTACGTCCGTCCCGGATACGAGTTTCGACGATGAAAAAAAAGTGGTGAATCTGATCATCGATGTGGACGAAGGCAAGCAGTTCTATGTGCGGCGCATCGAGTTCCAGGGCAATACCACGACGCGGGACAAAGTCATCCGGCGCGAAATCGTGCTCGAAGAAGGGCAAATCTATAACTCGCGGCTCTGGGAATTCAGCCTGCTGCGGCTGAACCAACTTGGCTACTTCGAGCAATTGAAGCCGGACGATCCCACCACCACCGACCGGCATCTGGACGAGAAAAACGCCAGCGTGGACCTGACGCTGAAGGTGCACGAAAAGGGCAAGAACAGCATCGGGTTGCAGGGAGGCATCAGCGGACTGGCGGGGGCGTTTGTTGGCGTTAATTACAGCACCAACAACTTCCTGGGACTGGGGGAAACGCTATCGGTGCAAGCGAGCCTTGGGGCTTATCAGCGTGACGTGATGCTCGGATTTACGGAGCCCTATTTTCTCGACCGTCCCATCCAAACGGGGTTCAATGTCTATCTGAGGAAGACGAATTATAACCAGGCGCGCCAATACGCGATTCTGTCGGGGCAAAACCTGAATCTGCCGAACAACTATCTGCAGAACCTGCAGAATTACTCGCAATCGAGCACTGGATTCTCGCTCAGCGTGAGTTATCCGTTGCGGCGTACGCTCAAGCGATTCGGCATCAGTTACGCTTTCGACCGGTCGTCACTGATCGCGGTGAGCAGCGCCTCCAAACTGCTGTTTGACAACCTGAACTTCAGCGGCGTCACGGGTCCGAATGCGCTGAATGGCATTATCACCAGCAAGATCACTCCCAGCTTTACGATGAACACGCTCGACGCCGCGTATGCTCCCCACAAGGGCAAGAGCCTTTTCGTTGGGGCTGAGATTGCCGGCCTGGGGGGCACGGTAAACAGTTTCCGGCCTATCGTTCAGTACAAGCAGTTCGTCCCGGTGCAAAAGCGCCGCAATACGATCGGGTATAACGTACAGGGGTCGTTCATCACGGGCTTTGGCAGTGTGGTCGCGCCTCCGTTTGAACGAGCGTACCTGGGCGGAGAAAACGATTTGCGCGGGTTCGACATCCGGACGGTTTCTCCGATCGCCTATCTGCCAAGCGTGCAGACGGTGGCATTGCGAAACCCGGATAACAGTTTCGTCCCGGCCAACCCCAATTTCGGAGTGGGGACCAACGGGAACTCGTGCGTTTCGAACTGCTACAACATTCCGATTCCCTATTCGCAACTGGTTACACCCGGTGGCGATTTGGCATTAAACGGTAATCTGGAATATCGGTACACGATTGCGGGTCCGGTGGCGGTTGCTCCTTTTGTCGATGCGGGCACGGTGGCGATTCTGCGCAATTCCCAGTTGCAGATTAATCCGACGCAGTACGACAACCTGCTCAGCGCCTACTTCGGGTGCCCGGTGCTGACCGCGGGCTTCACATGTAACCCGGCCTATGCGACGCGCGGGTCGGCCTTGAATATTTCGCAATACCTGCGGCCGGTGCCGGGCACGAACTGGGTGCCACGGATGTCAACGGGGATGGAATTGCAGGTGATGCTGCCCGTGGTTAACGCTCCTTTCCGCATTTACTACGCCTATAATGCGCTGCGGCTGAACGACACCGCTACTGCGCCGATCGCGATTACGCGGTCAATGTTCCCCTATTGCTCTCTCTATGACCCAAAATCGCCAACCTGCCAAAACCTGGGCGCGGGCCTCTACACCTATCAACTCACCAAGGACAGTTTGAGTTCGACCTATACGTTGCGCGAGCCGCGGAAGACGTTCCGGTTCACGGTGGCGACGACGTTCTAGAAGCAGTGGCTAGTTGCTAGTTATTAGTTGCTAGTGACGGAAGCGTTCTGGGACAGCAGGCGTTAGGGGCTCGATACTAGCAACTAGCTACTAGCAACTAAATACTGCTACTGGATCTGCACCAGGCTGCTGGCGGGCTCGGACGCCGTTGCTGGGTGTTGCGGTGAGCGCCATGAGTCGAGAATCGACACCTGATGCACGCATGAGACGGTGCAATGAGGGGCGCAGGGTTTTTCGGTCAGGAACTCGCGCCGCAGATCGCTTACCGAATACTTTTCAAGCGGGATACCCGGGTAGCCGCGCTGCTGCGAGCAGTAGTGCACCAATCCGTCCTCGCAGATGTAGAGATAGCGGGCCCCCGCGCGGCAGCGCCACTGGTTGGGGCGACCGAGCGCGATATTGTCCTGGAAGGAATTGATGCGGGTAAAGCTGCGTTTTTCGAGATTTTTCATCTCGTGATAAACGCTGCGTTCTTCATCGTTCAGCGGCTGCAACTGGCCGGAGCCATCGTGAATAATGCCGACAGTCGAGCTGAAGCCAAGATCAAGTGCGCGGCGGCCGATGGTGAGGGCATCCTGGGGATTGCTCACGCCGCCTCCGACCACGGAGTTGATGTTGACGTGAAACTCGGCATGCTCGGCTAATAGTTGCAGCTTGCGGTCGAGTACTTTCAGGCTCTTCTTCGAGACCTGGTCCGGATTCACGTTGTCAATTGAGATCTGCAGCCACTCGAGGCCCGCGTGATTCAGGCGACGAATGCGGTCGGCGGTCAGCAGGTATCCGTTCGTGATCAGTCCGGAAACGACGCGGCACTCGCGCATGCGATGAATGATGGCATCGAGTTCAGGATGCAGCAGCGGCTCTCCACCGCTGATGGTGACGACCGATGTGCCCAGTTCTTTGAGCTTGTCGACACGCCGCAGCATCAACTCGATGGGCACGGGCTTGGAGAAATTATCGAACTCGTTGCAGTAGGTACACGCCAGATTGCAGCGGCGCATGGGAATCAAGTGGGCAAGCAGAGGATGATCGGTGGATGCAAGGGCCTTGAGCACCTGCCACAGTCCATGGGCGTTCCGCTCCAACTCCTTGAACTTGCGCCGGACGCTTTCGAACGGAGGAATTTTGTCGTCATTTTCCGTGTCGGGCCGGAGCGTTTCCGGCGGCCCGGGTGCTGGCTGTGTTGAGAGTTGTCCCATTCGCAAAGAGTTTCAATTCTTATTCGACCACCGCGACCCGCAATGCTTCCAATTTACAACAGCGGTCGGACGAAAAGCGGGGTTGAACGGCGATTCCGGAGGCTGTATGTGCGCGAGCGGGTACCCCTCCCCCCTCCCCCGGTCTATTAGAATCATAGACCTAAGGGCAAAGTATTGATTCCGCTAGATTTGGAGTCAAAGTCTTCAAAATAAATGAGTTACTTGTGTGGCTCCGGCGGGCGATACTTTATAATCAACGACTTAGCTCTCGTGATCCTGCCAAAGTCTTCATTTCAAATAAGTTAACTTATTCCCCGCCAGGGCGGAAGAGCCATCCATTTCCGTGGAGGGATAGTTCTATTGTGGGGATTCGGGCTTGCTTAAGTCAAGAGACTTCTCTTCTGTCGGTGAGGGCGTATTGAGGAATGTCCCGTCGGTGCTCGGATTGCCCGGACCCGGATTCCCCCCAGATCAAAGGTCTGGGCCGCCCGCCTGTACGCCCGCGGCTTGGATGGGATGAAAAAAAGTCAAAAGACCCGCCCAAGCAGAGATTGGAGGGCCACCCTTCAGCCCGTAATGTCGCTCGGTGTACTCGTAGCAATACTACGGTAACAATCATCGCGTGACCCCCAAGAAAACTCAGAAGAGTCTGCGCGTTCGATTTGGGAAGCGGGTGCGAGACCTGCGCCGAAACGCAAATCTCACCCAAGAACGACTTGCGGAAAAAGCAAAAATTTCAGTCGATTTTTTGAGCCTGATCGAACGGGGTATTAACGCTCCATCCTTCGAAAACATCGAGAATCTCGCCCGCGCTCTCGGGCTTCCCGTCGCCGAGCTTTTCAGCATCGAGAAGGAGGGCACCCGGTGAAGCTCAACAATACTTACTTATTGTTCGATTCTGGACAAACCTCCAAGCGCAAAGACTGGACCGAAGCGCACGGGGCAATATTGAACGCAATCAGGTCAATGAGGTGGCCAGACGAAGACAGAGTCCATGCCTTCCGCATTCCTAGGATCGTTGCTCTAAAGCCCGGGGCCGAGTACATCGACGCAAATGGGAAGACTCAGGTCGTGAAGAGGCTGGGCAACAAAAAGGCGAAGACGCTGCGGAACGGGGTGGGGCCTCTACGCGATCAGTTCCGACGCTGGATGAAGGGGTGGACGTGCGAAGAATCGTGTAGTCTTGCGCCATTTTTTAAGAAACTACGAGAGAGCAGCCTGGAGGTCTTCAGTAAGTTTCCAACCCCCACGGCGAAGGAACTGGAGGAGATCAAAACAGAGGCGCTTAACGAAAGTGTGGGCGATTTTGATTTTTGGTTTCAGACGAAATCGAACTTCAGGACTGTCGTGGAGTGGGAGACGGGCAACATTTCCTCTTCGCATCGTTCGCTGAATAAGATGTGTCTCTCGCTTATGGGGGGCGTCGTGGATGCAGGTGTCCTCATCGTCCCCTCAAGGTTTCTGTACCCGCATCTCACGGATCGTATCGGAAACATTCGCGAGCTACAGCCGTACTTTTATTTCTGGAACCGGGTGGGGAGTCTGGTTGATCGCGGCTTGTTGGCCGTTGTGGAAGTGGAGTACGACGAGGTTTTCAAGAGCACCGACCTGCGTGATTTTATTCCAGTGGGAGCAGACGGCAACAGCAAAAGAGGGGCACTACCGACTCGGCGGAAAAGGGCGTCAACGAAAAAGCGGTAGGGTTTTTGCGGCTTGATCTCTCAAGGGGAGACGAGTCTTGGACGAACTCCTCCATTCTGGATGGCAGCCGTTTTCCAGGTCCGTTAAGCGCCGAACTGCTGCGGAGACAGTGTTTAAGTCCGCACATATCCAACGGCGATTCAGACGCTCCGCCACGAGGGCGGTGGTCCCCCCACCGACAAACGGATCGCAGATCACATCTTCCTCACGGGTCGTCAGAAGTATCACCCTCTCGATGATCTGAGGTGCCAGTTCGTTGGGAACTCTGTATTTATATTTCCGGTGTCGAACAGGCGGAATATCATCCCACACGTCGCTCAGATTAAGCCCCTTCGGATTGAGGTATTTCTTGTGGCCGCCATAGTCCTTAATGTCTCTTCCGCAGTGTCGGCACACGACAATGGGAATTCGGACGGCGTCTCTCTCGAACACGCGTGGTCGCTTGCCTTTGATGAAGTAGAGCATCCCATAGTGGCTGGGGGATAGACGGTTCGGGATAGGTAGGCTATGGGCTTTGTCAATCGCGACCCAGTGCTTGAACGAAAGGTCGGCTTTCGAATTTAGATGTGCCCCGTACGATATCAGCCACTTCGGAAGGTTGTAAACAAACAGCGCGCCACCGGGGGCTAGAATGCGAACGGCCTCGTCGAGCCAGGCTTTGCTCCATGCTAAGTACTGCCTCTCTGAGATATTGTCGGATCCTTTCTTGCCATACGCCTTGCCCAAATTGAAAGGCGGATCAGCAAAAAATGTGTGGACCGTGTCTGATTCAATGCTTTTTAGAAAGTCTAGGCAGTCGGCTTCGTAGAGCTGACCAAGCGGGGTTGTGAGGGCCAACTTCATACACGTAATGATACTACGGGTCTTTCTCAACTCTTAAAAGGATTTTACACGAAACCTCAGGATTGCAATTTAGAGCTACCTGATAATGCATGCTCGGGCCGCGAACGCCTGCTTCGCCGCTGCTATTGGAAAATGGGCTGACACGAAAAACTGCGGACATGCGGGACGTCCACCAATTTTCACTCGCCGAGAATTGGGCGTTCCGTCTGTCCCCGGTTCACGAGTAGATTAAAGCAATCCGACTGCAAAATCCCTAGCTCCATGCTGACGTGGAATCCCACTCTTGCGCAAAAACGCGCAAGAATGGGGCACCCCGCTGTGTTGGTAATGCCTGCGAGATCAAAAGCCCCGGCCCGCCCGATCCGCCTGGCAGCGAGCATGCACAGTCTCCTTGGCGACTTATTTCTTCGAGGGGGCGTCTTCGATGATCGCCGCCACGATTCCATCGATGGTATCGGTGACGCGCTTGGCGGGCAGATTCAGGTTGTTGGACAGAATCGAGAAGGCGACGGTTTGGCCGGAATCGGTGGTGGCATATCCGGAGAGCGTCTTGACACCTCCGAGCGAACCCGTCTTGGCCAGGACGCGTTTTTCGAGGCGTGGAGCCTTGAGGCGCTCGGAGAGCGATCCATCCACACCGGCGACGGGGAAGCTCGACTTGTAAGCGGCGCCCCAAGGCTGCGCTGACGCGTAGCGCAGCAGTTGGATGACGGCGTGGGGCGTAACCAGGTTTTGCCGCGACAGGCCCGAGCCATCATAGAAAACATACTGGTCGCTGGCGATGCCGGCCTTGGTGAGAAACTCGCGCATCACTTCCAAGCCGCCTTCGACGGTGCCGGCGGTGCCACGCTCGCGGCCGAGCAGGCGGAGAAGGATTTCGGCGTGCAGATTCTGGCTGACCTTGTTGATCACGCGCACATCTTCCACGAGCGGCTTGGAGTCATAACTGGCAAGCGTGATGGGCTGATCGGTTTTGAAAGGACGCGTGCCAGCTTCGCTGCCGCCACCCGAAGCCACCACAGCCGTTGCCGTAAACGTGGAAAGCGTTGCCAGTTCCGTGTGGCGGGTGCGCTGGCGGCCGTAGACGACGATGCCGCGCTTTTCCAACAACTGGCGGAACAGTTGGGCGGCAAACTCGGCGGGATCTTCGATGGCGAGAGCCTCGTTGGTGCCGGGGTCATCCAGCGGCAGATTGCCCCAGAGCGTCAGAACCATGGAACCGGGTTCGCGGTTGACAAAGAACTTTCTGCCGGTACCAGCAGAAGTGGTAACGATACGATTATCCAGCCGGTAGTAATCCGTGAAAGGCTTAATGGTGACGAAAGCCTTTTCACCGGCGCGATCGGCGGGGAGGATGTTCACGAAGACGACGTTATCGTTGATGGTCAGGGCCGAGACAGGAGCGCCGTCGGCCCAGACGAGGTCGTCCTGGCTCCAGCCCTCACCGTAGCGCTCGAAAGCGAAGTAGGAATCGTCGGCCACGATGTCGCCGTCGATGAACTTCACACCTTTCTGCACGAGGGCATCGGCCAGGCTTTCGAGGGCCTGGATGGGATCGTCGGCGCGCTGCGTACGCTGGTCGTAAGGGAGTTCACGGCCGGAGAGGTTGGGATCGCCGTGGCCGACCAGAACCAGGTCTCCATTGAGACGGCCGTAGCGGTCCAGAGTGCCGGTGGTTTCGACGGTGGTGCGGAACTTGTAGTCGGGGCCGACCAGAGCGAGCCCGGCAGCGGTGGTAAAGAGCTTGGTGTTGGAAGCGGGCGTGAACAGCTTGTCAGAATTGAGCGTGTAAAGCGTTTCGCCGGTCGTCAGCGAAACTACTTCGATCCCCCAGAATCCGTGCGCCAAGTCGGGAGCACTGAGCAAGGCTGCGATGCGCTCCTGCAGGGGCATGGCAGCCGGTGGGGCGGATAAAGGAGCCGCGGCCACTAGCGTTGGAGAGGCCAGCGCTACGGCCAGAACCAGCGCCGCCATCAAGCGAAACCATGCCATGGGACAGATTGTAGCACCGGGGAAAAACGCGCCGATTTAGAATAACGGCACCATGCGAGCCATATTTCAGTGGAAAACACGCTCCCGCGTGCTCGAATTGGGCCGCCGGACACTCATCATGGGCATTGTGAACGTAACGCCCGATTCTTTTTCTGACGGGGGCCAGCACATTGATGCAGCCAAAGCCGTCGCCCACGCGGAGCACTTACTCGACGAGGGCGCGACGATCATTGACGTGGGAGGGGAATCGACCCGGCCCGGCGTCAGAACTGCCGCAGCCGGCGAGACTACAGACGGCTCCGCAAATGCGGTATCGGAAGAGGCTTCGGCAAATTCGGTGTCGGAAGAAGAAGAGCGGCGGCGCGTGTTGCCGGTGATCCGCGATTTGAAGAAACGGCGGCCGCAAGCTGTGATCAGTGTCGACACATACAAAGCCGGAGTGGCGCGCGCAGCCGTTGAAGAGGGTGCGGAGATCGTGAATGACATCAGCGGCTTTCGGTGGGATCCGCACATGGCCAAGACCCTGGCAGAGCTGAAAGTGGGAGCCATTCTCATGCACACACGCGGGCGGCCAGAAGAGTGGCACACACTGCCTCAGATCGGCGATCCGGTGCTGCTGGTGAAGCGCGAGTTGCGGCAGTTTGCGGAGGCGGCCACGCTGGCGGGCATCAAGCGCGACCACCTGGTGCTCGATCCCGGATTTGGATTCGGTAAGAGATACGAAGAGAACTATCCTCTGCTGGCCCATTTTGGCGAGTTACAACAGTTAGGGTTTCCGTTGCTGGCCGGCGTCTCGCGAAAGTCGTTTGTTGGCCGCATGCTGGCCGAGGGCGGCAAAGACGCTCCGGTGGAAGAGCGAACGCATGGGACGCTTGCGGCCGAGGCAATCCTGGTTTTGAAAGGCGCTCACATTCTGCGTGCACACGACGTTCGGCAGGCGATGGAAGCGTCGCGGGTCGCGGATGCGGTAGTGGCGAACGGCGGATGAGTAAGTGCAGGTTCGAGGTCAGAGGTTCGAGGTTCGAGGTCAGAACTTAGAAGTCGGAGGTAATAAGTTAGAACTAATAAGTAGGGTAAGACCGATTGAGAGGTTCCGGGGACCTCATTCAACCTTCGTTATGCGTTCGCCGCAACTGAGGTTGCGGACACGACACCATACGCGGGCAGCCGGATCTCGAATGCAGCTCCACCCTCCGGACGATTGGAGCAAGTGATTTGTCCCTTGTGGTCCTGGATAACTCCGTAGGTCGCGCTAAGTCCAAGACCGGTGCCTTTCCCGATTGGCTTGGTGGTATAGAAGGGATCGAAAACCCGCTCGGGCGATTCCAGGCCGGGGCCGCTGTCGGCAAATTCAATCACCACGTCTTCGCCGTCACGCCAGGCAGAGACCAGGAGTTTTCCGCCTCCGACGGTCTCGAGGGCATCCACCGCGTTTTCGACAATTTGAACGAAGGCCTGGAGAAGCTGGTTGGAATTGCCGAGCACGCGGGGCAAGGACTCCATCCTGTCGATGGTGAGGACGATGTGGCGGTTGTCGAGTTTGAATCCTTCCATTTGAAGCGCCCGCTGCAGGAGAGGCTTCAGCTCCAGGGGAGCTTTGTCGCCGGGAGTCTGCTGGGCAAAACTCAACAGGTCGGAGATCAGTTCATGAGTGCGCCGCGCCTGCTGGCCGATCTTTTGAGCGTTGGCTAGCTGCTCGCGAGTAAGGTTGCTGCTGCAAGCGATGTGGCCGCAATTCTCGAGGATGACGGACAGTGGGTGTTCCAGTTCGCCGGCGGCAAGAGCGACCAACTCGCCGAGGGAAGTCAGTTTTGCCTGCTGGACGGCACGGCCCTGCAAGCGCTGCAGATTCTGGTAACTTTCGCGCGACTCGTGCAGAAGTTGCACCAAGCGCCGATCGAGAAGGTACTGCTTGAGAAAAATAACGAAGGTAAGAATGGCGACTCCGCCCATGGCCACTCCGAAACGGAGATGGCGGAGAGAACCAGAGTCGGGACTCCAGAACAGAGCGGCATACCCGAGGACGGGCAAGGAAAGCAGCGAAAGTTGCCCAAACAAAGGAGCAGAAACACGGGCCGGTCCCGGTGGCTGGTCGAAGACTTGGGTGTCGCGAAGGCACTGCGATCCTCGAAAGGCCACCCACAGGAAGGCAAGCAGTGCGGCAATGAAGAAAATGTCGTAGATGCTTCCGGTGCGGTACGTGCCGCACGCGATGGCTACATTCACAGCGCTGGAAACAGCGCAATAGAGTAAGTCAGCGGCAAGGATACTTCCGTAGAGAACACGCCATTCCCCGGAACTTGAGAGATAGGCGGCGAGGCAGATACCGGCGAACATCAACCCCTCAGCCAGATACAAGAGATTCCAGCGGAGGGCGTATACGGAGACGTCCGTAACCAGATATCCCTCGGGAAAGACAAAGAAGGCGTAAACCACCATCCACCAGGCGCTCAAGATGAAAGCGTTCAATCCGCTGATCAGGAGGCTGTCCTTCTCCGTGGCCTGGTGGGGCCGAATCGCCACCGCGCCCATGATCGGGGCAACGTGCAGAAACAAGATCACGTCCCCAATAAAGGGACTGGGAACGGGCTTGCGAACGATGGCTTCCTGCCAAGTCCAGGCCCACTGGTTGGCGAACCACATGGCCATGCCGCCGGACATGAGGCTCCAGAACAGGCGCGTATGGCCCCGGCTGGCAAAGGCATTTCGCAGACAAAGGAAGCAAGTCAACGCGAGTAACAGCAATGGGATGAAATCGCCGATCGCGAGTCGGAAAGGCAGGCTGGGATGGGCGAGCGACGCCAGGCCAAGGGCAACCAGGAGCGCGACAGCGCAGGCTAGCACCGAGATGGAATGCCGGGGCATTATCAGGATGATAGGGTCTCGGCGGACTCTTGGTTAGATCACCTTTCGACTCTCAGACGTTACCTTGGTAAGCGGGGAGGAGAACCTTGGGAACTGGCTGCTTGCCCTCCGTGTGACCGATATCACAAGGCGCCGTGATCTGGCCATCCATAGCAGGACGGTTGAGGGCTGATAAAATTCCTGCTATGGCATTCCCCGTGAATCGTTTACGCCGCCTGCGGCGCACAGAAACGCTGCGCTCGATGGTCCGCGAGACCCGGCTTACGCCGGAAGCTTTCGTATATCCGTTGTTTGTGTGCCCGGGAAGCGGCTTCCGCAAGGAAGTGAAGTCGATGCCGGGTGTGTTCAATCTGTCGGTGGACGAGGCGGTGAAGGAGGTCCGCGAGGCTCGAAGTTTGGGCGTTCTGTCGGTGATCCTGTTCGGGCTGCCGGAAAAGAAAGACGAGGTCGCCACCGGGGCGTGGGCCGAGGATGGGATTGTGCAGCGCGCAGCGCGCGCCATCAAGAGCGAGGTTCGCGATGTAGTCATCATGGGCGATGTTTGCCTCTGCGAATACATGTCGCATGGCCATTGCGGGATTGTGAAAGTGAAGCCGCAGCCGAAGAACCCCTCGAAAAACAAAGTGGTTGTGGTGAAGGGACGTAAGGATCTGGACAAGGCCGTGGAGAACCTGGTCCAGTCCGAGTATGAGATCGCAAACGACGAGAGTCTTGAATTGCTGGCGCGCACTTCGGTTTCTCTGGCACGCGCGGGCGTCGACATCATCGCGCCTTCGGACATGATGGATGGTCGCGTGGGCGCGATTCGCGCCGCGCTGGACAAGAGCGGATTGGAAAATACGCCGATCCTTTCCTATGCCGCGAAATTCGCGTCGGGTTTTTACGGACCGTTTCGCGAAGCGGCCGACTCGACGCCGCAGTTCGGCGATCGCCGGTCCTATCAGATGGATTCCGCGAATTTTCGCGAAGCCATGCGCGAGATCGCGCTCGACGTGGAAGAAGGCGCGGACATGATCATGGTCAAGCCGGCGATGCCCTACCTCGACGTAATCGCCGGCGCGCGCGCGCGGTTCGACCTGCCGTTGGCTGCCTACCAGGTATCGGGCGAATACGCGATGATCGAAGCGGCTGCGCGCAATAACTGGATCGACCGCGATCGAGTGATGATGGAATCGCTCGTCAGCATCCGGCGCGCCGGCGCGAGCATCATCCTCACCTATTTCGCCAAGGACGCAGCCAAACTCCTGGCATAACTGGCGGCCAGCTTACGCCGCTGGCCGCGATTTTGTGTGGCGCTTCCCTACACCTGCGGGTAGGCCATCCGCACCAGCGTTCGTTCAGAAAAAGGCACATATAGCAGAGCGGCCGTCGCAGCAAATGCGAGGCCGATTCCGATCTGCGGAACAAGCAGAAACGGGGCCATCGCCCAGAGAAGGTCGATGGCCAGCACGAACGGAAAAAGCCGGCGAAAATTCGCGCCCAGTTTGCGGAAATCGAAAGCCACAGCCGAGATCAGGTAACAACGCAACGGAATGCCGAGCGTGCCCGTCAGCAAAACAACACCCAGCAACAGGAGCTGCTTTCCGCCACCGATGAACATGCCGGCAACACGATCCACCTCATGCAACTGGGAAAGGGCAGCCAGATAAAAGGAGAGAAACATCACTTGGATCAAACCAAAAAGCACCCGCACCAAACCGCGATGAGGAACCGGGACGTCAAGGTCGGAACGAAGGACGGTTTCCCCGTTGGCAGCTGCGGCTGAGAGAAAGGCGGCAGCGCCGGCCGGCTGCGGCGGCAGCGAGGATGCACTGGACGCATTCGCTACGAGCCCTTGCCATTCCGCGGCGGCTGCGACCGGAGCAATGAACCGATAGCCGCGGCGGGCAACGGTTTCGACAAATCGCGGGCTTGACGCGGAATCGCCGAGCGCTTCGCGGATCTTGTTCATCGCGGTGTTGAGGCTGTGGTCAAAATCGACGAAGGTGTCGGCAGGCCAGATCCGGTTGCGAAACTCGTCCCGGGTGACGACCTTTCCCGCGCTTTCAAGCAGCAGAACGAGCACCTGAAAGGGCTGTTCCTGGAGGCGGATTCGCTTGCCAGTTCGGCGGAGTTCTCCCGCACTGCGATCGAGTTCAAACACGCCGAACCGGAATAGGGTGATCTCATGGCCGGGAGAAAGATTGCCCGATGGATTGCCGGGAGGCGAGTTGTTGGGAGGCGGCGCGGCCATGACCTCGCGCCAGTGTACACCGGCGAACCCGCGCTTTTCGGGGGGCTATCCAGGCGTTGCAAGAACGGGAACCGGCTCTTCCGTTTTCCGTGGCCTCGCCGCACCGTCGGATTACAATATGCTTGTGACGGCGCAAGCTCCATCCAAGGCTCGAACCCCCGAAGCCGACGTAAACAAAGTCAGCTCCCCGAATCCGGAGTTGGCTAATGCCGACCAACATCGAGCCGATGATTCGCACCGGCACCACCATAGCGCGTACGCGGCCGAGACCAGCGGCTTGCTGGTTGTTGCCATCCTTCTTCTCATTCTTGTTCTGATTCGCTACTGGTACTACATCGCCTGGAGCGCACGCTGAGGAGCGTGCGCTGACGTGCGAGATTCGTCCCAATCAAGAACCATGCCGCTGCTCGTGGTTGTTCTCGGTCCGACTGCCAGCGGGAAAACTGCGTTGGCACTGGCGTTGGCGCGGCGCTTTGGCGGGGAAATCGTCAACTGCGATTCGGTCGCGATGTACCGCGAGTTCGAGATCGGCACGGCAAAACCGAATCGAGCCGAACGCACGGAAGTCCCTCATCACCTGATCGATTGCGTCGACGCGCGGGCAGATGTCACTGCCGGAGAGTATGCCCGCGAGGCTCGGAAAGCGCTGCGCGAGATCGCCGAACGCGGACATTTGCCGATCGTCAGCGGCGGGACAGGGCTTTATCTGCGGGCTTTGCTGGAAGGGCTTTTCGCAGGACCGCTGCGCTCCGAGGAATTACGCGCACGACTGCGCGAGCGTGTAGAAGAAAAAGGAGCCAATTATCTGCACCGCATTTTGACCCGACTCGACCCGGCAGCGGGCAAGCGGATTCATGCGAACGATGTTCCCAAGGCGATTCGCGCGATCGAAGTGTGCCTGGCGTCGAAACAACCGATGACCGATCTTTGGCAGGAAGGACGCGAGCCGCTGAGTGGATTCCGCATTTTGCGGCTGGGGTTGAATCCGGATCGCGCCGCTCTTTACGAGCGCATCAATGAGCGCGCCGCGAAGATGTTCAATGAAGGGCTGATCGAGGAAACACAAACTTTGCTGCAAAAGTATGAAGCAGCGGCGCGGCCCCTCTCCTCGCTGGGATACAAGCAGGCTGTGCAATTTCTGCGCGGCGAACTGGATCGGGAGGCGGCGCTGCGAGCGGCACAACAAGCCCATCGCAACTATGCCAAGCGGCAGATGACCTGGTTCCGGCGCGAGCCGGACGTGCGATGGCTGGCAGGATTTGGCGATGACGCGCCGATCCAAAGGGACGCGATTATGTGGATTGAAAGCAGTCTTCACCCTTGACTAGCGAAAAACAACCGCTAATTCCTTGATCTTGAAAGATCGTGCCAAGGGCCTCATGTTTTGCCAACGAGTAAACCGCCTACAGAACCTGCGACCCCAAAAAGCCCGCCTTTTACCCTTGCGTCTTTTCTTGGCCTTCGTCCGTATTACCGTTAGCATGAACGCGACGGCTTGCTATTTCGTGAACTTGATGGCGGACGAGAACACCGAGATCGCTCTTGGACTCAAGCGCCGCGATCCCGATCTGCTTGATCGCCTGATCGAAACGTATCAGCACCGGTTGCTGCGCTATCTCGTCCATTTCACCGGTCGTCGCGATCTGGCCGAGGACTTCTTCCAGGAAACCTGGATTCGTGTGCTCGAACGCGGACACCAATACGACCCGCGCCACGCGTTCAGCACCTGGTTGTTTACCATCGCGCGCAACCTGGCCCTCGACCACATGCGCCGCAAGCAGATGGTTAGTCTCGATGCAACGGGCAAGAATGAGGATGCGATCCCACTCGATCTGCCTGCGGCCGGACAGCCTTCCGCATTCGATGCAGCCGTGCAGCGCGAGCAGAACGATCAAATATCGGCCGGAATGGAGCGGATTGCTCCCGAATTCCGAGAGGCGCTCGCCCTGCGCTTTCAGGAAGGGATGTCGCTCGAAGAGATTGCCGGCGTGACTGGCGTACCGCTGGGCACGGTGAAGTCGCGCATCTATCGCGGCCTCAGCGCGCTTGAGCCGTGGGTGAAAGGAGCCAGCCTGTGACCATCGATATTCATGAACGCGCGCGCATGCTGATTGCGTTGTCGGGCCCGGAAGAGACAGCGAACACGGACCAGGTTTGGCTCGCGGCGCATCTGGAGTCTTGCGGGGAATGCCGCAAGTTCGCGGGCGACTCGCGCGAAGCTGTTAGAGCACTGCGCGCACTTCCGGTGACGGCGGGTGTGAGCCTGGTCTCCGCGACACAGATGCGTGTGCGCCAGCGCGCACAGCAGTTGCAACGCGAGAGCGAGCGACTGTGGGTGATCGCGGTGTGCTGCATTGCCGTCACGCTCTCCACAGCCTTTACCACCGCGTTGCTTTGGGGCGGGTTCGCATGGCTGAGCCAGCAAGCGCGCCTTCCGGCCTCGGTCTGGCAGGCTGGCTTTTTGGTCTTCTGCATCATGCCGGCTCTATTTGCAGCGATCCTCCTGCTGG
>Ga0326727_10011258_pt1 | contig 20928 bp, 20 predicted proteins | sample MB2enrmetagenome_FD_207643 | JGI IMG/M metagenome (GOLD analysis project Ga0326727, IMG submission 207643) | Lab enriched peat soil microbial communities from McLean, Ithaca, NY, United States - MB29MY | ecosystem: Environmental > Terrestrial > Soil > Wetlands > Peat | place: USA: New York...
GGTGATGGAAACCGTGGAGGGATCGATCGCCCAGTTCCCCGTCAGGCGCTTCACCATGTAAGTGTTGGTATGGCCGAATTTAGCCGTGGCGGCCCAAACGTCCGGCTGGTTTTCGCGAATCCACAGGATGGAACACAGCGACGAACCGCCCGAAACCGGCAGGTTACATGTCTCTTTCAGGAAGTAATCTTCCCCCACCAGCGCGCGAATGGCGCGGGCCTGCGAATGCGAGCGGCCATCGAAGAACAGGATGGCCCGGCCGAGGGCGGCGCCGTCCGCCGCCATGGGTGTGAGCCCCGGGGTGGTGACCGAAAGCGCGATTACGCCTACCGATGGCAGGAAATCGCGAACTTCGGCGCAGCACTCGCGCAGGGCCTGCCACCATTTTTCCGGCTCGATATCGGCGCTGCCGCCGGCGTATACATGAACGTCGTATGAGCGGGAGGCTTCGGCCTTCTTCTCCAGCGCCGGGCTGAAAATGCCCAACTTGAAGGCCGTCGTGCCGACGTCCATGCTGAGGATGTCGCCCTTCACGGGAGAAGCCCCTCCGCGATGAGAACCTGGCGCATCTCTTCCACCTGCGCGGCCGTAAGCGGCAACAGCGGCCGGCGCGGGATGCCGCCTCTGAATCCGCCCAGGTTCATGGCCGCCTTCACGCCCGAGGGGCCGTAAGGTCCGGAGATCTTCTGGTTAATGCGAGTGACTCGCGCCTGCAGCGGAACGCCGCGCGCCTCATCGCGCGCCTGGCCGTGGCGGAATAATTTCATCACGATGCCCGGGAACGAATTGGCCAGCGAGACCGTGCCGCCCACGGAGCCGTTCATCATGGCCGGAAACAGGAAGTTGGCCGAGCCGGCGAGCACGTGAAAGGAATCGCTCTCAAATTTGAGGAACTGCTCGATGCCGTTCGCGGCGCTATCCTTCATGCCGGCGATTCCGGGGTGACCGGAGAGCCGCCCGGCCAGCGCCGGAGATACCGTGACGCCGCAGAAGCCCGGCGCATTGTAAATGAGCAACGGGATGGGCGAAGTGTCCGCTAGGGTGGAGAAGTAGCGGAACAGGACATCGTCGGTCATCTGCTTGCGGAAATAACCGGGCGAGAGGACCAGTCCGAAATCCGCCCCCAGATCGGCCGCCTGCTTGAGAAACCGCTCGGTATCGCGTTGGGCGTCGTAAGTGGCGCCGGCCAGGACCACCTGGCCCGCGCCCTTGTGCCGCACGATGGTCGAAAGCACGCGGATCTTTTCTTCTTCCGTGAGGCTGCGGTTCTCTCCGTTGGATCCGAGGGCGAGATACCCGAGCACGCCGCTTTGCGCGTAGCGGCCGAGGTTGAATACGAGGGCGTCGTAGTCGACCGCCTCGTCATCGGCAAATGGCGTGGAAATGGGAACGAAGACGCCGGCCATCTTCTCCCGCAGTTCCCGGGCGTTAGTGGGAGACATCGCAAGCATGGAAGGTAACACTTGATTCTATTGCGAATCAGGGGCGGGTGGGGCGGGCGGCTTGTGGCCGCACCATTCGTGGAGGGTGTCCAGAAAACCCTCGATGGACTCCTCCTCGGGCCAGAAGTCGCCGTGCAACGCGGACCCGTCGGTGATCGGCCCGGTGCCCTGCTCGGCCATCAGTTGATCGACGGACGGGTGTCCGGTGGCAGCATAGCGGACGGATGCCGAACCGTCGTCCGATGCAAAACCCCGATGCTGGCGATCCAGTTCAGCGATGGTTTCGCCTCGTCACTTCGAAGCCTGCCAACGGAGATTCCATCGGGAACTGCGCCAGATTCTTCCGCGGCGCCGCGGCTTTGCGCTTGTGCTCCTTCTCTCGCAACGCGGCCAAGGCGTGATCCAGCACTTCATCGGGGCTGCGAAAGTGGCCGCTATCAAGCTCCGCTTGAATGATCCGATCTTGTTCGGGTTTGAGGTTGATCGTCATTCCGCAATCACATTCCGGCCTTTCCGATCCCGTCCACATGATGATCTCACGAGTGGCGCGTGGCTGCGGTTCTCGCCGTTGGACCCGAGGGCGAGATACCCGAGCGCGCCGCTATGCGCGTGGCAGCCGAGGCTGAAGGTGGGGCGGGCGTGGGGGATGATGCAGGGTCGATCCGTAGGCAACCATCGACGCGATGCCAAAGGGGGAAAACAGGTGGCATTGGGCAGAATTGCCTGCCCCGCTATAATGGGATCGATGTTCTTTCGCCGGAAACACATCAAGAATCCCACCTTCGTGGAACGCCTCGAGAACCTTCGCGGCGCGGGATTCACGATCGCGCCTATGGCCGGCGGCGTGGTGCGTGCCAGCCGCGGTGGTTGCGCCGTGGACCTTAAGGACGACAACGGCTCGGTTGCCATTGCCGGGCGCGCCGGCGTGGCGCAGGGAAACGAAATCGGCGCTCTGGTGGATGGCGGATTTCAGAAATTCTTTGAGACGCCCTCCGGCGGGAAGAAGCCCGCGCTGGCGGACGATCTGGCGACACTCCACGATTTCGAAGAAGACCTCAAACAGGGGTTGGGCCAGGAGAGCTACTACAACCAATCGCTGGGGACCGTCTCCACGTTTTACCGGTATGACCGCGTGAAGGACCGCGACCGCGGCGTTCCGAAGCGGGTTTGGGAGTAAGGGCCAGGCACGCCTGGCACTTATCTTCCTACGTGCAGGTTGTTGTGGATGGCGTAGAGCGCCAGTTCCAGCCGGTCGGAGACGCCTAGCTTGTCGAAGATGTTATGCAGATGGTTCTTGACCGTCTGTTCGCTGATGAACATCTTCTCCGCCATCTCCTTGTTCTTGAAACCCTGCGCGACCAGCGCCACGATCTCGCGCTCCCGCTGGCTCAACGGCGACCGTTCCCGCTCCCGGCCCGGGACCGCGCTGCTGGGCGCCAACGGAAGCGGTGTCTCGTCGGCGGCGACGAACTGGCGGATCACGGCTGCCGTGGTGTGCGAGTCCAGCCAAATTTCCCCGGCATGCACCTTGCGAATGCTCTTGATCAGCAGCTCCGTGGCGGTCTGTTTGAGAACAATTCCCGAGGTGCCGAATCGCATGGCCTGAACGAATTCATTCTTGTCGTCCGATGCGGTCAGCACAATCACCCGAGTCTTGTTTTTGACCGCCTGAAGCCGCTGCAACGTGCCCAAACCATCCAGTCCAGGCATCTTGAGGTCGAGCAGGAGGATGTCGGGCTCATGCTGTTGCAGGACTTCCAGCACCTGCCGGCCATCCTGAGCTTGAGCCACTACCTCGAAGTCCTCTTCCAAAGCGAGCAGCTTGCAGAGGCCGTCCCTAAAAATTGGATGGTCGTCGGCCACCACGATCCGGATCTTCGCGCCCGAAGCCATCCCCGCTCCGGAAGGGGAACCGTCGGTTAAGGCCTTCTCAGACATACCATTTCCAGTTTACGTCCATTGTAAAGTTCTAATAGTACCATATCAAATCTAATCTCTCAGGATATCAGGTTTTTACCCGACCGGAGCCACCTTTTCTGGGGCAGCAGCGGCTTTACCCCGACTTTTCGGTTCCGGCTCTGATAAGGTGAATAGAATATGAGCGAAGAATTGGCCGAGGTGGATTTTCAACGGTTCTGGCGACGGCTGCAACAACTAGGGCTCAATGCTTATGAGTCGCGTTCGTATCTGGTGTTGCTGGGCCACGCCAGGTTCAAGGCGCTGGAATTGGCCGCGCGCGCGCACGTACCGCGGCAGAAAATCTATGAAGTCCTCGACAGCCTCGTCGAAAAAGGCTTCGCGCAGGTGGTGCAGGAGAAGACCAAGCTGTTCTCGGCCGTGGAGCCGAGCCTTGCGATTCCAGGTTACCTGGCGCGCAAGCGGCAGGCGCTGGAGCACGAACTGACGGACAACGGGCGCGCCGGCGTGGGCCTGATCGACGATTTGAAGGCGCTCTATTCGGAAGGCCAGGGTGGCCGCGGGACGCTGGATTTCTTGCGCATCGTCACCGAGCCGGCACAGACCGGCGCCGAGTACCGCCGCATGTTGTCCGAGGTGAAGCGCGAGTATCTGGAGTTCTCGCGTCCGCCGTACGCGGTGGATCCGCTGGATGAGAAGCTGGTCAAGCAGGCCGGCATGAGCGGCGTCGCCTGCCGGCTGCTGCTCGAGGCGGCGTCGCTGGACGAGGAACACCGGCAGCGGCTGAGCGAGTACATGGCCGCGGGCGTCGAGGTGAAGGTCGCCGATTCCCTGCCCATGAAGCTGGCGCTATTCGACGGACAGCACGGGCTGATCGCGCTGCTCGACCCGGTGGTCACCCGTCCCATGTGGACAGCGGTGGTTTTCGATCACGAGGGGATGGGTGAGGCGATGAAGGGATTGTTCGAGGATCACTGGCGCAGGGGAAAAAGCCTGTAGCCTTATTTCGCGCCGCCGGGCACGCCGTGCTGCTTGCGCGTCAGGATTTGGCGCACGGCATAGATGCGGCGATCCTGGCTTTCGAAGTACGTCCGCATCATCATCTCGCCAATCAACCCGGTGCTGAACATCATCAGGCCGGCCAGGAGCAAAAGCGCTCCGGCAACCATGAGCGGGCCGTGCGCGGCCACAATCTCGTAGCCCAGCAGCTTCTCGATGGCCAGGTAGCCCATGATGCCGCCGCCCAGAGTGGTTCCGGCCAAACCGAGCAACCCGAAGAAATGCATCGGGCGGGTGAAGTACTTCAGCATGAACTTGATGGTCAGAATATCGAACATCACCCGGAACGTGCGCCCGATGCCGTAGTGCGAGCCGCCGGAGGCGCGGCGACTACTGCGAATGGGCACCTCGGCGATGCGCGCCCCATAGAAGCTGGCCAGCGCGGGAATGAAGCGGTGCAACTCCCCGTATAGGTTGACGTCCTTCAGCACTTCGGCCCGGTAGGCTTTGAACGTGGTGCCAAAATCGCGAAGCTCGATGCCGGACGCCTTGGCCATCAGCCAGTTGGCGATCCGCGAAGGCAGCTTGCGGCTGAACGCGTTGTCCACGCGGTGCTTGCGCCACCCGCTCGCGATATCATAGCCCTCGTCGATCTTCTTGAGCAGCGCCGGAATGTCCTCGGGCGCGTGCTGGAGGTCGCCGTCCATGGCCACGATGACGTCCCCTTTGGATTCGTGAAAGCCCGCCGACAATGCCGCCGTCTGCCCGAAGTTCCGGCGCAAGCGGATGACTTTCAAGTGGCCATCGGTTTCCACCAGGTTGGCGAGCAGCTCGAAGCTGCGATCATTGGAGGCGTCGTCCACAAACAGGATTTCATAGGGCCGCTGCAACTGCTCCAGCACTGCCGTCAGACGGTCGTAGAGCGGCAGGATGGAGTGCTCCTCGTTGTGAATCGGAATCACGAGCGACAGCAGGGCCATGGATTTAATTAGTTTAACACCCGCAGATGACATGCCCCGCTGCGCTACGATGGGACTTGTCACAGCCACTTCCCCGATTGCGCCTCAACCTGGATTTCATGCCCTCGCCCGAGCACCCGGGGCTCTTCATTCGCGATCCGTACCGGTTCTCGGATGCCATGCTGATCATTCCGCCGGTGCTGGTCGAGTCCCTCCAGTGTTTCGACGGACGCCAGACGGAACTGGACCTGCGGGCGGCGCTGGTACGCATCACCGGCAGCCTCGAAGTCGGGGAGATCGCCCAGCATCTGGCGGAGACGCTGAGCACCGCGGGGTTCCTGGAGGACGAGAACTTCGCGCGCATGGAGGCCGGCCGGCGCCGCGAGTTCACGGAACAGGCCGTGCGCGAGCCCGCCCACGCGGGCGGAGCCTATCCCGGCCAGCCCGACGAGCTGCGCCAGACCATGTCGCGCTACATGGCGGACGAAGCCGGCGAAGCCCTAGCCGCCGATGGCGATCTGTTCGCGATTGCGGCTCCGCACGTCAGCCCCGAGGGCGGGTGGCAATCGTACCGCGCGGCCTACCGCCAACTGAAGCCCGAGCACCGCGACCGCACCTTCGTGATTCTGGCAACCTCGCACTGGGGAGAGCCCGGAAAGTTCGGGTTGACCCGCAAGAGGTTCCGCACGCCGCTCGGGGAGGCCCGGACGGACCAGCCGTTGACGGACTGGCTGGCCGCGCGCGGCGGCAGCGCCGTCGAAATGGAGGACTACTGCCACTCCTTCGAGCACACTGTGGAGTTGCAGTTGATCTTCCTGCAGCACGCGCTGGGGCCGGATGTGCGGATACTGCCCATTTTGTGCGGGCCTTTCGCGCGCGGCTTTTCGGCCGGCGGGCGGCCCGAAGATGACGACCAGGTGAAGCGCTTCATCGAGGCGCTGGGGGAACTACGCGAGCGCGAGGGCGACCGCCTGTTCTGGATTCTCGGCGTGGACATGGCGCACATGGGCGCGCGTTATCACGACCAGTTCACGGCCGTGGCCGGCCAGGGCGTCATGGACGAAGTGGGCGCGCGCGACGAAGAGCGCATCGCGCGCATCGCGGCTGCGGACGCGGCGGGGTTCTGGGAGCTGGTGCGCGAGAACCAGGACGACGATCTGAGGTGGTGCGGCTCCGCGCCGTTCTACACGTTCCTGAAAGCGGCTCCGAAAGCGCATGGCGAGTTGCTGCGGTACGAGCAATGGAACATCGACGAGCGCAGCGTGGTGAGCTTCGCGGGGATGGCGTTTTCGAAGCCGACCGTCACTTGACGCGTTCGCGAAACGGCTGACCGGCTTCGTACAGCGCAACCCTGACGCCGATATCGTGGGCCAGCGCAGGCTGGTTCTCTTGCGCGGCCCGAGCCTGCGCCCGGCGCGCCGTTAGCGCCGCGTCGGCAAACTGCCCCTTCTCGGCGTAGGCGGCTGCGAGCGTATCGAGCGCCTGCGCGTCCTTCCCGCCTGAGAGTTCGAGCGCCCGGACAGCGAACGCCACCGCCTCGGCGCCGTCGCGGATGGCCGCATCGGGCGAGGTCGCCAGCACCCAGGCCACGCGCCGCAGCGCCGGCGGGTCGTTGGGTTGCAGTTGGAGGCCGTCGCGCCAGTGTGCCAGGGCCTCTGCCGTCCGCCCTTGGGCGTCGAGCGCGTCGCCCAGGCTGACGTGGGCCTCCGCGTATTTCGGATCGAGATCAATCGCGCTGCGCCATTCCCGGATAGCGCCCTGCGCGTCCCCCCGCCGGCTCAGTACCAGCCCCAGGTTGTAGTGCGCGGGCGCATACCCGGTGTCCGAGGCGAGCGCCTGGCGCAGTTGAACCAGCGCCTCGTCCAGCCTGCCCAGCTTGGCCAGCGCGCCGCCCAGGTTGGCGCGCGCCGCGGCGAAATCCGGCTTCAATTCGGCGGCTTTTTCGAATTGCGCCACGGCTTCCTCCACCCGCCCCATCCCGACCAGCAGCACGCCGAGATCGTTGAACGCCCGCGCGGAGCTGGGATTGGCGTCCGTCGCCGCGCGGAGCTTGATCTCGGACGCTTTCTGGAAATGCGCCGCGGATTCTACCCCGTGGCCCGTCATGAGCAGCACGGCGCCCAGGCTGCGGTGCGCCGCTTCGTCGTCGGGGCTCAGCTCCAGAACCTGCTTCCATTTGGCGGCGGACGCCTCGTACTGTCCGGTCCTCTGCATGTAGGCCGCGCTGTTGTACAGCTTGTAATAGTCGATGACCGGGCCGCCAATTTGCCGCAAGCCATCCGGCGCGACGTTCACGAACTCCGGAATGTTCACCGCCCGGTTGGCGGCGGTCGAGTTGTCGATCAGGATGGGCGGGCTGTCATTACCGTCCGCGTCTATGTGCGTGAGATACATTTGCGTGTAGGGCGACCGGGCCTTCGACGAAAACACCAGCCAGCGGCCGTTGGGCGAAAAGCTGTGCCACGAATTCATCAGGGGCGTGTTGCATCGCATACGCCGCGCCTGCCCGCCCGCCGCGGGAACAATATACAACTGGCTGTCGGGACGCATCAGCTCCCCGTTGCGGCACTGGACGAATACGATCCATCGGCCATCGGGCGACACCTTGGGAAAGGTATTGCTCATGCCGTTGCGCGACGCGCCGGCGATCGGCTCCGGCATGCCTCCCTGGCCGTCGCGGAACGGAATCCGGCAGAGGTCGTAGCGGATTTGGAGCTCGTCGGGGTCGTTGGCGAATTTCGCCAGCGGCACACCGGGCGGATTGGGGTCGGTGGCCTCAGCGCGGGCAAATACCAGGTACCGGCCGTCGGGGCTCCACACGGCGCCCATCTGCACAAAGCGCGGGTCGTCGGCGCCGGCGAGCGGCTGCAGCACTCCCGATTGGCGGCTGTACCAGCTCAGAAATCCGCGGGTCGGATAGAACACCTGGAGAAACCGGTAGTCCTTGAAATTGGCCACGTAATAGTTGCTGGGAGGCTCCGCGTTGGCGGCCGGCATCCCGGCCGGATTGACCGTGGTGACCACGTACTGCCCGTCCGGGGAGACCTGCGACATGAAGCCGATGCGGACGCTGCCCTTCAACTTGCCCTCCGGCGAACTCCACTGAATCACGTCTTGCTTCCGGACAGCCAACTCGGGCGCAATCTGCGCCAGGATGTACATTCCGCGGTTGCCCTGAAGGCCATCCAGATCCATGCCCATGGTCTTGCCGTCCGCGGAGAATGAATGGCAGTTGGCGCACACCGGCAGGTTGTCCATCACCACGCGGCTGCGGGCTTCGCCCACGTTGCGAACCCTCCAGGCGACCAGCGGAATGGCCTCGGCGGCCAGGGGTTTGATGACGCCTTTTTCCAGCTCCGAGGGCATCAGCGGCACGTCGCGATAGAAGATGGGAGCGCCCACCGCGTCCCTTGAAGTGCGGATGGAGACCCTTCCATGCGAGACCGCCTGGTCGGCGCGAAAACCGGTAATGGCGACCGTTGCGGCGCTGGTAACCGAATGCCGCTTGATGGCTTGCCACGTCACCGGGTCCGGCGTCCAGGAATGCGCCGCCAGTTGGGGCGGCGGCTGGTTGGTATCGGCGACGCAATTCGGATCGAGCTTGCCAATGCGCATACGCTCGCCCTTGGACGCGGCATGAATCGTCGCCGCGCCACCGCCGAACGAGACGTCGATCCGCCAGATGGCGACGCCCTTCGCGGCGTCGTGCCACAGGAATGTGGGGGGCGTGATCTCGGAGGGAAAGATCGATCCTTCCTCGGGATAATCGATGTGGATCGCCGCCGGCGGGTTGGGCGCGGCCAACAGAAGACCCAGCAGAAAAATCCCCACCATAATGATCAGTTTACAGCCCGGCGCGGCCCCTTTGCTAGAATTGAAAAGTCCCCCTGGCGATATGACCCTCGACGCAATTCAAAGATCGTTGAAGGAGCGGGGCGTCCGCCTCACCCGCCAGCGCCAGATTCTGCTCGGGTTGATCGACAAGACCGGCGCCCACTTGGACGCCGAGCGGTTGTACGAGCTGGCCAAGGAAAAGGACCCGAAGATCAACCGCGTCACCGTCTACCGCACCCTGAAAATGCTCAAGACCGGCGGCCTGGTGGATGAGCTGGACCTGATGCACTACGGCGGCGATCAGCACTACTACGAGACGCGTCTCAAGCAGGAGCACGCGCACGCCATCTGCCTGCGTTGCGGCCGGGTGGAGGAGTTTTTCGGCGAGCCGCTGCAGCGCCTGCGCAAGCAGATCGAAAGCCACTTCGGTTTCCAGGTCCTGCTGGCGCGGACCGAAGTGGGCGGCTATTGCGCGCACTGCCAGACGCTGCGGGCGCGCGAACTGGAAGAGGTGCGGCTTCTTCCCATAGAGCCGCCCGGGCCCCCCTCCCGGCGGCGACGGGGCGCCCTCCGGGCCCGGCGCACCTGAATGGAACCGGCGTCGCTGGTGGTGATCGACCCGAACGGACACCGCACGCGTGTGGCCCTCGACCCGCTGCCGTTCTCAATCGGGCGGCAGCCCGAGAGCAACCTCATTATCCGCGACAGCCGCGTCTCCCGCACGCACGCGCGCATCGTGGTGGAGAACGGCGAGTACGCCATCGAGGATTGCGGCAGTCTTCACGGCACCTACGTGAACGGCAAACGGATCACCCGCCAGGCGCTGCGGAATTCCGACAGGATCGACTTTGGCGCGCAGGATTCCTACCAGCTTATCTTTGCGCTCGACGGTGCGGAGCTGAAGCGGCTGATGGAACAGGTGGGCGGCGCCGAGAAGCCCGGCGCCGCGCACGGGGTGCCCCCTGGGCCCGGCGGCAACTTGGCCAAGCTGCGCGCCATTCTGGACCTGGCGCGCACGGTGCAAAGCTCATTCTCGGTGGACGACGTGCTGGCCTCCGTGGTGGACACGGCGCTGGCCATTACGGGCGCCGAGCGCGGCTTCTTGATGCTGCGCGCCGCCGGCGGTCTGGAGATGCGCATCGCCCGTCACCGGCGGGGGAGCCATCTGCACTCGAGCGACCTGCGGGTGCCGCGCGAGGTGATCCACCGCGCGCTGGAACGCCGGCGGGAACTGCTCTCCATGAACTTCGATCCCCTGGGCGAAGGCGAGACGCGGCCCCAGGCGAGCGTCGCGGATCTCGAACTGCGCAGCGTGATCTGCGTCCCGCTGGTGCGCATCCGGACGGGCCAGGGCGAAGCCACCAGCGTCCTTTCGACCGGCAGCGAAACCGTGGGCGTGCTCTACATGGATTCGCGCCTGGTGGCGGCCGACCTGGCGGGCGGCAATCGCGAACTGCTGCAGACGCTGGCCATCGAGGCCTCCACCGTGCTCGAAAACGCGCGCCTGCTCGAGGAAGAGCGCGCCAAGCGCCAACTGGAGGAGGAGCTGCGCTTGGCGCGGACCATCCAGCAAAGCCTGCTTCCCGGCAAACTGCCCTCCGAGGGATGGCTGCGCGCCAGCGGAAGCAGCGTGGCGTCTCACGAAGTGGGCGGCGATTACTTCGACGTGACGCCGGTGAACGAGCATTGCTGGTGCGCGGTGGTGGCGGACGTTTCGGGCAAGGGCGTAAGCTCGGCGCTGCTGGCCTCGCTGCTGCAGGGCGCGCTGATTACAGCCACCGACCACCCCGGCACCATGGGCCGCCGCATGGAGCGGCTGAACCGCTTCCTCATGGACCGCACCGGCGGCGAGAAGTACGCCACGGTGTTCTACGCCCTGCTGGAGCTCGACGGACGGCTGAGCTACGTGAACGCGGCGCACTGCCCGCCGATAGTCGTGCGGGCCAGCGGCGAACTCTCCACGCTGGACGCAACCGGCACGCCGGTAGGTCTGATGGAGACGGCCGAGTTCGGGGTAGCCGAGGAGCGGCTGGCTCCTGGCGACAAGGTCGTCATATACACCGACGGCGTGACCGAGGCTCAGAACGCCGCCGGCGAATTCTTCGGCAAGAAGCGGTTGCGCGAGATTGTGACGGCGCGCGCCGGGGACCATTGCCAGGCGGTTCACGACGCCATTCAGGCGGCCGTAACGGAGTTCACCGAGGGCGCCCCGCAGTCGGACGACATCACCCTGGTGGTACTGGAAAAGGGGACAGACGCATTTATTTAAATGCGTCTGTCCCCTTTTTACAGCTTCATGCGCTCTAGCTTCCGGTAAAGCGTCTTGCGCTCAATCCCCAGGATCTGCGCGGCCTTGCTCTTGTTGCCACCCGTGGCGGCCAGCACGCGGCGGATCTGGTCTTCTTCGGCGTCGGCCAGCGTCTCGACGGGCTTCTCGCGCGATTCCATGCTGGTCAGGGCGTCGTGCACCGTCTCGGAATCGACGCGGTCCGCCAGAATCGTCAGCCGCTCGATCACGTGCTGCAACTGGCGCACGTTGCCGGGCCAGGTGTAATCCTGAAGCGCCTTGACGCCGGAATCCATCAGCTTCACGTCGCGGTTGTAGCGTGCGTTGTACTTGTTGATGTAGAACCGCGCCAGTAGCGGAATGTCGCTGCGCCGCTCGCGCAGCGGCGGCAACACGATGCGCACCGTGTTCAGGCGGTACCACAGGTCTTCGCGGAACTTCTTCTCGTCCACCAGGCGCTGGAGGTCGCGATTGGTGGCCGCAATCACGCGCACATCGACTTCCTTGGACCGCGATGCGCCTACCGGGCGGATCTCGTGCCCTTCCAGAAAACGCAGCAGCGCCAATTGGAAGTTCATCTCGATTTCGCCGATCTCGTCCAGGAACACCGTTCCCCGGTGGGCGGCTTCGAACACGCCGACGCGGTCGCGGTCGGCGCCGGTGAACGCGCCGCGCATGGCGCCGAACAGCTCGCTCTCCAGCAGCGAGGGCGCGATCGACGAGCAGTCCACGGGCACGAACGGCTGGCTGGCCCGCCGGCTGAAGCGGTGAATCATGCGCGCCACCAGCTCTTTGCCGGTCCCGGTCTCACCCTCGACGATGACGCTGGCGTCGGTGGGAGCGGCCCGCGAAACGGTCTTGTAGATCTCGACCATCCCGGGCGAACTGCCGATCATTTCGGTCTCGGGCAAGTCCTCTTCTTCGGCCTCGTGCCCCTGGTCGCTGCGCGCGGCCTCGGCGCGCTCGATGGCGTCGAACAGCACGTCGAACTCGAAGGGCTTGGCAATGTAATCGAAGGCGCCGCCGCGGGTGGCCGCCATTACCGTTTCGACCGTGCCGCGGCCGGTCATCAGAATCACCGAACAGAGCGGATCTTTCCGCTTGGCGGCGTCCAGTATGTCGAGGCCGGTGTGCTCGTCGATATAGATGTCGGAGACCACGATGGGATAAGCGTCGCTGCCCAGGCGCTCGATGGCTTCCGCGGTGGTCGACACGCCATCCACCGCGTACCCTTTCTCTTCCAAGGCCGTCAGTATGGTGAACTGCAGCGCTGGATCGTCTTCTACTAACAGTATTTTCTGCATTAATGTTGTACGGGCACGACCACCGTGAAACACGAGCCAACCCCCGGCTCGCTGGTCACTTCAATCCGCCCCCCATGCTGTTCCACGATCTGTTGGACGATGGAAAGCCCGATTCCGGTGCCTGCTTCTCCGGATTCTTCCGCCTTTTTGGTGCGGTAAAACTTCTGAAAGACCTGCTTGACCTCCTTCTGATCCATGCCGATGCCCTGGTCCTTCACGGCGATCCGTATGTGGCCATTGTCCCTCCAGCCGGAGACCCTGACTTCGGTGCGCTGAGGGGAATACTTCACGGCGTTGGTAAGTAAATTGTAGCAGGCGTACTCCATCAATTCGCGGTCGCCGGTAAGTTGCAGTTCCTCGGGGATGGGTTCCAGCGTGATGGCGATATGCTTGCGCTCGCCCAGCGGCTTCACGCGCTCCGCGCAGACGTCCACCATCTCCTTCAACGGGATGGCCTCGCGCTTCAGCTCCATTTGCCCCGCGGAGAGCCGCTCCACATTGAGAAAAATCTCCACCATGCGGGCCAGGCGCTTGGATTCCGAATTGATGAGCAGCGCGATCTGGTGGCGTTTTTCCTCCGTGAGCGCATAGCGGGAGATCAGCTCGCTGGATCCCTGGATGGCGGAAAGCGGCGTGCGCATTTCATGCGTGACGAAGTGCATGGCCTGCTGGTAGCGCTCGCGCGCGGCCTGCTCGATGCGCAGATTACGGCGCACCACCAGATGATAGTAAGCCGCCGCCGTCATGGTCCCGAACAGCGCCGCGAATGCCGGTGTCGAAAAAGGAAGGACGCGCCGATGTGTGAAAAAGGCGTAGGGCGTGACACCGGCGGCCGCCAGAATCAGCACGCTCGCGGCGTATGCCTGCCACCCTGGCAGATACCGGAAGGCCAGGCCCGCCGCCACCACCAGGCCAAGACTGATGAGCAGCATCCAGAAGTAGGAAAGATCGGTGATGAAGAGGCCCTGTGCCAGGGTCTCAAACGCCTCAGCGTTGATTTCGATCCCGGTGGTTTGGTGGCTGAGCGCGTAAGGGGTCAAGAGGCGGTCGCGAACCTCGGTGATGGCAGTGACGCCGACGAATACCACCTTGCCCGTGAATTTCGCCGCCAGTGCGGGATTTTCGAGCAGGGCCTCCAGGGATACGCGGGGGATGGGGTCCATGCCGAACGGAATGAACCGCACGCGCATGGGCCGGCCCTCACCTTCAACACGAGTCCGGGTGATGGGGGAATGCTCGGGAATGGGAATAATGGTGTCGCCGATCTGAAGATCGGTGGGAGATTCGATGATGGGCGCGCCCCGGCTCAAGCGGAACGCCTCCAGCGATAATGCCCACCGCCGCACATGGCCGGAGTGTTCTTCCATGTGTTTTTCCAGAGGAATGACGCGCGTGACGGAGTCATTCTGGTCCGGATCGACGTAAACGTGCCCCAGGGCGGCGCCGCGCCGGAACTCCTCGAGCGGGTCCTCCCACTGCCGGCCGTCATCGATCAGCTCGCAGGAGAGCACCAGGTTGGGCGTGGCATGAAAAGCCTGGGCGAGCGCGGCATCCACGGCCGGGTCCTGACTTCTTTCGGCGAGGATCACGTCGACCGCGACGGCCTCGGGCGCAGCCGGCGCAATCAGGCGGAGGGCCTGGGCCAGAGGCAGCCGAATGCCGTGGATGCCGCCGGGAATGGCGGAAAGGGTCCGCTCGTCGATGGCCAGCAGCACCGACTGTGGCTGCCACGGCTTGGGCCGATAGAGACGGAACATTTCGTCGTAGGCGTAATTGTCCAACTGCGCCCCGAACATCCAGCTCCCCACGACGGCCACGACAAACGCGGCCGCCAGCAGGGCGACATACGAAGCCGTGCTTTTCCAGTTCAGCCGCGCCACGAATTTCAGTATAGTCGGGTGACGCATGCTTTAGCTTGCCCTTTCACGCAGCAGCTACCGCTGGCTCAGCCCGCCGTCCACCGCCAGCAGTTGCCCGGTGACAAAGTTGGACGCTTTCAGAAAGTAAACCACCGCGTCCGCGACCTCCGCCGGCGTCCCGCCGCGCCCTGCCGGAGTGGCTGCGATCATCTTCAGGCCGCGCTCATCGATGTCTTCGAACGGAATCACCCCCGGCGCCACCGAGTTCACCGTGATTTCCGGCGCGAAGGCCTTGGCCAGCGCGCGCGTCAGCATAATCACCCCGGCCTTTGAGGCGCAGTAGTGCGCGTGCTCCGCCCAGGGGCGTACACCGCCCAGCGAGCTGATATTCACAATGCGCCCGCCGCCGGTCTTCTGCATGAGCCGCGCGCCGTTCTGGCAGCAGAAGAAGACCGCTTTCAGGTTCACGGAGTGAATGAAATCCCAGTCCTGCTCGGTGATTTCGAGCGGAAGGCGACGCGTGAAACGCGCGGCGTTGTTCACCAAGCCGTCGAGCCGTCCGAAACGCTCTTCCACTTCCGCGAACATGCGGCCGATTTCGGCCACGCTCTCCAGGTTGGCGCGTACCACGGCCGCGCCGCCACACTCCTCGGCCGTGCGGCGCGCCTCGGCTTCCGAGCGGTGGTAATGGATCGCTACCCGCGCGCCCTCTTCGGCCAGCCGCAGGGCGATCCCTCGCCCGATTCGCCGGGCCGCGCCGGTGACCAACACCACGCGGCCGGCGAGACCTCCATCAGACGTTCGGCTCTCCATGAACTTCGATCTCCTCCGGGTCCACGCCTTCGCGCGCCGGCTCGGGAAGCCGGCCGGTGAATTGCGCCCAGCCCCAGAATATCGCGGTTGTCGAGCTCAGCGCTCCCGCAATCGCGCCAATCGTCCGCGGGTTCCAATGCTCGGATGCGATGCCCGCCAGCATCATCGAGATCATCATCACAGACCATGTGGTCGATTCCATGGTGGCGAATACCCGCCCCCGAAGTCCGTTCGGAACGTGTCGCAGCAGTTGCGACATGTTCATCACGGAGCTGAACCCCACGCCCGCGCGCGATAGCGCGATAAACACCAGCGCCCACGTGAAGCTGCGCATCTGGCTGAACAGGATATACGACCCGCCATGCACCACGTAACAGATCGCAATGGAGCGTTTGTAATTGGTGAAGCTGAGACGCCGTCCGATGGTGTGAGCCAGCACGCCGCCGCACAACAGGCCGACCCCGGCGAAGCTCCAGATGGTGCCGAGACCGGCCGGGCCGCGATTGAAAACCAGCTCGCCGAACACCGTGAACAGGATCTGCGCCGCCCCGCCGCCGGTGGCCCAGCCCACGTTGATCAGAGCGAGTCCGAGAATCAGCGGCGTGGCGCGCATATACCGCAGCCCCTCCTTGTACTCGTGCCACGGCCGCACCACCTCGGCTTCGGTGAGCGAGCTGCGCGGCGCGCGGAAGCCCCTGCCCGCCAGAAACAGCCGGGAGATGCACAGCGCGGAGACCAGAAACGAGATCGAGTTGCCGAAAAACGCCCACTGGTATCCGAACTGCATCACGCTCGCCCCACCCAGGAAAGTGCCGATGGTGAGCGTGGTCCACTGGGTGGTCTGGGTCAGCGAATTGGCGGTGTGCAACTCGTCTTTGGTGGCGATGGAGGGCAGAATGGACGCGCGGCCACTGGTGAAAAACGGCGAGGCCAGCATGAGCAGGGCGCTGAGCACATACAGCAGCCACGTGTCCGTGCGCCTCACCGTAAGGATGAAAGCCATGGCCACTATCGCCCGGATCAAATCGCTGGCGATCATGACTTGCTTGCGGTTGAGCCGGTCCAGCACCACCCCCGCCACCGGCCCAATCAGTACCGCCGGGATGGCGCGCGAGAGCATCACCCCGCTCACCACCAGCCCCGACCTGGTGTGCGCCACCGCCAGGCTGAAAACCGCGATGTTGTTGAAGTGGTCGCCGATTTCGCTGACCACCTGGCCGGCCCACGTGTACCGATAGTTGCGGTTGTCCCTCAGCAGCGAGACGAAGGCGTTCAACCGATGGACTCCTCGCGCACGGTGATCGCGCGAATGTAGTCGTGGTCGAGCGCGTAGCCGAATCCCGGCTCGTCGCGAATGGCGATGGTGCCCCGCGGCGTGGTTTCGACGGCCGGCTCAATAATGTCGCGCTTCCAGTACCTCTGGCTCGCCGAAATGTCGCCCGGCAGCACGAAATTCGGCAGCGTGGCCAGCGCCACGTTGTGCGCGCGCCCCACACCCGCCTCCAACATCCCTCCGCACCACGCCGGAATCCCCGCCGCCCGGGCCACATCGTGTACGCGTTTGGCCTCGCTAAACCCCGCCACGCGCCCCAGCTTGATATTGATGATGCCGCAAGCGCCCAGCTTGATGGCCTGCTCCGCGTGGCGGGCGGTACGAATGCATTCGTCCAGGCAGATGGGGGTCTGGAGCCTTCGTTGCAACTCCGCGTGGTCGATGATGTCGTCGTGGCTGAGCGGCTGCTCGATCATCATCAGGTAGTAGTCGTCAAGCTGGCGAAGATGCTCCGCGTCGGCCAGCGTGTACGCCGAGTTGGCGTCCGCCATCAGCTTGATTCCGGGAAAACGCTCCCGCACGCTGCGCACCACGTCCACGTCCCAGCCCGGCTTGATCTTGATCTTGATGCGCTGGTACCCCGCGGCCAGCTCGCGCTCGATCTTCTCCAGAAGCCGCTCGACCGTGTCTTGAATGCCGATGGAGACGCCGCAGGGAATCTCGCGCCGGGCCCAGGGGGCACCCCCGCCGCCGATTTTCTTCCACAGCGGCACCCCATCGAGACGCGCCGCAAGATCCCAGACGGCCGTTTCCAGGCCCCCACGCGCCATGTTGTGGCCGCGGATGTGCGCCGTCAGCGGGTAAACGTCCGCGGCGCTCTCGATCTCGCGGCCGACCACGCGCGGCGCCGCGTAGTCGCGCAGAATCATCCACGCCGACGCGGTCCATTCCTCGTTGTAGAAGGGGTTTTCGCCGGCCGTCACCTCGCCCCAGCCGGACGCTCCTTCACCCTGCGCCTCCACCAGAATGATGTGGCGCTCGGTGGTGCGCCCGAAACTGGTTTCGAAGAAATCGACCAGCGGCATGCGGATCTGGCGCAAGGTGACGCGTTCGAGCTTCATGGCCACGGCTCCAGGAGGTAGGTTCCTTCCGTTTCGCTCCGCTCGAAGCCGGTCACCGCCAGCCCGCGCTCGAAGGCGCGCTGGAACTTCTCGCCGTTGATTCTCTGGATTTCACGCGCGCGGCCAGGGTCTTCGCCGCGAATCCGCGCCATATCGGCCGGGAAGACGATGCGCTCCTCGACACGCCGCGCCACCGCTTCGCCCGCCAGGACGGCCCGCACGCGCGGCGAATCCGTCCACCATTCGGCGATGCAGCGGTCGGTAGGCAGCCCGCCGTGCAAGGGGCTGTCGGTCACACCGTACTGGTTTTCAGAATACTGCCGCACCACTGCGCCCAGCCGTTCGAGGTTGAAGAATGCGTTCTTGAGTTCCAGTGGATCGAAGGTCCACTCGATCAGCTCGATCCCGCGATCGAGGGCTTCCTCGCGCTGCCGCAGCTTCAGCCGCCGCCCGATCCCGGCATTCCGCCAGGCCGGCAGCACCCCCAGCATGTGGCTGTGCAGATACGCCCGCGGTCCTGGCTTGATGCCGGGCACGGCTATCAGGAACCCGGCCATCTCGCCGCCATCGTAAGCGCCGAACAGTTGCCCGCCTATCTTTCCGTACACTACGAAAGAACGCAGGGGCAGCATCTCGCTATCGGCGAACCCCCAGATGGTCTGCTGCAGGCGGACAGCCTCCGCGAATTCCTCGAACTGGCGCAACTGGCGGATCTCGATCACCGCTTGGCTTCCTGCCACAGCGCCTCCAGTTCCTCGATACTGGAATCTCGCGGCTTCCGGCCGCGCTCGGCCAGCTTGCGCTCGATGTAGCCGAACCGCTCGCGAAACTTGGCGTTGGTTCCGCGCAGCGCTTGCTCGGGATCCACCTTCACGAATCGCGCCAGGTTCACCAGCACGAACAGCAGGTCGCCCAGCTCGTCTGCAAGCTGCACTGGCGACCCGTTGCGCCGCGCCTCGTCGAACTCGGCCAGCTCTTCATGCAGCTTCTCGAGCACCTGCTCGGGATTCTCCCAGTCGAACCCCACGCCCGCGGCGCGCGAGGCGATCTGTTGCGCCTCCACCAGCGCCGGCAGCGCGCGCGGCACCGTGCCCAGAAGGCCCGCCTCTTCCCTGCCCTGGTCTTTCTTTTCCGCCGCCTTCACCCCGGCCCAGATGCGCTTCACATCGCCGGCCGATTCCGCCGATTCCTCCCCGAACACATGCGGATGGCGCCGAACGAGCTTCTCATTAATGGCGTCGAGCGCATCCTCGATGCCGAACAGGCCCTGTTCCGAACCCATCTGCGCGTAGAAGACGGCTTGCAGCAGGAAGTCGCCCAACTCTTCGGCGAGTTCCTTCCACTCGCGCCGGTCGATGGCGTCGAGAACCTCGTAGGTCTCTTCGAGGGTGTACGGTTTGATGCTCTCGAAGGTCTGTTCGCGGTCCCACGGGCACCCGTCCGGAGCGCGCAATCGGGCCATGATTGCGACCAGTCTTTGGAATTTTTCGCCAGCCGTGGAATCGGTTCTCATTGGGGGGAGCGATTTCCCCCAATGTAGCATAGGGCGCAGGGCGAACCCGCCCTGACGGTAGCGGATACGTCAGGAGGCTGATCGTTCCATCACTCCGGCGCTCTGGGTTCTCCCGCCAGGAACAAAGCAACCTGCTCGCGCAGAACAGAACAGCGATTCTTAGCGGCGCGCCAGACACCGTCAGATACAGGCTCTCATGCCGCATACAAGAGCCGCGCCTCTTCAAGGACGGAAGCCCGGATCAGCGGCTTGAGTCCGTTCTTGGATACCAGATCCACCTTCCGCCCGAGGAGATGGGAGAGATCCAACATCAAGCCGGCGTAGTCCACCAGATCGATGCCGGCATCCGGCAGGAACTCGACCAGCATGTCGATGTCGCTCGCGGGCCGCATCTCTCCGCGGGCCGCCGACCCGAAAAAAGAGAGCTCCCGAACGCAGTACCGCCGGCAGAGATCTGCCAGCTTGGTATCATCGACCTGCGTGTCGCCGAGTTGGAGCATGTGGCTCATGGTTCCGTTCTCCATTATGCCCGACTCCTGGGCGGGTTGTCAGAGCCGCGCATGACCCAGAGGGTGTAGAATCGGGCCTCAGGAGGACTTACGATTCTGGTTGCAGGCGCCACCGGCTTGCTCGGAAGCGCGGTGTGCCAAAAGCTGGCGAAGCGCGGCGAAACGGTTCGGGCGCTGGTCCGCGCCACCAGTGCCAAAGACAGGTTGGACGCCCTGCGGTCATGCGGCGCCGAATTATGCACCGGCGACCTGAAAGACCCGGTCTCTCTCGGTAGCACGTGCCGTGGCGTGGACGCCGTGATCTCGACGGCGTCCTCCACCCTCTCCCGGCAGCCTGGAGACTCGATCGAATCCGTGGACGCAGCCGGACAACTCAACCTTGTGAACGCAGCCAAAGCCGCCAACATCGCGCGGTTCGTTTTTGTTTCGTTCCGGCGGCCACGGGCCATATCGTTCCCGTTGGCCGATGCCAAACGCCAGGTCGAAGAGGCCATCGCCACCCTGAACTTCACCATCATTCAGGCGAGCTGGTTCATGGAGGTGTGGCTGAGCCCCGCGCTGGGGTTCGACTACGCCAACCGAACGGCGCGCATCTATGGCCCCGGTACGAGCCCGATCAGTTGGGTTTCCTTCCGGGATGTCGCCGAAATGTGCGCCCTCGCGCTTCGATCTCCGGCCGCGGACCGCCGCACGATCGAGTTTGGCGGACCCGAGGCACTCGGCCCACTGGAGGTGGTCGCCCGTTTCGAAAAAATCGGCGGCAGGCCGTTCCAACTCGAACATGTTCCCGAGCAGACTCTGCGCGCACAATTCGATGGAGCGGCGGATCCCATGCAGAAGACCATTGCCGGGCTGATGCTGGGCTATCTGTATGGAGACGCCATAGACATGGCGCCCGTGGTGGACCAGTTCGGCATCCAGCTCACGAGCGTCGATGAGTACGCCCGCGGCGTGCTGGGCATACAAGCTTGATATGGAATGGAGGGAACCTTGCGTAACATACTATCGATCCGGGGCGGAGGCATCAGAGGAATCATCCCGTGCTGCTGCCTGATGAAACTGGAATCGCAACTGGGCGGCCTGACGCGCGACCACATC
>Ga0326727_10011259_pt1 | contig 20927 bp, 21 predicted proteins | sample MB2enrmetagenome_FD_207643 | JGI IMG/M metagenome (GOLD analysis project Ga0326727, IMG submission 207643) | Lab enriched peat soil microbial communities from McLean, Ithaca, NY, United States - MB29MY | ecosystem: Environmental > Terrestrial > Soil > Wetlands > Peat | place: USA: New York...
CTCGGCATTGGGGGCGCTGAACGGCGAGCCGCAGTGGGAAGCCAAGATCGACGAGCTGATGGAGGCGGTGGACAAGTACGTACCGCGGCCGGATCGCGCGGTGGATCTGCCTTTCCTGATGCCGATTGAGGACATTTTTTCGATCTCCGGGCGCGGCACGGTGGTAACGGGCCGCATTGAGCGCGGCAAGGTGAAGGTGGGCGAGGACGTGGAGATTGTGGGCTTCCGCGAGACGCGCAAGACGGTGTGCACGGGCGTGGAGATGTTCAAGAAGCAGTTGGACGAGGGGCTGGCGGGCGACAACGCGGGGATTCTGTTGCGCGGCACTCCCAAGGAGGACGTGGAGCGGGGGATGGTGCTGGCCAAGCCGGGCTCGATCACGCCGCACACCAACTTCAAGGGTTCGGTGTATGTGCTGAGTAAGGAAGAGGGCGGGCGTCACACGCCGTTCTTCAAGGGCTACCGGCCGCAGTTCTACTTCCGGACAACGGACGTGACGGGAGTGGCGGAGCTGCCGGAGGGCGTGGAGATGGTGATGCCGGGCGACAACGTGGAGCTGACGGTGGAGCTGATTACGCCGGTGGCTCTGGAGAAGGGACTGCGATTCGCGATTCGCGAAGGCGGCCGCACGGTGGGCGCAGGAACGATCTCGGAGATTATCAAGTAAGAGGGACTAAGGGACTAAGGGACTAGGGAACAGGGATCATGGACTGGGGGCTAGGAAAGATATGGTTTCTGGAACCTGACAAGTGGAAGGGAATTGGACATGCGGGAAATCATTACCATGCAGTGCACCGAGTGCAAGGAGCGCAACTACTCGACGACGAAGAACAAGAAGACGGTTACCGGCCGTCTCGAGCTGAAGAAGTTCTGTAAGCGCTGCCGCAAGCACCAGGTACATAAGGAAGCGAAGTAGAGCAGCTATTCGCTTTTAGCCGTTAGCTTTTAGCTACTTGTTGGGACAATGGACATTTTCAATTTCCCATGAACGAGCTAAAGGCTAATAGCTAACGGCTAAAGGCTGTTCTTAGGGGCGTAAGCTCAACGGCTAAACTGCCGGTCTCCAAAACCGGACTTGGGGGTTCGAATCCCTCCGCCCCTGCCAGATTGTTGACAGAGAACAGAGATCAGAAGATGCGGCCGCGGGAAACGCGAGAGGGCTGGTCGAAGCAAGAAGAGAGCTGATCACTGATACTGATCTGTGAGAAGGAATGAAGTATGGCGACGAAAGCAGCAATGGCGAACAGGGACGATCAACCAAGGAAGCGGCAGGAGCCGAACGCCTTGCAAGAGTTTGGCGGCGGCGTACTGGGCAAATGGAATGAGTTTACCCGCTTTCTGAGCGATGTGCGCGCGGAGATGCGCAAGGTGGTTGCGCCCTCGCGGAAGGAAGTGCAGGTGACGACCTCAGTGGTGATTGTTGCAGTCTTCCTTTTTGGCATCTTTTTCTTTGTAGTGGACGGCGTTTTCAGAATCGCCGTGCATATGTTGCTGGGCCGGCTGGGCGGATTGCAGTAGCCGGGAAAGCAAGGAATCGAGAAGGAAATGGCAGACGAGCTGGAACAACCCGTAGAGGCGCAGGCGGCTGAGGCAGTGGCGCCGGCAGCCGACGCAGAGCCGCAGGCGGCTGAAGCGGAGCCGCAGCCGGTGCGCAACGAGCGCTTCCGGTGGTACATTCTGCACGCCTACTCGGGCTTCGAGCGCAAGGTGCGTGAGTCGATCGAGAGCCGCGTGCAGGCCTTCGGACTGAAGGACCGCGTAGGGCGGGTGATGATTCCCACCGAGCCGGTGACGGAGATCATCAACGGCAAGAAGCGCACCGTAGAGCGGGTATTTCTGCCCGGCTACGTGCTGGTGGAGATGGAGCTGGACAACGAACTTTGGCACGTGTTGAAAGACACGCCCAAGGTGACGGGATTTCTGGGCACCGGCGACAAGCCGGTGGCGCTGAGCGAAGAAGAGGTGAGTTCGATTCTCTTCCGCAGCGAAACGGCCAAAGACAAGCCGCGGATGAAGATCAAATTTGAGAAGAGCGAGCAGGTACGCATCACCGACGGGCCGTTTGCCAACTTCAATGGCGTGGTGGACGAGATCAACGAAGATCGCGAAACGCTGAAGGTGATGGTGACCATTTTCGGACGCTCGACGCCGGTCGAACTGGAGTTCGGCAAGGTGGAAAAGATTGAGTAGTTGCAGCTTCTAGCTATTAGCTACTAGCTTCTAGCCTGCGGATCACCTAGCGACCGCCGGTTTAATAGCGAACGCTTAAGCGGCAGCACCAAAATTTGCATGAGAAGAAACCGGCTAGTAGCTAGAAGCTAGGAGCTAGTAGCTGGTTCCAGAGGAACCAATGGCACCTCCGAAGAAGGTTACCGGCTACGTAAAGCTGCAGATCGAGGCCGGCAAAGCAACGCCCGCGCCGCCGGTTGGTCCGGCGCTGGGGCAGGCGCAGGTCAACATCATGGAGTTCTGCAAGCAGTTCAACGCGAAGACGCAGAACAAGGAGATGGCCGGGCTGATTATTCCGGTCGTCATTTCGGTTTACGCCGACCGCACTTTCAGCTTTGTGACCAAGACGCCCCCGGCGGCGGTTCTGCTGAAGAAGGCGGCGGGCATAGAGAAGGGCTCGGGCACGCCCAATAAGGAAAAGAAGGGCAAGGTGACCGAGAAGCAGGTGCGCGAGATCGCCACGCAGAAGATGCCGGATTTGAACGCGGCGTCTGTCGAGTCGGCCATCAAGAGCATCAAGGGCACGGCGCGGTCGATGGGGATTGAAGTGGTGTAAGCCGCAAAACTGAAACGCTCTGGAGAAGCCGGTGCTTGTCGCCGGCTTTTTCATTTGGCGCATGAGGTGATTCTATGAGCCAGTTAAAGGCTGACGTTGACGGCGAACTTCGCCAGGCGATGGTGGAGAGTTGGGCCGTCAACGAGCGGATGAATCAGATTGTCCTTGAGCACCTTGATCCTGCTGCATGGCGCGCCAAACTGCCCGGCAGCAAGGGGCGGACGATTGCAGCCATCGTGGCGCACGTGCACAACATCCGCCGCAAATGGATCAGGCTATCTGCCCCAAATCTGAAACAGCCGGCTGCGCTCGACCGCTCCGGCTGCACGCAGAGTCAGGCGAGGGCCGCTCTGAAGGAAAGCGCCGCGCGCTGCTCGGAGATGCTTGCGCAGGCATTGAGTGGGGCGAAGAGCCGGACGAAGACTTTTCGCCGCGACGGTTGGGCGAAACCGTGGCCCGCGGGCGCGGCAATGGTGGCCTTCATGATTACGCATGAAGCGCATCATCGCGGCCAGGTGTGCATGCTGGCCCATCAACTCGGATTCCCGTTGCCAGTGAAAGCGGGAGCCGGGATCTGGGTTTGGGAAAAACTGTGGAAGGAGTGCGGGTTCGGGAGTCCGCGATAATGGCGCGGCGCTGCATGAAAATGCGGGACTGGAAACCGGCGTTACGATTCGGCCGGTTGGAGGCCGAGGGCCTCAACTTCCAAGCCGCCGAAGTCGGGATGGTCGTTTTCGCGGATGCGGTAGGCGATATCAATGAGGCTGCCTTGCTCGAGGCGAAGCTCGATGGCGCGCCCGGCAAGGCCCCAGCCGACGGCGCGGATGGAAGCGATGGGAGCGGCGCTGGCCGGCAAGCTGCGAGTGGACTGATTTGACGGCGGCCCAGGAGCCTGCGCAAGTTCGAGGGAGAGGTGACGATCTTTCATGATGCGTGGCGGCCTGAGCAGGCGCGCGGAGTGGGCGATGAAGATGGGTTCGGGGTTGCCGTGGCCGAGGGGTTCAAGCTTGCGCAGCCAACCGGCCAGCACAGGCGTGATGCGGTCGAGCGGCAACTCGGCGTGAATGTGCAGGAGGCGCTCGGGCTCGCGGGCGGCTAAATGCTCGTTGGCGTAGAGGCGCAGCCGGCGCTTGAGCTCGGGCAGGGCTGTGGCGGGCAGAGCAAAACCGACAGCGAAGGCGTGGCCGCCAAAACGCGTGAAGAGATCGGCGCAGGATTCGATGGCGGCGAGCAGAGGAAATCCGTCAACGGAGCGGCCGGAGCCGTGGGCGATACCGCCATTGGGGCCGTCTTCCACGCTGACAACGATGGCCGGCTTGGCGGTGCGCTCGACCACGCGCGAGGCAAGGATGCCGATAACGCCGCGATGCCAGCCTTCGCCGTCGACGACGAGAAGCCGGTCAGAGGCGAGCTCGCCGGCTGCCTCTGCGTCCACTTTCAAGCGCGATTCGATTGCTGCGAGCGCGGACGCTTCAGTGTCGCGGCGCTCGCGATTCAGGCGCTCCAGCTTGGCGGCGAGCTCCGTGGCGCGGTGGGAGTCGCGCGTGGAAAAGAGCTCGATGACGTCGGAGGCGACGTCCATGCGGCCGGCGGCGTTGATGCGCGGCGCAAGGCGGAAGGCGACATCGTAGCCGGTGAGTTGTTTGCTGGCTGGATCGAGCGCCGCGGCAGCGAAGAGAGCGCGCAAGCCGGCGCCCGCGGGGCGTCGCAGCTCGCGCAAGCCGAGAGAAGCGATGGTGCGGTTTTCACCGCGGAGGGGAACGGCATCGGCGATGGTGGCGATGGCCGCCATCTTGAGAAAGCTGGGCAGCGTTTTTTCGCGGCAGCGCGTCGAATCGCGGCGCTCAAGCACCGCCTGCGCGAGCTTGAGCGCGATGGCTGCGCCGCAGAGAGATTTTTCAGGGTACGAGCATCCCGATTGATTCGGGTTCAGGATGGCGAGCGCGGCGGGGATCGCGTCGTGGGCGGCCGGCAAGTGGTGGTCGGTGATGATCAGATCAAGGCCAAGCTTGCGCGCGGTTTCCGCTTCGGCAAAGGCGCGCATGCCGGTGTCGACGGTGATGACGAGGCAGACGCCTTCGGCGTGGGCCGCTTCGAGCACGTTCGACTGCATGCCGTAGCCGTCGCGCAGGCGATGAGGGACATGGAAGCGCGCTATGCCGCCGAGCATTTCAATGGCGGTCTTGAGCAGGACGACGGCGACGGTTCCGTCCACATCGTAATCGCCGTAGAGAAGCACGCTTTCGCGCGCGCCGATGGCGCTCTCGAGTCGCTCGACGGCTTCGCTCATGCCCAGCATGAGGAAGGGATCGTGCAGGTGGGCCGGCTCGGGATTCAGGAAGGCGTAGGCCTGTGCGGCGGTGGTGATGCCGCGCGCCACGAGCAGTTCGGTGAGCACCGGCGGCAGGCGCGCCTCGCGTGCCAGAGAAGCGGCTTCTTCAGGGTGCGGCTCGGCGAGGAGCCAGCGCTGCGGCGGCGACAAACTGAGCGCGGCAGTAGCTTTGTTTTCGGCCCCGATGGAGCTCACGCGGATTATTCGTCCTCGTCGTCGTGCGAATGAGCGTCGTCGATCACGATGTCCTGAAAGCTTTCGAGGTTCTCCAGGAGATCCTGATAGCGCTCGTACCATTCGGTAGTGCTTTCGTGCAAAAAAACCAGCCCCTGATAGATGAATCCGAGCTGGATGTAGCCCAGCATGCCCGTGTACTTGCGCAGCCACTTGGCCTCGACCAACTCCGTGGCTTCTTCGTCGGGGAAGTTCATCTCGCCGGCTTCCTCGATGAGCGCGTCCAGTTCCTCTCGGTCGAGCGTCATCTCGCTGAAGGTGACAAAGGGAGCGCCCACGCGCTTGGCCATCTCCACAAAGTCCTTCCATGCGTCGGGATTGCCGCGGCCCTCCCAGAGAATGGAAGGGATGTCCTCGGTGATGTAGCCGGGCAGACGTTGCAGGCCGTGGCCCTCGATAAAAGCCACCATGTCGTCTTTCAGCGAAAGCAGGTTGTCGGTTCTCATCGTCAAACTCTCATTCTCGCAGATGGGGGCGGGGTGGGCTTCAGGAAATCTTTTATGCTTTGCCGGAAGAACTCCGCCACCCCCTGGAAAAAGATTCAGGCTGACCCGGCGCCGAGAATCCCGGCCGCGGCGTTGAGGCTTTATTCTGGAATTGCATCCACCGAGGAGGATCGTCACTTGCCCGCATTCGAACACCACGTCTTTGTCTGCCTCAACACTCGCCCGGCCGACGCGCCGCGCCAGTCCTGCACCGCCGACGGCGAAAGCGATCTGCATACCCAACTGAAGAAACTGGCCGATGAGGCTGGTCTTGGCAAAAGGGTGCGGATCAACAAGTCCGGCTGCCTGGATCAATGCGAGCACGGCCCCACGGTGGTGGTGTACCCCGATGCCGTCTGGTACGGCAATGTGAAGCCCGAGGATGCCGCGGAGATCGTGAAGGAACACCTGGTGGGCGGGCGGCCGGTAGAGCGGCTGCGCATTGCCGAGGGGTGCCTGAACAATAAGAGCTGCCCGCACCGGAGCAGAAAAGGGCAGGGACTGGGGACATAGGGGCTAGAGATCAGAGATCGGCATGCCTCGCTGCGGTTCGCTGGCCGAGGCCGTGGCGCAACGCCTCGGCGGTGTACAGGATGCGGTGCGGTGCGGTATTCTGAGATTTCGCCCATGATTTTCTCCCGCGACTACATTGGCTATCTTGCGCGCCGCACGGTGAAGCACCTGATCGACGCCAAGATGATTACTACCAGCGACTTGAAGGTGACCGAGGAGCGCGTGAATGCGGCGCTGCTCGATGAACTTGCGCTGGAGGACCGCATCAACGAAGAGGTGCGCGTGATTCTGGACGCCTACTCCGAAGAGATGCGCAAGAGCGGCGCGCAGTACGCCGAGATGTTTAAGAAGGTGAAGACCGAGCTGACTAAGAAGTACAAGGCGGTGCTATGAGGATCAACCGCGACAAGCTCAACAAGCTGGCCCACACAGTTGCGGATACGCTGGCCGAAATCGACCAGGTGGGTTTTCTTGAGGACCGCAACACCATTCGCCAGGAGGCGCGCAAAGCGCTGGAGGTTCTGCTCGCCGAGGAAGCGCGGATCGACACTTCAGCGCGGATGAAGATTGCAAACCAGCGCAAGATCATCCTGGAAGGCTCGCAGGAGTGGGACATTCTGTACCGCAAGTATTACAACGATGAAGTGCGCAAGCTGGGGATTTGAACGATTAGTCCCCGCGCTTCTACCGCCCGGCTCCGCCGCTTCCGCACCACGGCCACTTCGCTCATCACGTAAGTCCATCACGAAACGAAGCGGCACAACAGGTGCGCTGCTCTGACGGATACCCTGGAGATCTCCAACAACCTGGCCGAAAACTCCATGCGCCCCGTTGCCACCGGCCGCAAGAACTGGATCCACATCGGCAGGCCCCAAGCCGGCCCCCGCGTCGCCGCCATTCTCTTCGTGGTGGAAATCTGTCGCCGCCTCAGGATCCCGGTGCGCCACTATCTGGCCGACATCCTGCCCGGACGCGCCGCTGCGCCTAGCCGCCGCGCCGCCGAACTCACGCCCACAGCCTGGGCGGCAACGATAAAAGCCTGAAAACTTCTCTCACCCCCATCGCGCCACCGTCAACCGCGAGTTTGGCCGGACGCATTCTCTCTACGGAATGTTGACACTGGCCATGTTGGAGGGTGCGCCCGGGTTTCCCGAGGCATCGACACTCTCCACGATATAGTCATAGGTCTGGCCGTTAGAAACCGTGGTGTCCACGTAGGAGGTCTGTGTAATGGTCGAGGCATTCAACTGCTGATAGGATGTGCCGCCGCTGGGTGAACGATAGACGTTATATCCGGCGACGGGATCGGAGGAACTGGTAGGTGCATCCCAGGTCAAATTGACTTCATAAGAGCCCGCTGCACCCGTATTTGCGGCCGTGCCATTCGTCGTGCCGCCCCCGCAGCTAGTGAAAGCGAAAGGGAGGGAGCACAAGGAAAAAAGCAAGAATGCTCTCCAAACGCCCTGATGACTGACGACAGTACGCAATCTCCCATTACAGCGAATCAGCTGCGAAACAAAGCGAAACGAATAATCGGCCGTTCTACGGTAGTGGTCCGATAACTCGCAATCCGACATGTTTTGCGGCTGCGTCAACCTGGAAAACCCTCACATTCCCGTACATTTGGGCACACGGTCCCTGAGGGGGCGGGACCTTACTACCTGATTGTCGCTTCTTCTCAAGCGCAGATCAATGGCAATCACATGCATATTCAATATTTCTTAGCCGGGCGGCCTACGGCAAAACCAGAGGAGGTGAGGGGTAGGGGCGGATTTTCCACAGGTACCAGTACCAACCATTAAACATGCGTCCCGCTACGAACCGTTCGCAAGCTGAGAACTATAGCAAAACCAGAGATGCTGTAACCCGAAGCCGCTGCACTTAAGTCGCCGCGACCCCAAGGAGCGGCGACATTCAAAAAAGCTGAATAGGGCATATTCAGTTGCAGGTACGAAGTGCCGCCGCTGAGCCGTCACATTTTCCGATCCAGGCACGCCACAGAATTGAGCAAGCCCGGTCCGGACTCGCAAACGGATGTCGTCTTCGAAGAAGCGCTGTGCAGCGCCAGGCTGGCGCTGCGCCGCACGACCGTCCCTGGCGGCCTCTCTGCTCACAAATCGGGAGGTGGGACGCATGCCTCCGTGCCGATCAAGAAACACACCATGGCTGCAAAACGCCCGGCATAGCGGTTGGGTTTCGTGCCGGCAATTCCTCTGGCAACGCTTTGCCTGTCTCATTTTGCGGCAATGCACATGACTGAAGTCATGCCCCGACTGGGAATTCGATTTCCCCACAGACATTTTGACTTGATATATTGACGTAAAGTGCGCGGTATACTAATGCAAGCGGCGCAGCACCAGGGAGTCAAAAACCGGAAATGGCAGCGGGGTCAAAGTGGGGAAGGTCTGCCAGGTCAATCTGGTTTTTGATTCAAGATCTAAGAAGCTGTTTCATAACCTCCGCAAGACGATCATGAAGCAGGCGATGTGGAAGAAAGCCTGGTAGATGCTCAGCTCGCGATCAAAACGGACTACGAGATGGCGGAAGTTCCCCAACCACGCATTCGTTCTCTCGATCTTCCAGCGTTTGCGGAGAAGGATACTCGCTGGGCAAATCCTGCCACCGGGCGCCACTACGGGCAATCCACAGAATGCCTTCCAGCACCTGGCGGCTATCTGCCCATGGGCGGCCTCCGCGCTTCCCCTTGCGCAACTTGGGCAACAATGGTTCGATCTTCTTCCACTGCCGATCCGTTAACATCGGGCCGCCTCGTGGCATCGGCCTTTCCTCCTGCCACGTTATGGACCCGTTCAACCACGCTTTCCAAGTGCCTGTTTCGATTCCGAATCAGGTTATGAAACAGCTTCTAAGGGTGAAAATATGAGAGGCATTGTTATAGCAATTGGGTGTGCTTTCACATCAGTTTTGTTGCTGGCGCAAAAACCATCGTCAGCCGCGCCCCAGCACTCACGCGTAGGAATTGCATCCGACTGGACGCAACATCGCGCACTCTACACTGTTTCGAAGAATCCCGCCGTGATGGCACGAATCCAAAAGGATCCTCGTTGGACTCAACAGTGGTATCTCCGCCATCGTGAGGCGTGGTGGAGGGGACGGCCTAGCCGGCCCCGCAATCGGGTCGCAAATATCCACAGGGACTGGAGCGTGCCTCTGGGGTTCACGGGACCCTACTCTTCGATTAGCGGGATCACGCAATCCGGAACGATGGTCACTGTAACGACCACGGAAAAAAGTGCGTTGGCTTCTGGCCAAGGGGTTGTAATTTCCGGCGTTGCGGCAGGTGGGGGCGGATGTTCATCTGCCGCTGCCGCCGCGATCGACGGAGAGCAGACGATCACGGCGACGGGCTACGAGGCCTTTACGTTCACGAGTTCGCAATCCGCGACGATCGCCGTCGGTGATTGCACGCTGACGAGCGCGACGGCCGTTGGCGCGACGCCTTTTCAGCCGCTGTATGACTTTGCCTATTCCCTCGGCTCGTTCTACCCACCGCCCGGGATCCAGTCCCAAGCCGGCTTCGGCACGCTGAACACGCAGGATCTGTTGAATGGTCAGTACCTCGCCACTGCCGGCTTGCTTACGGTGACTAAAAGTGCTGCCCCTCCCGGCGACACTGGAACCTACCCCCTTTTACCGGGAGGACCCGACTTTGTAACAATTTTTGGCGGCGCAGTCGGTTACGACAACGTGCTGTTCCCCGATTATCCCGCGCTGACCCCCGCGTTTGATGGCAGCGGAATTATGTTTACTGATTCCACTTGGTATATCACCCTCTTGTACGACAGCACAGGCGGAGACGACGTCTATGACAACTGGAACTACCACCCACCTGCCCCAGGTATACCCCAATTCCTTGGTGGTCCGTTTGCCCTGAACAACGATCCCGGCGGAGGCCAGACTTCGCCTGCCAAGTACACCTTTGACGTGACCGAAGCTCCAAGCTGCACGAGCGACTTCGTGGCAATGGGGATTCCGGCCAATGCTGTCACTGGCGCCCAGGCAAATATTGTGGGGTACAACTATCTCTACACGCCTTCCGACGGAACCTCCGATACTTGCACGGGAACGGGGCCGAACGTTATGTTCGCCTACGCCTCAGGTACAGGAGAAGTGCCGGGATCGGTATCGCTTTCAACGGACGGGACGCAGCTTGCCTATGTTGAGGATCAGCTTACAGGCAGTTCCGTGTTTCACGTTCTGACGATCGGTACCACGGGGACAAACGGCACCAGCCCAACCGCGCCGGTCGTCCCCGGGCCCACGGGCGGCAATAACGCCGTGGATACAACCCGGCCACTCTCGGGCGGGTCCGGAAGCTGCGCCCCGCAAAGCTCCACAACGTCGCCTTTCATCAATTTCGCGAACAACGCTGCGTACGTAACCACCTACGCCTGGACTGGCGCAGGTACCGGGACAGGTTGTCTCTACAAAATCAGCAACATTTTTGCTTCCTCAGGTGGAACCGCGCCAATCATTGCGTGGAGCGTCCCCATCGGTGCTGTTCCCTCGAGCCCTGTATGGGATTCGGTCTCAGGCAACGTCTTCTTTACCGACAGCAGCGGCAACATCGATTCCGTGACGGACAACGGTAGCACGGCGACGGTGAATACACCACTGTCTGTCGCTGCGGGCGCGACGTCTGAGAATCCGGTGACCGTCGACAGCTCCAATGAGATGGTCTACGCCACGTTCAATTTCAATGGGACGGGCGCCGTCGTTGTGCAAGCCCCGACCAACCTGGCCAGCTTCGTCTCTGCGCCCGTGGGTCTCGGGAGCAAGCTTTTCACGGGCCCTTATGGAGTGGACTTTAGCAATGCATTTTACGCCGACGGACCCACTTCGCCTGGAGCCCTGCTGTATGTCGCCGGCACCGACGTTACTACAGGCACGGTTCCGACACTCTACAGCATCGGGTTCAATGCGACCACCGGGGTGATGGACACGACTGCCAATTCCTCGACACCATTGGCGACCAGCACTGACCCGGACACCGGCAACCCCACCGTAGCCGATGCCTCGGATGTGACAGAGTTCTACAACACTACAACAAGCACGGATTATCTCTTCGTGGGCGTCACCGACAGCTGCATCGCCACGGGTGACGGCGGACAAGCGGGATGTGTGATGAGCCTTAACATCACCAGCGGCTTTCCGACCGTCGGTCCCACGATCACCACGGCAATTCCAGCTCCGGGAGGCTCGACCGGCATCATTGTGGACAACGACGCCGACACTACGCCAATTACGGGTTATCCGGAAGCTTCGAGCATTTATTACGATACAAAGAACGGGGGGACCCTGGTGAAGGTCACACAAAATGACCTGTACTGATGTGTGACCGCTTTTGAGCACTCACTGGCAATTTGCTTGGAGTGAAGCGCCAGATAGTTTCAATGCCGCCTCTGGCCACCAACCGCTCTGCGCGGTGAAGTGAGTCGAGGCGGCGCTCGAGAAAGTTCACACCAAGCTCACCAAAGACGGACTACCTGTCCACGGCTTCCAGACTCTGCTGCAGGACCTAGCCACTCTCACTCGCAGCCAGGTTCAGGCCGCCGGCCGCTCGTTCCTGATGATTGCCACACCCACGCATCCTCAACGCCGCGCCTTCGAACTCCTCGGCGTTGCACCGGCTCTGTAACCTGTACCCAGTGCCGGACAAGTTCCCTTGTGCGCATCCTGCCGGATCGATACACCTTCTCGGCTTGAGGGAAAAAGAACTTGGGCTTAGACAAGCGTATTGCAGCCACACAGCAGATAACCCTCGGTGCGTCGAACAACACAAACGTTCCATGCACGTTGAGTGAAGCACGGGTTCAACCCAACCCTCGTGCAAAATAATGGGGCAAATCAAGGCAAGTGGAGAGGTCTAGCAATGCAGGATTTTTGCAGATTCAATGCCTTTGGTGGCATTCCGCGTGTCCACTACCAACTGGGACTGTTCGACAATACCACGATAATCGTATTTGGAATGGTCGGTCACAATCACCACCGCGTCATACTGGCCGAGATTCTCGAGCGGAGTGCTGGTCATATTCAAGTTGTAGTGGCGGCCTTGGCCTACGGTCGGGAAGTAGGGATCATTGTAGGACACGACGGCACCCTCATTTTGTAGCAGTTCGATAATCGTAAGCGAGGGCGATTCGCGCAGGTCATCGATGTCCCGTTTATAGGCCAGCCCCAATACGAGCACCTTCGATCCCCTGATGGACTTCGACTGCCGGTTGAGGCCGGCGCCAATCTGCGCAAGCACAAAATACGGCATGGATGTGTTGATCTCGCCGGCCAACTCAATGAAGCGGGCGCGGAAGTCGAATTCCCGCGCCTTCCAGGAAAGATAGAAGGGATCGATGGGGATGCAGTGGCCGCCCAACCCGGGGCCGGGATAGAAGGCCTGGAAACCGAACGGTTTGGTCTTAGCCGCATCGATGACCTCGTGGATATCAATGCCCATCCGCATGCAGAGCTGCTTCAGTTCGTTGATCAGCGCAATGTTCACACTGCGGTAGATGTTTTCCAGCAGCTTTGCCATCTCTGCCACCGACGGACTGCTCACTTGCACGACGCGGCGGAAGATGGTTCCGTACATGGCCGCGGCCAGCGCTGTGGCCGCAGGGCCGCAGCCGCCCACAATCTTGGGAATGTCATGGCGAGCCACTGTTTCATTGCCCGGATCCTCACGCTCAGGCGAAAAGGCGACAAACACGCCCGGCTCGCCGGGCGTCCGTGCAACCTTCAGGCCGCACGGGTTGCCGGCCTCGAGAATCGGGACTACGACCTCTTCCGTCGTGCCGGGATACGTCGTGCTTTCCAGCACAATCAATTGGTTCTCATGAATATGAGGCGCGATCGACTGGACCGTGCCGGTCACGTAGCTCAGGTCCGGCTCGTGATGCTTGTCAAGAGGCGTGGGTACGCAGATAATCACCGCATCCATTCGGGCGATCTCCGCATAGTCCGACGTGGCGCGGAAGCCCGCATTTTGCGCCTCTTGAATTGCCTCAGGGAGAATGCGCACGAAGTACGATCCGCCGGCGTTCAGCGTTTTTACCTTCTCCGGCGCGATATCGAACCCCGTCACGCGGAATCGCTCGCTACTGAAGAGCAGCGCCAGCGGCAATCCAACGTATCCCATCCCGATAATCCCGATACGGGCCTCACGGGTCTCCATCTTGTGCTTTAAGTCAGCCAATCGGCTCGAAATAAGAGTTTGAGTGCTCATGATGGCGGTCATCGTAAACGCTCACAAGTTACGGGATCATGATCGAGGGCACATGCAATACTTAATTTAGCAGTTTATGGCGCATATAGCCTATTTCCAGCAAGGCGCGTAGCACGTCGTTAGGCTTCTTTCCTGACGCAAGCTCATTTTCCCTTTCATAAAGGGATGAGCGGATACTTATGGCAGGTTCTGCGTTTACTTTCCCGCGGCGGGCCGGTCGAACTCAATCTCCGGCGGGCCAAACGGATGGCCTCGGGTCGCTAAATAGAAAAGCAACTCGACGCGATTCGACACGTGCAGTTTTTCGAATGCCCGAAACATGTAATTCTTCACCGTGTGCTCGCTCAAATACAATTCGCTGGCAATGGCCTTGTTTGTTTTCCCTCTGGCGGCGTATTGCACAACCTGGAGTTCACGCGCGGTAAGAGCCGACAAATCATCTCCTGCTCTTGCGGAGGGAGCAGGGATTCTCCTCAATGCTTCCATCAAAAAACCCGTGCCTGCTTTCCCCACCCAGATGTATCCCCGCGTCACGTGCTCGACGCAATGGGTGAACTCGGTCATAGACTCCCGCAGTTCGAACACCCCGCGGGCACCGCAGCGAAATGCCCGGAGAACCGAGTCGTACGACAGCTCATCGACCAGGATAATTATGGGAGTCTTGGGGTGATCGCGGAAGACGCTATCCGCCAGGTCGAAACCCGTCCCCGCAGCCGAATTGGCATCAGCGCTGATGGTTACGAGATCAACCTCGCCTCTTCCCATTGCCCGCAAGAGATCAGAGGGGCTAATGACGGCTGCTTCAAAGCCGAAATTATGATTAAGCGCATCGGCCAGCAAGCCCCCGGTCAGGGCGTCGCGGCCAACAACCAAGGCTTTGCGCGAGGTCTTTTCCTGGGGTGCAATATGCACCACTCTCTCGCGCCCAGTAGCGTTCGAAGGCATCGACTTTCTCCTAACAAGCCCTGCAAGAAACGTGTCCCAAGCTATTCCATTTTGTATGAAAGGAAGAACTTCCCGTAGTCCCCGATTTTGTGTGAAAAGAAGAACTTACAGCAGTCCCGCAATCGCACCAGTATACTTCGGATGATTGCACTTTGGATGAATGCCCGCCGTTTGCCCACATTCGCGTTTGTCCGACTTCTGACATCCGGCAGCAGGTGGGTGGGAAGCCGGTATACTGTAGACAATAATATCCCGTTGGATCAAAGGCAATAGCACTTTAGTTACCAGTATTGAATCTTTCGTAATATATGTTTTCTTACTTCGGTCAATCATACTTTCTTCTCTAGCACTGGATGGGTCCATTGTCCCATAGGCCGTTGTGTTTGAGGACTATTTGCCCTGCAAAGGAGGAAACTGGAATCCCGCCCCACAGCCTCGATTCTCTTAGGATTTTCAAACATTCGGCGGCTTGTGGCGAGCTAAAGTGTGACGTATCTTGGCTACTGTATGCAAGGGATCCCTATGCAAGTTCGTCACAACCCCGCGAATGTTGTTCGGTTTGATCGGAACAGGCGGTCTTCTGCGCGATACAAGCTCCAACTCCCGGTCATCTTCCACTGGAACGAAAACGGCGAGCGCACCGGAGGTGGCTTTACATCCGACGTTGCGCTTGACGGAGCTCTCATTAACAGCAGCATGTGTCCGCCTGTGGGATCGGATGTTCGGATTGAGGTTCTCATTCTCTCGCCGGTTTGGGGCGGTGTGGAGATGCGAATTCAGTGTGTTGGGAAAGTGACACGTGTCGTGGACCAGGGAGACGTGATGAGCTTTGGCGTTCGAGGCGATTTCGATGACGACCACCTCACTCCAAGCTTCAGGGGAACTTCATAGGTAACCTGGCGAGTCGTCGCGGGGGAACCGGCCCGCGAGTTACCTTTTCTGTCGTTGCGGCTTGTGCAACCGAGTATGACTGAGAATTCACACAAGCGGATGCAGTCCGCGAGATAGTCTGAGGTCGGATAGAAAGTTGACCCCAGGGTTGTGAGCGCGACGGTCGAGGGCCGAGCGGTAGGGGTTGAGCAGGGCGATGTGGCCCACAGGGCGGAGCTATGTGTCCATCACGGGTTGTGTGCAATGCCGATGAAGCAAAAGAAAGGCGACTCTCAATGCTGACCTCACTGAGCATCAGCGAGAGAAACCGCGTGGACACGGCCTGGTGGGCGGTTTACACCCGCCATCAGCACGAGAAGGTCGTAGCAGAGATGCTCTCCGCTAAGGGTTTTGATGTTTTTCTTCCGCTCTATCAATCTACCCGCCGCTGGAAAGACAGGAGCAAGGTGCTTTCTTTACCTTTATTCCCCTGCTATCTTTTCATTCGCGGCGGCATCGATCGCAAACTGCAGGTCGTGACGACTCCCGGAATCCACATGATTCTCCACCGAGGTGAACGTGTGGCGATTGTCCCCGATGCGGAGATTGATGCGCTTCAAAGAGCGGTTGAAGGGCCTTATTGCATCGAACCGCATCCTTTCTTAAAATGCGGCATGCGCGTTCGGGTCACAAGAGGCGCCCTCGCGGGCGTTGAGGGCATTCTGATTCGCAAGAAGAATTTGTTTCGACTGATTCTCTCTGTGGATATGCTTACGAAGTCCGTGGCTGTTGAGATCAACTCCTCCGATGTGGAGCCATGTGGCTCCGGGAGCCAGGATTGGGAGCTGCGCTCATCGTCGGTTTGTGCTGCCCCGAGCCGGTTCTTAAACACAAATACATCGCGGGCAACAGCGTCGTAGACAGTTGAGCTCTTGTCCCCTTGGTTTGTGCTCTACCGCCGGATTGGCCGGAAATATATTTGGCCTCATCTTTGCACTGCCAGCCGCGTATTGGTCGGACGTGGGATGTGCAATTGTGATTCATCGCTGAAAATCAACCTCTCCAGAATGGATGAGGAAGACCATTATGAAAAACTGGCCCGCCTGGGCAATCAAATTCGGCCTTCTTCTCTGTGTGGTTCTTTCCGGGAGCTTTTGGGAGCAAGCCGCCCACTCGAACCAAACTGACAGCGGGCCCCCTGCTGCTTCCACTTCCTCACCGGCGCAACCTGATTCGCCTTCAAGAAAAGCACATGCCGACGACACCTATATCATCGGCGAGGACGATGTTTTGTCGATCAATGTGTGGAAGGAACCAGACCTTACGCGATTGATTCCGGTTCGATCGGATGGAAAGATCTCTTTGCCGTTGATAGGGGAGGTGCAGGCAGCGGGACGGACACCAGCACAGCTCCAACAAGACATTGCAGACAAACTCCAGAGCTACATCACTGAGCCACAAGTGACGGTAATCGTCCAAGAGGTACACAGCCAAAAGTTCAACATTCTCGGGGAAGTGAATAAGCCCGGTTCTTACCCACTAGCTGCAGGCACAACTATAGTTGACGCGATTGCATTGGCCGGCGGGTTTAGGGATTTCGCGAAGAAGAAATCCGTCTACGTCCTCCGCCAGAATTCTCAAGGGGAGGAATCCAGGATCCCCTTTAACTACCAGGAATTTATCAAGGGAAAGAACGTCAGCCGAAACATCAAGATTGAACCTCATGACACAATCGTAGTGCCGTAGAGATTGTCTATGCTTGCACGAGTCACCCTTGTTTTTCTATTGCTCGCGGCAAAGCTATCGTGGCCCCAGGTGGAACCGGGCGCGACCGGTGACGCTGCGATCCCAGACAACGACACCCGAATGATGACGCCGCCCCCAGTGAGCGGTCTGGCTTATCCCGATACGATTGGCTCGGAGATCCGCACGAACTACCTGTCCACCTCCTTGGCAGTCAACGGAGGATATGTCGAGAACGTGCTACCGAGTGAGACTGCAACCCCTGTCAATGACGCCACCTTTTCGATCATCTCTACCTTGGCGATTTCCCGATCTACGCCTCGTCAGCAAGAGACAGTGACCTACAGTCCGAGCTTCATTTTCTATCAGCCCACAAGTGTCCTCGATACCGTCAATCAGGGCGCGACAGTGACGTTCCAGGATCGCCTGAGCCCGCGACTGACCCTTGCCTTGCAGGATAGCTTTTTCAGGACATCCGATGTCTTCGACCAGTCCTATCTCTTTTCTGGGGGGGGGATTACCGGTTCTACGCAAACGCCCACAACAACTGTGATCGATCCTTTCGCGGAGGAGCTCAGGAACATAGCGAATGCCGTCATTACTTATCAATTCGGAAGGAATGCTATGGTCGGTGGCGGGGGATCATATTCGATCCTTGATTTCCCTGGTTCTACAGGCACGGCGGGCATTGCAAATTCCAACGGGAGCGGCGCCTCGGCCTTTTACAACCGACGACTTTCCTCCATGCAGTATATAGGTTTCGCCTATCAGTACTCGCGAACGATAGCTGATTTGGTAAACAAACAAAGTGAAATGCAAACGCATTCGCTGCTTCCGTTTTACACGATCTATTTCACTCGAACGTTTTCCTTCTCTGTTTCGGCCGGTGTCCAGCACGTTGACGTAACGCTTCCCCCGTCACTGACGTATATTTCATGGTCACCTTCAGCTATCGTAAGCGTGGGATGGCAAATCAAACGCGCCAATCTTGCGGCGAACTATATCCACACCAAAAGTTCTGGGGAAGGCCTAATTGGCGCCTACACTCTCAACGGCTTTGGCGCTTCCGGCGGCTGGAAAGTCGCTCGTTCCTGGATCGTAGGATTGTCGGCAAATTACTCAAACACGGCCAATGTAACACCGGAGCTTGACGCATTGGCAGGCGGGACAACGATCGCAGGACAGGCTTTAGTGACTCATTCGCTTGGCGATCGCTTTACCGCCGGATTCGGCTATGAGCGTCTTCACCAGGAGTACCCCAGCATCAAAGTCATTTCTGAGAATCCTGACTCGAACCAGGAGTACGGGCGGATTACTTATCATTTTGGGAAGGCATTGGGGAGATAAACATGCCTGATGTGTCCGAAGAGCAGCAGTCGGAAAGTTTCGACTTCCAACGCTTGGTCGAGATCGCTCGCCGCCGGCATTTTCAATTCGTCATCCCCTTGTTTCTCGGCTGGCTCATAGTATGGGGGTCGAGCTGGGTAATCCCTCCAAGCTATAAGTCGAGCACTCTGATCCTTGTCGAGCAGCCGACGATGCCGCAGAATTATGTTGTGCCCAATATTAGCGACGATCTTCAGACGCGACTGCAGAGCATGACCGAGCAGATACTTAGCCGGACTCGCCTTCTTTTAATCATCCAAAAGCTTCACCTTTATAACGCCGCTCAGGGAGGGCTCAGCGATGATCAGAAAGTTGCAAAGATGCGAAAGGACATCGGTATCGACTTGGTTCGAGATCCGGGAAAACAAGATATCTCGTCATTCACCATTTCGTACTCGGCAGGCGATCCACATTTGGCTCAGCGGGTGACGGCGGAGCTTACGGAGCTTTTTATCAGTGAGAATCTTAAGACCCGCCAACAGGAGTCTGAGGGAACAACAGATTTTCTTGAAAAGCAACTGGAGGATGCGCGCCAGAGCCTGTCAGAGCAGGAAGCGAAGGTTCGGGAATTCGAAAGCCAGCACGAAGGAGCCTTGCCTACCCAAGGAGCAAGCAATCTTCAAATCCTGGCCGGCCTTCAGTCACAGCTCCAAGGCGACCAGGACGCCTTGAACACGGCAAAACAACAACGGGTCTACCTGGAGGCACTTCTGGAACAGGAACGGGCGTCGCAGGCTACAATTCGACCCGGTACGGATAAGACAGGTTCTTCAGCGGCAACGGAATTGGCCGCACTTGACCAGCAACTCGACACGTTGAGAGCCCAACTCGCAGAGCTTAGTTCCAAATACACTGATCGCTATCCGGACGTTGTGAGGCTAAAGGACCAGATAGCGAAGACGGAATTGGAGAGACAGAAACTGATCGCCGCTTTGAAATCAAAGGGTGCGGACGCGAAACAGCCGAGCGACGGCACAGCTTCGAGCAATGCAGCAGATCCAACGTTGAGCGCGGCCGGGCGGCAATTACAGGGGCAATTGCAAGCCAACCAGATGGAAATCAAGAACCGGGAAAGCTCAATCGCGGATCTAAAAGAGCGAATCGCGGAGTACCAGGGACGCCTCAACATGGAGCCTGCGACCGAGCAGGAACTCGCAGACTTGACCCGCGGCTATGACCAGTCTAAGGCAAACTATGACGATCTGTTGAAGAAGAAGGACCAGTCGGTGATGGCCACGAGCATGGAGGAGATGCAGCAGGGTGAGCGGTTCGCCATGCTTGATCCCCCGAGTTTGCCGTCAAAGCCGGATTTTCCCAATCGGCTCAAATTCTGCGGTATCGGTCTGGGAGTGGGCTTGGCCTTGGGCCTCCTTGTTGCAGGGGGATTTGAATTCATGGATGATCGTTTGCACAGTGAAAAAGAGATTAAGGCACTTTTGCAGATCGCGGTTATTTCCGAGATTCCCGCGATAGCGAGCCCGTTGGATGAAGAGAAGACAAAGAGGAGATTGGCTTTGGGGTGGACCATGACAGCACTTGTCGTTGTCACGATCGCTGCCGGCTCTGCGTTCAGCTATTTCCACAATTAGGACCTGGCTCCCGATGTACAAGACTTTCTTCAATTTGACCCGCAACCCGTTTGACCTCACGCCCGATCCCACCTGCTTTGTGGCGAGCAAACGGCACACCGAGGCGTTGGCGGCGCTCTATTATGGGGTTCGGCGACACAAGGGCTTTGTTGTGGTCACTGGAGAGGTGGGCACCGGAAAGACTTTGCTGCTTCGCTGCCTGCTCGACCTGTTGAAAGAAAGCAAAGACATTGCCTACGCGTATATCTTCAATGGCCGCCTTTCACCAACGGAGTTTCTGCAGTATATTCTCGCAGACTTCGGCCTTCCTGCTTCCGGCAAGAACAAATGCGACCTTTTGCTCGACCTTGGACAGTTTCTCGTTTCGCGATGCAAGAAAAACATGACCACGGTGCTCATCGTGGATGAAGCACACCACCTCTCCGCCGACATACTTGAAGAAGTGCGTCTTCTGTCAAACCTGGAAACGACCAACGACAAGCTGTTGCAAATCATACTCGCGGGGCAGCCCGAGCTTGACCAGCAACTCGATTCTGTCGGGTTGAGGCAGCTTAAGCAGAGAATTGCAGTTCGAACACACCTTGATCCCTTGGATGCCCGCGAGACAAAGCAATACATTGAACAGAGGATGCAGACCGCGGGAGCAGACCCCTTCCATAATCATATTTTCACTGAGCAGGCCATTGCAGCTGTATTCAGCTTTTCTCGCGGCTTACCCCGCTTGATCAACACCATCTGTGAGAACGCCTTAATCACCGCCTATGCTAAGCAGTTGCGAAGTGTGACCGCAGACATGATTGAAGAC
>Ga0326727_10011261_pt1 | contig 20920 bp, 13 predicted proteins | sample MB2enrmetagenome_FD_207643 | JGI IMG/M metagenome (GOLD analysis project Ga0326727, IMG submission 207643) | Lab enriched peat soil microbial communities from McLean, Ithaca, NY, United States - MB29MY | ecosystem: Environmental > Terrestrial > Soil > Wetlands > Peat | place: USA: New York...
CTTCCCAGCGCCGGCTGAGGATCCATCCGCACGTTTATCTGCGGATAATAGACCGATGGATCCAAGGTCGGATTCTGCCACGGCGCATGGGTCAACACATCGCACCAGCAAACGCCCAGCACCAGCAAGATGCCCCAGCCGCGTGATCCCGGCCGCGTCGCAAAAAAGACAACCGCCAATATCGTCAGCCCCAAAAACACCGCCCGCCAAAACCCGTTGCGGGCCGTCGCCGTCCACGACGCCCCTTCCACCGGCCACAGTCGCGCCACCACAATGATGATCGCCGCCAAACCAACCAGCACGGCTCCAAGCGCCATTTCCGGCCGCCACGCCGCCAGCCCCCGTGCCTTCCAACTTTCATATTGCGCCAGCCCGTAAGCGGCCAGCAATGGCATCACCGCCACCGTCAATATCACAAACTTCACCGGGTAACGAAACATCCCCAAAAACGGCGCCAGCCGCTTGAGCCACATAAAGACCATTCCATGCTCGCCAGCAGACAACCTCCCAGCCACCAAACCCGTCCCTCCCGCCGCCGCCACAACCCGGTCAACGCCAGAAAGAGCACACCGATTCCCCCGTAGTACGAAGACGTCCAATACTGCGCCCGCTGCACCGCGATTTGCTGCCACTGCGAGGTTTGGAACATCGGCACAATGAAGTTCCCCCATCCCCATGGCGGCATCGACCATTCCGACGTCCCGAAATGCGTGCCCCGGTTGGCATGCCGCGCCAAATCCGCAAACGGCAGCCACAGCGGCGACGACAATGCCAGCGTCACCAATCCCATGCAAAGAAACCGCCGCGTCGTCACCCAAAAAGCGCCCGGCGTACGCACCGCCCTCACGCCCGCCAATGTTCCCAAAAGCAGCCACGTCAACAGAATCGTTTCCGGCCCGCCTGCCAGGACCTCCATCGCCCCCGCAAGAGCCGCCATCACCATGGTCCGTCCCCCCTTTTCCCAACCAGCCTCCGTCAGCAGCATGACCCATGGCATCCAGGCAAACGTGGCCAGGTGGCTCGGCCACATCATAAAATTCAGCGTCAACCCGTTGAACGCAAATGCCACCCCCGCAACTGCCCCACCCGCACGGCACCCGCTCCAGCGCGCCGCCAGGAAATACATTCCCATCCCGCCCAGAAACAGGTGGACGAGGCAAAAAAACGACAACGACCAGGGCAAGGGCAGCAGCAGGTAAATCAGCGACAGTGGATACAGAACCAGCGTATTGAATTGCGCCAGAAAAGGCACCCCGCACAGATCGTAAGAATTCCAGACCGGCAGTTCGCCGCGCCAAAAACATTGCCGGTGAAAAAACGCCACCGGATAACTGAACAGTCCGTAATCCCGCAAACCGAACGTCTCGAAGCCCAGCAGCACCTTCCAGAATGGAATGGCGATCATGGCCGCCAGCGCCAGCGCAAACCGTTCCGGCGACGCCCAATCCCGTCCCCCACCCTCCCGGCGGCTGCCGTTGCCCTCGGCGGCGCCTTGGATTTTGGGTTCGCCTCTTAATCTTGCTCCTAATCTTAATCTTAATCTCATCGCCCTCCCGCATTGGATTAAGAGCAAGATTAAGATTACGATTAAGAAAGAAAACCCAAAAATGCGAAATGCAGTGCGATCCCCCGCTGCGGGGTGTGAGACAAAATTCTTCGCCGCCCCATTGTTGCGGCGGAGAAGTATATGTGGCCCAATAGACTCCTTTCGGGCTGCGTTTGCCCTCTCTCCCCGCTTGCGGGGAGAGAGCCGGAGAGAGGGGACCCTTTTTCGTCACCTGAAGAATTTTGTCTCACACCCCCCGGTGCGGCGCCTACGCGATTCTTCTTTCCACCTTCAGTTCCTGCTGGCAAGCTGGCCGGCGCAGACTCGAACTCGAACCAGAAAGTGACTATGCCTGAAAAACCCTCCGCAGCAAAAAGGCTCTCTGAGAAAAACACCAAACAGGAAATGCTCGAGGCCTACCAGTCCCTGGCTAGGCAGCTCGACGAAAAACGCTCTGTCGAGCTTGCCCCGGAGCGCCGCCTTGAAGAGAAGAACGCCGAAGAAGCGGTCAATGTGGCCACCGCCATTGTGCCGGACGCCATCGACCGTGAATTGGGCAGCCTCAAGGCCGAGATCGGCAAAATGTTGGCTGACATCTCGGATCGCCTGGCCGCCGAATCCGCCAAATTCCGCAACGTCCAGAGAGCCGTCGAAAGCAAGGAACGCGAACTCAAAGAGCTTTACGGCATTGAGAAAGCCGCCGTCAGCCTGGCGGCCTTGATCGAAGCCCAAAGCCAAAAACGCGCCGACTTCGAGTCCCAGATCGCCCGCGAACAAGAAGAGCTGGAAAACGAAATTCAGACGAAGCGCGCCGCCTGGGAAGAAGAGAGGAAAGCCAACGAAGCCCAAGTCAAAGAGCGCGACGCCGCTGACAAGAAGGCCCAGGACCGCGCCCGCGAGGATTTCAACTACGCCTTCAAACGCGAGCAACAAGCCATCAAGGACAAACTCAACGACGAAAAGATTGCCCTCGAAAAAGAAATCAAGCTCAAGCGGGAAACTGCCGAAAAGGAGCTTGCCGAGCGCGAAAGGGCCGTCTCCGAAAAGGAACGCGAATTGGCCGAACTCCGCGCCAAAGCCGCCGCTTTCCCCAAGGAACTCGAAACCGCCGTTAACCAGGCTGTCAATGATGCTGCCGACCGCCTCAAGCTGGAGGCAAAAAGCCGCGAAGACCTCGCCCACAAACAATTCGAAGGCGAGCGCAACGTCCTGAGCGCCAGGAACGAGAACTTGGAAAGGGCCAACAAGGATTTGCTGGCCGCCAATTCCAAGCTCGCCCAGCAACTCGAGGCCGCCTACCAAAAGGTCCAGGACATCGCCGAAAAAACCGTCGAGGGTGCCTCGCAAACCAGGTCTTTGGCCGAGCTGCAAAAGCTCCTCGTCGAACAGGGTCGCAAAAACCGCGAGGAAAAAACCTGACCGAAGCCAACGGACACCGCGACAAACCACCGTCAGTCTTCGGAGAAGATCCGCACGGGACCCAATAGCCCTGACTCCATAAGACTGGTGCGGGCGGTCAGTTTGCGGATGTTCGTCCGCGTCAGACGCTGGTTCGCGGGAAGCGAGGCATCCCCAATGACGCGGTTGGGCCAGAAATTCACCACCTCGACCGCCAGTTCGTTGGGGCCGGGCTTCACGGCGCCGGTGATCTCAACGCGAAACGGCGGACACCAGGTGATGCCGCAGGATTGGCCGTTGACCTTCACCTCGGCCAGCTCGCGCACCGCGCCCAGGTCCAAAAATAGTCTCGCCTGCCGGGCTTTGCCGCCCGGGCCGGGCGCGTCAAACCTTCGCCGATATACGCCCGTGCCGGAATAATAGCGGATGCCCGGCTCCTCGCGCGTGGTCCAGCTTTCGAGGTTTGTGAATACAACGGACTCCGGCCCGCCCCACTTCGGATCGAATGAAACGGTCCACGGGCCGGAAAGTTCGGCCACAGGATGTAATTTCAGCGCATGTCCGCCGGGCGCCGCCATCGTGCGAAAAACAACGAACATCGAACCGCACGGATTCAATTCCACCGGCAACGTGGCACGGCCGTTCTCCATGGCAAATACCGGGGCGAAGTCGTGCTCGCCGCTAACGGGATCCCACAATTCCGGCGCTTTGCCGCCGACGCGAAAAGAGCAGCGCAACGCCGCCGCGTTGGTCGAGCGGTTGGCGACGAAATAAATCTCAGCGCCACTGGTCGTGCGATGAATGTAGTCGATATCCGGTTTGCTGGCCGGCCCCTCCGCGTCGGTCCATTCAAAGTCTGGCGCGAATCCCTTGGCCACCAAAACGTCGCGCCCGGTGCGATTGGTCATGATCAGGCCTTTGTCCCACAACTCGTCGGCCAGACCTTTTACCTCGGCGTCACATTGCGGATAATTCTCCAGGCCGCTCGCTTCGGTGGGCTTGGGTCCGACAACCGTCGCGCCCGCCGCGACCAGTTCCTTCAACCGCCGCAAGACCGGGAGCGAAATCACGTTGCGATTGGGCAGGACAAGCACCCGGTAGCTCATCCCGTCCGGCAGGTTGATCTGGCCGTTTTTGACCGAGGCGCGCTCCAGTAGCGCCTCCTCGGTGATGACGTCGTAATCGTAGCCAGGCAGGACGCGGGCGGGATCGGATTTTTTTAATTGGGCAAAATTGGGGACATGGTCGCCGTAATAATAGAGCACGTCGGCGAACGGCAGCCCTTGTTGGAGCATCGCTTGGCAACGGTCAATGTAGCCAAAGAAGGCCTGCGATTTGTCCCACCACGTTACCTTCGGATTGAGATGGGTGCCGGCGAAGTATTGCTGGCCGGGAATGCCCGTTTCCAAGGGCGAACAGACGAAGGCATGCCAGACCAAAACGTTAAGACCCTCGCACAGCGCCTTGTCAAAAGACTGTTTTAGATTCGACCAGATGGACTCTTGCCAGTGCGGGCCGATGTCGGTGAAGCCTTCGGCGAAGACGAGCCTGTGACCATAAGTGTGCGCCGCGCTGGCGGGTTGCTTGACAAAGAAGCGGTTTTCGTCGCCAATCCGGTGCGTCCATGACCACGCCCAAAACTCGCTCATCGGCACGTCGTCCCAGCCCAGACAACGTTGGGCATCGATGGGCACGGCGTGCGGTCCGCCCGATTCGGGATGAAAGCCGATGCCGTGCCGATGGGCGTTATCGCGAAACAGCCGGTAATGATGGTCAATGGCCAGGTCGCCGATGGTCTTGCGGAAGTCGGCCAGGAAACGGTCGCTCTCATTGCGGCTGTTGACGATGCGCCCCGCCAGCACGGGAAGCCAGGGGAGCAAATCGTAGCCGCGGCGCTTTTGAAATTCCGTGGGCAGGGACGGCGTCCAATTCACGGCCTCGACTTCCCAACTGTCGGTGTGCAAATACTTGAGCGTCTTTCCCGCCAGCGGCCCGGCATCCTCTATCAGCGGTTCGACCACCGCGTCCCAATAGCGTTGAAACGCCCCCGCGTCGAGCACGTCCAACGCGAACCCCTTCCAGCCCTCGCTGCTGGTCGAGACGTAGGAATGATCGCCCACCGTGAAGCCAAAACGCAAAACTTCCCACTGGCCCGCCGGCGCGTTCCAATTGAGAGTGCCGTCCGCCCCGAATTTGGCGGTGAGATCGACCACCTCCTCCACGTGCGTGTCCTCCTCTCCGGGCGTGGCCGGAAACTCCTGGAAAAGGGGCGTCGTGTCAGGCGCGGAAAATGGTTCGAGCGTCTTGAATAGCGCCTTCTCGGCGAAATTCTCCAATGGGCGGCGTCTTGCGCCAGTCTGGTCTTTAAGCCGGTATGCGACGACGAACGAATCGCGGTAAAAATGTTCGCGGCTGCGCGGCGTGGGCAGCACGGCGTTGAAGTTGCTGGGGCCGTTCACGCGCATTTCCGACCACGTGAGCTTTTTGGCGGCGTCTTCAGCTTTGACGGGTGGCCCGCCCAGGTTCCAGCCACTTTGAATGTTGAGGCTGATTTCCAGACCGAGCCGGCTGGCTTCGCGCAAGGCGTATTTGTAAAGTTCGCGCCATTCCGGCGTGAAGAACGTCGGCCCGTGAGGCGCCGGGTCGTTGCCCTCCTGGCTGGAGCCGTCGGCGTCAATCAACACCGCGCCGCCGAAGCCCTTGGCTTTCATTGCCTCCAGGTCGCGTGCGATGGATTGCCTGGTCACGTTGCCATTGAGCCACCACCAGTAAGCGCGCAACCGCGCCTGGGTGGGCGGATTGGTCCAGGCCTCCTCCAGGGCAGCCTCGCCGCGCGCCGCGATCCCAACAAGAATCAGCGGCAAAAAAAGCAGAGCGACAGAGAGCTTCATTTCCCCTGCGTTTCCGGCATCTGACCACCGGAAGCGAAATCGAGCGCCGGACGCAGTTCGTCAAGAATTGGTTTTTCCAATCCGGCCAGGACGGGCGTTTGCGGGCCAAGCAGATCGAAAACCACGATTTCATTTTTTCCCGGCTTGAGCCAGGGGCCGGGAACGTAAGCCGTCTGCGTTGGTCCGATGTTCCAGAATCTCCCCAGGCAGTGCCCGTTGAGCCAGACGACGCCTTTGCCCCACGAGCGCAAATCCAGAAAAGTGTCGCCCGGCCGCCCAATTGTTGCGGTGGTTCGCCAAAAGGCCGGCCCGGCGGATTTGCCCGGGCCGAACTTCAGTTTGCCCAGCATCGCGCCGTCCAGCGGCAGATTGAAAACTTGCCAGCCGCTCAATTCCGCATCGTCCAGTTTGACCGGTCCGCGCAGGCCCTTGCGGTCATGCAATCCCTCTCCGAAGTTAACTCGGCCCATGGCCTCGACCAGGATGTCGAGCCTCATCGCTTTGGCCCGCGCTGGCAGGTGAACCTTGGCATTGCCCTGGCGCCGGTCCATCACCGCGACGCGCTGGCCGTCGAGATAAACGAAACCGAAGTCGTGGGCCGAGGCGGCTTCGAGCGCGGCTGCCGGGCCGGCCGGAATCGTCGTTCGATACACAATACAGCCGTACCCTTGATTGTATTCTTCCATCGTGCGCGGTTGGTCGTCGGCGATGGGATTGGGCAAATTGCCGAACAGTGGCGCGCATTCCGTCGCTTCTATCGGGGCGATGGCAATGACCGGATTGGTTGCCGGAAGATCCGGCAGTCTTTCGCCGGGCAGAAGGTATTTGCTCATCAGCTCCCGCGTTTTGGAGAATTTCTCCGTCGGCCAGCCCGCCTCGCTGATGGGCGCGTCGTAATCATAGCTGGAGGTGTCAGGCTTGAAGGGATGGTCGGCACCCGACCACAGGCCGAAGGTCGTGCCGCCATGAGCCATGTAAATGCTGAACGACTGCCCGTTTGTCAGCATGTACTCGAGGTCGGCCAGGTACCGCGGCGTGTTGCCCAGGTGATGGGGCGCGCCCCACGTGTCGAACCAGCCCGGATAAAACTCCCCGCACATCAATGGACCTTGCGGGAGGAGTTCTCGCAGCGCCTTGAAACTCCCGGCTGGGTCGGAACCGAAATTGACGACGTGAAACAAATCGGGTCGGTTGCCGTCCTTGAGATGGTCCGCCGGATTGCAGTCGAACAACGGCACATCGAAGCCGGAATCCAGCAGCGCCTGGCGCAGTTCGCCCATATAGGTGGTCTCTTTGCCGAAGGAGCCGTACTCGTTTTCGACCTGCACCATGAGAATCGGGCCGCCGCGCGTAATTTGCAGCGGGCCGAGCACGCGGCCGACTTCACGCAAATATCGTTTGGCCGGTTCGATGTAGCGCCCATCGCGCGTGCGCAAGCTGACGCCATCGTCCTTGAGCAGCCACCAAGGCAGCCCGCCCATTTCCCATTCCGCGCACGAATAAGGTCCCGGCCGAAGTATGACCCACAGCCCGGCTTCCTGCGCAATGCGGCAGAACTCGGCGGCGTCGGCCCGCTCCGACCAATCAAACTGCCCCGGGCGCGGCTCGATCTGATTCCAGAACAGGTAAGCGCAAATCGTGTTCAAGCCCATCGCCTTGGCCATCTCCAGGCGGTTGCGCCAGTATTCGCGCGGGACGCGGGCGGCATGGATTTCGCCGCAGCGGATTTGAAATCTTTGGCCGTCGAGCAGGAAATCGTTGGCGCCAATGACAAAAGTGTGCCGCGCTTTGTCAGCGCCCGGCGCGGAAACCGCCAGGACCGTCAGCGCGGCGAAAATGGTTGCGGGGTTCAATTTCATAGCCGTTTGTTCGAGGCGAATCGTAGTCCCGGCCTGTTGGTTTTCAAGGGTTTGTTTGGCCTGAACCGTTTACGGCTTCGACTGCAGACGGCCCATGGCCATGAGGATGCCGTGCAGCAGGGCGCACGGGTTGGGCGGACAGCCGGGGATGTAAACGTCCACTGGTATCACAGCATCGACCGCTCCGCGCGTCGCGTAGTTGACGCCGAAGATGCCGCCGCCGCAACCGCACGCTCCCACGGCCACCACCAGGCGCGGGTCGGGCGTCGCCTCGTATGTTTTCTGGAGCGCCAGTTCCATGTTGCGCGTTACCGGGCCGGTCACCAGCAGCATGTCGGCGTGGCGCGGGGAGGCTACGAAGTGGATGCCAAAGCGCTCGGCGTCATAGACCGGGCTGTTCAAATTGCCGATTTCAATTTCGCAGCCGTTGCACGAGCCGGCGTCCACCTGGCGGATGTGGAGCGAACGGCTAAATATTTTGCCGGCGCGCTCCTTGACTTGCCGGCCGAGAGCATCGAAACCGGCGACGGGTGCCAATGCACTTTCGCCCTCCGTGGCCTTGGCAACCGAAGGGGGTGCAACCATTCGCTCGTGAGTCCCGTCCGGCTTGAGGCTGTAAGCGGCGGCGGTCACTAAATCATTGCGGCGACGGGTTGCGCATTCGCATACATTGCTCATACGGATGGCCTCATCGGCCTCCGCGCACAGGCCGCAAAAGATGCATTTGGCAAGGTCCAGCCGGGCGATGCGCTGGCCGCCAGTGTCCTGCCAGGAAATGGCGCCGGTCGGACATGCCGCGGCGGCTGGCCGCGCATCCTTCCAGCGCGCCCAATCAATCTCCGGGCGTCCCCGCGCCCGGCTCGAGATTTCAGCCGGCGCCGCCGGGTAACTTGTGGTCACCACTCCAGTCGAGAAGCTTTTGCACAGAAGGCTAAACATAAATCAGCGGTCGGTTCCAGAATACGACAAGTTGAAGCTCTTGTTGACGACGGGAAAGTCGGGAATGATGTTGCCAAGTATGGCCTCGCTCAGGGCCGGCCAGTTTTGCAACGACGGGTCTTTGACTTTGCAACGCGCCAGCCGGTTGCCGGGCGCGGTGCGAATCCAGTGAAAAATCTCCCCGCGCCAGCCCTCGACGTAGCCCAGCGCCACGCGGTCCGGCGGCAACTGGCCCAATTCCACGCGCCACGGACCGCCGGGCAGCCCCGCCACGAATTGCTCGATTAGGGAAAGCGATTCGCGCACTTCGTCAATGCGCACTTGCATCCGATGCTCCACGTCGCCGGCCTCATAGACGGGCACATTGACTTTCACCTGGCCGTATGCGGCGTGGGGGAAGTCGCGGCGCAGGTCATGGTCAAAACCAGAGGCGCGACCGGCGATGCCGACGACACCGAAGTCGCGGGCTAATTCAGGCTGGAGCACGCCGGCGTGTTCCAGGCGGTCGAGAGTCGAGGAGGACTCTTCGATCAGACGCACGACCGAATCGAAGTCCGGCCTCAGGTCAGCGACCAATTGCAAGAGGGCCTGAACTTGGCCGGAGTCGAAGTCAAAGCGGACACCGCCCAGGCAGGCCATTCCGCGCAAGAGGCGGTTGCCGGTCAGTTGCTCGTTGGTCCGCAGCACGCGCTCTCGGAGCCGCAGGGCGTGCATGTTGGCGGTGACGAAGGCCACGTCCGTGCAGATCGCTCCAATGTCGGCGATATGGTTGTAGAGCCGCTCCAGTTCCAGGCAGATGGAGCGCAGGAAACAGGCGCGGGGCGGCGCCGCCACGCCCGCGGCGCGCTCGACGGCGTGACAGAAGGCCGTCGCGTGGGCAAAGCTGGAATCGCCGGAGATGCTTTCGGCCAGCCGCACGCCGTGCGGCACGGGCAGGTTCTCGAAAAGTTTCTCCGTGCCCTTATGCATGTAGAACAGCCGCAGTTGCAAATAGAGCACCGGTTCGCCCGCGACGCTGAACAGAAAGTGTCCCGGCTCGATAATACCCGCATGGACCGGACCGACGGGCACTTGGAAAACCCCTTCCCCTTCGACCACGCGAAACTTGTGCTGGGCGCCCTGAAAAGGCGGCAATTCCGCGCGCAACTCGAAGTCCTTGCGCAGCGGATAGATCTCCGGCCAATTGTCGTGCAGCGCGCAGCGGCGCGGGTTGGGATGGCCGACCAGCTTCAGCCCAAACATGTCCTGCACTTCCCGCTCCTGCCAGTTGACGGCGTGGACGGCGTTGGTCAGCGAGGTGAACTCCGGCTGGTCCGGCGACACCGCCGCGCGAAAGATGATGAACCCTTGCGCCGCCTCCAGCGCATAAACGTGGTAGAGATGAAAAGCGCCTTCCTCTAGGCGCGCGTCATCGGCAAAGACGCTCACCAGCCGTGCATTCCAGTTTTTGTAGAGATGGCCGCAAAAGCCGGAGGCCAAGTCCATCCCGGCGTGGAAATAGATTTCGTTTGGCTGCTCCGCCCGCGGCGCGCCCAGGCGTTCGCCGAAGCGTTCCGTCACCTCGTCCAAAATGGGCTGCAAGGCTGGCAATATAGTCATTGCCTTCCTCCAATGATGGCTGCCGCCTGGTGCATCAGGTCCTGCAACGGCATCGGCAGCCACACGCTGAACACCAGCAATCCGCCCAGCAGCAAGGCCATCGCAACAACTCCGTCGCTCCGTCGTGCCGGCCTGGCAGGCTCGTGCGGACGCGCGCCCGGCAGGATGCGGTTAAGTTGCGGCAAGATGCCGCAGAACGAGGCGATCAGCGCCACCAATATCAGCACGCTGACGGTCACTTTGCCCGCGGCGATGCCGCCGCTGATAACGGTCATCTCGCTTAGGAACAGTCCGAAGGGCGGCAACCCAATCGCGGCCAGGGCGGCCATGCCCATCAACAGCACCGTCAGGGGCAGCACCTTCACCACGCCCGGACCGATGAGTCGGAATTCGAGCGTGTGGAATGTCTGATGTATGTTCCCCGCCGCGATGAACAGCGCCGGTTTGACCAGCGCGTGATAACCCATGTGCAACAGCGCGCCAAAAATCGTTACAGGCGTGTTCATGGCGATGCCGGTGCAGATAAAACCGACGTGTTCAAGGCTCGAATAGGCGAGCAGCCGCTTGAGGTTTCTCTGCACCAGAATGAACGGCGCGGCCACAAACATGGAGAACAGACCCAGGCACAATAGCAGGTGGTGGCTGAACCCGGCGCCCAGACAGGCCGTGGTGATTATATGAAACCGCAGCAGCGCGTAGAGCGCGACTTTGAGCGACACGCCCGAAAGCATCGCGCTGGTCGGCGACGGCGCTTCGCTGTGCGCGTCCGGCAGCCAGGTATGCATGGGCGCCAGGCCCGCCTTGGTGCCGTAACCGACCAGCGCCAGCACGAACGCCAGCTTGACCAGCCGCGGGTCCAGCTCAGGCGCGACCTTCAGCAGGTGAGACCAGTTGAAGCTGGGCAGCTTCTCGGAGGCGTGCGGGCCAACGGCCGCCGCGTAGAGGAACACCGTGCCGAACAACGCCAGCGCCAGACCCAGGCTGCCGAGGATGATGTATTTCCAGGCGGCTTCGAGCGAAGTCGGGCGGTTGTAAAGCGCAACCAGCAGCACGGACGACAGCGCGGTGGCTTCCACCGCAAACCACATCACACCCAGATTGTTGGCCAGCACGACCAGAAACATTGCCGCGACGAACAGCGGCGTGAGCACAAAGAACTCCCGCACACGGCCGGCGGTGACGATGCGGTTGTCCAAGTCGCACTGGAAATAGCGCCCGGCGTGGAGCAAGGAGCCGAGCGACACCACCGAGATGAGCAGCACCATCCACGCGCTCAGGGCGTCGGCACGGAGAAATTCCCCCCATTCCGTCACCACCCCGCGTGCCAGCACCTGGCGAAACAGCACGATGCCCAGCCCCAGCGCGGTCAGGCAAGCCAGCACGTCCAACGCCCACATCAGGCGGCGCGACCGCACCGCCAGGCAGGCCAGTCCCGCCGTCGTCGGCACAAAGAGCAAAAGCGCGACCAGGGGCATCTCATCCTTTCAACTGGCTGAGCTTGCTGGTGTCCATTGAAGCAAAGCTCACGCGGATGCGATAGACTAGGATGCCCAACACCATCACCGCGACCATCAGGTCGAAAAAGATTCCCAGTTCCACTACCAGCGGCATCCCGTAAGTAGCGAGCGCGACGGCGGCCAGCATCACGCCGTTTTCCACCGTCAGCAGCGCCAGGACCTGGGTGACGGCCTTGCGGCGGTTTATCATGAGGAAAAACCCCGTTAGCACGAGCGTGATGGCGATGCCCAGAGTGTTGTTGCCCAGCCGCTCCAGGGAAGTGAACGGGCGCGCCACGATGTACCCCAGCAAGATGAGTCCGCCGCAAATCAGCATCGAGGCGGGCGCGCCGACCAGCGGTTCGATTTCCTGGATGATCTGGATGCGCCGCACCTGGCGATCCAGCAGCCAGGGCAGGAAAACCACTTTGCCAATGAGGGTCAGCGCCGCCACCAAATAAACGTGCGGGGCATCGTTGATGGCGGCCAGCAAAAACGATTGCAATGCGAAGAGCCGGATGCTCGTGAGCAACATGCGCTGCGCAATCATGAGCAGTTGCACCACCAGCATCAGCGCCGCCATGAGCGCCACCAGTTGCCCGCCGATTTCCGTTGAAGCAGGAGGATTCATCATCAGTCAAACAGGAAGGTGGAGAGCAACGCCAGCGCCGCCAGCACGAACGCCGCGCTCAACAGGTCGGGCACCCGGAACAGCCGCATCTTGGCGTTGGTCGTTTCGACCAGAACGACGGCGACGCAGATGGCGAGCAGCTTGGCCCCGTAAGCCAGCACACTGAGAGTCAGCGCGACCGCCGAGGCCTCGCTCGCGATGCCCAGCGGGAAAAACACGTTGACCAGCAGCGTCATCAACACCAGTTGCTTGAGGCTGGCGCCCCATTCCATGAATGCCAGGCCGCGCCCGGAGTACTCCAGCAGCATCGCTTCGTGAATCATCGTCAGCTCCAAATGCGTGGCCGGATTGTCCACAGGAATGCGGCCCGTCTCGGCGATCAACACGATAAACAGCGCGGCGAACGCCATCACGTGTGTCGGATTGAGCAGCTTCCAAGTCGGGCCGAGCGTGGCTCGGACGATGTGGCTCAGATCGGTCGAACCGGCGGTGATGGCGACGGTGAAGATGGCCAGCATCATCGCCGGTTCGGCAATCGCGGAGATCGTCATCTCGCGGCTGCTGCCCATGCCGCCAAAGGCGCTGCCGGGGTCCAACCCCCCCAGCGCAAGGAAAAATCGTCCCAACGCCAGCAGGCCGATCACCGCCAGCACGCCGCCGAACAGACTCAAGGGCGCTTGCGCGCTCACCATCGGTATCATCAGGCCCGCCAGCAACGCGCTCAGAAACACGACGTAAGGCGCGAACGTAAACACCCAACAGGCATGTTCGGAAATCACCATGTCCTTGCGCAGGATTTTGACCAGGTCGGCATAAGGCTGCCAGAGGGGCGGACCGCGCCGGTTTTGCAGCCTGGCCTTCCAGTTCTTGATGCAGCCGCTGACCAGCGGCGCCAGCAGGAGCAACAGCGCCGTTTGCAGCACGATGGATACCGGATCCAGGTTCATAGCGCAAACAACAGCAACAGCAGCAAGGTGATGAAGATGTAAATCAGGTAAGCCTGAAGGCTGCCCGCTTGCAGCGCGCGCAATCGCCGCGATATGTGCAGCACCAGCCGGTTCAGCGGACGGTAGAGGCGCGTTAGGAAGATTTCCTCGACGTGGCTTTCAAAGCGAAGGGTCGTGGCGAAGTAGGGCGAGAAGTCATATTCGCGCTGCACGTCGCGGCGCGGGCGAAACAGCGCCTTGAATATCATGCGAATCGGTTTGGAGAAACCCGTGGCGGTGTATTCCATCTGCGGTGTCAATCCAGCCTGTCCGCAAGCCCAGGTCGGCCCGATGCGCGTTTTGGCCCTTGCCCCAAAGACCGCCCACAGCGCCAGGGGCACCGGCAGCAGGCACAGGAGCATGAGGACCATGCCCAGGGTGGAAACCGTCCCGCCTTGCGCGGCCACCCCGGAGAGCACCAGGCCATTGACGGCGGTAAGTTGCCCGCTCAATTGCTGGCCGGTTAGTTGTTGCGTGACCGGGTCAAGGAGTTTCAAGAACAGCGTCGGGAACAAGCCCAGGAAAACGCACGCCGCGGTCAGAATCCCCTGGCCCAGCAACATGGTCCATGAAGCCTCGCGCGCCAGCCGGGCCTGTTCGCTGCGCGGTTGCGCCAGAAAGGTGATGCCGAAGGCTTTCACGAAACACGCCGCCGCCAACGCCCCGGTCAGCGCCAACATGGCCCCGCTGAACGGGAACATCAGCCGGATGAGGCTCGGCGTGGTGCCGAATCCTTGAAGCAATGATTGGTAGGTCAGCCATTCGCTGACAAACCCGTTGAGCGGCGGCAGCGCGGAAATGGCCACCGCGCCGGCCAAAAAGAAAAGCGCCGTCCAGCGCATCCGCCTGGCCAGCCCCCCCATTTCCTCCATGTTGCGCGTGTGCGTGGCGTGCAGCACCGCCCCCGCGCCCAGAAAGAGCAGCGCCTTGAAAGAGGCATGGTTGATGGTGTGATACAAACCCGCGATCAGCGCCAGCGACGCGAGCACGGCGTGGCCCGAATGCAGAAACATCAGCGACGCGCCCAGGCCCATCAGGATGATGCCGATGTTCTCGATGCTATGGTAGGCCAGCAGGCGCTTGAGGTCGTGTTCCATCAGCGCGTAAAGCACGCCCAGCACGGCGGACACCGTGCCGATGCTCAGCACCGTCACCCCCCACCAGTTCGGCGGCGTGCCCAGGAAATCGAAATACACCCGCGTCATTCCATAGATACCCGTCTTGATGAGCACGCCGGACATGAGCGCCGACACGTTGCTCGGCGCCACCGGATGCGCCGCCGGCAGCCAGACGTGCAACGGCACGATGCCCGCCTTGACGCCAAAACCGACCAAGCAGAGCACAAACACGGCATCGCGTTTCCCCGGCGTCATCGTCTCCCCCAGCCCGTGGAAGCCGTCAAAACCAAAACCGCCCGAGGCCTGGAACAGCAGCAGGAAACCGACGATGAGACAGCCCGTGCCGATGTGCGACATCACAAAGTAAAGCACGCCGGCGTTGCGCGTCTCCTCCTGCTCGTGTTCAAAGCTCACCAGGCAGTAAGCCGACAACGCCATGATTTCCCACGCGATAAGGAAAAAGAACACGTTGTTGGCCAGGAACACCAGCGTCATGGACAACAGCATTACGTTGAAGAACGCTCCCAGCACTCCGACGCTCTTGCGTCCGTAAAACCCGCGCGCGTAGCCAAGCGAATAGATCGACAGCGCCAGACCCAACAGCGAGACAATCATTCCGAAGAACGCGCCCAGCGGGTCGAGCCGCACGCTGTACTGCACGTAGGGGACCAGCGATGGAAACAGATCGAAGGTTGGATGGGCGGCGGCGACGCCCGTGACCAACGCGCCAACGCAGGACAAAATGCCGCACAAAGCGGCCAGCCCGGCGCACCCGAACGCGCATAGGTTGGCGGCTTTCTCATGGCGCGCGAACAGCAAACCCGCCGCGGCTCCAGCGCCATAACCCAGCAGGGCGAGGTTCAGCAGTGTCAGGCAGAAATGGTCCATCGATGTTTCTTCCTGTCAACTCCTGCCGGCTTTTTTCCATTCTCTTGAGTGTCGGAGGCATCCACAAAACGCCGTTGTATATACCAACCCCCGCAATGACGCAAGGCGGTGTTTCTCAATCTGGCATTCCCGAACGTAGGTAAAATAACGACGCCCAAAGGCGGCCCGTCTCACCCCGGCTGATCAAATCCGCCGGCGTACGGGCTTCGAATTCCTCCAGTTCAGTCAACAACCACGGACCGATTTCTTCCGCCCTCATCACCTGTTTCAGTTCGCCGTAAACGCTCAGAATCTCGCGCAGCTTCGCGGCATACACCGGACTGATGGGATCTCCGGCCTCCCAATTGACAATGGCTCGATCAGAGGCATTCATCACGTACGCCAGTTCCTTGCGGGTCCACCCCAAGACCCTTCGCAATTTGACGAGACTCAGTTTTTCCGATGTTGTGCTATCTGCCCCCCCTGCCTCAATGGCGTGAGTGATTTCACGAGGCTTTGCAAAGAGCCTGTGACGCTCCTTCTGCAGCCCTCGCTTTACATGCGCCGTTCTGACAGGCCGTTCTTTTACCGCAGTACTCATGCAATAGCTATCTGCCAGGTCATGAAATATTTCAAGAACTATTTCATATAGATTGCTTTCAAGATGGGAGCACTCAACCCTTCGTGCGGCGTCAATTTTTGCGGAAATATGACGATGTTTCTGCTGCCCGGCAATGCTTGCGAAGGAGCGATGAGGCCGGAAAAGCAAATCTCCTTGATGGCCCGGCCTATCGCCTGAGATGCAGATTCCCGGCGGTCTTGTATGGCCCGCCAGTGTATTTTGTCCATCGCGAGAAATGGATCGACGACCGCGGCAATCTCGGAATCTGTGGTGTCCAGCAATTTTATCGTCTTCACCTTGACCCACGCCATTACCATCGGCAGAGATTTGTGATCGGCAAGTTCCATCCGTCGCGCCCGTGCCAAATACTCCTCAAGCGCGGCTTCGACCGTTTCGCACAGATAAACGGTGGAAAAGGAATTCTTTGGAGTCCATCTGGCGCCATGAAGTTGACTGCCCAAACCGGAAATGATTTGGTCGGCAAATTGCGGCTCGATGCAACGATAACAGACAGCGGAGAATGGCTCGCCCATGTTTGACAGCTTTTTGAATGCTTCCTTTATCTCGTTGTAATTCGGGTGCGGTTTTATCGTCACGATTCGCTGAGCAATATCTTTGCGATTTTGCCCGGGCGATTGCAACGCATCTTTCTGTTCAAAGATATCGACCCGGTCTATTCCACCGCGCCCTGGCTGGTGCAGGGCGGGGCTTACGACAACTGTGACGCCTTCGAGCAAGGGCGCAGTCTTGTGCTACCGATTGGCGGGCCAAAGGGCAAACCAAAGTCCGTCACCCAATTTTTACACACCGGCCGCCGCTTTGGCTTGCCTTGACGGCGGGGCGTTGGGGATAGTTGCCCGATGCGTGGAGTGAAATGTTTGGTTTGGATTCTGGCTTTGGCCCTCGTCGGCCAGGCGGCCGCCGCCGCCAAGGCCTCGCATGTCGTGCTCATCGTCTGGGACGGGATGCGCCCGGATTTTGTGTCTCCGTCAAACACGCCAACCCTTTTTGGGCAGGCTCGCAATGGGGTTACCTTCGCTCATCATCATCCGGTCTATGTCAGTTCAACCGAAGTCAACGGGACGGCGCTGGCCACGGGAATGTATCCCGGCCAAAGCACCATTACGGCCAATGATGAATTCCGGCCGGAGATCGACCCTCTTGGGCCTATCGAAATGCAAGACATCAAGAACATTCGCAAAGGGGACCAACTCTGGAATGATCATTACATCGCTTATCCGACTGTCGCTGAAATATTGCACGCACACGGGCTGTCCACGGTGGTGGCGGGGTCCAAGGCGGTGGCGGTCTTGCACGACCGCGCGGCACGGACGGATGGCGCGCGCGGGGTGACGCTATTTGCCGGCAACACGCTGCCCCCGGATTTGAAGAACACGCTCGTCGCCGCGCTTGGAAAGTTTCCGCGGGCGCGAACCACCGCCATCGAGCGGGACCAGTGGACCACCCGCGCACTGACCGACGTGCTGTGGAAACAGGGCGTGCCGGCCTTCTCGCTCCTCTGGCTGGCCGAGCCGGATTATTCCCAGCACTTGGACGGGCCGGGCGCGCCCAATCCTCTCAAGGCAATCAAAAATGCCGACGACGCCCTGGCGCAAGTGCTTAAAACGTTGGAAGAAAAAAACGCGCTCGATTCGACCGATGTCATCGTTCTGTCCGACCACGGTTTTTCGACGGTGACGGAAGTCATCGACGTCGCGGCGACGCTGCGGAAGCTGGGACTGCGTGTCTTCCACAAGTTTCCAGCCGCCGAACCCGCCAATGGCGACATCATGCTGGTGAGCGACGGCGGCCTCGTTCTGATTTACGTGACCGGCCATGACGACCGGGAAGTCGAGCAGGCCGTGCATTGCCTCCAGGCGCAGCCCTACACCGGCGTCCTCCTCACCCGCAAAGCGGTGGCCGGGACGTTCCCATTGTCGGCGCTGCGCATGGACTCGCCCTATTCGGCGGACATTGTTGTTGTCATGAGGTGGATGCCGGGTAAGAGCAAATACGGCGTGCCCGGCCTGATCTATTGCGACCGGGCTTATGACATTCCAAATAAAGGGTCGCACGCCACCCTTTGTCCGACCGAGATGCACAACACCTGTGCGGCCTTCGGGCCGGATTTCGCGCGAGGGATGACCGATTCCCTGCCCACCGGCAACATCGATATTGCCCCGACCATTCTGTGGATTTTGGGTGTCCCGCCAAAACAGCCGATGTCCGGGCGTGTCCTGAGCGAGGCGCTGACCATTCCCGGCCCGGCCGCGGCGGCGGCCCAATCGCGCCGCGAAGAGGCCTCGTGGAAGGGGGACGGATTTGTCTGGCGTCAGTATTTGGACATTTCCGAGGTCAACGGGGTGACATACTTCGCCCAGGGCAACGGCAGCCAGGAAACGGCAGCCGAGCCAAAGGCCTCCGCGCGCAACTAAACACTTTCTCCGCTGGAGTTTCGGGATCACCGCTTGGTATTGACCAAGGCCGGAACCTATGGCCGTTAACCAAGCTCAGTTACGGCTTGCGCAACCCCAGGGTCCGCCGCGCCTCCAGTCTCCATCATCAGAGGATCACACCAGGCTTTGTCTATGTCCGTCCATGTCCGTCCGTGTCCGCCCGTGTCCGCCCGTGTTCGTCCGTGTCCGCCCGTGCTCGTCCGTGCGCGTCCATGTCCGTCGGTGCGTGTCCGTGCCCGTCCCTGCCTTCCCTTGCTCCTAAACTCTGGGAGCAGAATTCTGTGCGCATCTGTGTGCGTCCGTGGCCCAAATCCGGCATGCAGGCCGTGTCCGCCGCGCTTTCGTTCCATTTTAACGGCCAGCCGCCGTGCTTTTCAATCACGCCGTCAATTTCCGCCATCCGTGCTATCCGTGCCATCCGTGGTCGCCCCCGGCGCAGACGGCGCGATATTTGCTCCCACCCCAAAAAAAACTTCAAAAAAGACTTGCAAGTCCCATTATTATGTGGGACATTGAAAACCGGCAGGCTCCTTTGCCTGCCACGCCGGAGTTTTAGCGAACGCGTGTTCTTTGACATATCGGCAAACGCCAGCCGCCCGCCCACCCCGCGAGCGGCCTGAAAGAACTCAAGCATCAAGAACGGAGTTTGAGCGATTCACGTTAACGTTAAAGTAAAACCAGGCTCCCCGCGCCGTCTTGTCGCGCCATGCCCCTTCTTCCGTCCCTTTAGTCCTTTTCGTCCTTTCCCTGCCCGTCCTGTTCCATGACCCTCAGACCCCAAAAATCCTCAAAAATGCCAACAATTGCTGATATTTGCGACCCTTTGCCGCAAGCTCTACCGCAGCGAACGTGGGCCGCGTCAAGGTCCTTGTTCCAAGTCAGAGCTTGCCCTTCTCCGCGCCCTTCCCTCTCTGCGCAAGCCTGCCTTCTTGGACCCGCTCAGACCCCAAAAATCCTCAAAAACCCCTGCAATTGCTGATAATTGCGACCCTTTGCCGCCGGTTGCACGGGGCGTATTCGTGAACCCCCTTCAAGTCCTTTCTTCCCTTGCCTGCCTTCGCGAATTCGCCCTGCGGAACCGGTGTCGCAAAACATTAGACATTGAACTTAACGCCAGATGCGGTAACTTGCGCCTGTCATGGATGAGCAACCACCATCGCCCGAACCTGTGAATGCGCCGCCAGCCAGTCCGCCGCCCCCGCCGCTGGCGCCGCCGCCCATTATTCCGCCACAGCCCACGCCCCCGCCGCGCGGGCGGTCCGGCGCGGTCTGGAAAGTGCTGGCGATGGTCTTCCTGCTGCTGTTCATCCTCAGCCTGGCGACCAACTTCCTGAACATTTCCCGCAGTGTCATCCCCCGCGGCCGCGCCATGACCGACCGCACCCGCACGCTCGAGGAAGTCGTGCTCCGGCAGACCAATTCCGACAACAAAATCGCCGTCGTTGACGTCGATGGCGTCATCACCAGCGGCGAGGTGGATCGGTCGGACTTGAACATGGTCGATTACATCTCCGAACAGTTGAAAATGGCCTCGCGCGACAGCGATGTCAAAGCGGTCATCCTGAAGGTCAATTCCCCAGGGGGCGAGGTGCTGGCCTCCGATCAAATCAACAAAGCCATCGGTAAATTTCAAGAACAGACTCACAAGCCGGTGGTGGCGTCGATGCAATCGCTGGCCGCCTCCGGCGGTTATTACGTCTCGGTCCCGTGCCGCTGGATTGTGGCGGACGAATTGACCATCACCGGCAGCATCGGCGTCATCATGCATGGTTACAACTACCGCCAGTTGATGGACAAAGTGGGCATCCGCCCGCATGTCTTCAAGAGCGGACGGTTCAAGGACATGCTCAGCGGCGAACGCGAGCCGGATGACAGCAAGCTCTCGCCCGAAGATCGCAAAGAGAGGGACCAGGAAGATCAAATGGTGCAGGCCCTCATTGACGAGACGTTCGACAAGTTCAAAGATGCCGTCAAAACCGGCCGCGAACGGGCTGCCAAGGAAAACAATGGCAAAGGCAAAACCTTGGTGGACGATTGGCAGGACTTTGCCGACGGGCGCATCCTCTCCGGCAAACAGGCCCTGGCCTTCGGCTTTGTCGATGAGTTGGGGGATTTCGACACCGCGGTCAGCCGCGCCGACAACCTGGCCGGCATCACCAGCGCGAACCTGGTGCAATACCGGGTGCCCTTTGATTTGGGGTCGGTCCTCTCGCACATCTTGGGAAAGTCCGCCGTCCCGGCCATCAAGGTCGATTTCGGAATGGACCTGCCCAAACTCCAGGCTGGCCGGCTCTATTTCATTTGTCCCATGTCCGTTTTGCACTGACTCCATCGCCGCCGTTGCATAATCGAAATGAGATGTTGCCTTCCCGCCCCGAAGTTGCTTTGATCTCCTGCGCGCTAAACCATAATCAGATAAGATCGGCGCATTGGCCAAAACGATGAGTGATTGCGACAATCTATTGATGGTGGCCGACAGTGAACACGACGCCAACATGCTCTATGCGGTTGG
>Ga0326727_10011267_pt1 | contig 20910 bp, 21 predicted proteins | sample MB2enrmetagenome_FD_207643 | JGI IMG/M metagenome (GOLD analysis project Ga0326727, IMG submission 207643) | Lab enriched peat soil microbial communities from McLean, Ithaca, NY, United States - MB29MY | ecosystem: Environmental > Terrestrial > Soil > Wetlands > Peat | place: USA: New York...
GGCCGCCGCCCTTGCCGGTGACGACGATCGCCAGACGCACGCCGCCCGCCTGCGCGCCGAAAAGGAAGGCGCGCAGCGCGTGATGCGCCTCCGCCTGCGTCATGCCGTGCAGATCGAGCGCGGCGTCGACCTCGAGGCGGCCGCGGGCGAGCGCGCGTTTCAGCCGGCGCTCGATCGGCGCGAGCGGCGGCGGGCGCGGCGCTTCCGCGCGCCGGAAGCGGGCTTCGACGTCGCGCGGCGCCGGCGGCGCCGATGACGGGTCGAGCGGTTCGGGCGGGCGCGGCGCGGCGAGCGTCGGCAGGGTCGCGCCGCGGCGGCGAACCACGGTCTTGGCCACCTCGATCCACAACGCGATCTCTTCGTCGCTGAGCCGGCGCCGGCGCGCCGAGCGCGGCCTTTCGACGATCTCCTTCATCGCTCGTCCCCGCGCGGCAGCAGCGCGACGAAGCCGCCGCGGCAGCGGACGGCGCCGGCGCGCGCGCCCGCTGTCTCGCCGCCGCCGAAAAAAATATCGGCGCGCGCCGCGCCGACGATCGCCGAGCCGGTGTCCTGGGCGATGGTCAGGCGACGGAACGGCGTCGGCGCCTCCCCCTCCCACGGCGGCTCGGCGTCGATGAAGAACGGCGTCCCGTAAGCCCAGATCGAACGGTCGACCGCGATCGAGCGCAACGGCGTCAGCGCGACGCCCGCGCCGGCGACCGGCCCCAACGCCGGATCGAAGTCCGCTTCGAGCTTGAAGAACACGTAAGAACGATTGCGCCGCATCAGCGCGCGGCCCTCCTCGCCCGGCGCGAGGCCGTGGTCGCGCAGCCAGCCCTTCAGCCGTCGAAGCGACATCTCGCCCTCGGGGATCTCGCCCGCCTCGATCAGCAGGCGGCCGATCGACGCATAGGGCTGGCCGTTGCGGCCGTCGTAGGCGAGGCGGACCTCGCGCCCGTCCGGCAGCCGCACCCGCGCCGAGCCCTGCACCTGGGCGAAGTAGACCTCGACCGCGTCCTCGAGCCACGCGACCGCTTCGCCGCCGCGCGCCTCGATCTCGGTGCGGTCGGGGTAGGTGCGGCGCCTTTCGAGATCGCGTGGCCGCGCGAGGACCGGCGCGCGAAAACGCGGCGTCGGCGTCAGGGAGCCGTCGACGAACGGCTCGTAATAGCCGGTGAAGAAGGCGCGGCCGTCCGTTTCCTCGGAGACGACGCGGAACGGCGCGAAGCGCTCGACGAAAAAATCGCGCGCCGCCGCGGCGTCGCCGATCTCGGCGGCGAGCGCCTGGCGGGCGATCGCGGCCAGGCCGGGCGAAGCCGGCCGCGCCGGGCGGGGCGGCGCTTTTCCCTCGCAAAACGCGCGCGCCGAACGGCGGAAGGCGGCGAAGGCGGCGAGGCAATCGTCGCCGGCGAAGCCCAAGAGATCGTCGAAACGCGCCGGCGCGAGCCGCGGCGCCGCCGCGCTATCCCGGAGAATCGCCGACGAGCCCACCTTTCGTCGGCTCCGCTCAGTTGACGGTCTGGGTCGCCGCGAGCTGCCAGTTGGGATCGCTCGAGCGGACGTCGCGCGCGAAGGTCCAGAGGTCGAGATGGTCGGCGGGCTCTTCGCTGGTTCCGTCGACCAGCGCGCCGGTCTCGTCGCGCGTCGCCGAGGCGAGCTTGGCGGCGAAGCGCACGGTCAGCGCCGCGAGCGAGCCGTTGAGCCGCGCTTCGACGATCTCGGCGTTGTCGAGCGAGACGAGCGTCGTCGTCATCGTCCGCCGCGCTGCGCGGCGCGCCTCGATCGCGCCCTGGAAGTTGGCGAGCACGTCGGGGGCGACCAGCCGGCGCAAGGTCCCCGTATCCCCCGCGGCGAACGCCGTCACCACCATCTCATAAGCCGAGCGGGCGCCGGCGAGGAAACGGTCGGGTGCGAAGTCGCGATCGGCGGCGGCGATGGCGTCGAACCCGGCGGCGAGCGGAGAGCCGGGCTCGGCGAAGCCCTTCCAACGATCGGCGGGAACCGGAGGAGGCTCCGGCGGCGCGCCGGTCCGCGCGTTCTGGCCGAATGGGATGATCCTGCCGCCGGGCGGAAAGCCGAAGCCCCTGCGCGCGGTTGGCGGCGGGGCCGCGGGGTCGATCGGCGGACGCTCCGCGCCGGTGCGCGTGCCGAGCACCGAACGCAGCTTGAGGACGACGAAAATCGCGACGACGGCGAAGACGATCGTCGAGACGTCGATGTTGCCCATGACCGGTCCCTCGCGCAGGCGGCGAAGCCGCCAGAACCCTAGTTAGGCCGCTGCGCCCGATTTGGCTAGGACCCGCGCGCGGGCGGAGTTGCGCCGGCGGCGAATCGATGTTTTGAACGCGGCCGGCGGCCGGGGGGCCGAAAGGAGCGGGGGCGTGGAGCAGTTCGCCAGCATCGGCGTCGCAGGGGCGGGCGCGTGGGGCCTCGCGCTCGCCAACGCCGCGACCAGCGCCGGACGCGCCGTCGTCGTCTGGGACCGCGACGCCGGCGCGCGCGCGTCGCTCGAGCGGACGCGGACCAGTCCACGCCTGCCGGGGGTCGCGCTGGCGTCCGCCGCCAGCGTCGTCGGCGACGTCGGCGGGCTTGCGGCCGCGGACGCCGTCCTGCTGGTCGTTCCCGCTCAAGCGACGCGCGACGCCGCGGCGCGGCTCGCCGCATCGCTCGCGCCGCGGCCGCTGATCGTCTGCGCCAAAGGGATTGAGCGCGGTTCGGGCCGCTTCATGACCGAGGTCGTCGCCGAGGCGGCGCCGCGCTGGCCGGCGGCGATCCTCTCCGGCCCGAGCTTCGCCGCCGACGTCGCCGCCGGCCTGCCGACCGCGGTGACGCTCGCCGCCGCCGACGATGCGCTGGCGCAAGCGCTTTGCGCGGCGCTGCGCGGGCCGAACCTCAGGCTCTATCATTCGACCGACGCGCGCGGCGTCGAGATCGGCGGCGCGGCGAAGAACGTGCTCGCCATCGCCTGCGGCGTGACCGCGGGCCTCGGGCTGGGGGCGAGCGCCGTCGCGGCGCTGATCGCGCGCGGCTTCGCCGAGCTGAGGCGCTTCGGCGAGGCTTATGGCGCGCGGGCGAGCACGCTGATGGGCCTCTCCGGGCTCGGCGACCTGGTGCTCACCTGCTCCTCGGCGCAGTCGCGCAACTTCGCCTTCGGCTTCGCGCTCGGCCAAGGGCGGAGCGTCGCCGAGGCGGGCGCCGGCAAGCTGGTCGAAGGCGCCTTCACCGCCGCGGCGCTGATGGGCATGGCGCGCGCGCGCGGCGTCGACATGCCGATCTCCGCCGCGGTCGAAGCGCTGCTCGACGGCGCGATCGACCCGCAGGCCGCGGTGAGCGGCCTGCTCGATCGGCCGCCGAAGGGGGAGGAATAGCGAAGCGGCGATTCCTGCCGCGCTTCGCCTTTTTTCAATGGCCTGCGGGGCGGAAAGTTTCCTCCTCGCTTTCCTCCGGCGCCGGCCGCGCCATGAGGAACGCGCCGTGGCGCGCGCCGGGTTACGGGCGAAAGCGCCTTGCGCCCGATTGACATAAGATACGTAACGTGTCTAATCGCAACCAGCGGCAGGTTGAGCGACGTGGCAAGGGAAGTGAAGAGCCGTAGACGCGGCAAGGTCTTGGAGGCGGCGATCTTCGAGGTCGTGCTGCAGGAGCTCGTTGACGCGGGGTACGTCAACTTCTCGATCGAGAGAGTGGCGGCCGGGGCGGGCACGAGCAAGCCGGTGATCTACCGGCGCTGGCCCACACGCGCCCGGCTTGTGCGCGCCGCATTGAGAGCAGACCGACCTGTTCTTTCGTCCGAGGCGCCGGACACCGGGACCGTCCGGGGCGATGTCTTTGCCGTTGTGCGCCGCTTCTCAGAAATGGCGGCTGAGTTAAGCCCAGAAGTCGTCTTTGGCCTGGTTTCAGAGCTTCTCCACGAGGGCGATTCATCGCTCTTTGCCGAAGTGCACGAACGCAGCGTCAAAATAATGATGGAAATTCTGACCCGCGGGGCGGGACGCGGCGAAATCGCCGCTGAGAAGCTTACGCCTCGCTTGGCGGCGCTGCCGATCGACCTCGCGCGCCATCAGCTCGTGCTGCTGCTGCAACCGCTGTCGGCGCAGGACATCGAAGAAATCGTCGATCGGATTTTTCTCCCTCTGGTCCGCGCCGATCGAGCGGGAGGCGCCGAATTGGACAGAAGGCGCCAATGCGACGGGCGCCGGTCGCACACGACGCTCGTGCGCTCAGCATTGATGAGAATGGAGGACTCGAACATGAAGTCTGATGAGCCCAGCCGCACAGCCCTGATTCCCGCCCGACAGCGGGCTGCTCACCAGCTGCTCGATCATGGCTCAATCCTCGATGACCCGTTCGCCATGAAGATTCTGGACGAAGACGAAAAGGACGTTCTGCAATTTGCCAACCAACACCCCTTGGCCAGCATCGGACGTCTGCTCACCGTCGCACGCGGCCGGATTGCCGAAGATGCTTTGTCAGGCGCTGTCGAAAGAGGAATTCGGCAGATCGTGATTCTTGGCGCCGGACTCGACACCTTCGCTCTCCGCAATCCCCACGCCGCACGACAGGTACGTGTTTTCGAGGTGGACCACCCCGCCACGCAGGCATGGAAGCGCCAGCGCCTGGCGGAAGCTCAACTGGCGCTTCCGTCATGGCTCGTCTTCGCGCCGGTGGATTTCGAACGGGATAACTTACGGGAGAAGCTAAGCGGCGCAGGCTTTCAGCAGAACTCGGCGGCATTTTTCACTTGGCTCGGCGTCGTGCCCTATCTGACACAGGACGCTATCGACAGCACTCTGGACTACATGGCGTCAATCCAGAACTCGGAGGTGGTGTTTGACTACATGGAACCTCCCGAGGCATTTCCCGAAGAGATGAGGGAGATCGCGAAGGAGCGGGCCGCACAGCTCGAGAAAACCGATGAACGCTGGGTCAGCCGTTTCGCGCCGGCCGGCATTGCGGCGATCCTTCGCTCGCACGGATTTTGCGACATCGAGGACATCAATTTCCAGCAGATCGCGTCCAGGTTCGGCGGCGCCATTCAAGGGCTCGCGCCCGAACAGGCTGGCGTTCATGTTGTCCACGCAAAGCGCTAGCCAGCTACCAAGGGGCGCTTGTGGCGCTTACGAAACAAGATCAGCCGTTAGGACACGAGCCGACACGGGGTGGTGTCTCAGTTTGAAAACTTGCCGGATTGACAAGCGGGCGCGCCGCTCCCGTGTCCCGTGGCCCGCTTGGCGGGAAGCATGAGTTCCCCCGCAAAGGGGGCAAGGGAACGCGGGACCTGTCGGCGCAAAGCGCCATCGACCTCTTGGAGAGCAGAATTTCCGATCGTTTGGGCCTGTCAAGGACGACCCCGGCGCCCGTCGCGAGCGACGGGCGCCGGGATCGCCGCGAAGCGGCCTGCGGTCCTTGACAGGCCCAAACGATCGGAAAGAAGAGGCTCTCCAAGAGGTCGGCGGCGAGATCCATGGCTGCTCGGGATCTTGGGGCCGGCGGCGCTCATGCGAACCCGCAACCCTGCCAAATCTGCAGGGCGGCCTCCGCTCTTTACGCCCCGCGCGCGATCGCTTAGGCCTTCGTCTCTCGCAAGAAGGGGAAAGACATGCTGTTCGTCGCCACCTGCATCGACAAGCCGGAGAGCGCGGCTGCGCGGCAGGAGAATCGTCCCGCGCACCTCGCCTATCTCGCCTCGCTTGGCGCCAAGGTGCGGGCGGCGGGCGCGCTGCTGGCGGACGATCATCGTTCCGCGGTCGGCTCGATGCTGATCTTCGAGGCCGCGGACGAGGCCGAGGTCGCGATTCTGCTCGCCGGCGACCCCTACGCCAAGGCGGGGTTGTTTTCGACCGTCGGCGTCAAGCCGTGGCGCCAGGCGGTCGGCGTCCCGCTCGCGGGATGACCGCCATGGCCCACTGGCTGTTGAAGAGCGAGCCCTCGGCGTGGTCGTTCGCTGAGCAGCTCGCCGAGGGCGAGAAGGGGACGGCGTGGAGCGGCGTGCGCAACCACGCCGCCAAGCTGAACCTGATGGCGATGACGGTCGGCGAACAGGCCTTCTTCTACCACTCCAACGAAGGCAAGGAGATCGTCGGCATCGTCGAGGCGATCAAGGCCTATTATCCCGACCCGAGCGACGACAGCGGCAAGTTCGGCATGGTCGACGTCAAGGCGGTTCGCGCGCTGCCGCGGCCAGTGACGCTCGCCGCGATCAAGGCGGACAAGCGCCTCGCCAAGATGGCGCTGGTCGCCCAGCCGCGCCTTTCGGTTCAGCCGGTGACCGACGAGGAGTGGCGGATCGTCTGCGCCATGGGCGGGCTTTGAGGCGGCTCCTTAGAGCGCGTTGCAGCGCCATGGAAGCGGAGCGCGTCCGCCGGCGCGCCTCGGTCACCCTTCGTTAATCAATTCGGGTTCAGGCTTATGGCGCGCCATGAGTCAAGGATTCGATCATGACCGTTTCCGCCATCGCTTCGGTCGGGGCGCAAGCGGCCGTGGGTTACGTGCGGGTCGCGCCGGTGGCGAAACTCAAGGCGGTCAAGCGCGGCTCGGCTGCGAAGAACGCCGAGAAGCGCGAGATCGGCGCGCCGACCGCGGTCGCTCCGCGGATCGGCCGGTCGCGTTCGCCGGCCGCGCGCAGTTCTGACGCCGTCCAGGCCGCGTTGAGCACGTTGCCGTTCGGCGGCTGACGGCGTCGGGGCGCCGCAGACGCGACCTGGCTTTCCGCGTCGGCATGGGAAACGGCGCCCTCTACTCCCCCGCCGCGACGATCGCCGGCGCCAAATTCGCCTGCTTGGCGGGCAGGCGGACGCCGAGAAGGTAGAGCTGCGGGCCGTCGGGCGAGTCGACGATCTTCGCCATGCCGGAGATCGGCGCGGCGTTCTTCTTGAGCAGGCTGGAGGTTCCGAGCCCATCGCTGTTGGCCGGCGTGACGAACTCGACCAGGCGCTGGGCCTTGTAAGTGAGCTTGTCCGCGGGGTAGGGGCCGGCGGGGAAGCTGTCCTTCGGCTCGATCCCTTCGGCGATCACGCCGGCGATGAAGGCCTGGTAGAGCTGGGGAAAGAGCCGCGCGGCGTAGCGCGCGACGTCGAACCTTCCCGAGGTGCCGCCGTCGTCATAGGTGAGCACGACCGCGTCTCCCGTCAGCGGCGCTTGCGCTTCGAGCGCCTTGCTCGGGTCGGTCGCCGCGATCGCCAGGATCGCGCCGCTCGAACCGTAGAAGAAGAAGCACTTCCATCCTCTGGGGGCGAGCGCGCCGAGGTCCTGGTCGGTGGCGTAGTAGGCGAGCTGGCTCGCCGCCGCCGCGTCGATCGCGACGGCCTTGGCGGCGCCCTTGGGAGCGGCGACCGGACCGGTCTGCCCGTCGCCGGCGCAGCCGACGAAGGGGACCGACTGCTCGGCGGCGAACGCCGGGACGGCGGCGAGGAGCGTGAGCGCGGCGGCGGCCGCGAAGCGTGACGAGGAGGCGCGCATGGCGGGGCTTTCCCTGTCGTAGTCGCGCGGGAAGGCGCGGCGGCGCGGCCATCTAAGCCGGCGCCGCGGCGGCGCGCAACGACGCCCGCGTCGCAGGGAAGCCGGCCCGCGCGGCGGGCCCTTCGCCTAAGACCAAAGCATCACGGGGGTCCGCTTTCGCGCGCCTCGCCGCTAGGGCATAGTGCGGACGGAAAAAACGCGCCGCCACGAGCGCGCCGGGAGAAAGACGATGTCCGAGAAGGCCTACGACCCGCCGGTGGAATGGGCTGAGCGCGCCTGGGTCGACGACGCCCGCTACCAGGAGATGTACGCGCGCTCGATCACCGATCCGCAAGGGTTCTGGGGCGAGCACGGCAAGCGCATCGACTGGTTCAAGCCCTTCACGAAGGTCAAGGACACCTCCTACGACCCCCATCACGTGTCGATCAAATGGTACGAGGACGGCGTCACCAACGTCGCCTACAATTGCATCGACCGCCACCTCGCCAAGCGCGCGCGCCAGACCGCGATCATCTGGGAGGGCGACGAGCCTGGCGTCTGCAAGCATATAAGCTACGCCGAGCTGTTCGATCGCGTCTGCCATTTCGCCAACGTCCTGAAGTGGCACGGCGTCAAGAAGGGCGATCGCGTCACCATCTATCTGCCGATGATTCCCGAGGCGGCTTACGCGATGCTCGCCTGCGCGCGCATCGGCGCGATCCATTCCGTCGTCTTCGGCGGCTTCTCGCCCGACGCGCTGGCGGGGCGGATCGAGGACTGCGGCTCGCGGGTGGTGATCACCGCCGACGAAGGCAAGCGCGGCGGGCGCAGGACGCCGCTGAAAGCCAACGTCGACGCGGCGCTCGACAAGCTTCCCGGCGTCGTCGAACGCGTCGTCGTCGTGCGCCACAGCGGCGGCGAGGTCGGCTGGAGGCCCGGCCGCGACGTCTGGCTGCACGAGGCGATGGAGAACGTCTCGGCGCATTGTCCGCCCGAGGCGCTGGGCGCCGAGGACCCGCTGTTCATCCTCTACACCTCCGGCTCGACCGGCGCGCCGAAGGGCGTGCTGCACACCACAGGCGGCTATCTCGTGTTCGCCGCGATGACCCACCAGTACGTGTTCGACTACCATGACGGCGACGTCTACTGGTGCACCGCCGACGTCGGCTGGGTGACCGGCCACAGCTACATTCTCTACGGCCCGCTCGCCAACGGCGCGACGACGTTGATGTTCGAGGGCATGCCCAACTACCCGAGCGTCAGCCGCTTTTGGGAGGTGATCGACAAGCACCAGGTCAACATCTTCTACACCGCGCCGACCGCCATCCGCTCGCTGATGGGGGCGGGGGAAGAGCCGGTCAAGAAGACCAGCCGCGCCTCGCTGCGCCTGCTCGGCTCGGTCGGCGAGCCGATCAATCCGGAGGCCTGGGAGTGGTTCCACCGCGTCGTCGGCGAGCGCCGCTGCCCGATCGTCGACACCTGGTGGCAGACCGAGACCGGCGGCGTCCTGATCACGCCGCTGCCGGGCGCGACGCGGCTCAAGCCCGGCTCGGCGACGCGCCCGTTCTTCGGCGTCATCCCGGAGGTGGTCGACCCGATGGGCAACGCGCTCGAGGGCCCGTGCGAAGGCAACCTGGTGATCGCCGATTCCTGGCCCGGCCAGGCGCGCACCGTCTACGGCGACCACGGGCGCTTCGTGAAGACCTACTTCACCGCCTATCCCGGCAAGTACTTCACCGGCGACGGCTGCCGGCGCGACGCCGACGGCTATTATTGGATCACCGGCCGCGTCGACGACGTCATCAACGTCTCCGGCCACCGCATGGGCACGGCGGAGGTGGAGAGTGCGCTGGTCGCCCATCCCAAGGTCTCCGAGGCGGCGGTGGTCGGCTATCCGCACGACATCAAGGGGCAGGGCATCTACGCCTATGTCACGCTGATGTCGGGGGCGGCGCCGAGCGAGGACCTGCGCGACGAGCTGATCGACTGGGTGCGCAAGGAGATCGGGCCGTTCGCCTCGCCCGACCTGATCCAGTTCTCGCCCGGACTGCCGAAGACGCGCTCCGGCAAGATCATGCGCCGCATCCTGCGCAAGATCGCCGAGAACGAATACGGCGCGCTCGGCGACACCTCCACCCTCGCCGACCCGAGCGTGGTGCGCGAGCTCATCGACAACCGGCAGAACCGGGGGCGGGCCTGACGGTCGGCCCGCGCTTTCGAGCATTCTGCGCTTGGGCCGAGGCGCAAGGCCCCCTCTCCCCGCCTTGGCGCTAAGGCATGCACACATCTACCTGTCTGCTTGTACTTGTCTTCTTGCGCGGCAGAGATCCTGCCTGCCTGATCCGTGCTCGGCGTCAAGCTCAAGCCGGGTTCGCCGGTTGCTCGCTTCGCTCGCACAGCTTGACCCCTGTGCGCGGATCAGGCGTTTCGCCACCGTGAGTTTTGCTGAGACCGCCGGCCCGAAGGGCCGGCTTGGCTCAGCAAAACTCATGGTGGCCAATGGCCTCGTCGGAACGGCGGAGTCACCCGAAGGGCCGGAGCGAAGCGGAGGAGCCGCCCTGCCGGGCGGCTTAACGCCGCCGGGCCGACGTGGCCCGCTCGACGTCGGAAGTTATGTGACGTCCTTGGCGCCTTGGCGGGGAGAAGGGACGACGCGCCGCCGCGTCGACGCGAAGCAGAGCCCTCTACTGCCCCGGGGCGAGCTCCTGCATCTTCTCGATCTTGGCGGCGAGGATCACCGCCTGGGTGCGGCTCTCGACCCCGAGCTTCTGCAGGATCGCCGAGACGTGCGCCTTCACCGTCGCCTCGGAGACGGCGAGCTCGTAGGCGATCTGCTTGTTGAGCAGGCCCTGCGACAGCATCATCAGCACCCGCAGTTGCTGCGGCGTCAGCGAGGAGAGCCGGCGCGCCAACGCGCTCGCCTCGCGGTTGGGCTCGGCGGCGAGGTCGAGGTCGGGCGGCGTCCATTGGCCGCCGTCGAGCACCTTGCGGATCGCCGCGCGCATGGTCTCGACGTCGAGCGACTTCGGCAGATAGCCGGCCGCGCCGAACTCGAGGCAATGGCGCATGACGGCGCGGTCCTCGTTGCCGGAGACGACCACCACCGGCACGCCCGGCCGCTCGGAGCGCAGGAACAACAGGCCGGAGAACCCGCGCACGCCCGGCATGGAAAGGTCGAGCAGCACCAGGTCCATGTCCGGCGTCGCCTCCAGCGCCGCCGCCAGGCTCTCGAAATCGGTCGCCTCGTGGATCTTCGCGCCGGGAATGGCGCCGCCGACCGCCTGGCGCAAAGCGCCGAGGACGAGCGGGTGGTCGTCGGCGATCAGCACCTGCACCGTGTCGTTCAACCCCCATCCCCCCTGTCGCCCTCGACTCGGCGACACAACCCGCTAACATTGCGCAAGTCGCGGGCGTTGTCACGCCCGGGGTCGGGCCGCCCGGCGACGGCGGTGCCAGGGACGCCGCGCAGCTGGCGGCGCGCTTCGCCGAGCGCCAGCGCGGCGGCGACGGCGACGTTGAGCGAGCGCAGCGGCGCTTCGATCGGGATGCGCAGGCGCGCGTCGGCGCGCTCCCGCACCGCCTCCGGAACGCCCGCCGATTCGCGGCCGACCAGAATCACGTCGTCGGCGCGAAAGGCGAAGTCCCACAGCGCCGTTTCTCCCGCGGTGGTCAACAGCACGAGCCGGCGGCCGGCTTCGGCCCGCCACGCTTCGAAGCTCGCGAAGGAGAGATGGCGCGCGATCGAAACGGCGTCGAGGTAGTCCATCCCCGCGCGCCGCAGCCGGCGGTCGGAGAAGACGAAGCCCGCCGGCTCGATGATCGCCGCGTCGACGCCAAGGCAGGCGCAGGTGCGCAGCATCGCGCCGACGTTGGGCGCGATGTCGGGCTGATAGAGCGCCAAGGTCAGGCGCGCCGCAGGCGTCGTCATCGCCTTCCCGCTTAAGCAGGATTCGCTCGGCTTGTCATGGGCGTCGCTTCGCGCCGCGTTTCGGCGAGCTTCGCGTCGCGCTCTTTGGCCTATAGACAACTGTTGAGAACGATGCGAAATAGCCGCGCTCTCGCAGGCTGTGGCGAAAGAGCGCAGTTTCTCGCTTGCCTTGGCGCGCCGCGGGGGCGGCGAGGCGCCGCAGGCGCGGGTCGCCCGAACGATGTGGAGGCGCGATTGACGAGCGCGGCTATCGAAAACCCCAATCGCCGGGACATCCTGTTCATCGCCACCGGCGCGGTCGCCGCGGTCGGCGTCGGCGCGGTCGCCTGGCCGCTGATCGACCAGATGAACCCCGACGCTTCGACGCTCGCCATGGCCTCGACCGAGGTCGACCTCTCCCAGATCGCCGAAGGCCAGATCGTCACGGTGAAGTGGCGCGGCGGCCCGGTGTTCGTGCGCCGTCGCACCCGGAAAGAGATCGAGGCTGCGGCGAGCACGCCCCTTTCCGAGCTTCGCGATCCGCAGACCGACGAGCAGCGGGTGAAGAAGCCGGAGTGGCTGATCGTGGTGGGAATCTGCACCCATCTCGGCTGCGTGCCGCTCGGCCACCAGGGCGAGTACGACGGCTGGAAGTGCCCCTGCCACGGCTCGGTCTACGACACCTCCGGACGCATCCGCCAAGGGCCGGCGCCGCTCAATCTGGCGGTGCCGGAATACGCCTTCTTGAGCGACGCGAAGGTGAAGATCGGCTGATCCCGCGCGAGCTTCGCCGGCGCCTCGACCGGCGGGCGGCGCAAGTCCCCTCTCCAAGAGACCAGCCCCCTCTCCAAGAGAATGGAGCCATGAGCGCAACCCCGACCTACGTCCCCAAAACCGCCTTTGGACGATGGCTGGAGGCGCGCCTGCCGATCATGGGGCTCGTCCATTCGTCGTTCGTCGCTTATCCGACGCCGCGCAACCTCAACGTCCTGTGGACCTTCGGCGCCATCCTGGCGTTCATGCTGGTCTCGCAGATCGTCACCGGCGTCGTGCTCGCCATGCACTACGCGCCGACCGCGACGCAGGCGTTCGCGTCAGTCGACCACATCATGCGCGACGTCAACTACGGCTGGCTGATCCGCTATCTCCACACCAACGGCGCGTCGCTGTTCTTCCTCGCCGCCTACGTCCACATCTTCCGCGGCGTCTATTACGGCTCCTACAAGGCGCCGCGCGAGGTGCTGTGGATCCTCGGCGTCATCATCTACCTCTTGATGATGGCGACGGCGTTCATGGGCTACGTGCTGCCGTGGGGGGCGATGAGCTTCGCCGGCGCGACGGTCATCACCAGCCTGTTCACCGCCATTCCCGTCGTCGGCGGCGGCGTCGCGCAGTGGCTGTGGGGCGGCTACGCGGTCGGCGACCCGACCCTCAACCGCTTCTTCTCCCTGCACTTCCTGTTGCCATTCCTGATCGTCGGCGTGGTCCTTCTGCACGTATGGGCGCTGCACGTCGCCGGGCAGAACAATCCCGACGGCCTCGACGTCAAGGACGTCGAGCGCGACACCGCGCCCTTCACCCCCTATGCGACGATCAAGGACCTGTTCGCGCTGTCGTTGTTCCTCATCCTCTACGCGTGGCTGGTCTTCTACATCCCCAACTATCTGCTCGACGCCGACAACTCCACGGTCGCCAACCCGCTGTCGACGCCCGCGCACATCGTGCCCGAGTGGTACCTCTTGCCGTTCTACGCGATCCTGCGCGCGATCCCCAACAAGCTCGCCGGCGTGATCGCCTTGTTCGCCGCCATCGCGTTGCTCGCCTTCCTGCCCTGGCTCGACACTTCGTCGGTGCGCTCGGCCAAGTACCGGCCGCTGTTCCGCGTCTGCTTCTGGCTGTTTCTCGCCTGCTGCGTCGGCCTCGGCTGGCTCGGCTCGCAGGAGGTCAACGACGCGACGACGCTGGCGGCGCGCGTGCTGGCGGTCGGTTATTTCGGCTTCCTCATCGTCGTCCTGCCGCTGTTGGGCTTGGTCGAGAAGACGAAGCCCATGCCCGCCTCGATCGCCGACGCCGTGCTGGCCAAGCGCGGCGAAGCGAGCGCGCCGGTCACGAAGTGATCGAGGGCCGCGCTTCAGGGAAATGCGTCGATGATCCGCTTGAAGACCTCCCTTTTCCTCCCCGCGGCGCTCGCCCTCTTGCTGGCGGGCGGCGCGGGCGCGCGCGCCGACGACGCCGAGCAGCCGAACCCGCCGCGTCAGAGCTGGAGCTTCTCCGGCCTGTTCGGCGTGTTCGATCAGGCGCAACTGCAGCGCGGCTTCCAGGTCTACCGGGAGGTGTGCAGCAAGTGCCACAAGCTGAGCATTCCCTTCCGCGCGCTCGCCGACCCCGACGGGCCGGGCTTCAGCGAGGCGGAGGTGAAGGCGCTGGCGGCGAGCTACCAAGTGGTGAACGACGAGCCGAACGACCAAGGCGAGACGTTCAAGCGGCCGGGCCGGCCGTCGGACATCTTTCCGCCGCCGGACGCGTTCCCCAACGACCAGGCCGCGGCGGCCGCGCTCGGCAAGACGCCGCCCGACATGGCGCTGCTCGCCAAGGCGCTGAAGTACGAGCGCGGCTTCCCGTGGTTCATTTTCGACGCGCTGCCCTTCGACCAGTACCAGGAGATGGGCGCCGACGTCATCTACGCCATCATCAACGGCTACACGAAGTCGGACGATCTGCAGTGGAACCTCTATTACCCCGGCCACCGCATCGCGATGCCGCAGCCGATCACTGACGGCGTGGTGGCCTATCAAGACGGCGCGCCGGCGACCGTCGACCGCTACGCGCGCGACGTCGCCTCCTTCTTGAGCTGGGCGGCCGAGCCGTCGCTGGCGGAGCGCAAGAAGCTCGGCCTGCGCGCGATGATCTTCCTCTTCATCCTCGCCGGGATGCTCTATTTCGTGAAGAAGCGCGTCTGGAGCGATCTGCACTGAGGGGCCGCGGGCGGGGCGGCGCGAAGGGGGCGATATGGCCAAGGCGATCGTCGGCGTCATCGGCGGGTCGGGGGTGTATCGCCTCGACGGCTTGACCGACGTCCGCGAGGAGCGCGTCCCGACGCCGTGGGGCGAGCCGTCGGACGCGCTGCGGTTCGGGCGGATCGGCGGCGTCGAGGCGGCGTTCCTCGCCCGCCACGGCCAGGGGCATCGCCTCTCTCCGTCGACGATCAACTACCGCGCCAACATCGACGCGCTGAAGCGCTGCGGCGTCACTGACCTCATCGGCGTCTCCGCCTGCGGCTCGTTCCGCGAGGAGCTCCGCCCCGGCTTGTTCGTGCTCATCGACCAGTTCGTCGACCGCGCCTTCGCGCGTCAGAACAGCTTCTTCGGCGCCGGCTGCGTCGCCCATGTGTCGATGGCCCGCCCGATCGCGCCGCTGCTCAGCCGGCGCATCGCCGACGCCGCCGAGAAGGAGGGGATCGCCTGCCGTCGCGGGGGAACCTACCTGTGCATGGAGGGGCCGCAGTTCTCGACCCTCGCCGAGTCGCTCGACTATCAGTCGCGCGGCCTCGACGTGATCGGCATGACCGCCGCCACCGAAGCCAAGCTCGCGCGCGAGGCGGAGATCTCCTACGCGACGATCGCGATGGTCACCGACTACGACTGCTGGCATGAAACGCACGGCGCGGTCGACGTGCCGGCGGTCATCCAGGTGATGAAGGGCAACGCCCATCGCGTCAACGCGCTGCTCGCGCGCGTTCTCGGCGGCTTTCCCGTCGAGCATGAGCCGTGCCCGATCGGCTCGGACCGCGCCCTCGACGGCGCGATCATCACCCGCCCCGAAGCGCGCGACCCCGAACTGATGCGCAAGCTCGAGGCGATCGTCGCGCGGGCGGTCGCGGCGGGCGGCTGAGGCCGTCCGCAATCAGGTTGGACCGCTCGCGCTCGCCGAACGGTTCGGCGGCGACAAGGACGCGGGCGAAACGTGAGCCGCCGTTTATTTCTCCAACAGCACGCTGCGGCATTCCGGCGGCAGCTCGGCGAGCGACAGCGGCGGCTTCGGCTTGCTCGGCGCGGGATGCAGCGCCTCGTCGGTGAACCACCACGCCAGCGTCTTGTCGCAGCCGTCGCCGGGCGGGACCGGGTCCTGCGGCCGGCAGTCGGGCTGGTCGGCGGGGCAGGCGATGCGGATATGGAAATGATAGTTGTGGCCCCAATAGGGGCGCACCTTGTTCATCCACGGCTCGCCCTTGGCGGTCTCGCACAGGGCCTTCTTGATCGCCGGGTTGACGAAGATGCGCTCGACCTCCGGCTCCTCGGCGGCGGCCTTGATGACGCCAGCCTGCCGCGCCGACCAATGCGCGGGATCGACCGCCAGCCCGTCGGGCCGGACCATGTCGACCGCCGACATCTGTTCGCGCTCCTCGCGGGTCAGCCGGCGGTCGGGCGCGGGGGTCAGCCAGACGTCGGCGTCGAGGCCGATCTGATGGGAGGCGTGGCCGGTCGCCATCGGCCCGCCGCGCGGCTGCGAAATGTCGCCGACGAGAATGCCTGGCCAGATTCCTTCGCGCGCCGCCTTGCGCGAGAAGCGCTCGAGGAAGGCGATCATCGCTGGATGGGCCCAGTTGCGGTTGCGCGACAGGCGCATCACCTGCCAAGTGTCGCCGTCGACCGGCAGCGCCTTGGCGCCGGCGAGGCAGCCGCGCGCGTAGAATCCGATCGACCGCGTCGCCGTCTCGGTCGGGGTCAGCGCGCGGCCGAACAGCTCCTTGGCGGGCAGGTTCAGGTCGGCGGGGTCGGCGAGCGGCGGCGGCGGGGCGGGGGAGAGCGAACCCGGCTCCTGGGCCGACGCCGCGGCCGGGGCGGCGCAGGCGAGGGCCAGCATGAGCGCCATTCGCCGCATCTTGAAGCTCCCTTGGTCGCCCCTTTCTCCTCCGCGCCGGGGCGCGCCGTCAATCGGCGGCGCGCGGCTTGGCGGCGGCGGAAGGGTAGGCGCCGGACGCCTCGCGGGGCGCCGTCCTGACTGCGCCGGGCGGGCGGCGGCGTGCAATTTCTTGTCGTCGCGACAATTCTGCAACGGTTTTGCGACCGACGCTGCGGAAACTGGGCGGTCATGAAAATTCCATGCTTTACAAAAAGTTAATAGGTAAGCGCGGTCGGCGGCGGCGCCGCGGGGCGCAATTATGGCGAAATTGTACCAATTTCTTGACGCTCGGTTGTTCGCGGGGCGCCGTAAGGGAAGCGCCGGACCCGTGCGAACTTGGTCCGATTATCAAGCGTTTGTCGCGCGCGTCGCGGCGGCGGAGCGAGGCCCCGCCGGCGCGCGCCGCAGGGCCGTCGGCGCGCCGGCTTCAAGTGGGTTGCTCCGGTTGCCCCGCTATGCAATAGTGACCGCGCAAATTGATTAACCGACGTGCGGCGGTGAAGTCGGTGATTGTAAGCTAATTTTTGTGTTGGTCGCGTGTATAGTGACTTAGTGTAGTGGGGCTTTTCACACTTATACTTAGTTATGTAGGGGGGTCGCCGTCCGGTAGACGGATGGCGAGGGGGAGAGTTCAAGAGAGAACTCACGATCTCAGGTTTAGAAATCACAATGGGGCCACAGTGCGGGCTGTGGAAAGTGAGGCCATGTCATTTCAACGACCTGCGGGCTATGCGGGAGATTTGACCGTCGAGGACGCCTACGCGCTGCTCGCCGACGAAGCAGAATCCGTGCTCGTCGACGTGCGAACCCAGCCAGAATGGACTTATGTCGGCGTGCCCGACCTCAGCGAGCTGGGCAAGACGCCGGTCTTCCAGGAATGGCAGGTCTATCCGTCGATGCGGGTCGCGGCCGATTTCGTCCCGCGCCTGACCGCCGCGCTGGAGGCGGGGGGCGGAGATCGTTCGATGTCGGTGCTCTTCATCCGCCGGTCCGGCGCGCGCTCGCGCGCCGCCGCGGCGGCGCTGGCCAGCGCGGGATGGACGCGCTGTTTCAACGTCACGGATGGCTTCGAAGGGGGGCTCGACGCGAAGCGTCGGCGCGGCGCGAGCGGCGGCTGGCGGGTTAGGGGCTTGCCCTGGACGCAGTCCTAGCCGGCCCCCTAGGCCGGCGCTCTTCGTCATCATCCTCTTCATCCTCTTCGCGACCTCTATTTCCGACACGGAGTCGCCATGGACCAGAGCGCCCAAATCATTGCGGCCGCCGCCGACCTGCGCCTTATCGAGCCCGCGCGCGATCTCGCCGAAAGCTGGCGGCGCTGCTGCAAGCGCCTGTGCGCCGAGCTGGGGGAGGACGTCTTCTCGAGCTGGTTCGGCCGCGTGACGATGGAGTCGCTGGAGGGCGGCCACGCCCACTTCTCCGTGCCGACCCGCTTCCTCAAGAGCTGGATCGAGTCGCACTATCACGAGCGCATCCTTTCGGCGTTGGGGGCCGAGGTCGGCGGCGTCGCCTCGATCAGCATCAGCGTGCGCTCGGCGGCCGCCGCGCCGGGGCTGCAGGCGGCGCCGGCGACGGTCCATGCCTGCGCGCCGAAGGCGATCGACCCGGCGCGCGTCGGGGCGTTTCACGCGCCCGCCGCCGCCTACGCCGCGCGCGGCGCGGCGCGGGCCGAGGTCGTCGGCCAGCGCGTCGAGGCGGTCGAGGGCTCGCCGCTCGATCGCCGCCTCACCTTCGCCTCCTTCCTCGTCGGGCGTCCCAACCAGCTCGCCTTCTCGGCCGCGCAGCGCGTCGCCGACGGCCGCGTCGGCGAGCCGCCGGCCTTCAGCCCGCTCTACGTCCACGCCGCGGTCGGGCTGGGCAAGACCCATCTCCTGCAGGCGATCGCCCACGCGGCGGCCGAGCAGGGCCGCGCCGTCGTCTATCTGACGGCGGAGAAGTTCATGTACGGCTTCGTCGCGGCGCTGCAGGCGCAGACCGCGATCGTCTTCAAGGAGGCGCTACGCGCGATCGACCTTCTCATCTTCGACGACGCGCAGTTCCTCCAGGGCAAGGCGATCCAGGCCGAGTTCGGCCACGCGCTCAACGCGCTGCTCGATTCCGGCCGCCAGGTGGTGGTCGCCGCCGATCGTCCGCCGAGCGATCTCGAGTCGCTCGACGAGCGCGTGCGCTCGCGCTTGGCCGGCGGCCTCTGCGTCGAGATGGCGGCGCTCGACGAGCCGCTGCGCACCAAGATCCTCGAGGCGCGCATCGCCGCGGCGCGCGCGCAGAACCCGCATTTCGAGGTGACGCCCGCGGTGCTCGCCTTCGTCGCGCGGTCGATCGCCACCAACGGCCGCGACCTCGAAGGCGCGGTCAACCGGCTGCTCGCCCACTCGATCGTCGGTCAGCCGCCGCTCAGCGTCGAGGCGGCGGAGATCGCCATCCGCGACCTCATCCGCGCCCGCGAGCCGAAGCGGGTGAAGATCGAGGACATCCAGAAGCTGGTCGCCAGCCACTACAGCGTGACCCGCGCCGACATCCTCTCGTCGCGACGCACCGCCACGGTGGTCAAGCCGCGGCAGGTGGCGATGTATCTCGCCAAGGCGCTCACCTTGCGCTCGCTGCCCGAGATCGGCCGCCGCTTCGGCGGGCGCGACCACACCACCGTGCTGCATGCGGTGCGCAAGATCGAGGGCCTCAGCGCCTCCGATTCGACGCTGCGCGAGGAGCTGGAGCTGCTCAAGCGCATGTTGCAGGAATAGCCGGGCGATGGCGCTGATCTATAAGATCGTCGCCGCCGAGGAATGGCGGGCCGCCGAAGCGGCGGGCGCGTTCCTCGGCGCAGCGGTCGACCGCGCCGACGGCTACATCCATTTCTCCACCGCCGCGCAAGCGCCCGAGACCGCGGCCAAAGGGTTCGCCGGACGCGGCGATCTCGCGCTCGTGGCGGTGGACGCCGACGCCTTGGGCCCCGCGTTGCGCTGGGCGCCCGCGCGCGGCGGCGCGCTGTTTCCCCATCTTTACGGGCCGCTGCCGCTCACGGCGGTGGGCTGGGCGCGTCGGCCGCCGCTCGGCGAGGACGGCCGCCATCGCTTCGACGGGCTCACGGCGTGAGCGGCGCGATCGGCCTCATCGGCGGCTTGGCGCGGCCTTTCCTCTTGCGCCTGCCGCCCGAGACCGCCCATCGCTTGACCATCGCCGCGCTACGGCTGGCGGCGTTCCTGCCGCCGCCGAAGTCCGATCCGCGCCTGGCGGTCAGCGCCTTCGGCGTCGATTTCCCCAACCCGCTGGGCCTGGCGGCCGGATTCGACAAGAACGCCGAGGTCATGCGGCCGCTGCTGGCGCTGGGGTTCGGCTTCGTCGAAGTGGGCGGGCTGACGCGGCGCCCGCAAGCGGGCAACCCGCCGCCGCGGCTGTTCCGTCTGCGCGCCGACGCCGCATTGATCAATCGCATGGGCTTGAACAACGGCGGCTACGAAGCGGCGCGCGCGCGGCTCGCGGCGCGGCCGATCGCCGGCGTGGTCGGCGTCAATCTCGCGCCCAACCGCGACGCCGTCGACCGCTTCGCCGACTACGCGCTCGGGGTGAAGATCTTTGCGCCGCTGGCGAGCTATTTCTCGATCAACGTCTCCTCGCCGAACACGCCGGGGTTGCGCGACCTGCAACGGCGCGACGCGCTCGACGAGCTCATGGCCCGCGTGATCGCCGCGCGCGACGAAGCGACGCCGCGCCGCCCGGCGCTGATCAAGATCGCGCCCGACCTCGACCTGCGCGCGCTCGACGACGTGGTCGAGGTCTCGCTCGCGCGCGGCGTCGACGGCCTGATCGTCGCCAACACGACGACGGCGCGCCCCGCTTCGCTTAGCGACACCAACGCGCGCGAAGAGGGCGGCCTCTCCGGTCGGCCGCTGTTCGCGCCCTCGACGCGCATGTTGGCGCGAACTTATTTGCGCTGCGGCGGCGCGCTGCCGCTGATCGGCTGCGGCGGCGTCGAGGACGCCGAGACCGCGCTCGCCAAGCTCGAGGCGGGCGCGACGCTGGTGCAGGTCTACACCGGGCTGATCTACCGCGGGCCGCGGCTGATCGACGACATCCTCGCCGGGATCAAGCGCGCCATCGAAACGCGCGGCCTCGCCGACGTCGCGGCGCTGACGGGAACGCGCGCGCGCGAGTGGGCGGCGGCGAGCGCGTGAGCGGCTTTAGCGGCCGCGGCGCATGTCGAGCAGCCTGAGCAGGACCCAGACGGGCGCCACCACCAGCGCGCCGGTCGCGAGAATCCGACCGATCTTGCGCACGTCGCTGAAGCCGAAATCGACGACGCTGCGGCAGAGGCGGACGAAGCCGTCGATGATGTCGGAAGGCTCGAAGCCGAAGGTGGCGAGGATCAAGCCGACGACGAACGAGACGACGATCAGCCGCAGCGCCAGCGCGCCGGGAGAGCCGCCGAGAAAGTTCGTCAGCGCGGAACCGTTCATGCGCAGGGCGCTCATTGGCACGCCAAGCGGCCGCCGGCGGCCGAAGTCGACATGACTTTGCGGCGAAGCGGGTGGGAATTCAAGCGTCGCCGCGCCGCGGCGTCGTTCACAAGGGGGGCTAGGGCATTCGGGGTTTGGGTTGAAGCGAGAGCCTCGCCAGCCGACCCTGTGCGCCGTCGACCTCATGGAAGCGTTCTTTTTCCGCGGCCGAGAGGCGGTCAAGGGCGCGCCTTC
>Ga0326727_10011268_pt1 | contig 20910 bp, 19 predicted proteins | sample MB2enrmetagenome_FD_207643 | JGI IMG/M metagenome (GOLD analysis project Ga0326727, IMG submission 207643) | Lab enriched peat soil microbial communities from McLean, Ithaca, NY, United States - MB29MY | ecosystem: Environmental > Terrestrial > Soil > Wetlands > Peat | place: USA: New York...
CGAGGCCGTCGCCTGATCACTATGATTCTCAGATACCATCCTTTTCCCGCCCGCGTGACCTAAGTCGGCTACTCTGAATACTGCGTGGAGCACGTTCTCATCTATGGCGATTCCCTGACTTGGGGAATTATCCCGAACACTCGCGAGCGCTTTCCTTTCGACGCGCGATGGCCCGGTGTTTTTGAGAACCAGATCAACAGTTCGGGCCGCCAGATAAGAGTCATTGAAGATTGCCTCAACGGACGCAGGACCGTTTGGGAAGATCCATTCAAACCTGGCCGGAATGGGTCGCAGGGTTTGCAGCAGCGCATGGAAATCCATTCGCCGCTCGCGCTTGTCATCTTGATGCTCGGCTCGAACGACTTTCAGTTTTCCCATCCCTTTAACAACGCTTGGTCGGCTGCTCAGGGCATTGCTGTGCTGGTGAAATTGATTCGTGAAGCTCCCATCGAGCCCGGCATGCCGGCGCCGCCTGTCTTGGTGGTTTGTCCGCCGCCCATTCAATCCCCCAAGGGTCCGCTTGCGGCTAAGTTCCAGGGCGCGCAAGAAAGGTGCGCCGGTCTCGCTGACGCCTATCGCGAAGCCGCGGCAAACCTGGGATGTCATTTCTTCGATGCCGCCAGCGTCACGTCATCCAGCAGAGTGGACGGCGTTCATCTGGATCGGGATCAGCACTTGGCCCTGGGCCAGGCGCTCGCGGAGTTTGTGATTCCGATACTGGGCTAACGCCGCGACCGTCCACGGAGTTCTTTCAATGAGTTACCGCGCTCTTCTCCATCAGGGTAAGCCGCCTCTGGGCGAGTTCGTAGGAAGAGAGGGCCGTCTCATTTTCAGGCTTCTTAACCAGTTCATACTGGCGGCGTGCGAGTTCATCGAACCCTAGCTGCTCAAGGATCAGGCCAAACTGGACCCGCCCTGCCTCATCGATGTCATCCAACGCTACGATGTCGAGGTAGCGATTCAGTTGCTTTCGGGCGGAAGCGGTGTCGCCACTCGCCGCCTGCACGCAGCCGAGGGTATGGATAGACGACGCGCTTTTGTTCTGCGTCAGGCGCACGGCATTGTTCGCTGCCTCGATGGCATCCGCGCCGGGCTTATCGGTATAGAGGCTCACCCAGGCGACCCGGTTCCAGTCGGCCGCCGTCGCTTTTGCCGAACGCGTCACCTGGCGAAGCGTGTCGACGGCCTCGGCGTACTTCCTTTGTTCGAGCAGAAGATTTGACTTGGCGCGCAGAGCCACGGTATCTTTGGGGTCCTTCGTCAAGCGGGCGTCGATCACCGAGGCCGCGCCGGTATAATCGCCCGAGTAAGTCAGCGCCGATGTGTACGAGGTGAAGGCTGCGTCCGAACTGGAAAACGCCTGGAACAGGTGGTGGGCGGGATCGACAGCTTCAGCAAACAGGCGATGCATCGCCAATCCCTCCACCACAACGCGGTCGATCGATTCCCGTTTGTTGGGATCGGCGTGTTTGCCGATCTCGCGGACCGCATCCAGCGCGGCTTCATAGTGCTTACCGCGGACGGCGAGACTGGCGGCAGCGAGAAGCATGTCGTCTTTGCCCGCATCGGCCACGGGCCAAAGCTTCAAGAAGGCTATACCCGCGAGCGGATCGAGCCCTTTGGCAGGCGCCTGATCTTCTCGAACCCAGTCCAGCCACTGGCGTGCCGTTTCAAGGTCTCCGCTTTGCGCGGCCTTCAGCGCCTCGCTTCCTGCAAGGGCGATATCATTTGCCAGGCCGGCCACCTGGTAGTCGTCTCCGCGCTTAACGACCCAGGCCAACGTCTTCATCGACCCACCTCCGGAGGGGTCGGCGAACCGGACTCGATACCCTGACTTATCTGAGCCTTCGACCGTGAACGCCGCCGTGCTTACCGCCAAATCAGCGGCGGCTGTCAACGTTAGCCGTTGGGTTCCCAACTGATGATAGGCGCTGAGCAGACTCCATACTTCGTTGCGGCGGGCGCGGTATTCAAGATCTCTCCATTCGGGCACGAGAAGCTTGCGCCAACTCTCTTCATCTTTGCGGTCGAGCAAGGAGTAGATCAGCCGCTCCACCACCGCTATCGCTGGATTATCTGAATATTTCGCGGCCTCCCGGCGACGCGTTTGAGCGAGCATCGAAACTGCCGTCTCATCCGACTCGGTGCCGCCTTCTTTCTCGCTCTCGCGCATCAATGACGCGGCAGCAGAGTATTCCCCCAACAAAAGGGCGTGATGAGCCGCATCCCGGAACACCTTCGACTGCACTTCCTTGGTCGACGATTTGTCGAAAGCCTGCCGGGCCGCATCGATTCCATCTGCGATTGCAACGGCGGCCACGTCGTATGAAAGTGACGCTCGCGGCGCGCCCTTGTCGTAAAACGCTTTGACTTCGGCGTACTGCCGGTTAAAGAGCAACGCCGCGGCCAGATAGTTGACTGCGTTCAACTTTGGCAGATCGCTTTCGATTTTACGAAGCAGCAGAACCGATTCGGCCATTTGGGAATCCGGTGCGTAACGCTCACCCTTGCTGTTGTACTCATAAAAAGTGCTCAGCTTCAGGGTCTGCAGTTTGTCGTCTGAATCAAGATCTACGGCCTGCCGCTGCGCTTCAATTGCTTTATCGATCTGCATACCAGGGCGAAACGGCCGACCTACCTCATCCTTTGCATAAAGCTCCGCGAGTGTCGCGTAGGCTTCCGCCGATTTCGGGTCAAGCCGACACGCTTTTTCCCCGGCTTTGATAGCTTCCGTGTTGACGCCAAGGGCAGAAAGCGTAGAGGCCAATCTGACCATCGGGAGTGCATCCTGAGGCGCATCCTGAACCCGGCCGCGGGCGATGCTCAACGCTTCCTTATCTTTCCCATCGGTAAGCATGCGCAGCACTTCGTCGACGAACTGGACGTTGGGGGTGGGATTTTTCCTTAGCTCTTGAACAGCTTTTGCGATCGCCTGCGCCTCGACGGCAGTGAATCTGTTTCTCGGCAGATCCAGTTTGTAGATGACTTCAACCGAGTTGTCGGGACGGACCGATGCGGACTGCTCAAGCTTCAGAACACCAAGTTCCACCGTGCGCAACTCCGGAACCTGCTTCGCGACGAAACCTCGGGGCGGAATGATTCGATAGCGTATCTGGTGGGACTGGGCGGCCAGAACATACACGTCTTCTTTGCGGACGTGTTCGTCCTTGCCGTCGTCCTTGGCATCGTCGTCGCCATCGTCCCCATATTCTTGCTCGTCCGCATAGGTGGCCTTCGAGAAATTCATGGCTGGTCCAAGTGAACCGAACCCCAGCGTAGCGGCGGCGTAAGCGGTCTGGCGTTCCGTCTTGCCCCCTTGCCACCCCGAGCCGGCGTATGAAATCACGAAAGGCTCGTCCAGTGCTCCCACTGGCGTTGACTCTACCTTGCTTAGCTTAGTGAGGCCCATGGTCCGCTTCATTTGACCTTCCACCCGGTCTTTCATGTCGGGGACCGAGGATAGCCGGCCGAAGAGGTCCCGGACAAAATCCTGGGCCCCGCCAATATAGCTTTCTGAACCTTCGACGTCGGGCTTACCACTTGGCCGCATTTTGACGGTGATGCTTTGCGTCCCGCCGTTGTCTTGTGAGGCGCTGCCTGGCGTCTTCACCAGCGCGGTGGAGGCAGAATCCACGATGAGGGCGCTGCGGTTCTGGTCGGCTAACGGAAGTCGCGTGGCGGGCGTATAGCGCGAGGTCGGGTCGATCCACAGGGGTTGCGGGCCAGGCACGTAAACAATCACGTGATCGAACGCTTCGAGGCCGGGCATGGCGGGGTCGACATCGGGAGAGGGGTAGGGTGTGAGCAGGGCCAGGCGCGCCGGAATGCCCGCTTCGCGCAGCCGCCTGACCAACAACACAGCCTTGTCCTTGCAATCACCGTAGCCACGCTCGATCGTCTGCTGGGGGGTTCGTGGCACATATGCTCCCATTCCAAGTTCCAGCGCCGCATAGCGCACTTTCTCTTGAACGCCCGCAAGGACTGCCTCCACTTTCCTGGGGTCCGGCGGCGCCTGCATTCCCGGGTCAGCGATACCGATCACTGGTTCGGTCGCGCCCTCGTACCAGGCGGCCACGCTTCCCCAGGAACGGGCGGTTGTATATTCGATCTCCGGCCCTGAGGGTAGTTCCGGTGGAAGCATTGGTTTCCCTTTGAACTTCTTGAGGTTCCAAGCTTCAAAGCGGATCAGGGTTGAACCATTTTCAGACGATTCGGTTCGCTTGCTATCGGCAAAGCTGCGCGCTTCCACCTGAAGGTTCGCAGGCGCCTGAATCTGCAAGGCAAAATGTTGGACGGCATACGGAAATTGGACTCGATAACGACCAAATCGCCCGCCGGGAAAAACGGGTTCGCGGTCCGACTCCTGTATCTCAATTTCCACGACGCTATTCGACGCAATCGATGGAAGCGGCGCCTGCAGAAGCTTTACGTCCGCGTACATGTCGTTCACCCCCGGCATGTTGGCCTCCGTGAGGGTTGCTGGATCCAGCATGTGCGCCTGCTTATCCGGGGTAATCACCCGCACCTGAATATGCGGTTTGTCCTGCCGCCAGGCAAACCACGGCTCCGAGAGATTCGCCAGTTGCTTGACGCCATTTTCATCCAAGACGCGAAAAATCGACCTCCTCGTACTTTTCGCGCGCCCCTGCCCATCGACCTCGATGGCGACGTTCAGGTCAATCAGGTAGAGGTCGCTTCGCGGGGGAGCTTGAAACTTCTGGGCCTCGTCGTAAACCGCAGCCGCGTCCGAGGTAAACGCCGGCAGCGTCCAGACGCTGGCCGCACTGACAGGCAGGGCCAAGCCCAGGATCAGGAATACAGCGGTAAAGTCCACACGTTTACAGGGCAAACTCTCAGGATAGCGTTTTCTCGTGCTTCTCTTCGGTGGGACTAAATCCTTTACCCGCCAAAAACTCTCTGGCCAGCGCCTCGCTCTCCGGCCTCACATAAAAAAAAGCCCCCACGCGTTCCGTCTGAAAAATCATTCCGCCGCGATAGTTGTCCGCCTCCACGCCATAATCCAGACCCGCTTCCGTCAATAATTTCTCCAACTCCAGCGACTCCTTCAGCTTCTTCGCGATGTAAATCAGCTTTGGCTCGGAGCTGTCGAAAAAGTCGGGGTCCCGTCGCATCTTGCTCTATTCCATCACAGGCATGAGATTTCCGGTCATTCCTCGACACTACTCTCCGATGATGTCATCCACTTCCACCGCCATCCCCGCGGAAGAAGAGCTCCACTGGCTCGCGCTCAAGATGGTCGCCGGCCTCGGAACACGCCGCGCCGGACAGCTCATCGAGACCTTCCGGTCACCGGAAGCCGTCTTTCGCGCCTCGCGATCGGAACTGGAAGAAGCGGGCTTGCCCGGTTCAGTAGCCCAATCTATTTCTAGCGGTTGTGCGTTCGAAGAGGCCGTGGAACAGCAGGGTAAAATGCGCGCGGCGGGCGCATGCCTCGTCACCATCACCAGCGCGGACTATCCGCCGCTTCTCCGGGAGGTGTATGATCCGCCCGTGGTGCTTTACGCACGCGGGAAAATCGAAATCCTTCAGCACACTTTATTCGCGATGGTCGGCACCCGCCGTCCCACCCCATATGGAATGGCTGTCGCGGAGCGTCTGGCCGCCGACCTCTCCGCCGCCGGGCTCGTAGTCACCAGCGGCATGGCCAGTGGGATCGATACGGCTTCTCACAAGGGCGCTCTCTCCGTCAACGCGCCGACGGTCGCGGTGCTGGGCTGCGGTGTTGATATCGTGTACCCATCCGAAAACCGGAAACTTGCGGAACAGATTGCGGAAAAAGGTGTTGTCCTGTCGGAATTCCCCATGGGTTCTGCCGCCTTCCCGCAGAACTTCCCCATCCGGAATCGCATCGTCAGCGGAGCTTGCGTCGGGCTGCTGGTCGTCGAAGGCGCGCAATACTCGGGTTCCGCCATCACGGCGCGGCTGGCGCTCGACCAGGGCCGCGAAGTCTTCGCCGTTCCCGGCAACATCACCTCTAAAATGAGCTGGGGTCCCAATCTGCTAATTAAGCAAGGCGCCAAACTGGTTCAGGATTGGAATGACGTCATTGTCGATCTTCCCCCCGCCGTTCGCCGCAAGCTCATCGACGATGGTAAGCAGCGCCTACTCGACCTGGGAGACGACGCCGAGGCGCCCACCGTCAACGGAAACCGCGCCGATCTCTCGGGTCCCGAAAGCGAAATCAGCCGCCGGGTTTTGCAAAAACTGTCCGTTGATGCACCCATGCACCTCGACAGTTTGATCGAAATCATGGAGCGCTGTTCAACATCCGAAGTGATCGCCGCGCTCTTTGAACTGGAAATGCTGGGGTTGGCAAAGCAGCTTCCGGGCCGCCAGTACGTCCGAAAATTCTAATGTGGAGCGAATGTATAAAAGGTTTGTATTCAGCCGCTTACAATACCCGACGAATCTTTCCCGCAAACGACTGCATCTTTTCCAACTGTCACTCCCGTTCCCGAGTGTGGTAGCCCTATAGAGGTCGAGCATTCTCGGAAACACCCATAAGGCAACCAGGTAACAAAGAAGCGAACATGGCAAAATCGTTGGTCATCGTCGAATCGCCCGCTAAGGCGAAGACGATTAACAAGTACCTCGGCACTCAGTACATCGTGAAGGCCTCTCTTGGTCACGTCAAAGATCTGCCCAAGAAGGATCTCTCCGTGGATGTCGAGAACGGCTTTGAGCCGCACTACCAGGTCATCGAAGGCAAAAAGAAGCTGATCGCGGAACTAAAGGCGGCTTCCAAGAAGGTAGAAAACGTCTACCTGGCGGCTGACCCGGATCGCGAAGGCGAAGCCATCTGCTATCACCTTCAGGAAGAACTGGACGGGCGCGTCAACGGCCCTAAGATCTTCCGGGTGATGTTTAACGAGATCACCAAAAGCGCCATTCAGAAGGCCTTTGAAAAGCCCTTGATGGTCAATGTGCACAAGGTGGAAGCGCAGCAGGCACGCCGCGTGCTCGATCGACTGGTCGGCTATAAAATCTCTCCACTGCTTTGGGATAAGGTGCGCCGGGGCCTTTCCGCCGGACGCGTTCAAACGGTTGCCGTCCGCGTGATCGTAGAACGTGAGCGTGAAATCCGCGCGTTCATTAAGGATGAGTATTGGTCCATTGACGCCGCGCTGGCTGCCAAGAAAAAGCCGGACTTCGACGCGCACCTACTGAAGCGCGACGGCGACAACCTGGAGATCAAATCGGAATCGGAATCGAGCGCGATCCTGGCGGATCTCGACGGCGCCGATTACGTGGTCCGCACGGTGGGAACCAAGGAAAAGCGGCGCAATCCGGTAGCTCCGTTCATCACCTCCACCTTGCAGCAGGACGCCGCGCGCAAGCTTCGATTTAGTGTAAAGCGGACCATGATGCTGGCCCAGCGCCTCTATGAGGGCGTGGAACTCGGCAAGGAAGGCGCGGTCGGCCTCATCACTTATATGCGTACGGATTCCACGCGTGTCTCGGCAGACGCATTGACCGAAGCGCGCGATTGGGTTCGTGAGAAATACGGTCCGGAATACATACCGGATTCGCCCAACATCTATAAAACGAAGAAAGACGCGCAGGATGCCCACGAGGCCATTCGCCCCACTTCCGTGATGCTCTCTCCGGAGGCCATCGAGAAGCATCTGGCAGAAGATGAATTGAAGCTGTACCGCCTCATCTGGATGCGCTTCCTGGCTTCCCAGATGACGCCCGCGGTGTTCGATCAAACCACCATCGACATCGGAGTGAAAGGCAAGTCGGGCGCGGAATATCTGTTCCGCGCCACCGGTTCCGTGCCCAAGTTCGATGGATTCCTCCGGGTCTATGAAGAAGGCAAAGACCAGAAGGATGAAGAGGATGACGAGCTGAAGCACAAGCTTCCCGCCGTCACCGAAGGCGAGACATTACGCCTGAAGGGCCTCAAGCCCGAGCAGCACTTCACCGAACCGCCGCCGCGTTATACGGAAGCGACGCTGGTGAAGAAGTTGGAGGCGGATGGCGTGGGCCGCCCTTCCACTTACGCGAACATACTTTCCACTATTCAGGACCGTGGCTATGCCACTAAGGAAGGTGGTAAGTTCACTCCGTCCGAGCTGGGCATGGTCGTGACCGACCTACTGCTCGAAAGCTTCAACGATATCTTCGATGTCACCTATACGGCGCGCATGGAAGAGGAGTTGGACGATATCGAAGAAGGCAAGCTCGATTGGCGCGAGGCCATGACCGAGTTCTATGACAAGCTGACCAAAGACCTCACGCATGCTGAAGAGCACATGACCAACATCAAGCGGATGGAGCGTCCCACGGACCTCATCTGCGAGAAGTGCGGCAAGCCGCTGGTCATCAAGTGGGGCAAGCACGGCAGCTTCATCGCCTGCACGGGCTATCCGGAGTGCACCTTCACGCGCGAACTGACGGTGGATCTCCCCGATGTCGTGGAAGGCGCCGATCTCAGCGAACAGGACTCGGAAGAGTATTGCGAAAACTGCGGCCGCACCATGGTCCTGAAGAAGGGCCGCTTCGGAACGTTCTTCGCCTGCACCGGTTACCCGGATTGCAAAACCACGAAGCCGATCGGCGGCACGCAGAAGAAAGCCGACCAGCCGCTGGACGAAAAATGTCCGCAGTGCGGCAGTAACATGGTGATGAAGTACGGCCGCTTCGGCGAATTCACAGCGTGCGGAAACTACCCGACGTGCAAGTACGTCAAGCAGAAGACCATCGGAGTGAAGTGCCCGGATTGCAATGAAGGCGAGATCTCCGAGCGCCGTTCTAAACGCGGTAAGACCTTCTACGGATGTACGCGCTATCCCGATTGCACCTTCGTCGCCTGGGCCAAGCCGGTGGACGAGAAGTGCCCACAGTGCAACAGTCCCTATATGGTGGAGAAGTATCTGAAATCGGGGTCGGTGTTGCAGTGCCCCAACGCGGAATGCAAGTTTAAGCGGGCGTTGGAGCCACTGCCGGTATCTGCCTGATTATTTTGCCTCGTCGGAGAAATCTGTGGGCCATTTGCCCATTCGAATTGCTGCCGGTGGCCACACCGCAACTATCGAACCCCACGCCTGATGGCGCAGGCGGGATTGGCTGTGGGCAAACACGGGTATTTGCCTGAAGTTCTGACAGGTAAACTCTCCTTATGAGTTGGAAGCGTGGCCTTGCCTGTTTCTTCGTGCTCGCGGTTCTTGCTGCATTCCCCTACGGACCGCTGTTTGCGTGGTCGCCTGTCCACCCCGGTTACATTAAGCTTACTTTCAAGCGCGCGGACGTTTTGTACCCAGCGGATCGCTCACCGGACCCGGCCTTCAATGACGTGGATAGGTACGTTGCCCTAGCCGAGGGTTTTCACAGCCTGACTTGTTCGAAAAAGATCACGGTGGTTTCTTGCCGGGACTGGAACGACTGCCTCCGCTTTGCCGGCGTTTTCCTGGGCAAACAGCGGCCGGTTGGTGTGACGATCGCGACCGGCACGGTAATCTTTCTGACCCCCTACATTTATGGAACTTGGGACGTCGGCGGAGTTCTTCGCCATGAACTGTCACACGCAACTCTCAACCAAAATCGTACGCTCCTCAGCGTGTGGCGCTTGTTGAAACAGCCGTGGTTTTCGGAAGGCGTTGCTGGGGTTACCGCTGGGATGGGCGTTACGGCTCCGGGGCATAAACTGGTTGCCTTACCGGCAGTGGACTTTATCCCGAGGGCGAGACAAGAGGATTTGTGGCCGTCTTTCGAAGCGATGCCACAAAGAGATTGGTATTTCAGCTATACAGCTTGGGAGTTCTTTTGGGTTCGTCAGATTCAGTTGCATGGAAAGGGGACCTTTCTGAAGTTTGAATCCGCGTGTACGTCCGAACCGGAAAACTGCCGGTCCGATTTTGCCAATATCTATGGAATGGATCTCAGACACGCGGTGGAAGGATATCAGGAAGACTTACGCTCAGGCCGTTTCGTGCCTGTCGATCGGACGGATTCAACCCCGTAGTTTCTCTCTGTGACTAAGGTGGAATGATCGCGTGCGGCTGCAACGGGTGCTGACGTTGTCGAAGATAAGCCGCGTCGCAAGCACCGCAGGCGGCTTGGTCACGGGCCGCCTCTGCTCGACGGGTCCAGTGAACATCCAACCAAATTCATCGCCCAATGACAAGATGTTATCGACGTATCCCGGGCGCCAGATCTTTTCCATCCCGATCCACGAGCGTGGCCAGCCGTTCAGATCCCGGTAATGGTGTTTCCGGCCGTGATGGTGGCGCGGTTCTTTGGGGGAAGTTCTCGCCCCCAACGGTTTCTACCTCATGCTGCAGCTCATCACGATTCTGAATCGCTGTCACCGTTTTCCAGGATTCGTTTATCGGCAAGCCCACTTCAGCTCCGATCGCGCTTTGTTCGCGCTGCCATCATCTCGCCCCCGGATACGACCAGCTCTCCGAGCGCCGTTTCGAATTCATTCCTTTCTGGGGCTTTTTGGTTTTTCTGTTGTACTCGATGCGGCGCGTTGACTGCCGCCGCTGTCAGGCGGTCGTCGTGGAGGAAGTCCCGTGGGGCGATGGCAAGCGCACCCTGACCAAAGCGTATATGTTATTTCTGGCCCGCTGGGCGCGCCGGCTTTCATGGAAGGAAACAGCCGAGGCGTCACCCGCCTGCTCTGGGTGGGCCGCGAAAGAACCATCGAGTCGTTTCAAGTATTCTTCACTGTCATCGGCGACGAACTGGCTTCCAGGATCGCGTTCGTCTGCTCCGATATGTGGGAGCCCTACCTGAAAGTCATCCGCGAGAAATGCTCCGACGCGCTCCATATCCTCGACCACTTTCACATCGTGGTGAAGATGAATAAGGCACTGGACGAAGTCCGTGCCGGAGAATCGCGCCGGATGGCGCTCGAAGGCCGCGTGCCGGTGCTGAAGAAGTCCCGCTGGTTGCCGCTCAAACGCGGAGAGAATCTGAAAAACGAACAACGCTTCCGGTTGCGCGATCTGCTCCGCTATAACCTGAAGACCGTACGCGCTTACCTTCTTAAGGAAACCTTTCAGCAACTCTGGGATTACAATTCTCCTGCCTGGGCCGGAAGGTTCCTTGATGAATGGTGTCGCCAGGTGATGCGCTCCCGCATCGAGCCCATGAAGAAGATCGCTCGCTCATTGCGTGAGCACCGCGAACTGATCCTCAACTATTTCGGCGCTCAGAAGCTGCTCTGCAGCGGGGTGGTCGAGGGTCTGAACAACAAAGCTAAAGTCACCATGAGAAAATCCTACGGCTTCCGCACCTTTCGCTGCCTCGAACTCGCGCTCTATCACTCACTTGGCAAATTACCGGAGCCGGAATCAACCCACGATTTCTTCTGACGAACCATTATTTTAGGCTCGGCTTACTTTCTTCTAAACGCTTCAGCCACGCGCGGAACTCCGCCGCCATCCCCGCACCCGCGCCGCTTTGCAGCCGTTCCATCGCCTGCGCCGGCACGGCGCCCATAAAGAACTGGTAGCGCAACCCGGAATTCGCCACCATGCCGTCGAGATCTTTCCCGTCTTCCCGATCGCGCGCGGCCATCTTCTGAACTACCTGCATCACCTCATCGTTTCCAACCTCGTTCCTGGACAGTTTGTCGAGCACGGGAATCAACTGCTTCAGATCGGCCAGGGACCTCGCGCGACCGCTCAGTAACATGGAGACGACATCCTCATTACCCTCGGTGTATCCATCTTCATAGACAGCTGCCGGAAAGCCCGTTGAGGTTGGCGTTGCACCGGGGGGCAGCGAGTAACCCATGTCCTGATCGCCTGGATGAACCTCGATTCCGCCGCCGTCCAGGTGGGCAAGCGAATCTCCTCCGAACGCAGTGCGTTGTTCGCGTCCCGTTCCGCTGTCAAAGTACGCTTCCGCAATATAGGCAGTCGCGGCCGCAGCGTGGTGGTTGTGGATCACCGCCACGTAAGTGCGGTTCGCGCCGCGCTTATACTCCAGAACCAAGTCCTTAACGTTGGTGGACGCGGCCCAGGTAATCCCGCCGAGCCAGAAGAGAGCTATTCCCGTTCGCAGCATAACCCTTGACGCAGGGGCGAGAACAATGCCCGCCCGGTAGCTATTGAAGTGCCAGAACCGCTTTTCCGGCAGGTCCATCATAAATCAGTTCCACCGAATGGATGCTCTTGTCCTTGCCAAAATGCTGGAAGAAGAGCAGACCCGCTCCAGGCAGCGCACGGTCGCCCCCAGGAAGCGACGCCTTTTGCACCTTCAGTTCCATCGCCCTCTCCACCTCGATAGGCACGTGAACGACAGGAGGCGGGTCGCCCGGATTTGGTTTATCATTCCCGCCGCCCGCGCCGCCCGAATCGAGGCTGGTCCTGGATTTCTTTTCTACCGTTTCAGGCGGAACCCATTCGGGGTCCTTGAGCGACTTGAACACCATTGCGTACGGCTGGGACGGCAATGGTGTCTTCTTCCCGTTAATCCGCAGCGAAAAGTCCGCGTAGTTGAGCGTCGTGTGGGCCTGGGGCGGTCCAAAAAAAGCCACCTCCACCACCACGTACTCTTCAGTGGAGTAGACCGCATCCGGCGTAGATACTGAGTGCCCCGTAAAGTCCGCCGCAAGCGTAAGGTCGCCCACCTTAACGCTGGCCTGATAGTCCGCCGCCGTTGCCCGGGGAGGCATCCCCTTCATTTCCTGGCCCGGCGCGCTGTGGCAGACGAAGGCGATCGCCAAGGCCATCTTCATTGTTAAGGTGAACCGCATGCTCATTCGAAATCTATCATGCCCGTGAACTAAGCTGATTCCATGCTCATCAAGTGCGTCGTCCTGTTCGCTGCAATCTCATCGATGGCCCTGTGCCAGACCCCCGGACACCAGCAGATCGTCCAACTGGTGGATCAGCACGCGGCTCGCTTCGCCGCGACATCCAAAACCATATGGGACTACGCGGAACTGGGGTATCACGAAGAGAAGAGCTCGGCCCTGTTGCAGAAAGAACTGCGCGCAGCGGGCTTCCGCGTTGAATCTCACGTCGCTGATGAGCCCACTGCATTCTTAGCCTCCTATGGCCAAGGGTCCCCCGTCATCGGGATCATGGGGGAATTCGATGCGCTGCCCGGACTCTCGCAGGCCGCTGTTCCAGACCGCAGCCCGGTAGTCGCTGGTGCGCCTGGCCACGGTTGCGGCCATAATCTGCTGGGTTCCGGAGCAGCGCTCGCGGCCGTGGCGCTAAAGGAGTACATGGAGCAGAATCACATCGCGGGCACGCTGCGCTATTACGGTACGCCGGCCGAGGAAGGCGGCGATGGCAAAGTCTATATGATCCGCGCGGGCCTTTTTCGTGACACCGATGTGGTGCTCCACTGGCATCCGTCCAACCAGAATTTGATCCAAAACGGCGGCATGCTTTCCCTCAATAGCGCCCGGTTTCTGTTTCACGGAGTAGCGGCTCACGCGGCGATGGCTCCGGAGCGCGGCCGTTCTGCTCTGGACGCGGTTATGCTGATGGGCAACGGCGTCGAATTTCTGCGCGAGCATGTCCCCAGCAACACCCGCATCCACTACATCATCACCAACGGCGGCGCAGCGCCCAACATCGTTCCCGATACAGCCGAACTCTACCTGCTGGCGCGCAACCCTCAACTTCCCGTGCTCGCCGAGATCTGGAATCGCATCCTGAAGATCGGCCAGGGCGCCGCACTGATGACCGAAACCACGCTTGAGGTGAAAGACGTTGGCGGCGATGCCAACCTGCTTCCCAACGATGCTCTGGCCAGGCTGGCCCAGCGCAACCTGGAAGAGGTGGGCGGCTTCCATTACACGCCCGATGAAAAGCACTTTGCGGAAGAATTGCAGAAGAGCCTGCCCGCCGGCGGCGCGGCCGATCTGGATTCCACGGCTACGACCCTGCCACTGAAGCGTCCCGACCCCAACGAGCCTGCCGCTTCCACCGACGCGGGGGACGTGAGTTGGAATGTCCCGACCATCGGGTTTGGTACGGCGACGTTCGTCCCTGGAGTAGTGGCGCACACCTGGCAAGCCGCCGCTTGCGCCGGAATGAGCATCGGACAGCGCGGTATGGTGAACGCAGCTAAAGCGCTGGCGCTGACCGGTGCGGACTTATTCTCTGACCCGCAACTGGTGGCCGATGCCAAGGCCGATTTCAAGCGGGAACTGGCAGGGAAAAGTTATCAATCGGTGATTCCGGAAGGGCAGAAGCCACCTCTGGAGTACCGCAAGGAATAGATATGGTAGACTAAACCAAGGAAACTTAGTTCAAATGACGGTAAACATCCACGAAGCCAAAACGCAACTCTCCCGCCTGGTCGAAAATGCCGCGCAGGGCGAGTCCTTTGTGATTGCCAAAGCGGGGAAACCGATGGTGAAGGTGACCGCGCTCGATACCCCAGAAGCCGCGCAGACGCAGCGCTTTGGATTCATGGCTGGCCAGATCCAGGTTCCGGACGATTTCGATCGCATGGGAGAGGCCGAGATCGAGAAAATGTTCGGAATTGGCGCGTGAAGCTTCTGTTGGACACACATGTGCTTTTGTGGGCGGCGGGCGGGTCTGAGAAGCTGCCGGAGGCAGCCCGAAAACTGATCGCCGACCCCGCGAACGAGCTGATTTTTAGTCCGGCTAGCCTTTGGGAGGTCGCCATCAAGAACGGGCTGGCGCGCCAGGACTTCCACGTGGATGCGCGGCTGCTGCGCCGCGGATTGATCGATAACGGATATGTAGAGTTGGAGATCACCAGTGGGCACGCCGTTTCAATCGAAAGCCTGCCTCCCATTCACAAAGACCCGTTCGACCGCCTTCTGATTGCCCAATCAATGGTGGAAGGTATCACCCTGCTTACCGCCGACTCTCTGCTGACCAGATACCCCGCGCCCGTTCAGTGCATTTGAGCGTGCTAAACTTCCAGAGGATTTCCAGCCCACTCATGCAACGCGCCAGCCAAATTTTCGGCCGGATTTCGACAACTCACCAACCTGTGCTCGATCCCGAACAAGTGGCGTGCGCCGCGTGGCCTCGTGCGGTGGGCGCGAAACTTGCCAAACACACGCGGGCCGCGAAATTGGTCCGGGGGCGGCTGGTTGTGGAGGTGGAAGACGAAACCTGGAAGCGTAATCTTTTTTCGCTGGGCCGCCACATTATGGGCAACATCGAAAGAGCCATCGGCCCAGGCATCGTCACGGATATCGAATTTCGGGTGCTGCCCCGCCGCCGGGAACCGCAGCGCGCGCAAACACTGGATTTGAACCTGCCGCCCGCGCAGGCAGATGAAGCGGATGGAATCGAAGACCCCGTCTTGCGGCGTCTCTACAAGACCTCACGGAGCAAGCTGGCTTGAAGCTGACGGAAAAAGAAGTCCGCTATGTGGCGGATCTGGCCAACCTCGAACTCAGTGAAGCAGAAGTTCAGGGGATGGTAAAAGATCTCGGGGAAATTCTGGATCACATGGATCGGCTCTCCCTGATAGACACAGAGGGCGTCCAGCCCATGCGCCAAGTGCTGTTTCCCGCATCGGAGGCAGCAACTCTCCGCGCCGACGAACCCGGACCTTGCCTTACCAATGAACAAGCGATCGCCAACGCTGTCAACGCGGCGCAGGGCTATTTCCGCGTTCCCCTTGTGATCGAACGGTAATGGACATCCGCCGGCTCACTATCAACTCCATTCGCGATGGACTTCGAAATCGCGAGTTCTCAGCGAGGGAACTCTCCATCGAAGCCTTGAAATTCGCGGAACAGGAGAACCCCCGGACCAACGGCTACCTCCGTTTCTGTTCCGCTCGCGCGATGGAGCAGGCGGCGCGAGTAGACGCGCTGGTCGCGAACGGTGAAGACGCGGGCGTGCTGGCCGGGGTTCCCGTCGCCATCAAAGACGTGATTGTCACCAAAGGCGTCGTCACCACCTGCGGGTCCAGGATTCTGGAAACCTACCGGCCGCCTTATGACGCCACCGCCGTCGAGCGCATTGAAGCCGCGGGGGGGATCATCATAGGTAAAACCAACTGCGATGAGTTTGCGATGGGTTCGTCGAACGAGAACAGCGCCTATGGACCTGTCTGCAATCCCGTCGCCCCCGGGCGCGTGCCGGGTGGTTCCAGTGGCGGATCGGCGGCCGTGGTCGCTCAGGGCGCGGCGGTGCTCGCGCTGGGCTCGGACACCGGCGGGTCCGTCCGGCAACCAGCGTCATTTTGCGGGGTGGTCGGCGTGTGCCCTACTTATGGGCGCGTGTCTCGTTACGGATTAGTCGCTTTCGCCAGTTCCCTCGATCACATAGGCCCCTTCGCGCGCAATGTTTCCGATGCGGCAACGCTGCTCCACGTGATAGCAGGACGCGATGTCAAGGACGCCACTTCCGCGGCAGCGCCCGTCCCCGACTACGCCGGGCTCCTCGACGGCAATGTGCGCGGAATGAAGCTCGGCGTGCCCCGCGAATATATGAAGGACGCGAGCAGCGAAACACTTTCCCAAATCGAAGGCGCCGTCGAACGCTTCCGCATGCTTGGCTGTGAGGTACGCGAAATCTCCCTGCCTTCCACCGGATACGCCATCGATGTCTACTACGTCATCGCCACTGCGGAGGCGAGTTCCAACCTCGCGCGTTTCGACGGCGTGCGTTACGGCATGCGAGCCGAAGTAGACGGTGGCTCGCTCATCGATATGTACCGTGCTACCCGCGGCCGGGGCTTCGGAGCCGAAGTGAAGCGCCGCATCATGCTGGGAACGTACGTCCTCAGCCATGGCTACTACGACGCCTACTATGTGAAAGCGCAGAAGGTCCGAGCCAGGATTGCCCAGGATTTCACCAGGGCGTTCGAACAGGTGGACGCAATTCTGTCCCCGGTTTCCCCTTTTCCCGCTTTCAAACTGGGCGAGAAGGTAGCCGACCCTATGCAGATGTACCTTTCCGACATTTTCACCATCACGGGAAGCCTGGCTGGAATCCCCTGCATGAGCGTTCCTTGCGGAGCCACCAGCGAGGGTTTACCGGTGGGCTTGCAGATCATGTGTAAGCATTTTGACGAAGCACCGATGTTCCGAATCGCACACGCGTTTGAAACCTCGGTAGCATAAGAGCATCACAAAGGAGACAACCATGCCGTTTGAACTTCCGCCACTACCCTACGCGACCGATGCCCTGGAACCCACCATCGACAAGATGACGATGGAAATCCACCATGGAAAGCACCACGGGACTTACGTCACAAATCTGAACAAGGCCCTTGAGAGCCACCCCGAACTTCAGGGTAAGACTGTTGAAGAACTCCTCGCCAACAACCTTGCGGCAGTGCCTGAGGCCATTCGCACCGCTGTCCGCAACAACGGCGGCGGCCATATGAATCATGCAATGTTCTGGCAGATCATGGCCCCGAATGCCGGCGGCAAACCATCGGGCGCTTTAGCCGATGCGATCACCGCCAGTTTTGGCAGCTTCGATGATTTCAAGGCGAAATTTCAAACTGCGGGAGCCACGCGCTTCGGCTCCGGCTGGGCCTGGCTCATCAAGAATGGCTCCGCGCTGGAGATCACCTCAACGGCCAATCAGGACAACCCGATCATGGAAGGCAAGCACGCCGTCATGGGCCTTGATGTGTGGGAGCACGCTTATTATTTGAAGTATCAAAACCGCCGTCCCGACTATATGGGCGCCTGGTGGAACGTGGTCAACTGGCCCGAAATCGAAAAGCGCTACGCCGCTTTCTAGCTGCCTGCGCCGCTAAGGCGCCGAAGCTACGTAGATGGGCAAGGGTCCGGTAAGGGGATAACACACTGGACTGAGGTCCCAGAAGGCGGGACCGAGGCAGATTCCACTGTTCGACAAAGTGGACGCCGTGACTTGTTTTGAATAGACTCCGGAGATGGAGTTGATCACCGGCTCGAGACCAAAGTATGCGGGCGCGGACGCTGTAATGACAGCACCGGTGGGCGCGCTTGCCGCGGCCCCCAGCCCATCTACGAACAGAGTCACTGTGGAGTTCGCCGGCGCGGGGTTGCCGCAGCCATTCAACGTGCCATCCGGATTGATCGCCAGCAGTTTCTTCTGACCGGCGTATTGGCCCGGACATTCACCGGGCGTTAGGGGGATCTCGAAATAGCTGGGCGCCACCGGCGCGATCGAGGCGTATGCCAAAGGTGCGGCGTTGTTGGGAAATTGAGGCAGCGTGGGCACAATCTCGATGGCTACGTAAGCGCTGGAGGAAGCATAATCGGCAACCTCGGCAGGAACTTGCACGTTGATCTGCTCCGGGGAGACGTAGAGCACCGGAGCCGGGACCCCATTGAACGTGATGGAGATTCCAGCCGCCGAAATAGGGTAGAAGCCATTCTCAGGCTGCGTGGCCACTGTAGATGGCGCCAGGTTCGTTCCCAGTATGGAGAGCAGTTCCCCAGGGACAATCTCGCCCGTGATCACCATATCCGCGGAGTGGGCGAGACAAGCGGCCTGAGGCGGGATATCGAAGTTCTCCGCGTAGAACGCCGGGCCCACCAGCACATACGCGTTCCCATCGTATTCACCCCCTAGTACGCGATTGAAAGCCAGCCAGCACCTGCGCCGGGATCACGGTTGACCCATCGAGGCTAATGCCCGCCGTGAACAGTGCGGGGACGCAGCGTGATGCGGCGGCAGGCAACGCGGGCAAGTCCGGCGAATTCGCGTATCCGGAAATGATCAGGCGCTGCTTCAGCGGATCGATCGCAAGGGCTGTGATCGTATCTGTAACCGAGCCTCCGAAGTAAGTGGAGAAGGTGAGCGCCGTTCCGGAAGCGTTGAGCCCCGTGACATAGCCCGTCACTTTTTGAGGCGTAGTAACTGGGTAGGTTGGGAGTGTGTTGATGGGGAAATCACCGGCTACGGTGGCGTTGAATTGTGGGTCGACCGCCCCGGCTGTCACAGGATAGTCGGTTGAGTCGCTGGTTCCCGCCACGTAAACATTACTGTTCTGGTCCACCACGATGCCGGCTGGAACCTGGGACGACGAGCCACCCAGGAACGTGGCGTAGAGCAAATTCCCATTCGGGTCAACCGCCGCCACATCGGCCTTGTAACAGATATTCGCGACGGGTGGGGGATAACCGGCGTTCACAACCGCCTGGCAATTGGGGGCGGCGGGCAGATTCGGCTGAAACGCCCATGTCGGTGGGCACGCCGGGGAAATCGAGATTGGCCTGCTGAGTCACCGCGAGGTTCGCGTTGTAGATAGTCAAGCTCGACCCGAAGACATAGACGGATCCATTGGGCCCCAGGGCGAACGCTGAAACAGGGGCGGCGCTGGTGTTAAGGGTGGCCACGGAGCTGAGAAACCCTCCGTTGGTCTCCGCCACCAGCAGCGCTTGCTGTTGGTTTGTCGCCAGGATGTAAGCCGTGGAGCCGTGGAATCTGATCTGGGCGCTCGAGCCGAGGCTCCAAGACGGAATAGAATAAGCGGGTTGCTGCGCCCGAGCTGCTAGCGACAGGAAGGTCAGACTGAGGAGTAACTTAGGAGTCACGCGGAAAGTGTATCACTCACGGGACCTATCGTACGGGTAAGGAATTGTAAGTTAAACTTCCGCACTTAGAGCGGCGAGATAAGCTTTACCGCGTGCAATGTCGCGCAAGCGCGTACCTGGGTCTTCCGCTTCACGCTCAATGAACAGGGGACCTTCATATCCAAACTTATGCAGAATCGCCAGGAACGCCGGGAAATCGACCTTGCCTTCGCCCAGGGCAACCTCTCGGCCCAGCGACCCGGGCGCGTCCGCGTCGGGCCAGATCCCGTCCTTGGCGTGCACGGTGATCAGATGCGGCCCAACCACTTCCAGGGCTTCGATGGGATCGCCGGTCCCATAGAGAATCATGTTGGCGGGGTCGAAGTTGACTCCCACGTTATCGCGCTCCACCGCGGTTAGGAAAGACAGCAGCGATCCAGCCGTCTCCTGCCCTGTCTCCAGCGCAAACGTGATTCCATGGTTTGCAGCGTGGTCGGCAATGCGCCGCACCATCGCCAGTACGGCCTGGTAGTCCGCACTCCCGGCATCCTCCGGCACGAAGCCGATGTGCGTCGCGAAACCAGGGACGCCCATTTCAGCGGCCAGGTCGACGATAGCGATGGATCGCGCTTCCCTCTCTTCACGCGTCGCCGGCGGAATAAACCCGACCGTTTTCTGTACCGTGGGGATGTCGGTGTACCTTTCCCCGTTGTAAACACCAAACAGAGTGTGAAGCACAAACCCCGCGTTATCGAGCGCGCGCCTCCAGTTGGTTCCATCGAGCACCGCGCTCCCAGGAATAGCCATCTGTCCGTGCGCGATACCCATTCCGGTGAGATCGCGAAGGGTGTGGGCCAGATCATCTGTTGCGGTGAACATCACTCCAATGGGATGAGGCATTGTTTCTACTCTAAAGCAAATCGTGGCGCCCTTTGGATTCGAGCTGCTTCACGATCTCACCTACCTGCTGCGCGCGCTTGCGATCGGCCACTAATAGCGCATCCGGCGTGTCCACAATAATCAGATCCCGCACGCCCAGCAAGGCTACCAGCTTTTTTCCGGCTTGTACAAAATTGCCGGTGGCATCGTGCGCCAGCACTTCGGAGCCCGCGTTGTGAAATTCATCGCGCGCCAGCAGTTCATGGACGGAATCCCAACTGCCCACATCGTTCCATCCGAAATTACCGCAGGGCACGCCCACGACACCCCTCGCCTTTTCCAGCACCGCGTAGTCGATGGAGATGTTCTCGCACAACGGGAAGATCTTCTTCAGTGCTCCAGCAAAGCGTTGTTCATGGAACCCAGGCAGCCCCGCCAGCAGTGTCGCCGTCTTGGGCAAATGCAGACGCAAATGATCCAGCAGTACGCTGGCGCGCCAGAAGAACATCCCGCTATTCCAAAAAAAGCGGCCCGTTCCGACATACTTCTTTGCCGTCTTCGCATCCGGTTTTTCGCGGAAGCTCAGA
>Ga0326727_10011269_pt1 | contig 20910 bp, 15 predicted proteins | sample MB2enrmetagenome_FD_207643 | JGI IMG/M metagenome (GOLD analysis project Ga0326727, IMG submission 207643) | Lab enriched peat soil microbial communities from McLean, Ithaca, NY, United States - MB29MY | ecosystem: Environmental > Terrestrial > Soil > Wetlands > Peat | place: USA: New York...
ATTTGTTCTCTTGTGCTGAAGTCAATTGTGCCGGAAATTGTAAGCATGAGAACATGCTGTTCCAACGGTTCGACTAGCGATGCGAATCGGGCTTCCAGTCCGGCCAAATCGTTGACGTCGGTCAAAGCGGCTTCGACCTCGGTCCACACGTAGTGAGCGGACCGAACGTGCTCAATCACTGGCTCAGCCCCAGGCCCGCTGACCGTTACTACCAGGACGTTGCCGGGATCGTTGTCCTTGAACCGGTCTGGCTCTGGTGTGCCCGAATACCAGATTCGATTAGAAACCTTGTACGTTCCGTGCCAGTCGCCGAGTGCCAGATATTCTAGGCGCGCGCGCGTCTCGCGGTCCGCAGCAATAGGATTGGTAGCCTCGCTTGCACCTGGCAAGTGTCCCTCCACGGAGCCGTGCGCCAATCCAACACGCACTACTCCATCGGGAGTGGCGGCTGCATCCCACGCAGCCGTCAAGTCTTCGATTTCGTGCCGACGCCGTAAAGACGCGGGCAATACCGCTAATCGGCCGTCAGCCAATGTGATTGGCTTGGGTTCCAGCGCAATATATACGTTATTGGGACATCCCAGGGTTTCCATACGCTGCCAGACCGATTCAGCAACAGCAGGATCATGGTTGCCCGGAATGAGCACCCACGGGCCTGTGAAACCTGCCATTGCGTGGACCAGCGCGTGGATGGTCTCATTGCTGACAAGGTTGTTCTCGAAGACGTCCCCTGCAACCAGCACGGCATCGAGGTGCCGCTCCGTCGCTAGTTGCGCTATGCGCTGAACGGTTTTGACTCGTTGGGTCTTGAGCAGAACGGCTGCATCACCACCGATCGCGCTAAACACCTTTCCGATCTGCCAGTCGGCAGTGTGAATGAACGATACCGCCATAGCATCCTCCGCGCGGAGGTCATGGATGAACTTGATCCGTTAAATCCGCGACGCAGCTGTGATGATCTCTAACACGAATAAGGTTCCGTTGTCCTGCGGAACATTCCGCGAATTGCTGGTTGATGCTCCTTCGGAACTAGACTCTAGCCAATCACTCGGCAATAAGGCTCTCGAAGTCTGAACTCTCGATGTAGCGACCGAAGCCCTCGTCATGTAATTCGGTCGTGCGGCCCTTAGACAGAAGAGTGTGAATCCGCGATTCTAGTCTTTCTAAAATGCTAGTGGCATCGCCCCCTGAGACGATAATCACACGGCTCCCATCTGGAATCTCCTGCAAGATGTCGACAATGTGCTCGTCGTGGCCGCTGAAACCAATGAGGAGAAAGTGATTACATGTTTGAATGAACCGCTTGGTTTCTTCGATCTGGCCCCTCGGGCATATGAATTCTTTCGGTTCATCGGTAGGTACGATGATTCTCGGATAGGGAAACCCGGATGGCTCGCCTCCCGGTATGTAGAAATCGCCGGAATGTCTGTTCCACATTACCGGGATTAAATCCTTAGACAATAAGGGAGGGTCTTGCAGGAGGCTCGGGCGGAGTATGCCAGTGCCGTCCCGAGGGCAATTTTCTAGAATGCTGCCCCAGTTAACTGACCCATGAGGCTTGACATATCGCCAACGCTTCGAGGTAGGGGCATACGAATTGACGTTATTGAAATCATGCCCGTCATAATTGGTTAGTGCGTGTTCGAGGAACAGATCGTAGTTCAGGTTCAGGAAAAGAACTCTGCGAAACTTGGATTCCAAGACGCAACGAACCAAGGTATCAAATTTCGAACTTCCTTGAAGGTAGTCATCGCTGACTGTCCAGAGTAGTTCTCGTAGATAAAGCGGGACTTGATAGGGCCAGACTGTCTTGTTGCGGTATGCAGAATCGAGCACGTTCCGGAAGACATCTTCGAAGCTTCTCCCCTTGGCCAACTTCGTACGGAGCTCATCTGCACGCGCCCATACCTTGGGGAAATGAGAAAGAATGTGTTCGAAAGTTGGAGCGAAGAGATCTTTCGCGAGAGGCGGACGATATTGAGCGTCCACGCGCGGTGCTATTTGACCGCCAGCGCAATCATGTGAGGAACCCGCGCCCAGCACGACCGTCAATACATTTTCCGTCTGGCCGTTCATGAGATTCGTTTTCTACCTTGTCCCTTCTCATTCGCAATTCTAGCTAGTTGACCGAGGTCCTCCAACAGAAAACTGTGGGTCCGCCGACGAGTTCTCTCCATATGTATGCGGAGACGACAACTCTGCGGAAAGAGAGATGCACGATGCGTTGTCCATATTGCGGAGACAGACGAACAGAAGTTCTAAAGACCGTTTACCGCGGCCACAACTCGTATCGCCACCGACGATGCGTCTATTGCGGGTCCCGCTTCGGTACCCAAGAGAGGCCTGTGCGCTGGAGTCGCGTGGAACTGAAGTGGCCGGGAACCCGCCCATCTCGGAAGGGATGGAGGAAAGGACGGACATCAGCGCTATGCGGGAAGTGCGAGGTGGAGTCTTGTGGAGTGGATTTCAAACAGGTTGGGGTCAGCCGTCATGTGGACCACATTGTGCCGGCGAGGCTCATCCGGCGATTGAAGGCTGGCAATCCAGACCGTCGCGAAAACCTTCAGTGTATCTGCGGATCCTGCCATGGCTACAAGCTCCAGGCGGACCACAAGCTCTGCTTGGGTAATAAACTTGGTTATCTGGAGATTCTTCGCACCCACCATTTTGATCTTGCTCGGGTCGAGCGTGCACTGGCCCTATACGGCCTGTAGTTCATGTCCAAGAAATTGCCGCAGAGGGAGCCTTGATTCTTGGTTGGAAGTGACTTATCTGGTACGTCGGTTCAATCCCACCGCCCCTACGTGATCCCCAACGCCTTGTTTGCGGCCACTGGTGCATCGCCATAGAAAATGGGGTCCAATCGCTCAGCCACGTCTCCCGACACTTCCAGGAACTGGCGGCGATTCTCGATGGGAACCATGACGCGGCGGGCGCCATTTTCCATAGCGAGCTGGCAGGGTTCGACGAGGGTTTTGACCCCCTTGATGTTGCCTTGGATGCTTAGATCGCCGAGGATCACGAGCGCCGCCTGTACTGACAAACGCTTTATTGCTGAAACGATGGCAATGACTAGGGCGGTTCCGCACTCGCAAGAGACACGGTTCTCGAGGAGGTCGATAGCCTCAATGTGAAAGTCGGTATTTTCGAAATCCTGACCAATTCCCAACCTAACCTTATTGGCCTGAAGATAGCCGAAAGCGCGCTGAATCGACTCCTTCATCACGCCGTCTATGCCGCCAGCTAGTTTGAGCTTGCCTGTTCCGGAAGCGCATCCAACTTCGAGCCGGTAGAGTCCTACCCTCCCCTGGTCATCCACAGACGCAGCGTAGACTGATCCTGGCTCTAGAGGGTCGCCAGAAATCACATTTCGTCCACCTTCTTCCGGTACGCCGACGTAGCGCTCTTCGCCAGTTTCTTTGTCGATATAGCTGAACGAAGTCTGGAAGAATTCAAAGGAACCCATCTTCTTGAGTTGCTCTTTGACTCGGCGGCGACCCTCCATCGCCATTTCGAGTAACTCCCTCAATTCTTCCTTGGAGACTTCGCCATGCGGATGAATCAACTTCACCAGGCCGGCGACCGTCTTGCGTACCGCTTTCACATCACGGCTCTTGAGCTGAGATCCGAGGCTGAAGTCGCGGTCAATGAGTTCCGTGAAATTCCGTCGACGCATCTCGCGTAGGGCCTCAGCAAGATAGTCCACCACAAAACCGTAACCTGAGGTGAACATGGCCATTTGCATCTTCGGAATTTCCCAGCCGGGGATGTAAAAGTGAATGCGGTCCAGAAAGGCCATATCCTCGCGAATCACGTCCGGCATCGGCGCGAAGAGGTGTGACGAGCGGACCATCACGTCCACGGGTTGGTTGGTATTGCCAAACAAGGCGATCGAGGCAGTTCCGCTCATCTGCTCCTTACCGCGTGCGAAGGTACCCGATTCGCAGTAAGTCTTGAGGGTGGTCATCACTTCCTTGGGCATTTTCTGGAGGTCGGCCACTTCATCGAACGCGACGGCATCCCACAACCCCACGAGGCCGATCCGACCCGTGGCGATGTTGTAAAATAGATTGGCGACTGTCGTTGGCCCGGTCAGCAGAATGGCGTAGGGTGAGAGTTGCTGGTAGCCGAAGCTTTTCCCAGTTTCGCGTGGCCCCAACTCCACCAGATTGTAGTTTTGCTCGGCCAGCGGTACCAGCCGAAGCAGGTACAGCATCTTGAGACGCTTGTTCATCCCCGCCGGTTCGAGACCGATGGTTCGAATCAACAGGTCGATCCATTCGTCGGTAGTGAATCGCCGCCGACTTTCGGCGTACTCCTTCACATCGAATGTCGCTACTTGGATGGGTTTGAGATCGTCGATCCAGAACGGGCTGCGCTTGCCCTCCGCTTGGTCGTCATATTCGTGTCGCAATTCGATTTCACACCACACGCCATCCACCAGCAATCGGTCAAACTGCCGCACGAATCGATCCGGCACATGCACAAACTTGGTGCCGAAATTCACGATCTCAGCCCAATACTTGTCATTCTCGGAAAGATAGCGAACCTTCACCTTGTCGATGAGCGTGTAGCGGCCTTTCTCTTTGACCAGGGACTGGATCTTGTTCGCTTCATCGGGACGCACAAAGTTTTCGGTTAACGTAGAATCGACAATCTTCAGTCCCGCCTCCACTGCGACGGCATCGTCGGTTGCACAGTACTTGCCAAGCAGATATTCCAGAACATACACGGGCACGGTCGAACCGAATTTGACCTTACGCACCAGCTCTTTCCGAACTACCTTGCCGGCGAATACCTGTGAAATCTTGCGATCGAGATCCTCGGCTGAAACGGGCGCTTCAGATGGCAATCGACACCTCCACGTTCTCGATTTTCTTGAGATCGACTCCACTAGCGGCATCCAAGAGGTGCACACTGACTGTTCCAGTGCTCGGAACCTTCCCGGTGAGCATCAACGTCACCGTGTTCGGCTCCGTCGTTTTGGGATCGGTCCCGGATGAATGCATTGCCACGTCGCCCGTCGCTTCGCGATAGCCGTACGTGCCACTGACCGGCATCGAACACGGCTCGCCAGCCACACGAACTTCCACTTTCACGATGGGCCACTCAGTTTCGAAAAGCCCCTGAGATTGCCCAGTTACCCGGACACTCATGAAGCGCGTGGTGATCTTGGGACTCCCCAGCGCCAAGTCCCAGAGCATCTTTCTTGCGCTCTGGGTCGCCGTCCAAGCGGTAGCAGTCAAGGTCAGGACAGGCAACAGAATCTCCTGTGGTGATAAACCCCCGTGGAAGTACGCTGTCGGTCCGGCAGTTCGGAAGCCAGAGAGGTTCCAGGGGACGGCGATTTCGAGGTCGCTTGATACTCCGAGCTTCTCCAGTGTCGTATAAAGATAGCTGTCGCTGGTTCTGCCGCCAGTTCCCACCCAGACTCTCCGGTGCAGCAATGCACCCTTCTCGGCGGGTGGATCGATCTTCTCCGATTCCGCCAGGTCTTCGCCAAACACGTAGCCGTGATCTGCGGCAATCACGAAGCGTTCTACGCCGTTTTCGGCCAGCCTCCGCAGCGCCAGGCACAGGTGACTCAGAACCTTCTCCATGTGCTCGCGCGTGCTTGTCATTTGGTCTTCGCCGCTTTGGTCTATCTCGCGCGATGTCACAACCACAAGTGCCGGACCTGCACTCAGTTCTTTTAGCTTGCGCTTGAAATTCGCCGGCTCTTCTAGCTTCAGTTCCGCAAATGGCACACCCGCGTTGTTCCGGAGATAGTCCATTCTGTCCTGCCGATTACGAAGAACCTCGTCATGGATTGACACTTGGAGTTTAGGGGTGGCTGAAAGCCGCAATCCGCTGGCAGCATTGGGGAGAAGGGCCGACATACCGACCTCTGTGATAGAAGGCGCCGTGCCGATCACGCACTCCACCCGCGCGTCAAACTCTTTACCAAGCAGTGCGGGCAGTTCACGCGCCAACTCAAACCGAAGAGCATCCACGAGGATGTAAGCGGTGCGATGTTCACGACAGTGTGGCGCAACCACAGTTTCAAAAACCTGCGACTGGCGATAGAAGCCGCTTACGCCGAAGCCATCGGCCTTCCAGGCGCGCAAGAACATTTCAGCTAAGGAGCCAGCGATTTGGGAATACCGCTGCCGTGCGCGAGTGACGAGTTGCTCGATTTCCGCCGGTGGATCTGCCAGCGCAAACTCCAGACTACTGGCCCGTTTCTCCAGACGGCGATGGAGCGTATCAAGGTCATACCAGCCATCTGAATCCCGCGTGTAGGCGGTGATGAGTTCCGTCGCCGTAAGGGACCGCTTGAGAGCTGACTCGATGTCTGACGCCCGGCGCATCAAGTGCGCAGCTTGCGCTACTAGAGTCCACTCTGCTTGCAGGTCGGGTTCCTGGTCGGCCCAGAACCCAGCGCGGCGCCCCTCGGCGGTCTGTGCCAACGCGGCGTCTTCTTTGGCGGCAAGACGAGAAGCGACACTTCTGAGAAGCCTGCGTTCAAGCCCTACGAACGTGACAACCCGCTCCAGGAGCTCTTCGGAAAACTCTATCGATTCGAGATGAAGAGGCCTCTCAACCGTGAGCGCGAGTTGGCGATAGCTAAGTGCCAAATCCCGGCGATTTCGCCATTCACGGGCTAAGTAGGCACAGCGCCGCCAAACAGCGGAGTCCTTCGATGCGAGGACAGACTTCAGCGCTGGGGGCGTATCATCGCCCAGAGTCTCCAGAAGATCCGCGGCGAGCACTTGCCGCGCCAGGGTTGCTCGCATGTCAGCCGGAGACTGTTGGTTCGTCGCGGCAACTCCGAAGTGGTTCTTTAGTGTCTGGGCCCAGTCGGCCAGGGCACTCTTAGAGATCAATTCGGCATCCCGAGCAGAGTGAGCCAGGAAATCCAGTGCCGCCTCTTCCGCTACCGGTGTCCCGAACAGAACAGTCAAGACCGTGGGGAGCGCTACGTCGCTCCCCTCTCGATTCAGAGACTCCAAATCCGCCAGCGTAAGATGATTTTCTTCAATCTCCCGGTCCAAGCGTGCAAGGCGTGTCTCTGCTACGCGACCCTTAAGGGCCCGGCGCGCGACCACCGCGAGCTTCGTGTTCTCTTGGCCCATGACGCCGGGACGGAGCGTCGCGCCCAGAATGAGTAGCTCAGCGAGCGGGAGATGAGCGTCATCATATTCAAGAGGGAGGTAGAGCAGCAGTCTGGGAGGTTCGGGACCACGGATCAAAGGTTCGGCTGCCGCTCTCAACGCGTAATAGCTGCCGTCATAAACAAGCACTTGGCAGCCGGGAATTTGGAGCTGGTTCAGCACGGATTCATAGTGACGGTCCGGATCAAACCAAACCACCAAGCCATGATCCTGAATATGCTTGGTCAGAACTTGCTGGAGTTCGTCTAGGATTACTCCCATGTCGTTTCCTTAGGACAGTCCATGAGCGATGGCGAAGCTCTTATTTTTTGCGCAGGCCTTGAGTACTCGCTGCGGCCAGTAACGCATGGCGGTCTTCGCCCAGTCGTATTCACCTTTTTCGAGATCCTTCCAAGCCTTTTTGAGATCCAGCTTCGCATCTGTGCGTTTCCAGGAAGGGGTAAGTTCGTGGAGCGGCGCAGCATTTAACAGGACACCATCATCGAACTCCGGCAACCAATGGGTCGTCGATGGCTTTCCGTGCGCGTCTTTAATTGGCACGTTGTTGGCTGCCGTTAAGGCGTGGTCAAACGCCCTAAGGTCCTCAAGTTCCTCGGCAAGATCCCGAACCTTCTTCACCCAGAGCGCTTTCTCTCGGCCGCTGGTTGCGGACTCTTTACTTTTCGCATCCTGGAGGTCGTTTTCGAGTATGTGTATGCGTCCACCGAGGTACCGTTTGCTCTGAAGGATCGCAAGCGTCTGGTCTGTAGCACGCTCATGGAAAAGGTACGCGCTGTATTTGCGGTCCGGGGACTGAAGCAACCAGTAGACGGGCCGTTTCCGATAAAGTTTGACGTGCTCCTTGAAAAATGAGCCGAGCAGGTACTCCTCCACCGACTGCCGAATGGGACCCTCTGTGCCCGTGGCAGCGTGAATGATCTGTTCAGCGTGGGTATCCCCGTGAATTATCCTGAGAATTTCGACGACGCGTGCTGCCAGATCGTCAGGATGGCCTTCCATAAGACCCATCAAGCCGGTGCCACCCTTCGATTGTTTGAATTTCGCGGCGGCTTCCAGGATAAAACTTCCACATCCCAAAGCTCCTTCAATACCCGGTTGAAAGCGGCCGAGGGCGACGCCGACCCCATAACTGAACCATCGTTTGGCGAGATCTTCTGGCGTGAGCGATACGTGTTCGTCACTCGCCTCGCCGGATTCACCATTGCCGTCAGCATCGTTGTCAGCGCCTTCGGTGACTGCCTTCACCTCGGTCAGATCTTCCTCGATGGCTTTCCGGTCAACGTCTGAAATCTCGTAGAGACGGAAGATTTCTTTATCAATCTGTCTTTCAACATGGGCTAGTTGCTCATGACGTGCTGTGACTGTAGCTCCTCCGTCGGCCCATGCAGGTGGGCTCACAAAACTGTAGGTCGTCTCATCTTCGTTTATCGACCTTGCCGTCAGATCAGCAGCTTGTTGTACATCTGATTTCAAATCAGATGTCGTTTGTGGCTTTACGGGCAAGCGCCCGACATCCCCAGGGGGGAAATTCAGCGTGGGATTGAGCATGGAAAGCAGATACGCAGCCAAACTCGAATTCAAGAACGCACAAGCAAACTCCGGCTGCTCTGTCAAAACGAACGGGGATGAAACATCGTAGATAAAACCACTCTGCACCATTCGTGCGCTCAACCCTTTAGATGAAAGAAGTGGGAAAGCAACCCCTGGACGAAAAAAGGTGTCTGGATTGTCGTGACGATGGCCCGGATTTGTTCCGTCTTCGCGGCTTGCGAGAAGCTCTGTTCCTTGACGGGCATAATTCAAGACTTCGTGATGTAGCCCGACCCACTTGCCCTTGCTGGCGCTTTTCACAAGGGGGAACCACTTGCGATCCTTCGGAACTGCATCAAGCCGACTGGTCGCCACACGGTAAACCCTCACAATTCCTAGCTCCCACCACATCCTTATAAACCGTTTGTTATCTCCAGAGGTGAGGCCGTGCTTCGTAGGGTATGTCTGATATAAACTAGGAAGTCTCTGGAATAGACTCCGTAACGATGGTGAGATCCAGTAGATCCACGGGTTACCAGAAATGGCAGCGAAGTCGCCCTGGCGATACTCATGGATACGTGGATCTGATTCCCCGTTCTTTCGCTGTTCCAGTGCTAGCTCAAATGCCGCTTTTTTGGCCTCCGCGTCGGGTTCTTTGATCAGGCGGAAGTACATTCCCATCGAGTCCTGACGCGCTCCCTGGAAACTCTCCCGCCTGAGAACGAATGCAGTGGTGTTTACTTTTTCACCTTGCACCTCAGGAAAAGTGCGGGGGCCGGAATGCACCATCGATTCGATTACAGTGGCGTTCAGCAGCAAGAGGCGCAGATCTTCGAAACTCGATATGAACATGAACGATTGCTGGGTGACCATTGCCAGTCGGCCACCATCCGCCAAGAGCTCGGTACAGCGTTCGATGAACCCGGAGTAAAGGTCACTCTTGCTCTTCTCGTAGTTCCGCTTCATGAATTGGGACATCTCAGAGTTCATGTTGCGGTTGGACATGTAAGGCGGGTTCGTGAAGACCACGTCGAAACGGCGAGTCAGCACGTCGAGCAGGCGCAGTCCTTTGCTCGTCTCATTGCCGAAGTACGATTCATCGATGCCTTGCTTGGCCTTGAGCGCCACATAGTCGTCGATCGCTTTCCGCAGCCTTTCCGCCTCGATGTTCCGGAAGTGCTCTTCGAGCCTCACCAGCGAGCCCATCATGCTGGCTTCAGCAACACTTTCGCAGAACTTTTGCAATAGCTCGCGGGTGACACCCTGGGGCAGGCCTACTTCCTTGGCGATGTTGGCCAAGTGCTGTCCGCGGAACACTGCGACGTCGGCGCAGGCAAGATTGCTCTCAGCCAGCACCGCTCCCTTGTATGCAGTCTTGGCGCGCAAATAAAGCGCCAGAGCGGCCAATTGGACAGCCCGCAGGTCGATGTCGATGCCGAACAGATTGTTGGCAAGTATGGCGGCAGGGATCTCCTCTTCCCTCGTAATCGAAGCACGCGCCGGCCAGCCCAACTTGCCTGCGTTTTCCTGTTCCTCACGATACATTTGGACGAACAAATCAAAAGCGACCAGTCCGAAGTGCATCGTGCCAGTAGCAGGATCTAGAACGCGGATTTCCTTAACCGGTTTCAATGCAGGCTTGGGAAGATTTGCTGGAAGCGGGATAAGCGAATCGAGAGCGTCCGCAAGCTTGCTGTCCGGATGCATCGCCAACCAAAGGCGTCCGAGGCTGTTCTGGACAAGGAAACGAACAATCCAGCGCGGTGTGAATACCTGGGTGGCAGCCGGAATATCGGATTTCTGGAATTTCTTCTTTTCTTTGAACACTCGATCGAATGCGGCGTTCTTTTCTTCTGCGATGAAGAACTGATAGATCCAGCCGATAGTCTCCTCGTTCCCTGGCTCCCAGGCTGCTTTCATATCTTCTGCGTTGAGCTTGTCAACAACCTCACGGAGAACGCGTGGACGCGGGAAGAGCCGGCTGGCCAGGTTTTCCGGGTCGAACAAGACTCGTACTTCCTTCGCCAACTCTCCACATTGCCAAAGCAGAAACTGCCGATATGCGCGGTCATTCGGCCCTTCGTCAAAATCGTCCAGGGGCATGCTGCCTTTTTCGAATAGTTTCAAGTCGGCATCGTGATTAGCCAAGTAAATCTTGAAGCCATTTGAATCGTGATAGCGGTCCACGGCGCCGCGCATCAGTTTCCGGCCTTCCATAAGTTTGAAGGCCACCAACCGATTCAGATGCGTGAAGGCAACTTCTTTCACCAGCTTCTGATGAGCATCAACCGGGGTGATGTTTGCCTCCTGCTCATCCGAAAATAACTTCTCCAGCCGCTTTCGCGTGGCCATTGCCTCAGGAACTCGGGTAAGTATGGGCAGCTTCGCCTTTGGAAGAAATGTGCCGTCCGTCTCCAGGCCGTAGATCTGGAGTAATAGGGCCTCCGTCTCCTTAACCAACTTTTGACGCACGCAGAGAGTGAATGCGCGAAGGTCAGACATGATCTGCCTCTTTGCGCGCGGCGAGAACTTCCTCGAACTGGCCCATCCTTATCGTCACCAACTCATCAAATGCAAGGCAAACGTGCCCGATCGTATCCACGGCCTGGCGGGTCCAGGCGTAGGCGATGGCTTGTTTCTCCATGCTGGCGTCGCCGAGATTCCGGTCCGCCCTATGTACGATAGCGTTGCGCCGCTCAATGCAGTCCGCGACAGTTTTCGTGACGTCCTTGCGCTCTCGTCCCAGGTGATGCGCCACTTGGTCCCATGGGGTCTCTAGCCCAAGGAGGAGCCCCACCGTCTTGAGTCCTCCTACTGAACCGAGGTTATTCTTTTGAACGAAGGTCACGATCTTGTTCCCAAGAAAGACAGCCCGTTCATCGAGGCTCATTAGTCGGAATGCCTCACCGATTGAAAAGAATAAGCCGTTAAAATACTTGGCGACTTCGGGGTCATTTGGAAAAAACTCATGCTGCTTCACCTCAATCACCGTGAAGATGTGTGTCGCCAGCATCGTCGAAAGATAGGTTTCATAGGCCGTGCATCCCGAAACAACAGCCTGCCGCAGAAGATTTGATAGTGACTGCGGTCGCATGGTGGCGGTTGGGACGTTCGCTCCTTCTCGGATACACCCCAGGAAGAGTGAGTTAAGGACAAGCTGGAGCTGCTCATCCGGAGCTGTTCCGAGCATCTCCCTAAGCCCGATCACCAAGTCACCCTCAGTCACCAACCCATCATTTTCCAGCAGTCGGTGGAGATGGAGGAGCAACTCGGCGATGCGAAAACTGTCCTCGAAAACTTCCTTCGGCGTCATCGTATCAATCCCAGGTCACCTTGCGCTTGAGTTCGCGCAGGCTGAAAAGCTTGTCCTTCAGCCGATCGAGAGCCTGCTCGATTTCAGCATCGGTCAAATCCTCAAGTGGTTGAGATCTTGGCAGGAAGTCGCTGAGATGGATGACCTCCACGCCATCTTCCTGCTTCGGCACCAACTCCACTGCTTGGCGTAGCTGTTCGAGAGCGCCAGCACGAAGAGCCGGAAGCAAACTTAGATCCTCTTCGAGAGTGCGCGCGGTGGCCCCCGTCCTTACCTCTTCAACACCAAATGGCTGAAGGCTGAAAGAGCTAACGGCGCGGCGGCGGAGTGAAGCCAGCACAACTTCGCGTGCACTTTCGTCAGCTTGCCCGAATGTAGGCTGGTTTTGTACCTCTTCGATGGCCTTGCTGTATTCCTCAAAGCGACGGAGATGAAGTTTTTGGAATGTAAGACGGTAGGCGGCGTCAATGTCGTGCGCCAGACTTGCAATCTGCGCGGACTGCTCCGGTAAGCCTGGCTGGTCCAGAATCTCGCGAAGCGCATGTGCCTGCGATTGGACGCCATCGTACTGGCCAATCGCATGAAGGACGGGGACTTGATTTTCTAGCGCGGCTCGGGCTTGGCCAATGATCTCCAGATTCTTGTCGGTGAGAAACGCCCGGATTCGTTGGGCGCTTTCTCGAAGTTCGCGAAAGCTCTTCCCTTCGCCGGCGAGCATGCGTACGCAGTCGTCAGGCTGACTACCCAGCACAGTGTCCAGGGTTTCGATCCACTCGCGGAGTTGGTTGGCCACAGGCAGGCGGTGCGCTTGCGCCTGGGCCAAGGCCGGAAGGATGCTTTCTTTCTCCGTCCGTGCCATTTTTTGAAACTCGTTTGCAATCGCTGACTCTTCTACATCCACCTCGCGACCGAGCATGTCTTCAAGACTTTTGACTGCGGAAGAAAGCGTCTTCAGGTCAATTGATTCTCGCGGCGCGAAGCTCGCAGATTTGAAAGCGGCGTTGTTGATCAGTGGAGTTCGAGCCTGCGGCTCTTGGTAATTGCGATAGCGGCGGCCTTGGTGTGTAACCTCAATGCTGCCTGCGCGGAACAAAACAGCGAGAACGAGACGAACCACGTCTCTTTCCCAACCATACCCGATCCCACCAAAATAATCGGCGATTTGGCCCCCCGTCACCTTGTTGCCGTAAGCGTGCTCCCGTTGCAAGTAGCTTAGGATCTCCTGGGCGATTTCTGCTTTGGTGTTGGGAACGTAGCGGTTGCCTTCCCTCGCGACTAAATTCAGGCCCTGCTCTGAATAGAAAAGTGGCGGCAGATTGTTCAAGTTTGCCTGTTTGAGAAATTCCTCTGGTTCATCCCCGTTCATCTGACGGCAACCCATTTGAACCTTTGGGTAAAGCTCAGGCACCGCCTTTGCACAGAGCCCCCGCATCATCGCGGACAAGTCCGCGCCTAGATCACCGGCCTCAAACTTGAGGCCGCGGAAGAAGCCAACACCTAATTCAAGGCTGCGGCGCAGGGTATTGGTCAGCTTTGTTTGAAGTTTCTCCTGGTTTGTCCGCTCGGAAACCAGTAAGCCCTTTTCCACATCGGTGACGGTTTGCTCACCGGTGAGGTGCCCATACTTGTCAATCATCTTTTGAGAAGCATGCAGATCTTCCATCTGCGTTTCCGCTTCGGGCTGGATGGAGAAAAGCCAAAGGATTCGGTCTTTGTTGGCGTCCTGGCGGCTTTCCGAGGCGACTTGCGTCTGACGCTTGGCGAAGTCTTCACTCTGATCGAGACTCAGAAGATCAATCGGTATCTGCCCCGCCGGCGGGAGAATCTGTCCGTCGAGGGTAAGCCCTACATTGAACGTGCGCAGACCGTTGTAGTTGTATTGGCGAGCCCTGGCGGTGGAGAAGATTTCGGTGACGGCTCGGCGCAGGATTTCGTTGCGCTCCGACCGTTTCACTGAAGCGTAGCCGCGCTTCTCCTGTTCCCAATTCTTCTCTTGAGCTGTCTGGAGTTTCCATCCATCATCCGTCTCACGCACGAACTGTGCTTCTTTCAGACGGAGTAGCAATGCTTCAACAGCTGCAACCGGCGCCTGCCCATCTACCTTATTGATGAGCACCGCTGCGATATTCTTCGACGTGCGAGGGAGATCGCGGACGAACTCAAGGAGGCATACTGCTTTGGCAACGCGAGCAGCGAGGCCAGGGTAGTCCTTATCCTTTTCGAAGCGTTGGCGAATGTCTAGGATGTCCTTTTGCTTCTCGGATGGGATGTTACCTTCCACAAGTTCATAGATCATGTCGAGGCTCACCAGAGCGCCAACAGGTTCCTCGGCCATGTGCGTACGGTCTGAGACGAGCATCTCGTGAGACTGCTTGATAATGGTACGGTTGCTTCCGCCAAGGTGCTTCGGGGCATTTGGCTGAAGCCGGATGCCGGTCATGATGTCAATCGAAAGATCGATAAAGTGCGGCAGGTACGGGTAGAACTGAACAAAATCATCTTCGCCGAAATCTGTTCGACGTGCCGTGCGCTCCAGTTTGCAGTTCTGGAGGAGCACAGGCCCCATCTTTTTGAACATGTCGACGAGAACGGCCTCCTTTTCTTCCTTCTTTGACAAAACACGCTTGGTCGCGACTTCTCGGATGTCCGCCGGCGAAAGATCGATTTGATACTTGAAGCGGTCCTGGAGTTTTGGCAGGTCTATGCGGCCACTGGCAATGTAGTTGTAGACTTCCTGGAGTTTTTCCTGAGCCGTGACTATGATCCAAGCCGGGCCTGGAATCTCGCGCTTGCGGAGCCTCTCCAAGCTGACGCGACCAAATTGCTCAACGACTGCTCGAAGATTCTCTAGATTCTCGCCACTGCGCGAGACGTACTGCCCCATTTCATCCACGATGAATGCGAAGGCTTTCCCAGGCCGCCGCTTTGCGCATAGGTCAAAACAACGGTCTACGATGTCCTTTACGGTAAGTCGCTGCACGGGACGGGCTTTTACTGACTGCAGCCAGGTGTCCTCGGACTTGTACGTGCCTCGTTCGAGGTCATGAAGAATGGTACTCGTCCGAGCGAACTTCTGGGCACCCTTACGGATCCGACGCCAATCATCCTTATAGCGCCGCTGGCAAAGATTCTTGAACGTATCAAGCTTGCCTTCCCGTTCCAGCTCAATCTCAAGGTCCGCAATGTCGTAATCCTCGGCGTAGTCAAGCTCACGAAGCAGAACGCGGTACATGACCTCAGCGATCCGTTCTGCATTTGTTTGCACTGAGAGGTCTACCTGCACGTCGAACATAAAGACTTCACACGGGATACTGGAGTTGAGAAATTCTACGAAGTTGGCGATATTCTTCTGCCCCACTTGAGCAACAAATAGATCGCTAGCCGGCTTGCCGAGTACTGTCCGATTCGCAAGTACGTAGCCGAGGTTCTTGGCAAACGAAGATTTGCCAGATCCGAAGAATCCAGAGATCCAAACACCCACACCCTCGTTCGGTGTTTTTGGCGCATCCGCCATGGCCCGGAAGAGCCGCTCGTATTCGCTCTTAATGCGATCCGTGGCAATGTATTCGGTCAACTCCGTGTAAACAGTCTCTTCATCGGTGTTATTGACCTTAATGATCTCTTCGATAGGCTTGCGGAAATCGCTCCTCAGCAGGTCGGCAATCTTCATCATGAATCTCTCCCATAAATCTTCACCCGATAGCTACCAAGTGCTTGATCCTCCGACCTCAAACCCATGTAATTCAGAGTGTGATTCCACTTTCCTGGGTAGAAGAGCACCGCAGGAATCTTCAGTTTGCCACCTAATTGCTCGAGGAGAGACGAAACACGGTAAGCACCCGGAGCAAAGACACTCGCGTGAATTAGGAACACAAGCGACGTGTCTTTCAATCGGGCAGCGCTTTCCATGAGCATCGGGCAGAGGGGTCGAAAGTCCGGATCGGACAAATACTGATTCACTTGCCGCTGCGCCGCCTCGAAACCGTGCTCTCGCTCGAGACTCACGAGTACATCAAGGGCCTCGGATTCGCGGATCGATTCCCAGAAGAGGTCCGCAAGGGAAAGTAAACCAACTTTTCGGCGCGTCTTGTTTTCTACACGAATTGCCAGCTTCTGGACTTCTCCGCGCACAAGCCATTCATTTTCTTCCGGAATAAGTGGATCGTACCGAAAAATGGCAAACGGGAGTTCTCTCGCCATGATGAACGCAGGCGGAATGGCTACGAGATCAGCCTCAAGCAGCCTAATTCGATCGCTCAACGACAACACGCGCGTAATCCTCCAATCTTTCGCAAGGGAAAGATATGCTTATGGTACTTCCGGCAGCATGATACGCGATTAGCTGGCGTTGGTGCGCTTCCAGAAAATAATGTTCCACTGCAGGCGTCTGCAGGAGGAAGAGATGCCAATCTGGATGAAACACCAAGTTTCGCCCAAGGACACCCTCGCGGTGCAAGCAAAAAGCAAGGTATGCAAAAGATCCGACCGGTAAAACAAGACTCGCAAGCCGCTTCTGGGATCTGCCCTCCAAGATTCCAAAATCGCGGAACGCAGCCAAAAGGCCCCGAGCTACCCTTGTTGTCACTCCTGGTGACCACATACATCCCTTGCCAGCCAGCCAGACACGAACGTCCTCCACGCTGACTCCAGCGCGCGCCGCACCCGGGCGGTGAAGAAGGTAGCCTTCGCAAAAGTCGAAGATCAAGGGTTCGGCCTTTGCACTTATCCAGTAATAGAGCGGTTTGACAAGATGCGGTGAGGCGTTCTGGTCTTCGAGTGGGCGAAGCAATTTCCAGGCGTTTCGTGGTGTTCCTTCAACAAAGCGAGGGATAAAAGTTCTCCGGAGAATGTCTGCAGCGCGAGCACGAGTGGTCTTATTGAGAACGTTTGAGCGGATCACCGCCTTGGTGATTTCTTCTGTCGGCCCGTCGTGCCAGAATCGGACGAGCTGCCGCATCTCCTCGATAAGGGCCCCACCCTTCTGAATCCGCGTGTTGTAAGCGGACACCTTTGGAGCCTGGTTAGGGGTTCTGGACAAGCAGTCACTATCCAAGCAGACACCTTTCAAGAAACATGGTTTACAAAGCTAACTCCACGCCGCGCTGATGCGACGGCGCATACTCCGTCTCAAAACCTGGCTATTCTACGACATCTGATGGGCTGAAAGCGCTCAGTTATGCCACCCACTGGAGTTCGTCCAGCGCTGGAAAAAATCCAACCGAAAGGACCAAAAGTGTCACCAAATCATGTGGATGAGTACACTGACTTGCCACAGTCCATTATCGTATGTATAATGCTCCATAGTTGGAGTACATGCAAGGAGTTGAAATGGCAACGCTCAATCGACCTCTGGCGGGAATAGGGTGGGACCAGCCAGTAGACCTCTCTAATAAGGAAGTCGTGAGACGTCTGAGCCCGCCGGCCGTCAAAGGATTCCTGAAGATCGCCGCGCTGTGGGTGCTGCGTGACGAAGATGCCAGGCAATTACTCGGCGGCATGTCGAATGGCGCGTTTTACGAACTGAAGAAAACGGGCTCGAGAATGCTTGATCAGGATCGATTGACGAGGATTTCCCTGCTCACAGGCATCTTCAAGGCCCTCAATATTCTCTATGGAAAGAAACTGGCTGATCGTTGGGTTCACCTGCCAAATACGAACCCAATGTTCGGCGGAGAAACGCCGCTTGCCTACATGATTAAAGGCGGGGTGCCTGCCATGCTGAGGGTGCGACAACTTCTCGATGCGCGTCGGGGTGGACGATAGGTGTTTCCGCATGTTTCGCGGCTTCTCCAAGACGACACTCATCGACTGATCCCGTCTGCATACGACGAAGAAACTGTCCTCAATAGACTGACCACCGATTCCGATGAGCTGAATGCTCTGTTCGAGCTGGAGGGCGCGACCAACGAACGCCTGCTCGGCGAGGCAGGGCTCCTGCCTGGGATCACGGTCCGGGAACTCGTGTTCGGTGTTTCATGCTCCCACATTGTGAATGCGGCATTCACTCACGCCAATCCGTTTGGAAACCGTTTCAATGGGCCAGAACGAGGAGCGTGGTACGCGGCATTCTCTCTGGAGACAGCGGGGATCGAGGTCGCATTTCACAAGTCGGAAGAACTACGGGAGATCAACTGGCAAGAGAAGGAGACGTTTCTTTATGCTGATTTCTTGGCGGATTTCCGAGCAGAATTTCATGATATTCGTGACAATCCGCGTTTTGCCAAATGTCTGGATCTGAACAGCTATGCAACCTCTCAAGAATTGGCAAGGGAACTCCTAGACAAGGGATCGGCGGGTGTCGTTTATCCGAGTGTTCGACATAGCGGGGGAACCTGCGTGGCATGTTTTCGGCCAGCCTTGGTGAACAACGTCCGGAAGGGCGGTCAGGTATTGGTGGAATTTGAAAATGCGCTGGCTGTGCCGATAATCCGTCCCCTGCTTTAGAATTTAGAAGATAAGCACGGATTGCGAATTCGAGCCGAGCGCGCTCATTTAAGACGCCATTGTGTAATCATGCAATCCTGCGGCCTGGGAAATGGTACGGAAACGAGGGCGACGTATTAAATGTGTGCCCCATAGGTGTAAGCTGGCGTTCCGATGATCCAAAGAATCTTGTCGAATATGCGCACGCGGTAGGGGTAGCCCTGAACATCCACGGTTGCGATTGTTGACGCGTATCGCTCGTATAGGGTTTTCCATACGTAGGCGAATTTGCGATACTCCGATTTTTCCTGAGCAGGCGGGGCGATATCGCTCTCGATTTTGCTTATCACCCATAGCGCGCGCTTGGCAAAGCTGTCGAACAGAGGAACCGTATCGGGATAGCGTAGCCACAAGGCTTTAGAGGCTAGAGAAGTGAAATCCCTGGGTGCTCCATAAGCGATACAACATCGATCCATCAGTTCTCGATGCGCTTCGACGAGCGCATCAAGAGTTCTCATGTTGCTTAGCTCGTCTTGAGCATCAGCCCAAAGCAATACCGCTTCTGTGATCGCGGTGCGCTTCAGGCTGTCAATTCCCTGGAACACCTCGTAGGCCCTTAGCCAACTACGGACCTCTGAGACACGAGCGGGTTGGCCAGCACTCAGTTTGTTCTTAATGGCCTCCAGCGCGGTCCTGTCCGTCTCAGCCTCACTCAACTGGAGAGCCACAGCGAGTGGCCCGAAATGTCGTATTACCGCCTCAAAATCAACCATAGATTTTGTCTCGCTGCCGACGGGAGAAAGGCATTCGGGGCATTTCGCCGAAGGACCGGGCGCTGAACGCTATTGCGCGCTGGAACTATCTCTGTTTTGGCGAATCGCGATCCACTGCTTCACGTCCTCCAGTTCAACCTGCTCCGTCCGTGAAGGCCCGGAATTGCGCGCAATCGTGTGGCGCAACTTGGCAGCCAAATCCTCCAATTCCGTTAGGCTCATCTTGTCCAGAGTAGCCATGGCCTTCATTTTAACCCGAATGTCGCGTACATGCAGATGCCGATGAGTTTGATATGCAGGGCTCCGATCAAAATGAGAATGTCGGAAAACGTCGCGGACCTGGCTCACGGCGGGGCTCTTCCAAACATCGGTGATCTGTGCCCCATTTAGTCTGAGCCGGATTGTTCGCACCAACCGTGAAAAATCTACTATCCGAGTGGCCTCGTATTCAATCGCAGAAAAAGGATAGATCTTTATTGTAGATTTGTGCGAGTTGTCGCAGCTCGACGAAATCCACACGCCTTTCGCCGAGCTCGCATTTTGAAATAAACGAGTGGGCTCTTCCCAGGCGTTTGGCGACGTCGACCTGAGTCAGTCCGGCCTGCTTACGAGCTTCAATCAAGCGGGCGAGGAAGTTCTTGTAGGCCTTGTGGTAGGCCGCGTCTTTAGAATTCACACTGAATGTATATTCAATAGTTGACGAGTTCCCCAAAATAGGGAATCATCAAATTCCCCATCATAGGGACTTCGTTATTGAAGCAACTGGAAGGCGTGGTTATGGGGCCTGTAGATACGGTAGTGAATACGCCACAATTCTCAGGTTCATTGCCATGCTGACAAACTCCCGATTAAGCGGTTCTTGGAGGCGATGCAAGCCAGTTGGGCTGTTCATATCCAAGGAAAGTGTGCTAGTACTAAAGTACTAGAAGATTAATAATACATGATGCAACCAATAATCCATTCCGCGCGTCCATATCTAGGACGGGGTACCCATGGCCTCCGAGCCAGAAGCGAAGCCCAGCGGCCCGTTCTTGCTGAATTCAATCGACCGCTTGGGCAGGCCAATCCATCCGGGCGTGCTGTCTGTTGCTCAGGAGATCTCCCACCAAGCTCTCGCGTATGCCGAGAGGATCCTTGGCGATCCTGCTGTCGCTCTAAATCTCTTCGAAGAGGCAGCCGCTGCCGTGTCTGAAGCGGTCGAAACTAAGAAGGCGTCCGGCAAGCCTCCAATCAGGGACTCGCGAGCCTACTTGTTTCGCGCCTATGTGCGCCGCATCTCACAGGAAAGGCGGAGAGAGGTCGTCTTTAAGCACGAAGTCGAACTCCGCCAGGAAAGAAATCGACCGACACGCACCTGGACCGGGCCCGATATGAAGCTGCTGTTGGATGAAGTGATGGCGGCGTACGATAAAGTGACGCAAGAAATCACGTTGCGTCGTCTCGAAGGGTTTTCGTGGGACGAGATCGGAGATCGCTACGGGATCTCGTCTCACGCCGCACGGATCCGGTTCAGCAAAGCTCTGAGGCGTGCACGAGAGACATTTAAAGCACGCGGCGTCGGAAGGTAAGGGGGACATTACCTTGCCGTTTTTCAGCAAGAGACGCAAGAAAGCGTACGACTCATTCGAGAAGAAATTCCTTCGCGTTCTAAAGAGACATCTGTCCCACGATTATCCGAACCCGAAGAGAATCGGCTGTCCCCAGAAGCGGGAACTGA
>Ga0326727_10011271_pt1 | contig 20906 bp, 18 predicted proteins | sample MB2enrmetagenome_FD_207643 | JGI IMG/M metagenome (GOLD analysis project Ga0326727, IMG submission 207643) | Lab enriched peat soil microbial communities from McLean, Ithaca, NY, United States - MB29MY | ecosystem: Environmental > Terrestrial > Soil > Wetlands > Peat | place: USA: New York...
TTAGATGACATCCCCACCCAAGCCAACACCGGGCTTGAGTGGGGCACCCAGGCGAGGGCGCTTAGATGACATCCCCACCCAAGCCAACACCGGGCTTGAGTGGGGCACCCAGGCGAGGGCGCTTAGATGACATCCCCACCCAAGCCAACACCGGGCTTGAGTGGGGCACCCAGGCGAGGGCGCTTAGATGACATCCCCACCCAAGCCAACACCGGGCTTGAGTGGGGCACCCAGGCTTTTCCCACCCACCGCCCAACAGCAGGGCGGAGGGTGGGGCACCCAGGCTTTTCCCACCCACCGCCCAACAGCAGGGCGGAGGGTGGGGCACCCAGGCAGTCGTTGGCCGTTGGCTGTTGGCCTTTGGCTAAAGACCAACGACCAAAGACCAAAGACCAAAGACCAAGGGCGTAAGAAATGATCAATCGTGAAGCCATATACGCGGCGTTGCTTGCCCAGCTCCAGACGCTGGCGCCGGCTACGTTTCTGACGGTGAGCCGGAAGCCGCTGACGCCGGACCAGCTTACGCCCGATATGCAGCCGGCGCTGGTGATGGAAGAGACCAGCGATCGCGCCGAGCCGCGGCCGCGCGGATTGCCTACGAAGTGGACGTTAGGCGTGGACGTGGGGATCTATTACTACCTGGAGTCGGAGCCTGAAACTCCGGGGGTGTACGACCCTTCGCCATCCACCACGCTGAACAATTTGATTGCGGCGGTCGAGGCGGCGCTGGCGCCAGACCCGAACACCGGCGTGCAGACGCTGGGGGGTACGGTTTCGCACTGCTGGATCGAAGGGGAAGTGGTGAAGTCGCCAGCCTATCTGCAAGCGCAAGGAGCGGCGGTGATTCCGGTGAAGATTCTGGCCACTGGATAGAAGTCGTTGGTCTTTGGCCTTTGGTCTTTGGCCAACGACCGACGACCAACGACCAACGACAAAGGAGTTGTTATGAACGTTCAATTTGGCAGCGGAGTGCTTTATGCACTTCCTAACGCCGGCAACCTGGCCGCTAATCCCACTCCTTACCGCTTCGGCGTGTTGCAGGAAGCGACAGTGGACTTCAAGGGCGACCTGAAGAAGCTGTACGGACAGCAGCAGTTCGCCGTCACCAAGGCGCGCGGGAAGATCGATGTGACCGTCAAAAGTAAGCTGGCGGTGATCGATCCGAATATGCTCAACCAGCTTTACTTTGCGCAGTCGAGCGCCGCGGGCATCACTCTGATCGCGGACGGCGAGGCGTGGACGGTGGGCCAGCCTGGCGCTTCCGCCTGGGCCAGCACGCACGCCTGTTCCGTGGGCAACACCGTCCAGGATAGCAATAGCAACCTTCAGCTCTGCGTGGCGGCCGGAACCTCGGGGAGCTCGGCGCCGGCGTGGAAAACCACGGCCGGCCAGTACACCGTGGACGGCACCGGCGGCCTGGTATGGCAGTGCCTGGGGCCGGCGAGCCTGGTCATCACGGTGGCGAACCAGAGCACTTTCGCCACCGACTACGGCGTGCAGTACGCCAATGGCAGCGGCCAGCTCGCGAAGGTAGCCAGCGGCCCGGCGCAGGGCCAGTATTCGGCGAGCGCCGGAGCGTACACTTTCGCGGCGGCGGATGCGGGCGCGGCAATGCTGATCAGCTACAGCTATACGTCCAGCTCCCGCGGCGCCAGCCTGACGCTGGTGAACCAGTTCATGGGCTATGCGCCGGAGTTCCGCGCGTTCCTTTACAACAATTTCCGCAGCAAGTTTTTCGGGCTGGAGCTGTTCAGTTGCCAGGCCAGCGAAATGTCGGTCCCGACGAAGCAGGAAGACTTCTGGATCGTGGACTTCAATTTCGACGCCGCCTGCGATGCCAGCAACAACCTGGGGAAGCTGTATGCGGACCTTAGCTAGGCAGTCGTTGGTCTTTGGTCGTTGGTCTTTGGCCAACAGCCAAGGGCCAACAGCCAACGACTTCTTATTTTGGTGAGGAAAGCAGGTCGCGGAGAATCGCCAGAGCGTGGCTCTCCAAACGGATTTATGACGCGCGAAGTGAAAATCGACAACCGCACTTATACAGTGGCGCCGCTGAAATTCGGGCAGGCGCGGGAGATTTTTTCGGCGGGCAAGGATGCGTTTGAGGCCAATTGCGAGATGGTGGCCGCGTGCCTGAATAACGGAGAATCTTCGGACCTGGGCGCCCCACTCCCTCGTTCCTCTCGGGACAAGCTCTCGGCTGGTGTTGCCGTGGGTGGGAATGAAGAAGTGTGGACCGCCGAACGCGTGAAGGATCTCCCGTACCCCGATGGCCAAGCGCTGATGCTTGTGTGTCTGGAAATTAACGGCCTGAAGCAAGTGGGGGAAAGCTAACCCACCCACGCGCGGGGGACCGCGCGAGGGTGGGGCACCCAGGTTACCCACGGGAAACGGGAAACCCTTCATCCGCGGCAGCGGACTCAGGGCAGGCTCCGAAACGGGAAACGATTAATTGGAACTACCTGCGCGGCACGCTGTGCACCGGCTTGCGGCAGCTGCCTTCGGCGATCGATGGAATGTCGTTGCCGGACGCGTGGGAACTGCTGGAGTACTGGAATGAGTGGCCACCCGAACACATGTTGCTGCGCGGTTTTACCGGTTACAAACCGCCGCCGACGAAACCCGGCCGCGAGCTGGCGACGGAGGAGGTCACCTCGCTCACCGGGATGCTGGGACCGGCCGAGCGGCCGCCGCAGCACATAAACGAACTGGTCGAGTGGGCCGAGGGGGTGAAGGGGAAAATGCCGAGAGCATGAGCCAATTTGGTAATTGGGTAATTTCGTAATTTGGTAATTGCGGAGCAGCCCCTTCACGGTCCCTCAATTACCAAATTACCAAATTACGAAATCAAAAAATGCGAGATACCGGTCCAATACGCGTAGAGATCACTGCCGACATCAGCCGGCTCGAGTCGGGCATGCGCCGGGCGGCGGATGCGGTGGAGGACTGGGCCAGCGCGACGGCCGAAGCCGGCACGGCGGCAGGTTCCGCCTTCGGCGATCAAGAACGTCTGGTCGCTGAGCTGCAAAAGCGGACCGTTGCCCTGGAGACGGAAACGGCCAACCTGACCAAGCGCCTGGAGGAGATGGGTGCGCGAGGCGGCAGGGCGATACAGGATGCGACCGGGAAACTCGAAGAATACCTGAAAGTGCAGGCGGCCGGACTCGAAGGCCAGCGGCGAGTTGCGACCACGGGCTTCGAGACCCAGGCGGCAGAAATCCAAGGCCGGGGCGCACGCGCCGAGATCTCCAAAGTCGATGAGCTGACGCAGCTCCGCGATCTGCACCAGGCCGAAATCGCGGAGGAGATGCGATTCCTGGCGGAGAAGCTCGAGCTCGACGCCGCCAGCGAAAAGTCCGCGGAGAAGCTGGCGCAGGACCGCGCGAGGCAGGACGAGTTGATTGCCAAAGCGGCGCAAATGCTGATGAAAGACGAGCAGGCCATCCTGACTGCCCAACAGCAGCAGTACGAACGCAGCTTCCAGGCGATCACGCGCAGCTTCAATACCGCGCTGAACGGCTGGCTGCAAGGTACGCAAACCTTTGGCCAGGCCATGACGAAGATGTGGGATGGTATTGCGCTCGCCGCGATCAACAACATCCTGAAGATCGCCGAGCAATGGGTGATCGCCATGGCGCTGCACAAGACGATGGCCGGCCAGCAGGTTCTGCAGGACGCCAGCGTCGCCGCGGCCGATTCTTACGCGTGGGCTGCCAGTTGGGGCGGTCCCATCGCCGGGGCGATCGCGGCCGCCGCCGCTTATGCCGGCACGCTGGCCTTTGACACTTTCGAATACGGCGGCGTGGCGCCGCGCACGGGGGTGGCGCTGGTCCATGCCGGGGAGCGTGTCTTGCCGCCCAGCGTGAACACGGTGTTCGAGCGCATGATGGGCGCGGGAGGCAGCGGCGGGGTGAGCGCGCCCATGACAATTGCCATCCACGGCGCCACCGACCCGGGCGCCGTGGGCCGCATGGTGGCGCTGCAGACCAGCGCGCGGATCAGGCGCACGGCGAGGGATTTGGGGTACCGAATATGAAAATCCACCACAGAGACACAGAGACACAGAGGATACCGGGGCAACCCCTACCCTCATGCCTTCTCTGTGTCTCGGTGTCTCTGTGGTAGGTGTTGCTTATGGGGAATGCCGTGTTTCCATCGCCGCCCGGGCTGGACTGGAAGGTGAAGCGCACGCCCACGTTCCGCACGCTGCTGGAGACTGCGGCCAATGGCTACACGGTACGCGTGCCGATGGTGATCGATCCGCTGTGGATGTTCGAATGCTCTTTCGAATTCCTGCGCGACGATCCGGTCCACGATGAGCTGAACCAGTTACTCGGCTTCTTCCTGGCACGCCAGGGCGCTTACGACTCCTTTCTCCTGAACCTCGGCAGCCTGACGCAAAACCCTCTGGACTCCGCGGTGGAAGATCAGCCGCTCACGGTGGACGGGAACAACTGCGCGCCGCTGGTGCGCACGCTGGGCATGAGCCAATACGCGGAGGCGATCTACGAGCTGAACGGCACGCCGGTGATCAAGCAAGGCGGCACGGCAATGACTTCCGGCTACACGCTGTATACGCCAGCGCAGACGGCCGCGGGCGCGCTGAATGCGAGCGGCATCGCCTACTCCGGCAACGTGGTGCAGTTCGCCAGCACGCCGAGCGCGCCGATCACCGCCGACTTCGGCTTCTACTACCGCGTGATCTTCAGCGTGGGCAAAGGAATGAGCCAGGACCCGCAGCTCGGCAACGATCAGCAGGAGTTCGCCATGCTCTGGCAGGCCATGTACGAGGCGCAGGAAGTGACAATGGTGACGGCAAGAGAATGAGGGAATTTGGTAATTGGGTAATTTCGTAATTTGGTAATTGAAAACCGGGGATGCTTGCAGCCGCGCACGCTGCCTCTCAATTACCAAATTACCAAATTACAAAATCACCAAATCTGAATCAGATGCGCACCTGCATAGCTGGCAACGGATCGAACTCGACAAGCGCCCTGGTGGCCTACTTAAAAGCCAACCGGCAGTTGTTGTGCGCCGATTTGTTCCAGCTTCAGACCTATGTTCAGGGCGAGGTGTGGTCACAGAATGTTCTGCTCACCAATTTCGACCGGCCGCTCACCTGGAGCCAGGTCGGCACCTTCCTTCCGGGCCGCATTTCGCGCGGCACGATCGACAGCAAAGTCGGCCTCGATGTGAGCTCGCTCGACCTGGACTGGCATCTGCGCTCCTCCGATGGGTTCTACTCTCCGGCCGGCCAGCAGCCGGTGACGATGCTGCAGTCCTTCCAGCGCGGCCTGTGGGACAACGGCCGGCTGACTATCTACCGGACGGTGATGCCCACATTGGGCGACTGCAATACCTATGGCGCAATGACGATGTTCTCCGGCCGCGTCGCCGAGACCACCATGACACGCGCCGGAGTGAAGCTGAAGGTGAATGCGCTTACCGAACTCTTCGATCTCCAGGTCCCGACCAATACGATCGAGCCCACCAATGTGATGAGCCAGTACGGGGTGGGCCAACCACCCGCGGGCATGACCACGGCGCCAACCTTCCGGGTGAGCGCGGCGCCGAGTGTGAACGAGATCATCGGCACCTGCACGGCGCCGACGAACGGCCAGGGGTTCGCGGCCGATACCTTCGACTTCGGTTATATCCAGTTCAACTCCGGGACATCGCTGGGCAAGATTCGGCGCAGCGTCTGGTTTTTCAGCGGCAGCGGAGGCTTTTACCTGTACGATCCGCTGCCCTGGCTGCCGCAGATCGGCGAGAGTTTCACGGCTTACATTCCGTTCGCGCGCAGCTCGACCCAGTTGATCAGCAATGAGCCGCACACGATTCCGGGAGACCTTCCAGTTGGCCAGTTGCCCACGGTTACCGTCAATGTCTCGCCCTGGGTGAGCGAGGCCGGCGTGACCTACACGAGCGGAACGCCGCTGACCCTGGTCGGCGAGTCGCCCGGGCTCGCGCAGTATTCCGTCGCGCTTAACAGCGACGGCGTAACCGCCACCTACACCTTCGGCACGCCGGACGAAACTAAGGAAGTGCTGATCAGCTACTACGTTCGCACTCAGGCCGGCTATATGGGATTTCCCTATGTGCCGGCGCCGGAGGCTTCCGCTTAAGGAGAAAACGATGCCAGTAAACCAAACCCAAGCTCGCGCCCAACTGGAAGCGTGCTTCCAGGCTGAGGCGGAAGTGGAAAAAGCCGCCGCGACGCTCGCCGCCGGGCAGAACACCGTGACGCAATTGCAGCAGGCTCACGCCAATGCCCAGAAAGGGCATTCGGACGCCGTGCAGAAGCTCACGGCAATGCGGACCCCCACGGCCTGATGAACGAAAAAGCGCAACGCGAAGCAGTGGCGGCGGAAGCCCGAAAGTGGCTGCGCACGCCCTTTCACCACGGCGCGCGGATCCGGGGCGGAGGCGCCGACTGCGAGACCTTCATCGGCGAGGTCTTCGCCGCCGCCGGCGTCTTCACCGCCGAGGGCATTCCTTATATTCCCGAGCAGTGGTTTCTGCACTCGAAAGAAGAGCTGTATCTGAATTACCTGAGCAGGTACGCGAGCGAGTACGTCATTGGTCCTTGGCCGTTGGCCGTTGGCCAGAGCGAAGCGGCGCTTTCCGGCCAAAGACCAACGACCAACAGCCAACGACTGCCTCTTCCTGCTGACATCATCTGCGTCAAGAGCCGCTGGGTCTACTCGCATGGCGCGATCGTGCTGGCCTGGCCCCAGGTGATCCACTGTTTCCCGCCGTGCGTGATGGAAAGCAACGCGCACTACAACCCGGTCTTCAGAGGGCATGAAATAAAGTTTTTCGACCCGTGGGCAAAGAAATGAGGGCGCCGTTGGCTGTTGGTCTTTGGTCTTTGGCCAACGACCAACAGCCAACGACCAAGGACTGCCTCTTATGATGAAGGGTGGCGTAAGGAACTCGCAGGCTTCCAGTGTCGCCGCCGGCGTACGCGTGCAGACCTCGATTTACGGCGTCGCCGTTCCGCTCGTCTACGGCCGCACCCGCGCCACGCCGAAGCTGATCTGGATGAACGACTTTCAGGCAGTCAAGGTGAGCAATGGGAAAAAAGCCAGCAAAAAGGCCGGCGGCACCTATGAGTATTACACGGCCTGCGATCTGCTGCTGGGCCACTATCCCCTGCGCTACATCGGCGGCATCTGGCTCAACAAAGACGTTTATACTCCGCAGCTTGCCTCGATTACCGCGACGGTGAGTGGCGGCCAGGTGACGATCAATAACTTTCCCTCGGGTACGAGCGCGGCGACCCTGATTGCAGTGCTGGCGGTCACGCTCCAGCAAAACATCACCGGCACGGGCTTCAACGATTACGGCGCGCCGTCGCCGGAACCGCTGCCGGCCGGGACTTGGCAGGTTCCGCTGTGGAATGCCGCCTACCGCCAACCGGACACCACTCAGGCGAGCGGGAATGTCTATAGCTGGCAACCCAGCCAGGGCGCCGTCGTCAATTTTCCATCGGCCATGAACGGGGCGACGGTAACCATCTATTACGCTGCCTGGGGCACGGTCGAGTACACCAACTACACCGGCACCCAGCAATCCACGGACGATCCGCTGGGCGCGATGAATTTGGAGTTCGAGCCGTACCTGGCTGCCGGCTCGGAATATGTGAACCATCCCGATCAGCAGATTCCCTACAACTGGGTCTCCGGGCTGGGCTCGCCGAAGTTCGATCTGGGCGAAGCCAACAGTTTTCCCGAGCATTCCTACGAGGTGGGCGGCGCTTTCGAGTTCTGGCCTTCGGGCGACTGCGATCCGGCGGACATCATCACCGACCTGGTGATGAGCGGCCCGCTGATCGCCAGCGATCCGCCGTACACCGGGCAGACCATTCTGATCGGCCACGGCTTGAACCTGAACAACTACAGCGGCAGCGATCCGCTGATTCCCGCGTGGATGGCGGGGCAGACGAGTATTCTCGGTGACCCCTCGGCGGGCTCGGGGCAGGCTCTTACAGCTATGCGTGCCTACTGCCGCGCCTACGGCATCACCTGCGCGCTTTATCTGGATTCGCAGCGCACCGCCCGCGACGTGCTCCAGGAGCTGTTCGACGTGGCCAACACGGCGCCGCTGTGGTCCGGGACGGTGCTGAAGGCCATTCCTTATTGCGAAGTCTCGTGCGCGGCCAACGGCAGCATTTTTGTAGCGCCTACGGCCGCGGGGCCGATCGCCAATCTGGACGATACGTGTTTCGTGATCAGCGGCACGGAGCCGCCGGTGGAAATCGATCGCAACCGCCAGGCGGACGCCGATAACGTGATGCCGATCGAGCACCTGGACCGCGCGAACAACTACAACGCCACGGTTACCACGGAGGTCGAGCAGCGCTCGGTAACGCAATTCGGGGTGCGCAAGGCGTCGACCCGGCAGATGCACTCGATCCATCAAGTGGCCGTCGCGCAGAAGGTCGGGTCGGTGCTGGTGAAGCGCGCCGCGCTGCTGCGCAACACCTACAAGTTCAGGCTCCCGGTCACCTATTCCTGGCTGGAGGCGATGGATCTGGTGACCATTACCGATCCCTGGCTGGGCCTGGCTAACCAGCCGGTGCGCCTGACCTCGGTGAGCGAAAGCTGGGACGATAAGAAGGGCTGGGAGCTGGCCTGCGAGGCGGAAGATTTTATCTACGGTCTGAACGAACCGACGCCGATGGACATACAGGCGGTGAGTCCGTTCGCCGGGCCGGGCACAGCGCTTCCGGGAGCGGTGAGCCCGCCCATCATCTTTGAACCTCCGCAGCGGCTGATTGGCGTCGGCACCCCCGGCGAAATCTGGATTGTGGTCAACGGCCAAGGCGCCAACTATGGCGGCTGCGCCGTCTTTATTTCGCTTGACGGCGTGAACTACACCGGCCCGATCGGCATCATCACGCCCAGCCCGATGGGGACGCTGACCGCCGATTTTCCCGTGGGCAGCGATCCGGACACGACCGATACTTTGCAGGTCCAACTTATTGGTTCCAGCGAGCTCGATTATCTGGTCGCGCTGCCGCAGAACGGCGCGGACGCTTTTTCCGATCCTTGCTACATCGCAGGCAGTGCGGCCGGCAGCTTCGAGATCGTGTGTCCCACAGCCGTTACGCAGACTGGTTCCAACACTTTCAGCATGGGCACCTACATCCGCCGCGGCGTAGGCGGAACGCCGGTCATCGACCATCCTGCCGGCTCGGCCTTTGCCTTCATCAACACGGCGCCGATGCGCTTGCGCGGCATAAACGCCAGCTTCCTGGCGGTCCCGGTCGATGCCTCGTGGCTGGGCCAGACGCTGCACTTTAAATTTCCCGCGTTCAATCTGCTGCGCGCGCAACAGCAGGACCTGTCGCAGTGCACCGACTATACCTACACTCCGACCGGCACGGTGATGACCAACATCAACGGCACCTATCTGGTGATGCCCACGGTCGTCGTCTACCTGGGTAACGGAGGCCAGCCACTGAGCGGCGGCGGATATCAGGTGGCAACCAGCCAGTGCGCTGTGCGCTTCGCCACCGGCATGGTCAACTACAACGCCCGGACCTTCACTGTGCCCGATCCCGGCGCCGGAGATTCCGCCACGTACTATGTGACCGTCTACGATCCAACCTACGCCGGCGACAGCGGCGCTCAGACTAATCTGACGGCCTACTGCGATGCCACGGCCGCCCGGTCGACTCAGCTCGGCTACATCTTGCTGGGCTCAGTCACAGTCACGCACCCAGGCAGCGGCGGCAGTGGCATCTATGTGTCGCCCACGACGTTGCCGACAATGTCTTGCTACGGCGGCGCCTACTCTTATCAAGTGCCGATCAGCGGCGGGACTCCGCCCTACCTGGTGACCCTCGTGTCCACGGACTTTGGCAATGGATTTGGACCCCAAACCCCCGGCGTGTGGCCGGTAGGAATCAGTATGTCGTCCGGCGGGCTGATTTCTGGCACGCCGACGCAAAATCCCAACGGTGGGAACTTCTGGCGCACGGCGACTTTCGTGCTCAAGATCGTGGACAGCAATGGGAACGAGACCGAGGCCAGCCTCACGATGACCTATCTGTGGGCTTACGTTTTGTGGTAGTAACTGATTCCGCGATTACTACCCCGGAGCGCCGCGAGCCCTAGCCCCGCGCCTCGGAGGGGTGGCAACTGTCCGGGTTTTCGCGGGGGCGTAGCTCAGCATGACAGAGATTGTGGGTGCACGGGTTTGAACAATCCCACCCACCGCCCAAAATCAGGGCGGAGGGTGGGGCACCCAGCTCTGAATGACAGTGGTGGAAGCTTCAAGCTCCTGCACTCTTTCTTTTTTCTTGCAATAGGGCGTTCAGGTGGCGCATGACCTCGAAGGCGTCGGCCACGTAGAGCACGTCGGCTTTGCCGCGGGCCCAGCCGCAATTGGGATCGAGGTTGACGGCGCGGCGTTCGTTGACGAAGCGCCAGCCGACTACGTGGGGCTCCTCACCGTGGCAGCAGGTGGAAAGGCCCTTGGGGTGGCGCGGGGTGGCGCCGGTTTGGCCCACCTGATTGAGGTGAGTCATGAAGCCCAGCACCGCCTGGCCTTCGCCGCTCTGGTCAACCAGCGATTTGGAGCCTCCCAGCGAGGCCCCTGATCCACCCAGGAAATCCAAAATGAGCTGTTCCGCTTCCGCGCCATGAATCTGGCCATCGGCCTGCTTCTTGGTCCAGCCGGCGCCGGCCACGAAAAGCAACTTGGCGTCGGGACGGATGGTCTGGCGTTCGCCACCCGAGCCCGGAGCGCGAGTGCCGGTGACCTGGGTGCGGCGATGCGCGTCGCCCAGCGCGACCGCCATCGCTTCAACCTTGGCGGGGCCCGAAGCGCCGGTATAGGGCGCATGCGATCCCGATTCCAGCAGCAGGATCCAGGGGCGCTGGGTGCGCTCCAGCACGGCTTCCATACGCTGGCGGTAATACCAGCGAGTCACGTTGGCTTTGCCGCCGTCGGGACTCAGGCCGGTAATGTGGGTGTCGGCGCGCCCGCCCAGGCGGTGGGCGACCCCCGGCATAATCCGCGCGCTGCGCGAACTGGAGGGCACAATGACAATGCCGGCCCCCGCCGCGCGCGCGATGGCTTCCGCCGCGGCAGCGTCGGTGGCGTAGTGCGCGGTGGCAAATTCCGGTCCGGTCACGGCAAGGAATTTTTCCGCGCCGCAATTGGCAATGGCGTTGGCGGCAGCCTGGACCTCAGCGCCAATCAGGCCAACAGTTAAGGCGCCACCCAATTCCATCGCCGCGCCCAGCGCTTCCAGCGCCGTCTTGTGCAAGGCGCCATCAGACTCGGTGAAAGCCAGAAAGAGAACCTTTTCCATGTAAGCTCCCATTGTTTATAGGGCCCTTGTCAGCGCCGCCAACGCTAAGTGTGCGGGCCCGGAGGCCCTCACGACTGCCGGCGGGACGCCAGCGCTACTGACCACTGCTACTCAGATATCCAGGCAACAATTTCTTTGGCGATTTGCTCGGCCGGAGTATCTTTGACGATCCGCGTCTGGCGCTGTTGTTGCGGCAGCGCCACCGATTTGAAAGTTACGTCCCCGGCGCCCAGTTTCACCGCCTTGGCCTTTTGCAGCGCCGGCATGATGAGGCGCATATTCTGCATGCCAACTTGCGGATTGTTGCGCGGCTCGGGCAGAGAACCGGTGGCCCAGCCGAAGACCGCCGGGGCGCCCGCACACTTGGAGACCTGATGGCGGCCGCCTTCGACGCGCTCCAGCACTTCGAAGGAGCCATCCGGGTTAACCGTCAACTGGTCGACGCCCTGGAACTGATCGGTAATGCCCAACAGTTCGCCCACAATCTGCATGGTGGCGCCGGCGCCGCGGGTAGCGGATTCCCAGCCGCCGAAAACCAGCAACTGCTTGGGGTCCAAGCCGGGCAGGGCACGGATGGCATCGGCCAAAACCGCCGCGGTTTCGTGCGCGTCGGTAAAGCCGCCGGCGGGACTGTCCAGCGCCACCAGTTCGAAGGGAACTTTCTGGGCGACGGTCATCATCACCTGTTGCAGTTTCGCCTTGGGAGCAATGCTGACCAGCCAGAGCTTGGTCCCGGCAAGCTTCTGGGCCAAATTGGCGGCTTCATATAGCGCGTGGGACGCCCAGGGATCGAGCACCGCCGGCAACATCATTTCGTTCTTAAGCGCCGGCCCGGTGGGACTGCTGACGGGTTCCAGCGTCTGTAGCGGATCGGGAACAATACTGCCGCACACCACTATCTGAAGACTCACGCAAACCTCTCTAGCATGGATTATCAGCCCTTTGGGCCGTCGTCCCGAGGAAGGCCGCTGTTTGTGCGGCCTGCCGAGGGACCTATGCCTTTATTCTTGCATGCACCATGCAATTAGGAAATGCATAGATCCTTCGCTGCGCGCCCGCCCCGACCCGCAAAAGACGCGGGTCGGAGGAAGGCGGCGGGCGCTCCACTCAGGATGACAATCCCTGCATCATGAATAATCCAGGCTGGCATGTCAATTTTCCGAACTGTGCAGTCCGCCGGCGCCGGCGCGGAACTCGACGTTGGTGCGCCGGGTGCCGTCTTTGACCTCGCGGGTGCAATTCCAGATACAGGCGCCGCAGTGGATGCACTTTTCGCGGTCGAAATTCGGTACGCCCTTCTCTCCGGCGGTAATCGCCTGCCCGGAGCAGATTTCGACGCACAACTGGTTGCCGCATTCCTCGCACAAGCTGGGATAGAGGAAGACCACGTGATCGGCATAGCCCGGCGGCGCCTGCACTTTGCCGCCCATCAGCAGGGCGTCCTGGTGGCTGACCAGCAGCTTGCCGTCGAAGGGCACCGCAGGCCAGCCTAAGCGGTCCATTAAGGCGTCATGGAACGAGGTGTGTTTGGCCTGGCACTCGGCGCGCAGCTTCTCCATTTCCGCATCGGAGATCCGCCCGCCATAGTGCCGGGCGTGCTGCATGCGCGCATGGGTGGGTTGCGGCTCGCCGGGCGCGGAGAACTTTCCGCCGGTCAGTCCGGCTAACGCCATGCCCAGCATTCCGGTGACTACGCCCTTTTGAAAGCCATCGCGCGATTTTTCCGCGATGCGGCCTTCCCGTTCCACCCAACTGGAGCGGCGGCGCGCCACATAAGCCGCCTCCAGATTTTCGCGGGTAAAAGGCTGGCCGGCACGGAGCAATTGCAGAACCGCTTCCGCCAACTGCACTCCGGTGGTCCAAGCCTCGTCCACCCCACTGCCGGTGAGCACGTTGGTGGAGCCGGAGCCTTCGCCGATGCGCGCATAGCCATCGCCTGCCAGCCACGGCTCACCGCGCCGGCCCGATTCCTGCAGCGACTTGGCGCCCCAGGAACGCAAGGTCCCGCCCTGAAGATAACGCCACAAGTAGGGGTGAAGAATGTAATGCTGTAAATAACGATAGGCGGTGCGCGCCGGCGAATCGAACCACGAAGGAACGAAGATGCCTACCGTCGCCACCCGATCGGGGTGTACGTAGAGGAAGCCGAAAATCTCGGGTTCCGGATAACCGAAAGTGTGAAACACAGTACCCGGCTCGAGCTCGACGCCCGGGGCCAGGTCAACCACAAATTTCATGCCGACGGCCCACTCATGCCGCTCGTGGCCGGTCGGCAGGCCGAAGGCTTCGTCCAACTGCCGACCGATAGGACCGACCGGGCCATCGCCGACCACGGTAAGACTGGCGTGGATGTTCATCCCCGGCATGAAGCCCGCTTCCGGTTTGCCCTGGCGGTCCACTCCCTGATCGGCGAGACGGATACCGGCCACCCGGCGAACGGAGGCTGCCGCGGAATCGGTCTCAATCAGAGGAGCGGCGACGGGCGTGCCCGGCCAGATCTGCACCGCCCCGGAGGCCAGCAACTGCGCGCCGACCCACTGATTGAATTGCCCGATCGACATCACCAGGCCATCACCTTTATGCAGAAACGCAGGCGTGTAAGGCACTTCGTAAGCTTGCAGGTTGGCCAGCCCGCAGAGGCGCAGCATCTTGTCGGCGGAGCGCAAGGCCAGCGAGCGGCGGCTGGCGCCGGCAGGGTCGAGCAGGTAAACCAGCTTTTCGCTCTTCACCGGCACGCACATGGGAATCTGCGCCGGGTCAAGCTCGGGGTAACTCATCCGGATGCCGCGGGCGCGGGTGACCACGCCGCTGACGCCGAACGCGATGTCGTCCGCCCGTTCGTAACAGATCACCTGCGGGGGCATGCCCGGCATGACACGGCTTTCCAGGGCGGGTTGGCCGGAAACGGCGGGATCGGACTCAGGGCTGGCCAGGGCGCGAGACAAGGTGGTCAGGAAGCCGCCCATGGCCGGACCAAAGCCGACACAGGCGATGTCCACATCCATGGACTGGCGTTCGATTTGGGGTTCTTGCGACATAAGCAACCAGCAATCAGCCAGAACGACGAGCAACAAGCCACAAGCAACAAGCCGCAAGCCAAGAAGGCCCGAACACCCCTGTCCCCCAACGACCCTCCGCGGGGCTCAGGCAGGCAATGGGGCAGCCAGCGCGGGCAGGGAATGCTTCCTTGCTACCGCGGATAATCCAGCGCCTCGGGAATCATGACGCTGGATACCGATTCGGCGGCACGGTCTTTGGCCAGTTGCGCGCCGGTGAGGCAGCTATCGAGCTTGGTGCGCAGCTGGAGGAAGTCCTGCACTCCTTCGCAACCGGCGCAGGGACCGGCTTTGGCCGGATGCTGGCCGTTGGATTCGATTACATCCGTGGCACAACTGGCAATCCCCGGGACCAACGATTCCAGGGCATCCAATTCGTCGGCGCGGAAGCAACCGCCATAATTCGGGTCGTCCCATGCGGGATGGCGCCGATACCCGAAGACCAGCTCGGCGCAGATGCGTCCGGCTTCGCCGGCGGCCCGCGCTGCCTGCACGTGGCAGAGATCGGTGTAGAACTGCAGCGTACCCGCCAGTCCCTCAGCCACCACCGGATTGCCGGGGCCCTTGGCTTCCAGTTCCACGACGTCAAGAATGAAACAGCGCGCGGCCAGCAGCCAGGAGAGCGCGTCGGCCAGCGGGAAAGTCACACCCTGGCGCTGCCCGTGGTAGAGCTTGGCGCCGTGGGCATCGGCGGAGCGCTGCAGGAAGTTGTAGGTCCAGAGCCACATGGTCATGGCCGTGGCCAGGGCGCAGGCGCCGGTCCCGGGACGGCGCGAGGATATCTCCCGCATCTCCCGGATCCAGTGCTTCCACTGCGCCAGGAACAGCTCGTTGGCCATGGTGAGGGTGAGGTTGCGACGCTGCACCGCTTCCGGGCCTTCATAGGTGGCTTCCAGTTGCGCGTCCATCCATTTGTGCGCGAGGAAACCGGGGCAGTCTTCCGTGATGCCGTAGCCGCCCATCAGACTTACGGCTTCCCGCATGACGGTGGCGCCGACTCCGGTGTTCCACAGCTTGGCCGCCGGACAGAGAACGTTGGCCGCCGCATCCAGCAGCATGAACTGCACCAGCGGGTCGTTTTTGAGTTTGTCGTAGAGCGGCACATCGCGTTTGCCTTCGGGAGCGGCCTCGAGGTCCAGAAACTTAACGGCGTCGCCGGTGAGGGCCTTGAAGGCCTTCATTTGCGCCCGCGGCGTGGTGACACCCTGGGTCTTGAAAACCTCATCCTTCTGGCGTTCGAGCGGGTCCAGTTGGTCATACAAGCGCGCCGCCGCGAAGCCCAGGGATGAGCTGGCTTCGCCGGTAGACCACACGCCGACCAGGCGGTGCAGCGCATCCTGCCGCTGCTGCAAGCCGAGTTCATAACGCAAGGAGCCGGGTTGGGTTTGCTCCGCGCCGCGATAACGGCCGCGTTGATAGCGGATAACCGGCTCCACGGCGGAGAGCAGCTTGGCCGAGGTCATGATCGCCACCGTCACCCGGGTGCGCTTGAAGACCGCCTCGATCACCTCACCATGATCGAAGTTGGGCACGATCACCCCGTCCTTAACGGTGTATCCGCCGATGATACGGCTGGCCGGAACCCGAAGATTGAAAATGGGATCGCAGGTAGAGGAAAGCTGGTGGACCATCTTGCGGGTGGGAGCGCCGCGATCGTAGATGCCCGGGTCCCCCTCTTCCAGAATGACCATGCAACTGCTCTTGATGCGGGGGTCGTCGGTATCGACGGCGGCGGTGACGAAATTGGCGAAACCCATATTGGTGATGAAGCGGCCGCGCTTCTCCACCTGGAGGATCGGTTCCTTGCCTTGCTCCCACTCCACCACCCGCACTTTGCCGTTCAACATGCTGGCATCGACGCCGACGTAGGGGATGGGCTCGGTCAAGGCGAAGGATCCGCGCCAAGGCTGGCGATCCTCGCCCGGCTGCGCCGGGGCGGCCAGACTCATGTAATGTTGCCGCTGTTCGGGCGTACCCCGCTCGTGAATAGGCGAAAGCGCCAGACAGCCGGCCAGCGAACCAGTGGCGGCGCCGGCGTCGACCCAGGCCAGTTCAAAGGCCACCAGCGCCATGGCCAGATTTTTCGGGCCGGCGATAAACCCGCCCTCTTCGGGCTCCATGAAGACGCCGGTAATGCCGGACTTGTCGAAAGCTTCGAGCAGTTCGTTTTTTTCCGGGGTCCAGTCGTGCGAATGCCTGGCGCCCTGGGCGACCAGGCGCGCCACCGGACCGCGCGCCACTTCGCGCACCGACTGCACCAGCATCTGCAAGTCGTAGCGGTCGGCAAAGCGCCACAGGATCTGGCGCACGTCGTCGCCAGGCAAGGTACGCAACAAATCAATTTTCGCCTTCCCCACACTAGTGCTCATGAGGATATCCTTTCCCGATAACCTTAAACGGAGCTTTACCCCGAAGCGATCCGAAGCAACTTGCAGCTAATTGTCTTCGCATTATATCCGGCCACCCGCGCCAGAACCAGTCGAATCCGATACAATAGCGGCTGCGGAGCAGCCAGCATCTTTCCTCGTCCGCAGGGAAACGTAGCGCCGGCGTCCCTTCGTAGGAACTCAGGGCAAGCTCTCGCCGGCGGGTTCCGATTCTAGAGCTTCGCAGCCCGCCGCCGGGGACGGCAGCGCTACTAACAGAGATTTCGTAACCCTCATGAAGAAACGCTTGTTTGCTTCGCTCACCATTCAGGAAGGGCTTCATGTCGCAATGCAAGTTGAAGCCCGCAATGCCAGAATCTACGAACAGTTTGCCGAGCTGTTCCGGGCCTTTCCCGACCGCGATTCCCAGACGATCGCGGCCGTGTTCCGCGAAATGGCGGGCGAAGAATACGCTCACGGCTCGGAGCTGCATGCCCGTTACACCGCCCATTTCGGCGAGGCGCCCTGCCACGTCAAACTTGATGATATCGAGGATCCGGTGGAATTGCCGTGCTTGCCGGATGGCAACATTTTTGCGATCGCCCGCAGCGGTGCGGCTACCGTTCCGCCCATCCAGGCGTTTGCCATTGCCCTGGCGGCCGAGGAGGGCGCGGTGCGCTTTTACGGGCGACTGGCGGGGACTACGGAAGATCCTGAGCTGAGCTACTTCTATCAGGAACTGGGACACTTTGAAGCCGAGCATGTCGGGGAATTGCGGCAGCGGATCGAATTAGCACGTGGTTCCGTCACCGGGGATATCACGTAAGAGCATTGGTTGATCAGAACATCAGGTACGTCGGGTGATCGGGTGATCTGGGAAAAAACATAAAATTTGTGCGCTGGACAGTGAACTCCTGTTTTCACTCTAGTTCCCAGAACAAGCCGCTTCGCGATCACCCGATGAGGTACCGGATCACCCGATGTTGTTAGTAGCTTTTTTAGCTGCTGGGCGTTTTGGGCGGCGTAGCCGGCCTGGTCATTATCGAAATAGATATAGATAGTGTGCAATTTTGGCCCAAGCGTGTAGCCGTTTGGCCCAAATACGGAGGTGCACGCGGCTGTAACTGCCCTGGTATTTGCCGCCGGGACCATGCGTGGAGGAGTTTTTGGCGGCGCTGGCGAAAGGGAACCGCTGGCGGGAAGGCGATAGAAACTGTTATTGATCTCCACCGTATCGAAATGGCGGCTATAGAAGTCCAGCATGCATTCCGGGGAACACTGCTGCGGGTAGAAAGGCCCGCGCCAGTGCCGATAGTGCCAGCCGGAAGCGCCGATCCTGATCATAGCTACAAGCTACAAGCAACAAGCTACAGGCCACAAGTCAGAAGTCAGGAGTCAGGAGCCAGGAGTCAGGAGTCAGGAGTCAGGAGTCAGGAGTCCCACCCACCGCCCACAGGCAGGCAGGGCGGAGGGTGGGGCACCCACTTTCTTGGTACTCACTTTTCTTGATGGCGAACACGGGCGTGTTGAAAGATGACAAAATGAAGTGGGCGGGTTTGTTGTAGTGCCAGAATAGCGCTCCGGAGTTGCTGGCTATAAACGAGGGAAATCGGCAGAGCAGCGATATGGGTAGATCAAGCTGCATCAGATGACAGGTTAGTTGCATCTATCCACTGAGTTCTTTCGCGGTGGTACTGGCGGAAATTCCGTTTGTACTTGCATAAGGCCACGGGCGCAGGTAGTATTAGCTGTGTCCTCCATGAGCCGCACGCCCTCGTCGTGCGGTGGCTCCGCGCGCGATGATTCCCGCGCCCGACGGACAAGAAAGAGTTCAAAGATTTCCAGCCCCATTGGATCTTAAGGTCGACTTGCGCAAGCTGCGCCGCCGCTGACGTGGGGAGTAAAGCGGCAGAGTAGAAGGCCCCCAGGAACGCCCGCATCATGAGCCGGGCGGCAAGGTTCGGAACGCAAGCAATACAACTTCTTCTGACAATCGTGAGAGACGTATGATGAACGGACCGACCCATCCCCCCTCCGGCGGAGGCGGGCGAGGCCACGGGCGTCGTGGCCGGCGCAATCCTAATCAACCCGACCGTGGCCCGCACAAGCAGCGGGGAAATCCCCATAATGCCCAGGGCGGCATTTACAGCGCACCGATGGACCACAGCTATCGGGCGGCCCTGCACGGCAAGAGCGGCAGCTCACGCGGCCGCGGGCCGCGCAACGGCTTCGGCACCCAGTACCTGCAACCCGATCCGGAACCGCTGCCGATGGCGGTGGAAACGGCCGCGCCGCGCATCTTCGCCTTTGTCGACGACCTGTTCTTCCTGGCGAAGATCACCGAGACGGCGCGCAAACTCAATGTGCGAGTGGAGTTTGTGAAGAGCGAGAAGGGCCTGCTGGAGCACATCGGCCAGAACGGCGATCAGAAACCGTCGCTGATCATTTTTGACCTTAACAACGCTGCCGCCAAACCGTTGACCACCATCGCGCGGCTAAAGGCCAAACTGAAAAAGAAGACCAACGTGATCGGATTTCTGTCGCATGTGCAGGGCGATCTGAAGATGAAGGCCCTCGATGCGGGCTGCGATATGGTTCTGCCACGCTCCGCCTTTTCCCAGAATCTGCCGCAACTGTTGCGCCGCCATGGCGCACCCGAACCCGAGGCGCCCGGCGCTCCCAAGCAGCCGGTACAGGAGAGCAACCCGTAGTCAGTGACCGGTGGCCAGTGATCAGTGATCGGTGCTGGCCACTGGCCACTGACCAGTGTTGTAGGCCCCATCGTGGCAACTACTGACCGGCATCTGGCAACTCAGCAACTAGGGGCTCAGTTATGCCGTTGACGCGGATCTGGGAAGAAGATGAGGTTACGCCTGAGTTGAGGCGTTTCTATGGTGAAATCCGCGCCAGTTTTGACCTGCCCTTTGTTCCGAGCCTGTTCAAACTTCTAAGTGGCGTGCCCGAGTATCTGGGGGTGATGTGGAACGATCTGGAGGCGGTAGTCTGCTCGCGCGAGTTCCAGGTTGCCGGCAAAGCGCTGGAAGAGTTCGCCCGCTCACTGGCGATCAGCGGAGGCTGGCGCCTATCAGACCAGCAGCGGTTGTTGGCCAGCCAGAAATTCTCCCTGAGCGATGCCGAACAACTTGAGGGGATCGTGTCCACCTTTGCGCGGTTCGCCGCCCGGCTCACATTGTTTGCCCGCCTGATGCAGAAGGGCTACTCGGGGGGGCAACGCGGGCGGATCAGTAATGGCCGCCAAGCCTCGGCGCTTAGCCACTTAATCACATTACACGTGCCCAAGGAGAGCGCTGCCGGTCTCCGCGCCTGGCTGATCTACACGGACATTAAACGTACGCTGGGTACCCGCCATGTCTTCAGCATTTATCGGGTGATTTCGCCTTTTCCCGGTTACTTGGCGTCGGTGTGGCTGGATAGTAAGCGGCTCTTCCGCGATCCGAGCTTTGTGCACGCCCGTGACGACGTGGCCAAACGGGCTGGCGCTCTGCTGACCGGCATTCCGGTGAAGGACCATCGAGCCTCCGCCCGCCACCTCGATGCCAAACAATGGGGCGAAATCGAGGAACTGGTGGACAGCTATGCGCGCCTGCTACCGCAGTTTGCGTTGTTGAGCGCCGTGTGGCAACGTTCGTTCACTCTCTTGGGACAAGTGGTCGCGTAAGACGAGCAACAAGCTACAAGCAACAAGCTAGAGGCAGAAACCGGAAGCCAGAAGTCAGAAGTCAGGAATCCCACCCAGCGCCCAAAGGTGGGGCGCGAAGGTGGGCAATCAGGCAGCACATAGCAGGCAGCATTCAGAAGCTATCTCATAAACGTTCCTCGTGAATAAAGCTTGAATCACGAGCCGATTTGAAGCAAATCAGGGGCATGGCTGATCTCAGCGAAACAGCGGGGCCGAACTGCAGATTCCTCCCCCTCGGCTTCGGCTCTATCAATTACCCACAAATGTGGGTGCGAGGGATAAGCACGGGCGGTCCCGCGCGGTTTCTGTCGCCCCTCGGGGGCTGGCGGTTCTTACTACCCTACCCGGGATTCCGGCGCTCGGCGCGCAAACCCCGCGCGCACCGAGCCCCTCCATCCCGGGCTATCTTCCCGTCGCGCCTCCGGCACTTAGGCTGTCGGCACGATTGCAACTTGCAC
>Ga0326727_10011272_pt1 | contig 20905 bp, 23 predicted proteins | sample MB2enrmetagenome_FD_207643 | JGI IMG/M metagenome (GOLD analysis project Ga0326727, IMG submission 207643) | Lab enriched peat soil microbial communities from McLean, Ithaca, NY, United States - MB29MY | ecosystem: Environmental > Terrestrial > Soil > Wetlands > Peat | place: USA: New York...
CGCGCGGTTTTTTGCCGCTCTGGCACGACTATATCGTGTCGAAGGCGCATGCGGTCGAGAGCAACGTGGCGCATGTCGTGATGTACGCGCCGATCGGTCTGATGGTCTGGCTGCGGCGGGGTGGAACGACACGGGCAGCGTTGGCCGCCGGCACGCTGGCGGGGCTGCTGTCGGCGGCGATCGAGCTGGGACGCGCGCTGAAACCGGGCCTGGAGCCGGATTTCAATGAGGTGCTGATCGGTGCGTTTGCCGCCGCGGTGGCGAACCGCCTGATGCCGATCGTGTGGCCGACCCTGCTGTCGGTGGCGGCGCTGCTGCGGCCCCAAACCGGTGTGTCCCAAACCGATGAGGCACACCCTGTCCCGACCCTGATCGCCGTGGTGGAAATCCCGGTTGCCGCCTGGTTGCCGCTGCGCCTGATATTGGCCGCCGGCTTCGTTGCGGGAGCGGCTGCATTGGCGTGGGAATACCCGCTGGGCCACTGGCCGGCGATCGCCGCGCTGCTGGTCTGGCTCGTGGTGCTGTGGCTGAAGCCGGTGCTGTGGTTCATCATGCTGCCGGCGATGCTGCCCGCGCTCGACCTGTCGCCATGGACCGGCTGGATCGCCGTTTCCGAGGCCGACATCGCGGTGCTTGCAACCGTTGCCGTGCTGCTGCTGCGCGCGCCGCCGACCCGCTACGACCTTTGGCCGGATGAACGGGTGCGGCTGTTTCCGCGCTTCGTCATTGCGCTGGCGACGTTCGCCTGCCTGGTCGGCATGGTGCGCGGCTTCGCCATGACCGCGAATTTCCCCGGCGGCAGCGACAATCCGTACCTTACGTGGATGAACACGGTGCGGCTGGCAAAGCCGTTCCTCAGCGCACTGGCGTTGCTGCCGTTCATGCGCGCCCGCCAGCGGGAGCACGGCGACGCGGCGTTGCTGTTCGGCGTCGGGATGCTGTGCGGCCTGACCCTGGTGGGACTGGCGGCGCTGGCGGAGCGCACCGCGTTCACCAGCCTGTCCGACATCCACAGTGACTACCGGATCGTCGCCACGTTCAGCTCGATGCACGTCGGTGGCGGGCACATCGGCGTCTATCTGGCGTTCGCAATGCCCTTCATGGCGATCTGCCTGCTGCGGGTGCGGCTGTGGAGCATCGTGGCACTGATCGTGCTGCTGTTGCTGTCCAGCTATACGCTGGCGGTGACGTTCGCGCGCACCGCCTACATGGCAGCGTTCGCCTCGATGCTGACGACCTGCGCGGCCTGGATGACTGCCTTGCGCCGTCGCGCGAGAGTCAGCGATACGATCGGCGGGGCGTTGATCAGCGTCGCCGTGGTCGCCGCGCTGATCGCCGGGCTGAACACCGATTTCATGCGCACGCGTGTCGAGCGGATCTGGCCGGATCTGACCGTCCGCGAGCACAACTGGGGCGAGGGGCTCGACCGGCGGGACCGCGGGCTGATGCCATGGCTGTTCGGCATGGGCACCGGCGCCTATCCGCGCTTCGCGGCGCTGCGCAGTCCCCCGAACGAACAGCCCGGCACCTATGTCGTGCGGCACGAGGGCAACCAGACCTACCTCGCAACGATGTTCGGACCGCAATTCTATTTCGGTCAGAAGGTGCCGGTGGTGCGTGGCGCGAACTATACCCTGACATTCGACGTGCGCGCGCCGGTCGCGAACGCACCGGTCGTTGCGGTGCTGTGTTCCAAGCTGCTGCTTTACTCCGCCGACTGCCACGGCGAGCGGCTGGCTGTCGGCGCGGCGGGCGTCTGGCAGCACGTTACGGATATGTTGGTGGCCCCGGTGCAACGCGGCCAGTTGCCGGCGCCGGTGGAGCTGGCGTTTTTCACCTCACCTGGGGTGGTGGTTCTGGATCTGGCCCACGTACAGCTCGTCGGGCCGGATGGTCGCAATGTGGTAACGAATGGCGACTTCACTTCGGGCACCTCGCGCTGGTTCTTCACCTCGGATTTTCATCGGCTCTGGCGCATCCTGGATTCGCCTTTGTCGGTCTGGTTCGAGGGCGGCGTGCTGGGCACGGTGGCGCTCAGCCTGCTGGTGCTGTCGGCGCTGGGTGGTGCGGCGAATGCGATCCGGCGCGGCGATCCGATGGGAGCGCCGATCGCGGGGGCGATGCTGGCGGTGCTGCTGTGCGGCGCGTTCGACAATGTATTCGAGGCACCGCGGATCGCCCTGCTGTTCGATCTGGTGGCGATGCTTGGGTTGTTGCTGGGATGGCCGCCGCGCGCTGTCCCCAAGCCGCCGGAGGGCATTCCGAGGGCGCAAGGCTGGTGGGTCGTGCGCCAATGGCCAAATGGTGATGCCGGATAACCCCGCGCGTTCGGCAACGAGGGTTTGGCGATGAGCTGGCTGCTGCGGCGCCTGCTCACTTCCATCCTGCTGATCTGGGTGGTCGCCAGCATCGTATTCCTGGCGATCCGTCTGGTACCCGGCGATCCGGCCGAGCTGCTGCTGTCGCAGGGCGGCATGGCGCCGGACCCCGCCGCGGTTGCCGAGCTCGACGCGCAGCTTGGGTTGGACCGGCCAGTGCTGGTGCAATTCGCGCTCAGCCTGCGCCGGCTGGTCAGCGGTGATCTCGGCCGGTCGCTGCAGGACGACAGTCCGGTGGCAGGCGAGATCGCCCGGAGGCTGCCGCGGACACTGGAACTGATCGCCGCGGCGGCTCTGTTCGCGGTGGTGCTGGGGATTCCGGGCGGGTTGCTGGCGGCGATCGCACGCGACGGCGCATTTGACCGCGCCGCGTCGTTCGTCGCCGCGCTGGCGATGGCGGTGCCGGTGTTCGTGGTGGGTACGCTGTTCGTGCTGCTGTTTGCGCAGACGCTGCATTGGGTGCCGGCCGGCGGCTATGTCGCGCTGTCGCAGGACCCGCTGCGCCACCTGGAGTTGCTGTCGATGCCGGCGCTGACCATTGCGCTCGGCCTGGCCGCGGCGGTATTCCGCATGACACGGGCCGCGGTGCTGGACGAGCAGCGGCGCGATCATGTGCGCACCGCCTGGGCCAAGGGGTTGTCGCCCCGCCGCGTGCAGGTGCGCCACGTGCTGCGCAACGCGTTGATGCCGGTGGTCACCGTGCTGGCACTGCACCTCGGGACGCTGCTCGGCGGCACGGTGCTGGTGGAGTATGTATTCAACTACCCCGGCCTGTCGGGGCTGCTGGTCGAGGCGGTGAACGCGCGCGACTACCCCGAGGTGCAGGGCGTGGTGCTGATGATCTCGGTGCTATTCGTGGCGCTGAACCTGCTGGTCGATGTGGTCTATGCCTTGCTCGATCCTCGGGTGCGCGCCGCTTGAGGCCCAGGGGACGAGGGCCGGCGTGCGCATGAGGCGGGGGCACGTCGGGCGGGTTGCGTCGTGGCTGCCGGTGATCGCCGTCGCTGCCATCGCGGGGCTGGCGCTGGTCGTGCCGCTGCTGCCGCTGGACGACCCGCTGCATATCGACGTGGCGCATCACCTGTCGCCACCGTCGCTGGCGCACAAGCTGGGGCAGGACGAATACGGCCGGGATGTGCTGTCGCGCCTGCTGTGGGGCGCGCGGGTGTCGCTGGCGGTGGCGGGCGGTTCGGCGGCGTTGGCTTGCGCGTGTGGCATCCTGCTGGGATTGGCCGGTGGGTTCTGGGGCGGGATCGCGGCGTTCGCCACGATGCGCGGCATGGATGTCGTGCTGTGCTTCCCGCCGCTGCTGCTGGCGCTGCTGGTGGTGACGCTGGTCGGCCCCGGCGCGGGGACGCTGATCCCGGTGCTGGCGGTGTTGTACCTGCCCGGGTTCGTCCGCGTGGTCTACGCAGGCGTGCTGGCGGTGCGGGCGCAGGACTATGTGGAGGCGGCGCACGCGATCGGCGCGCGGCCGGCGCGCATCATGCTGCGCACCATCCTGCCAAACATTGCCGGGCCGGTGCTGGTCCAATTCAGCCTGACGGTGGCTGCGGCGGTGGTGCTGGAGTCCGGGTTGTCGTTTCTCGGACTGGGCGTGGTGCCGCCGGCGCCGTCGTGGGGGCTGATGATCGGGGCGGCGCGGGCGACGATGGTGCAGGCGCCGCTGCTGCTGCTGTGGCCGTGCCTGGCGCTGAGTGCCACGATCCTCGCGATGAATGCGCTGTGCGACGCGCTGCGGGACTGGGTGGCGGGACGGTAGGGTGCGGCTGCTCGGCCGGGTGCGGAGATGGCTTGTTGGGGGCGGGTCGATGCGAGGTCGCCAGCTTGCCAAATCTACCAAAACATCTTAATTTTTGGTGCGGTCGCTATTGGCCTTCGACATCATTGGCCTACGGCAAGGGACAGGGATTAGATGAAGCGAGTCGCGGTTGCCGGTTTCTTCCTGGTGGCGAACATCGCGGGGCCGGCCGTCGCGGCTGATTGCAGCGCCCTCGGTGGGGCGATGACGGGTGCGCAGATCCAGGCGCTGCTGGCGCCTGGGACCGGTGTCTACGCCTGCTACAACAACGGCAGCAAACGCGAGAACAATGAGACCCTACTTTCCGGCACCACAACCGGTACGGTCCAGGAGTACCACACTGGCGGCACAACCGTGGAGAACGAGGGAAGCTATACGATATCGGTCACGAGCCCGGGGGTCATCACTTACACCTACACGTCGGGAGCAGGCCCCTACGCGTATAATATCTGCGTAAATCCGGTGAGCGGAACGACCTACCAGTTCGTCAACGCCAGCAATGCCAACGGCTACAACATCGTCATTTCAAATGGCCCCGGCACATGCTGACGCCGCCCGCGCTCCCGCTTATTTGCCCGAGGCACTAGGGCCTGTAGTCATTTAGGGGCTTCCGGCGCGGCGCAAACATCGATTCATAGGGTGTCAGTCGATCTGGAGCTGACTGATGCGCCGCCACGCCCTTCGGGATGACCAATGGGATCGTATCCGAGACCTGCTGCCTGGCCGTGAGGGCACTGTGGGTGTGACGGCACGGGATAACCGGCTGTTCGTCGAAGCGGTTCTGTACCGCTATCGCACCGGCATGCCCTGGCGTGATCTTCCGGAGCGCTTTGGTGACGGGGTGCAGATACATCGACGATACAGTCGTTGGGCGAAGTCTGGTGTCTGGGAGAGGATGTTTCAGTATCTAGCCGCGGATGCCGACAACGAATACGCGATGATCGACAGCACCATTGTGCGTGCTCATCAGCATAGCGCCGGCGCGAAAAAAAAGTCGGCGAGGACGAGGCAATCGGGCGATCGCGCGGCGGACTGAGCACCAAGATCCACACTTTGGTCGATGCGCTTGGAAACCCGGTCGCTTTTTTCCTGACCGGCGGGCAGGCCCATGACCTGGAGGGCGCTGACCACCTTTTGCCCTCGCTGCAGGCCGACACGCTGATCGCCGACAAGGCTTTTGACGCGGACGCACGGGTCATCGAACCGCTGGCAGCCGCCGGGAAAACCGCCGTGATCCCATCCAGGGCGAATCGCCAATCGCCACGTGAGCTCGACAAGGAGATCTACAAAGAGCGTCATTTGATTGAGAATTTCTTCGCCAAGCTCAAGCAGTTCCGGGCTATCGCCACCCGCTACGAAAAGACGAAAAGGAATTTCCTCGCCGCCGTTCACCTCGTCGCCGCAGTCATCTGGCTCAATTGACTACAGGCCCTAGCCTCCTACTCCCCGGTGGACGGCTCCAGTCCGGTCGGACGCACGGTATCGGTCAGCATCTCGATCCGGCCGGTGATCTGACCGCCATCCTCCACCTGCAGCCGCCGGCAGCGCGCGGTGCCCAGCACCTTGCCGGTGGCCCGCACGGTCAGGCCGCCCCTCACCGTCAGCGTGCCATCGATCGTGCCGGCAATCTCGGCATCCTCGACCTCGATTTCGCCCTTGAACATGCCGCCTGGGGCGACCGACAGCTCCGCCGCCTGGATCATCGTCGCCTCGACGGTGCCCTCGACGACCAGGCGCTCGGCGTCCTGCACGACGCCCTGCACGCTGATGCCACGGCCGACGACCAACGTGCGACGCTCCGCAGCCTCCCGCACCGGCCGCCCACCCGCCATCAGTCCCGGCCGTGGCGCCGCCGCACTCGGCATTGCGCCCGGGTTCGGACCGGCGGCGAGCGGCATGCCTGTCGGGCCCGACGGCGGCGAAGCTGGTGCAAACGGCTGTCGTGCCATGTTGGATGGCTCCTTCGAAATGGCTGGGCGAAAGGCAGGCACCCCAAGGTCCGAATCGGTCGACCGGGCGGTCATGACCTCCGGATCAGCCCGGCCCACCGGCATCGGCAGGGTCTGGGCGGGCTGCGGGTCCTGGACGGGTTCGTCGGGCTTGCGGCGCTTGAACACGTTATCTCCGAGCTTGCGACGGCGCCGCCCTATCATGGCCACGCCGTCGCCACCAGCCCCTCGGTGGATCAGAAGAAGGACGGCACGAACCCCAGCCTTGCTTCGCGTCCTTGGATCGCCCTGCGCCGCACGCTACCCCTTGACATCGACTGTCTTCAGATATATCTGACCCCTGATATGTCATTAGATATATCGAAACACAATCGGAGAACGTGATGCGACACATAGAAAACACCCGCCACGACCATGGCAGCGACCGCCATGGACGCGGGCACCATGGCCCCGACCATCATGGGCACGAAGGCGGGCATGGGCATCGGCGATTTGCCCGCTCGGAACCGGACGGCTGGGACCATGGCCACGACCATGAGCGGCACGGCGGGCGGATGCGGGACGGTTCGCGGTTTGGCGGCCGGCGCGGGCGCGTCTTCGACCATGGCGATTTGCGCCTCGTGGTGCTGCAGCTCATCGCCGAGAAGCCGCGGCACGGCTACGAGATCATCAAGGCGATCGAGGAATTGGTGGGCGGCGCCTACTCGCCCAGCCCCGGCGTGGTGTATCCGACGCTGACGATGCTGGAGGAGCTTGGCCACGTCACGGTAGCCGAGCAGGACGGCAAGAAGCTGCACGCGCTGACGGAGCAAGGCGCGGCGTACCTGGCAGAGAACCGCCAATCCGTGGAGGCGCTGCAGGCCCGCATGGCACGGGTCGCCGCCTCCCGCGCCGAGGACCCGCCGCCGTCGGTGGTCCGGGCGACGGAGAATTTGAAGCTGGCGTTGCGGCTTAAGCTGCAGCAGGGCGGGGTGACCGCCGAGCAGGCGCGCGCCATTGCGGCGGCGCTCGATGCAGCGGCGCGGGCAGTCGAAGAGGTCTGAACCGTCGGCGGGGCCGGGGCGCGCTTGGAGGGTGGCGCTGACGCGTCGTTCCGGGTGTATCCGACCCTGAGGGGTAGGGCGGAAGAGCGAAGCGTCATCCGGCTATTTCATCCCCGGTTTTCGGCTTGGTGCCCCGGGTGGCGGATTGCGCAAGAACTTATCCGCCCTACAACCGGCGTACGTCGCCTACGAAATCGCGCGAGTTGCAGGCACGCCGCGGGGGTCATCCTCCGTCAGGCGCCCCATACAGCGTCTCCGGGGACACCAACGGTTCGGCAATCTGCACGAGCCCGCCATTGCGCAGCGCGCGATAGAAACACGACCGCTGTCCGCTGTGGCACGCCACGCCATGCTGATCGACCAGCAGCAGTAACGTATCGCCATCGCAATCAATCCGCAGCTCTTTCAGGAGCTGCGCCTGGCCCGAGGTCTCGCCCTTCCGCCATAAGCCCTTCCGGCTCCGGCTGTAGTAACAGACCCGCCCTGTCGCCACGGTCTCGGTCAGCGCTTCTCGGTTCATCCACGCCAGCATCAGCACCTCGCCGGTGTCGTGCTGCTGCGCGATGGCCGGCACCAGCCCGTTTGCATCGAACCGGACCTGGGCCAGCACAGCCCCCGCCGCTTCGCCGTCAGCCGTCTCACTGTCATGCGCGCTCATGGGTGCTATCTTGGGGGTGCGTGGGAGGCGTGCAAACCCCTGCGACGAAAGGATGCGCTGATGACGGAGGGATTTTCGCCCCGCACCGATACGCTGCTCGACCGCGCCGGCGCGATCTGCCACGCACGCGGCGCGCGGCTGACCGATCTGCGCCGCCAGGTGCTAGGGCTGATCCTCGACGCCGGGTCGCCCACCGGGGCCTACGACCTGCTCGATCGGCTGCGCACCACGCGCCATGGCGCCGCGCCGCCAACCGTCTACCGCGCGTTGGATTTCCTGCTGGAGCACGGCCTGATCCACCGGGTGGAACGCCTGTCGGCGTTCGTCGGCTGCGTCGCGCATGACCCGGGGGAGGACGCCGCCCACGCCGCGCAGTTCCTGATCTGCCGCACCTGCGGCCGGGTGACCGAGCTGGAGGACCACGAGCTCGCTCACGCGCTCGCCGACGCGGCGAAGCGGCTTGGTTTCACCGTCAATACGGCTACCATCGAGGCCGAAGGGATGTGCGCCGACTGCGCCGCCCGCACACCGGAGACGACCGCATGTTCCTGACCGCCGACCCAGTGACTGCCGCACCTGGGCGTCGCCGCGGCCATTCCGCCGGCAACGATTTCTGGATCACCGCCTATATGGGCGCCAATCGATACGCCCCCGAATCAGCCCTACCGCCGACCGATGGCTCGCTCTATCCGATGGCGTTCCTCGTCGAGCAGGACCCTGGCCGCATCGCGCCCGCCCATTTCCACCAGGCCGACCAGTTTCAGGTTGTGGTCGCGGGCGAGGGGCGGCTGGGCACGCACGATGTCGCCCCGATCGCGGTGCACTACGCCAGCGCGTGGTCACCATATGGCCCACTCGTCGCCGGCGATGCCGGGCTGCACTACTTCACGTTGCGCAACGGTTGGGATCCGGGCGCGCGTTATATGGATCAGGAGCGCGCGCTGCTGCGCACCGTGCCTAGCCGCCGCCATCGCGAGGCGGTCGCCGCGCCGCGGCCGGTGGCCGATCCGTCGATCGATACGATCCCGTATTGCGACCCCTGCCTGCCGCAGCAGGCCGACGGGCTGCTCGCCCAGCGCTACACAATGCCGCCTGGCGCGCGGGTGACCGGACCCAATCCCGCCGCTGGCAACGGTCAGTACTGGCTGGTGATCGCCGGCACTCTGTTGCACAACGGGACTGAATTGGCGGCACGCACCTGCATCTTCCTTTCGCCGGACGAACCGGCCTTCACCGCCGTCGCCGGCAGGCGTGGGCTGGAGGTGTTGGCGATGCAGTTTCCTCGTCGCTTGGCGGCCTGAAGCATGGCGCATGATCCCAAGGCGCTCGATTGTCTGGCGTGCCCGGCTTTGTGCTGCCGCCAGGCGGGCTATGTCGAGGTGAGCGAGACCGACATCCGCCGGTTGGCGAAGTACCTCGGCCTGACGGTGCGGGCGTTCGAGGAAAAGCACATTGTCGACAAGCCGCGGCGCGGATTGAAGCGGATCAAGGCGGGGTATGAGACGTGCCAGTTTCTCGACAACGATCGGCGGTGCTCGGTCTATGAGGCGCGCCCGAAGGATTGTCGCGGGTATGTGTGTTGGAACCAGCCCGACACCGCGGTCTTCGAGTATGCCAGGTTCCTGCAGAAGCCGGTCGACAAGCTGCGCGAGCAGGATCGCCTGGAGGCGTTGAAAAAATAGCGAGGCGGATCGCGCTATGCCCTACGCCAGCAACGGTGATTTGCCGCCGTCGGTCAGTGATCACTTGCCGCCGCACGCGCAGGATATATTCCGGGAGGCGTTCAATCACGCCTGGCAGGCGCATGGCGGCGACGAGGTCACGGCGTTCCGCATCGCCTGGGCCGCGGTGAAGCGGAGCTACCGGAAGCGGGGCGATGTGTGGGTGCTTAACCATCTCTCCCTCGCCCCTTGAGGGGAGGGCCGGGGAGAGGGGTTGGTGCCGCGTCGCACCAACGCTCGATCGAACCGTACTGCTGACGCACAGCGCAATCCCCCCTCTCGTGTCGTACGGGCAACGAGGAAGCCGCACCTTCCACTGCGAAACCGTATCGATCCGCCCCTGCGCCCCAATCCATTTCGCTATTGCATCTCCGCGGGGAGTTGTTCCAATATGTTCCGTACCAAATACATAACGGTACAGGGTGGAGCTGAGGCAGAATGGTGCGGTCGTTCGAACCAAGAAAGATATACGCATGGACTGCCTTATGCCCAGTTCACGCGAAAGCCCTTTTCGCGGCCACCCTGCTCCTGTCATTGCCAGGATGTGCCTTTGACGTCAGCTATGTGAAGCGGACGCCGACGGAGTTTCAGGCAAGCGCGCCTGATGGACCGGGCTGGACCTTACAGCAGAATCAGTCGATCGGAGTCGGCTCTGGATTTGCCACCAAACTGCGACAGGGAACGCGATGGCAGCTTGCCGGACATGTGCCGCAGGGCGACGTTTACAGCACCAGTGATCAGGTCGTCACGGTTGAAGCGTCGAACATCTACGAGGCCATGGTCGTCATTCAGGGCGACAAGCTAACGGGTTTCTATCTGCCGGTGGATCATGCCTTTGTCGCCACAGACCCGGTGGCGTTACCTATCATGCGAGGAACACAACAATGAAGCGACTGATAGGGCAGGTAAGTGGCGTGTCGCGGTTGGTCTTCGCGGTGCTGGCGGCGGCGCTTCTGGCCGGCTGCGCGACCTCCGGTGTGACCTACGCGGATCTGCAGCCGAAGTTGGCCGCGCCAGCCGAGGGCCAAGGGCGCATCTTCATCTATCGCACTGCGATCGTCGGGGCAGCAGTGCAACCTGCTGTCAAAGTAAACGATGCGGTCGTGGGCTCTGCGGTCCCGCGCGGCTTCATCTATCTTGATCGGCCAGCCGGCGATTACATGATCACCACGGCGACGGAAGTCACGCGGACGCTAAGTCTGACTCTCGCCCCGGGTCAAGTTCGCTATGTTCGATTGGGAATTGGCATGGGTTTCTTCGTGGGGCACGTGTATCCCGAACTTGTGGACGATACAGAGGGCAAGTCCGATATCGCCAGTTGCCATCTGGTAGGTTCCTAACCCGCGCGCTCGGCGTGTAATGGCAGACACTACGACACGCCGAGTGCCGCTCAGGTCACCTTCCGGAACTTATGCAACGACCGCAAGTTCTCCGGCCGCGGCTGGTCCTTGAATGTCTGCGGCCAGTTCGTCCACGACACCTCGCCCACGTAAAGATCGCCCCGCGAATCCACCGTCAGCCCGTGCGGTGCCATGAACTCGGTCGGACCCAATCCCGGACCCATCCCGCCCAGCCGCGCGATCCGCTTCCCGGTATGATCCACGATCGACACCCGGGGCCCCAGATTGGGCACGTTCCGGTTGACCGGTTGCACCGGCCCCAATTCGCCAATGTAACAAATCGGGCACTTCCCCGGCGGCATGAACAAGCCGCACGGCCGATGCAGATTATTCCACTGCGCCTCATACTGACCGTTGCCGTCGAATACCTGCACCCGATGGTTCTCGCGGTCCGCAACATAGACCCACCCGTCGCCATCGCACGTGATGTTGTGCACGATGTTGAACTCACCCGGATCAGACCCCGGCCCGCCCCACGACATTAGCAACTTTCCATCCGGCGAAAACTTATGCACCCGCGCATTGCCGTAGCCGTCCGAAACATAGATGTCGCCCTGCGGCGACAGCGCGGTATGGGTACACCTGTGGAACGGTTCGCCGCTCATATACGGCGCCGGCTTGCCGGGGATGCCGAGCGTCATCAGCACCTTCCCCTCCAATGTACACTGCCGGACGGTGTGGTCACCGTCGTCGGTCAGCCAGATCGTATCGTCCGGTGCCATGTGCACGCCGTGCGCGCGGGGGAACAACCCCTCGCCCCATGAGCGCAGGAAATTACCCTCGCGGTCGAACACGATCATCGGGTGCTCGCCGCGGTTGAAGACGTAGACATTGTCGTTCTTGTCCACGCCGACCGAGCCGATTTCCTTGAACGACCAGCCGGGCGGCAGCTTCGCCCAATTCTCCACCGGCTCGTACGTGTACTCCCCGTTGCCGACCGTTGACATGATGCGTTTTCTCCCCCGCTCAGCGCATCAATTTTGTCACGAAGCCCGCGAGGTTGCCAGACCCCGCCCGTTTGCTAGCTTGCAGGCAACTGAAAACAGGGAGGCCGCCATGCGCATCCTGCGCGGGATCACGATTGTCATCGCTACGTTGCTTGCCGGCGCAACCGCGCGCGCCGACAGCGTGGTGGTGACGCATTGGGGTTCGGCATTCTACGGCGCGCCCTATGCGGTCGCGATGGCAAAGGGCTTCTTCTCGCAGCAGGGCCTCGACATCGGCGGCATCACGTCCGGCGCCGGTGGTGGCACCTCGGTGCGCAACACCCTCGCCGGTGACCTGCCGTTCGGCGAGGTCGCATTGTCCGCCACCGTCCAGGCGATCAACCACGGCGAGCCGCTCGTGATGGTGGCAGGCGGCACCGACAATGTCGGCGACATCCTGTGGATCGCGAAGAAAGGCTCGCCGCTGCACGCTTTTACCGATCTGAAAGGCAAGCGTGTCGGCTTTACCGCGCCCGGCTCGGTCACCAACATGGTCCTGCTGATGGCGCTGCAAAATCACAACTGGGACCGCACGGCATTCCAGATGGTCCCGGCCGGCGACATCGGCGCCAATCTGACCGCGGTGCTGAACGGCGCGGTCGATACCGCAATGACCGGCGAACCGATCTGGTCAGAGAACGAGGACAAACTTCAACCGGTATTCTGGGCGAAGGATGAAGCGGGCGATCGCATCACGCAAAATGTCTGCATCACCACCCGCGAGTTCGCTGCCTCGAAGGAGGGCGCGGCGAAACTGCGCGCCCTGCTGATCGCGCGGCGGGACGGGGTGCGCTACGTCTACGCGCATCCCGACGAGGCGGCGGACATCACCGCCAAGGCCTACACCGGCGATCCCGCGCTGTATCGCAAGGTGTTCAAGCATTTCGTTGCGCTGCACTACTGGGATGAGGGCAGCTTCGACTACCAGGGGATGAACCGCATGATGGACGGTCTGCGCGTGCTCGGCCAGATCAAGGGTGAGGTGGACTGGGCGAAGATGGTGGACACCAGCTTCCTGCCATCCGATGTGAAGCCGAATATGTGACCCCTCAATGACGCAGACCCGAACTGGGAGTTCGCCATGACGACAGTATTGCGACGCTTGCTCTGCGCAGTGGCGGCAACGATCGGGCTCGGCACAGCCGGCGCGCGGGCCGAGACCATCACCGTGACGCATTACGGCTCGGCCTTCTACGGTGCGCCCTACGCGGTGGCGATGGCGAAGGGCTTTTTCAAACAGAACGGTGTCGATATCACTGGAATCCTGACCTCGGCGGGCGGCGGGACCTCGGTGCGTAACATGCTCGCGAGCGATCTGCCTTTCGGCGAGGTCGCGTTGTCCGCCGCGGTCGCCGCGATCAACCACGGCGAGCCGCTGAAGATCCTGTTCGGCGGGGTCGATACGGTGAAGGACATCGTGTGGATCGCCAAAGCCGGCTCGCCGCTGCATTCGTTCGCGGACCTGAAGGGCAAGCGCGTCGGCTTTACCTCGCCGGGGTCGGCCACCAACATGATCCTGCTGATGGCGTTGAAGGCGCAGGGCATGACGCAGGCCGACATGCATTTGATCGCCGCCGGCGATGTCGGTGCCAATCTGTCGGCGGTGCTGACAGGTGCGATCGATGCCGGAATGACCAACGAGCCTGTCTGGTCGGAGAACCAGGGCAAGGTGCAGGAGGTGTTCGGCTCCTGCGACGTCGCGCCATGCAACATGATGCAGTCGGTTGGCGTGACCACGGTTGCCTACCTTGCCACCGCCGAGGGTCAGAAGACGCTGGCCGCCATCACCGCCGGGCGTCGCGAAGGTGTCGATTACATCTACGCGCATCCCGATGAGGCTGCCGACATCGTTGCCAAGGCGTACAACGGCGAACCCACCCTGTATCGCAAGGTGTTCCAGAATTTCGTGCAATTTCACTATTGGACGCCGGGCATCATCGACAGGGCGGGCATGGACCACATGGTTGAGGGCCTGCAGATCATGGGCCAGCAGAAAGGCCCGGTGGATTGGGACAAGATCATCGACGCGCGCTTCATCACGGCGAAGACCAATTGATGCCGCACGCGTCGCTGCGCGGGGTCATCCGCGTCTATCCTGGCGAGCGTCCGGTGCATGCCCTGGGCCCGATCGATCTCGACATCGCGCGCGGCGAGTTCTTCTCCGTCGTCGGCCCGTCGGGCTGCGGCAAATCGACGCTGCTCGACGTGCTGGCCGGCCTCACCGCGCCGACCGAGGGCAGCATCACGTTCGAGGACAAGCCGGTCGCCGGCCAGGTTCCCGACGGCATCGGTGTGGTGTTCCAGGAGGACGCCAGCTTCCCCTGGCTGACCGTGCACGACAACGTCGCGTTCGGCCTGCGACGGTCTGGTGTTGCAACGACAGAGATCGCGCGCCGGGTTGATTACGCTGTCGGATTCATGGGGCTGAAGGATTTCACCCACGCCTACCCGGCGCAGCTCTCGGGTGGCATGCGGCAGCGCGTCTGCATCGCGCGGACGCTGGTGCTGCAACCACGCATGATCCTGCTCGACGAACCGTTCGGCGCGCTGGATCAGCAGACCCGCCTGCTGATGGGCGACGAGGTGTTGCGCCTGTGGCGTGAGACCGGCGCCACCGTGCTGCTGATCACCCACGCGCTCGATGAGGCGGCGATGCTGTCGGACCGCGTCGGCGTGATGTCGGCGCGCCCCGGCAAATTCATCGACCTGGTGGAAACCGGCTGGCCGCGCGAGCGCGACAGCCGCATCGTTTCGGAGACGGCATTCGGCGCCGTGACCGCGCGGCTCTGGTCTTCGCTGCGCAGCGAGTCGTTGAAGGCCATCGGCCGCGAGCCGGCGCCGACATGACCCGCGCCGCCGCGGTGATCTGGACCCGCATCGCGGTGATCGTGGGGTGTGTCCTGGCGCTGGAGATCGCCTGCCGCGCCGGCCTGATCAACCCACTGACGTTGATCCCACCCAGCGCGATGGCCAGTGCGATGGTGGAACTGTTGGCCTCGGGCCAAATCACCGGCGACATCGCGCACACCTTCCTGACAGTGGCGATCGCTTTCGTCGCCTCGGTGTTGGTCGGGTTCATCATTGGCGCGCTGCTGCATGAGCTGCCGCGAGTGCGGCGCGCGATCGATCCGCTGCTGGTGTCGTACTACGCGATCCCGATCTTCGTGTTCTATCCGCTGCTGGTGGCGATCTTCGGCTTGAACAACCTGCCACTGATCGCAATCGGTTTCCTCGCCGCGGTGCCGGCGATGCTGATCGCCACACTGCTCGGATTGGACCGTGTGCCGCGCGTGCTGCGCAAGGCGGCGCGCGTGCACCGGCTGAGCCGTATCGCCACGGTGACGCGCGTGGTGCTTCCCGCGGCGCTGCCCAATCTGTTCGGTGGCATCAAGCTGGCGCTGGCCTATTCGTTCATCGGCGTTATCGCCGGCGAGTTCATCCTGTCCTCCGGCGGCCTAGGCTACGGCATCGCCTACGCCTATGAGAGCTTCGAGAACCGCGACATGTATGGGCGAATGCTGTTCGTGCTGCTGGTGGCGATCGTCACCAACGGCGCGCTGTATGCCTGGGAAACCCGGTTGAACCGGCGCCGCGGCCGCACATGATACGCCGCCGGCGCGAAAGCCTGGTCGATGGTGTCGTCATTATCGCGGTGCTGCTCGGGCTGTGGCAGGCGCTCTACGCGTATGCCGGCGACGTGGCGCTAACGCCGCCGCTGACCACCTTCGCTTACGCGGCGACGTTGCTGGGCAGCGCGAGCTTCTGGCCCAACGTCAGCGCGACGCTGCTGGCGTTTGCCGAGGCGCTGGTGATCTCGACGCTGCTCGGCGTGGGCCTGGGCTTGTGGCTGGGGCTGCGCCGTTTCGCTGGCGACGTGGCGGAGCCGATGCTGGCCGCGCTCTACACCATTCCGAAGGTGACACTTTATCCGGTGATCCTGCTGCTGTTCGGCTTGAACCTCTCGGCCAAGGTGGCGTTCGGCGTGATCCACGGGCTGATCCCGATCGTGCTGTTCACGCTGGCAGCGGTGCGCAACCTGCCGCCGGTCTACACGCGGGCGGCGCGCTCGCTGCGGTTGACCCACTGGCAGACCATCACGACGGTGCTGGCGCCGGCGGTGACGCCGGAAATCGTCAGCGGCCTGCGCATCGGCTTCGCGGTGACGTTTCTCGGCGTGCTGATCGGCGAGATGTTCGCCTCCCAGCGCGGGCTGGGATTTCTTGTCATCAACGGCATCAGCTCGCATAATGTTCGACTGACAACGGCGGTGACGTTGCTGATTATAGTGTTCGCTGTGGTCGCGAATTGGATGCTGCTGGCAGTGGCGAAGCGGTAGGGCGCGATCATTCCGCGGCCCGACGTGGTTCCTCGCCACGAAACCGGGTGCGCAACAAATCCCAGTCCTCGGCGCCCATCCGGTTGAAAGCCTCGCGCACCGTCAGGTCGGGTTGCAGCACCGGATGGCGATGCTGGGCCTTGAGGCCTTCCAACGCCGCCTCGCAGGCACCCATCGCGGCCTTGAACAATAGTCCCGGCACGATCGCCAGCTTGTAGCCCAGACCCTCGGCCTCGTTCAGGTCGATCTCCGGGGTCTTGCCCTTGCGGACCACGTTCAACAGACAGGGCCCGTCCACCCGCCGCGGGATCTCGGCCACCTCGGCCATGGTCTGTGCGGCCTCGACGAACGCCATGTCCGCGCCCGCTTGCAACGCTGCGTTGGCCCGTCCGATCGCCTCCTCGAAACCAGCCACAGCGCGCGAATCCGTGCGCGCAATGATCAGAAAGTCCGGATCTCGCCGGGCATAGGCCGCCGCGCGGATCTTCGCCAACCAATCCTCCCGCGACACGATCTCCTTGTCGTCGAGATGACCGCAGCGCTTCGGCGACACCTGGTCCTCGATATGGATGCCGGCGATGCCGCACTGCTCGTACTCGCGCACCGTGCGCAAGGTGTTCAGTTCGTTGCCGTAGCCCGTGTCGGCGTCGGCGATCACCGGCAGATTGACGGCCTGAACGATGCGCGCGGCGTTGCTTACCATCTCAGTCATCGTCAGCAAGCCGAAATCCGGATAGCCGAACGTGGCCGAGGTGCCCGCGCCCGTCATGTAGACCGCGCCAAACCCCGCCTGCTCGATCAGGCGCGCGGTGATCCCATCATAGGCGCCAGGGGCGATGATCATGCCATCCTGCCGCAACAGCGCGCGCAACTTGCCAGCGTGGGTCATCAGGGTTTCCTCCTCGTCCACGTTAGTCTACCCGGGCCGCGCCACACGGTCCATCGACCCCCATTCTTGCCGCCACACCGCGGCCGACGTATCGCTATTGCCCTGAGCTGACAGACGGGCGGGCGACGCTGACATGAACATCTACGACACCATCATCACCGAAATGATCGGCGACCACCTGCTGAAGGTGACGCTGAACCGCCCCGAGGTGGGGAATGCGAAAAACACCCAGATGGGGCTCGACCTGCTCGATCTGTGGACGCGCCTGATCGACGATCCCGGGGAGGTACGCTGCATCGTATTGACCGGCGCCGGCGACCGCATCTTCTGCGCTGGCGGCGATCTGAAGCAGCGCAAGGGCATGACGCCGAAGGAGTGGCAACACCAGCACGAGATCTTCGAGCGCGCCCGTGACGCGCTGCTCGAACTGCCTGTTCCCGTCATCGCCGCGGTCAACGGCCACGCCTACGCGGGCGGTTTGGAAACCGTGCTGGTGTGCGACTTCGCCTACGCCGTGCGCGGCGCGCGCTTCGCCCTGACCGAGGTGACGATCGGCATCATGCCCGGCGGCGGCGGCACGCAGACGCTGCCGCGCGTGGTGGGGGAGCGGCGCGCCAAGGAGATCATCCTGACCGGCAAGCCGTTCACCGCCGAACAGGCGCTCGACTGGGGTGTGATCAATCATGTCAGTGAGCCCGGCGCGCTGATGGCCGACGTGCTCGCCACCGCGCAGGCAATCTGCGACAATGCCCCTCTGTCGGTGCGCCAGGCCAAGAAGTCGATCCATCACGGCCTGCAGATGGACCTGAAACGCGGCCTGATGTTCGAGATCGAGGCCTATAACCGGCTGGTGGACACTGAAGACCGCCGCGAAGGTGTGCTGGCGTTCAACGAGAAGCGCAAGCCGCAGTTTAAGGGGCGTTAAAGCAAAGGAGAATCGCCATGCCGTTGACCAAGGCTCTTGGGCAGTTCGTTGCCGACCTGTCACCCAACCGGCTGCCGGAGAACGCGGTGAAGATCGCGCAGCTCGGCTTCATCGACTGCATCGGCACGATGATCGCGGGGCGCAACGAAGACTGCGTCAAGATCCTGCGTCAGGTGTTGCGCCCGGGCGACGGGCCGGCGACCCTGGTGTTCGGCACCGACAAAAGCCCCGCACCCGAAGCCGCCTGGATCAACGGCGTCGCGGCGCATGCGCTGGACTACGACGATGTGGCATTGCGCGGGCATCCCTCCACCGTTCTGGTGCCGGCCATCCTCGCCGAGGCCGAGACCCTGGGATCATCCGGCGCCGACATGATCGTCGCCTATGTCGCCGGCTACGAGACCTGGGCGGAGTTGTTCCGTCGTGACAACGGGCTGCTGCACCAGAAGGGCTGGCATCCGACCGGGCTTTATGGCGCGGTCGGTGCCTCCGCGGCGTGCGCGTCGTTGCGCCGGCTGGACCCCGACAAGGCGGCGCAGGCGATCGCGCTGGGTGCCTCGCAGAGCGCCGGGCTGATGTCGAATTTCGGCACGATGACGAAACCGTTCCATGCGGGGCGCGCCGCCCACGCCGGCATCATGGCGGCGCGCCTGGCGGAGGCGGGCTTCACCGCCAACACCGACGCGCTGGAGCATCCGCAGGGGTTCCTGAACGCGATCTCGCCCGAGGGCAAGCCGGACCGCACCAGCGAGCCGAAACTGGGCGAGACATGGGCAATCCTGACGCAGGGGCTGGGGATCAAGAAATACCCCACGTGCTACTGCACGCATCGCGCCATCGACTGCATGCTGGATCTCGTGGCGGAAACGCCGGTGAAGGCGGACGAGGTGAAGAAGATCACTGTCGGCATCAGCGATTATTTCGCTACCGTGCTGCGCAACCACGCCCCGCGGACCGGCCTCGCGGCGAAGTTCAGCATGGAGTTCGCGATGGCGAGCGGCGTGGTGGCGCAACGTGTCGGGTTGCGCGAGCTGACCGATGGGTTCGTGCAACGGGAGGACATCCAGACGCTGATGCAGCGAGTCGAGATCGTTACGACGACGGAGTACGACACGGAACTACCAGGTGCCGCGGCGGCGGACAGCGTCAAGGTCGAGCTGGTCGATGGCCGGGTGATCGAGGGGGCCCCGGTCCGGCGCGCCACCGGCCACGCGACACGGCCGCTGACCGAGACGCAGATCTACGACAAATTCGCCGACTGCCTGGATGTCGGCGGGTCGGACATTCCGGCGGAGACGCTGTTCGCGCGGCTGAAGTCGATCGAGTCGATCACGGCGCGGGAGTTGACGGCGGTGTAACGCAACCGCGGTAGGGCGCACGCGCGACGACGTGAAATCCGCGAGTTTCGCCGCCGCGCGAACTTCCCCCTGACATTGCGAGCCGCAGGCGAAGCAATCTCCATCTGCGTGCGCACGTGCCCAGGAGCGCACGCGGATGGGGATTTCTTCGCCTGCCGCTCGCAATGACAGCAAGTGCCCAGCATCATCCAGCATGACGTGCAGGAGTGCCGGGGTCGATCTCTCCGCTACCGGGGATCAGGCGTCCAGGTCTGGGATTTCGACCGTCCACCGCACGGTGCTGCCGAACAGCCGGCGCACCTGGTCGACGCGGGTCGATGAACTCAAATTCTTCTGCACCTGCCTCGCGACAAGCTCGCGTGCGGATGCGCGCAGGTCTTCGTCGTCCGCGCCTGCCTTTGGCCAGAGCGCGAAAAGAAAAGGTGCGTCCTGCTTGTGGCTCTGGGCGAATTCCGTCGCGAACCGTTTGCGGTCACCGGCCGATGCTGCGTGGCCGTCACGGAACAGTGTGGCGACCTCGACCGCGGCATGATCGATCCCTTGATTGACTGCCATCGCGAACGAATCAAGTTTTTCCGCAATTTCCGAGGACAGGATCGGCTTGACGTCGTCGACACCATCCGCGAGCACAAGGGCCAGGACATCCTTCTCCTGGACCAAACCGGCCAAAGCCTTGTGCATTCGGATATACTCGGTCGTTTTGACCTTGTAGCGTTCTCCGCTGTCGAACACGACGACCTCACCCTCGATGCCCGTGACGCCACTTAACGCCGCGACATAGGCCGCATGGTCGGCCACCGCGCCACCCGTGCGCGTAATGCAGGGAACGCCATGGCTCGCGGCGAAATTCTCGACGTCGTCCTGGGACCAATAGCGGCCGGTTTGATTGTCTCGTACCGCCAACAGTACAAGCATTGACTCCGGATAATCGAGGATGATGCGTTGCGCCTCGGACGAGCACCACTCGAACTGCGCCGTCACGCCGTGGTGATGCGCGTCGCGGGCGAGTTGCCGATAGGCATTGCGATCTGCAACGAAGGCCTCGACCGGCTGGCTGACCCTGGTCACGCCCATCTTGCTGGCCCATCGAACATCATCGGCACGCAGGATCGGCGTCATCAAGGACCCGTCGGCCTTGACCAGGCGCAGGTGGGGACGGCTCCAGTCGATACGATGAGGCTGCGTTTCGTCGCGCTCGCCGAGATTGAAGAACTTATGGAATTTGCGTGCGATCACCATTCCGGAGGCGGCATCGAACGTGATGCCACGGCATTCGCGGACGATCTGGCGACGGCGACGCTCGGCATCGTCGATCCCGGTTTCATTGGGGTCAAGGAATGTATCAGCCATGGTATAGCGATACAGCACCGAGACGAAGCCGAGCTCGGGATTACGATGGACCATGAACTCCTCTCGGCCATCGATGGCCGAGAGGACCTCGTCGAGATGTTCGATGACGGG